>ODAI010783302.1_pt1 | contig 12959 bp, 8 predicted proteins | sample 1539321 | NCBI WGS metagenome assembly ODAI01 (sample SAMN02144231, study PRJEB22623) | gut metagenome | biome: sheep rumen | host: Ovis aries | place: New Zealand | reverse complement strand
GTCGCCAGAGATATCTACTATGCGGTGCAGGGCATAAGTCTTGGGAGTTATCTCGGCAAGGATGACATCACCTATCCGGAGTTCCCCCGTTACCTTTGTGAGTAATGCCTTGTCGCGTTTGTCCTCCAGATAAGGGCGCATACTATATCCGCGTAATGGCAATGTCACTGTATGTCCTGCGCGGACATACTCTGCCACCTTGGGTATTATTATTTCGTTAGGTAGTTGCATGCTGTAATTGCAGATTGGGCATCAGGCAGGCAGTGGAGTTCTGTCACCTGAATGTTTTCGACGAAGAGGGAGCACGTACGGCAGACGCGTGAATAAAGCTCTGTATCCCATTTCATTGCCGAGCAGGCGGAGAGCATCGTGGCAAATGCCTTTAGAGGCGATTGCGGAAGCATCTCGTTGTGGTCGGCACGCTTTATCATGACGATGGCTGCGAGAGGGGTCTTGACATTGCGGTAGCACGGAGTCTTGCCGCTCCACGGAGAACCGTAGAGGAAGGCATGGGGCTTTCCGTCGCCGTCACGCTCGATGCGGATGATGGGATTGTCGTCATTTATCAAGTCGCAGTCCGGAATATTCCGCAGCCAGTTTGCTACCTGTGTGCTCTTTCCCGTGCCGCTCTTTGCAGTGAAGGCATACGACAAACCATCGTGACGCACCACGGAGGCATGGACGAGAAGAGTGTCATAGTAGGCACTGGAGAAAGCGTAGGAGAGCATCAGCGCGTTGTTGAGGGCAAAACGCATTGTCGGAAGACTGCCGCGAATGGCAACCTTGCAGTCGGTAAACTGCGGAGATGTCTGAAGCAGGGCACACGAAAATCCCGAAATGTCGCGCACCAGGAACTGATAGCCGCCGGAAGGAAGACGGTCCACGCGCGTCATGCCATTGCCTGTATCGACATCGCGGATAAGGCGGGCATCCTTTATCTCTTTAAGATTATCTACGATGGTCAGACACATCAGAGTATCAACATCGGCAGAAACAGTTTCGTTGCCAGCCTTAAATGGTATGAAAGACGGCAAGATGCTGTCAAGGAACATAGAGGGAGCTATGCCGAGAGCAGAAGCTGTTTCGAACTGCTCCGCAACATTGATTGAAACGATATGTCCACCCAAGAGATATTTCATCGAGAGAATGTAAACTGGCTTTTATCGGCTGCATTTATGGTGTAGCCCAGTTTCTTATAGTATTTTGCGTGTTTAAGGAATTTCTTGTCAAGACGCTTCAGGTCTGTGTCGAAGACGATTGCTCCGGTATATTTTTTCTCGCCGATGGAGGAGAGATAGTTCGCCAGCTGCTCTGAGAGTGCTGCTCGCTTCTGGAGGAAGTTCTTCTTGTTGAGAAGCATGGAGTCGAGCCGTTGTTCGTCAGTAAAATAGACTACAGAATCCACGGCAGAGAAACCGACACCGTAAAGGTATATGGTCTTGGCGCGATACTTTTCTTGAACTTGCCTTGGGGCTTTCTCTGGCTTGATGTTTGCTTTCTTTCCCTTTGCTGTTTTTGACCCTATGGTAGGGCTTACTCCAAATCCCTTTGGCGGCTGTTGCGCATCCATGGGAACCAGCGTGGCGGTAAGAAAGATGAGCACAAGGAGTGTTGTTAGTTTTCTCATTTTACGTTCTGCGGTTTTACGGATTTGTCTTATTCTTTCGCGGCTGTAATTAAGTAATTCGCCAATCTCCGACATGGTGAGTCTTTCCTTTCCCTCGATGCCGTAGTAATGACATATTACGTTGCGTTCTCTGTCATTGAGTCTTTGCAGGCGTTGGTGCATATTCTCGTTGAGTTCTGCATTCTCTACAGCCTCGTTGGTATATGGTCTGCCAGCCGGCATCTTGTCGGATATCTCCTTCTTTATCTCCCCGCTGGGCATGATGCGCTCCATAGCCTTGCGGATATGGAATATTGCATAATGTGCAAATACTGGTTCCTTATCGGGATTCCATTTTCTGGCAGCAATTACGAGTGCCATGTTTCCCTCGCCAATGAAGTCATCGGCTGTCATGCCAGGACACTGCTGGGCATATTTGTATGCCAGCGTCTCGACAACGTGGAGGTTCTCTTTTATAATATCATCTATAGCCATGTGCTAAGCATTTTTGCCATCCAGCCATACGTCTTCTTCCACCTGCTGCGCCATTTGTCCCATGACTCTTGGGTGAGCAGGAATGACTTGGCTTTGTCATTGATGAAGCGTTGGTCTAATTGGCGGGTTATTTCTTTGTTTACAATGACGGCGTTACATTCATAATCCCATGCCAGCGAGCGGGCATCAAGATTGCAGGAACCGACGGTGGTCAACTTGCCGTCAACGGTGATTACCTTGGTATGGTGGAAACCATCTTGGAAAATATATACCTTTGCACCTCGTTTCATCATCCAGTGCAGATGATAGAAGGAAGCATCAGGTTCCATAGGGATGTCGCTCTTCTGTGACATCATGATTTCAATATGCAGCCCACGTTTCAACGCCCTCTTGATAGCCTTCTTTACGCTGTGCGTCAGCGAAAGGTAGGGATTGACGAGACGGATGGTGTCCTTTGCATTGTCAAAACAAGAGATGTAGAACTGGCGCATTATCTTATTCGTCTTATGGGGCTCACGATTTATAATGCCTACCATCATGTTGCCTTTCGGTGAAGCTAAGGATGAGTCGTTTACGGCTTCACGTCCTGTCTCCTGTTTCCATGCACGTTGGAATATCTTCTGCAAAGTCGAAACTTCCGTGCCGGTAATGGAACAATGCATATCGCGCCACGCACCAATCTTGGGAGTGCCGTGGATATAGTAATCGGCAACATTCATGCCCCCGATGAAGGCGATGCTGTCATCGATGACAACAATCTTTCTGTGGTCGCGATGCATCACATTGTTAATCCACGGAAAGCCGATAGGGTCGAACACCTCTATCTCGACACCATGCTTGCGCATGTGTTCGAGGTGCTCCTTCTTCAGCGGGCGGTTGTTGCTCTTGTTGCCAAAGGCGTCAAATAATGCACGAACCTTTACACCGCTTTCCGCTTTCTGTTCGAGAAGACGGAAGAGGGCATTCCCTATACTGTCGTTACGGAAATTGAAGTATTCCAAATGAATGCTGTAGCGTGCATTGCGTATAGCCTGAAATTCTGCTGCAAACTTTTCCCTGCCGTTGGTGAGGAGCTTCACATGGTTGTCATGGGAGAATGTGACACCATGACTGTGTAGTTCCTGCACAATCAGCGAGTCGCTGGACTGTGCATGGCACACTCCGGAAACACACAGGATGGAAAGTATTATGGCAGTTATATGTTGTAGCATTTATTCTTATTGCTATGACCTGTTGTGAACGTCAATCTGTGGAAATGGTATCTCGATGTTATTGGCGTTGAGGGCATCGTAAATAGCTTCGAGCACTTCGCCGTCATCAACATATTGGGTGAATACATTTACCCAAACAATAACCTTCAATACGAGAGCAGAGTCTCCGAATTCCTTCAGCACCACTTTCGGCTCCTTGGAAGGGTCGAGGCAGTCGAGTCCGCTGATGGCAGAAATGATGACACTCTTTGCCTGCTTGATGTCCGTTCCGTATGCAACACCGATATCAAGTATGTGACACTCGTACCCATGATTGCGTGTCATATTCTTGTAGTTCTTAGTGAAAAGCTGAGAGTTCTGGAATGCTATCACGGAACCATCTGTAGTATCTATTGTAGTAGAAATGTATGAGATGGAAGAAACACGTCCCCTGATGCCATCACAGATGATAAGGTCTCCAATCTTGATGCGACCTGTCATGAGCGAAATGCCGTAATAGATGTTTTCCAGAATGTCCTTCGATGCAAAACCGATACCTGTTGACAAACCTCCTGAGATAACAACGAGCCAGGTGCTTGAGACATCGAAGACAGCAAGGGTAATGAGGAACCATATACCCCAGATGAAAATCTGTAGAACATTGCGTATCATCATGAAACGCTGTGCTGCATTGTCAGGGTCGTGCTGCTTCAGGCTTTGCAGGATGATTTCTTTTGCCGTGCGGTTGATGTAGTTAAATATAAACCACAATGTAATGACAATGGCAATATCAAGGACGCTGGCGCGGAAGTTCTTGATGTTGACGAAGTCCTTTGTCAGCATGTTGAGGGTCATGTCGCTGAGGTTGAAGACTTCTGTAGCCCAGTAGAGGCTTATCATGACGCTGGCAACAGCAGAGGTCGGCAAAATGACAGAGTAGATAAAATTATGTATCCAAGTTTGGTTGATTGGCTTGCTGTTTAGCTCGTTCCTCTTTGAAAACTCCTTATACCAGTCTCTGAGACAAGTGATGGTCAGTATGCAGGTCAGCTGCATTATCCACCATATCAATATCTGGACAGAGAGCAGCGTGAAGCCTGTTATGGAGCATACCAAAGAAACTATAAATACTATCTGTGAGAAATGGGCATAATATAAGTCTGTCTTCTCAACATCTATTTCTTTGCGAAGTACGAACCATTGCCAAAGACAACAGATAAGCAGGATAGGGGGGAATATGAGATTGACAAGGGCATTAGGTATCAGCACTACGCGGAAACTAATCACCAAAAATCCATTTACGAGCAAAGGCATGTAGAGGAAAAGGGTGTTCATTGTCTTTCCTGCCTGCACACGAATGATGATGGATATTATGATGACACTCATGAGCCATGCAAACTGTACTAACAACCCGGAAGCCATAATTATGAAGTTCTGGGTGGAGAATGCCTTGACGATACCCAGAATAATGGCGAATGTTACAGCTGTGGAGGCAAGAATTATGCATGCACGCTTTGCCATAAACCATTCACGGACAGCATCACTGGCATCCCTGCGTATCAGTTTCGTACCTATCCAGCGAACGATAATCTGATTGAGGATAATGGCTATCATGCCGTAGAACAATATGACGATGAAAAGTCCTAAAATCCATCTGCTGTCCCACTGGGAGCGAATATTGTTGTAGCGAATGTATTTCTCTCCGATGCTGGAGCGCATTTGGGAAATATAGTATCCGAAACGTGAGAGTATTGTGAAATAGTTGTCACCACCGTTTTTGAAGATGTTATTCTGAATCTCGGCATACTTCGTGTTGGCATAGTCATTAAGATTCTTCAGACGCTCTTTCGTTGAAGAATAGTATGTGATGTATTCATTCAGCTGGTTACGACTCTCTATCACCATGCGCCTGGTGTTTATGGCAAGGGCCAGGCATACGTTCCTGTCTATCTTGCCTCTCTCGTTAAGCATCATGACTGGCATGGAGCGAAGAGTCGTTATAAGACTGTCGAAACGCTCTACCTCTCCATTGTTTTTCTCTACATAGGCATGAAAAGGTATCAGGTGCTTCTCAAACTGCTTGTATTGCTCTGTAGCTTCATGGCATGCATAAGCAAGGTCAAAGACATATCCATCCTTTTGAGAGTATAGCATCAGGGCATTCTGGTTACTGCTCTGCATGGTCTGCATGAGACTCTTGAATACCACTTGACCTGCCATCTTCATTTCCTCCTGCTTGCTGTTATACTCATCATGGTACTTTTGCAACTCCTGACGAAGGATTGCAAGAGAACTGGAGAGGCTGTCTTCCTTTAAAACAGCATGCGTCGGAAGAGCAAAGAGTGTCAGTAAAAGTATAGAGAGAAGTTTATAAAAACGTTGAAGCATAGTGCTGAAATTAAAATTGTGCGCGCAAAATTACTATATTTTTACTACATACACAAATGTGTATAATGGTTTTTTCTTAAAAAAGTATAAAATGACACAGGGGCAAAGTACAATGTGCATTGAGTTATGGAATTTTTCTTAACTTTGCGTCCACTATGCAAAAGACAAAAGATACAAAGAGCCTGCGCTTCCTTACCAAAGGAACTATTTGGGATATGCAGGAGAGTGACATTTTTTTTATGTGGCAGAAACCTGACAAGGAAGATGCTGCTCAGGAACATGCTGAACACTACATGGATATTATCAAAACCGCCTTTGAGGTAGAGGAGATTCCAAACGTAGGAGACGGTAAAGGGAGAATGGCGCGTGAAATAGAAAAGAAATATGAAGCGCGTGGAATGCGTGTAGGCATTATTCCTATCAAATACAAGGATCAGAAATGGGCTATTAAGAAAAAGCCTATCAACAGGGTAACAGATTTGACATACGAGAATATCCGCCATATCTCGGCTGCAAAACTTCTCGAAATCATAGACCGTAACTTTGGTGGAGGATGGGACAGCCTTAACCAGGGCGTTAAGGATATCATCCTGTCAGGATTTGATATTTCTACCAATGTTGTGCCGGCAGAAAGGCTCAAACGCCCAGGGGGTATGTATGAGTTAAAGATAGCCGACGGATACGACTGCCTTGAAATAGAAAAAGGTGGCTGGGTAGAGGCTATCTTTGCAAAGGTGAAGCCTATGAGTATCAAACCTCGTCTGCGCTTCAATGATGAAGAAGATGATTTGGAGGAAGGCAAGAGAAGGCGCAAGCGTCGTAGTCAGGATGAAGACTTTGATGATGATATGGATGGCGATGATGGTGATGATGACGATATGGAGTATAAGTATTCTGTTGCCGATGAAGATGATCTCGACGATATCGATGAAGATGAACTGACGGCAGAAAGTTATCGCACCACCATAGAAGACCCTGAGGACCTGTCGCTGGATGCTGCAGACCTGTCAGATGATGATTATTAAAAAACAAAATGATATAGATACTCTGGTTTAATTAAATAGAATGAAAAAAATCTTGTTTTGCTTGCTTGCAGCTAACTTGTCTATGACTGCTGTGGCACAGGAATTGTTTGAGAAAGGTAAACCCAATAACGAGAATTATCGTTATCTGGACAATTACAATGCTCTCAAAGAGTATATAGACTATTCAAAGTATCCCAACTTCAAACTTGGTGTGGGTACTACTGTCGATGCTTATTTACAGAAGGGTCTGGTGTATAGGCTTACGAATGCAAACTTCACGGAAACTGTTGCCGGCAATGCCATGAAAATGGCAAGTTGTGTAGATGGCAATGGTAACATGAACTTCACAAAGGTGAAGAACTATGTGAATACAGCTACACAGGCAGGTCTTAATGTATATGGTCATACCCTTGCCTGGCACTCACAACAGGCAAAAGGTTGGCTGTTGAAGCTGATGGCAGACAAGCCGGCTCCAAGTGGTGAAAAAGAATATACAACAATTGCTAGCAAGGATTTTCGTGTCAATCAGACTATTGGATGGACGGCATCGAAGACCGATTGGGGTTACTCTACAGCGTTTAGCATTGTCAATGGTCTCAGCGTTACGACGACTAAGAGTTATTCATGGGAGGTGCAATTCGTACCGATGGACAACATACAGCTTACATCTGGAGTGACATACAAGATGACTATGACAGTAAAAGGTACGGGCTCTGGAAAACTGGACGGCAGACTTGGAGATTGGGGAGGAGGCGCGAATTTCAGCATCCCGTTTACCACAAGTTGGAGTGATGTGGAAGTAAATGTCAAGCCTACTATGGCTGGTAACTTCATACTCCTGCATGTTCCTAATTTTGTTGGCACCGTCTATATTAAGACAATCAAGTTTGAGGGCTACAAGGAAAAGACAATTCCGCAGACAACGCAAGAAAAACATGACACACTCGTCTATGCTATGGATAAGTGGGTTAAGGGCATGATGAATGCCTGTGGAGGCAAAGTCAAGGCTTGGGATCTCGTCAACGAGGCTATCTCTGGTGGTGGCAATGATGGTCAGGGTAACTATGAGTTGCAACATTCTGAAGGGTACAAAAGTGGCACTTGGGATGTCGGAGGCGATGCCTTCTATTGGCAAGATTATATGGGCGACTTGGATTATGTGCGTCAGGCATGTCGCTTGGCTCGTAAATATGGACCGGAAGACGTGAAGTTGTTCATCAACGACTACAACCTTGAGGGTACTTGGGATATCGTTACAAAAGATGGTATCAGTGCCAGTAAGAAACTTTGGTCTCTTGTAAATTGGATTAAGAAATGGGAGGCTGACGGCGTTACAAAGATAGACGGTATAGGCACCCAGATGCACATTTCATTCAATAAGAAAACCAGTGCTCAGAATAGCCTGAAGAATGCTATTACCGGTATGTTCAAACTCATGGCAAAGTCTGGCAAGATGGTTCGCGTAAGTGAGTTGGACATGGGCTACAATGATATTAATGGTAACAGCGTTCCGACTGGCAGCATGACAGAAGAACAGCATAAGGAGATGGCTGCTTTCTATGAGTGGATTATCCAGCAGTTCCTGACTATTGTTCCGCCAGAACAGCAGTGGGGCATCTGCCAATGGTGTTCTAATGATTCCCAAGGTGGATGGCGTGCCAACACGCCTGTAGGAATATGGGATGTCAATAACTATCGTAAGCACGTCTATGCAGGCTTCGTACGAGGTCTCAATGGTGGTGAGCCTACTGGTATTGACAATGTAGAGGCAGAAAAAGTCATTGATACCTCAAAAGGCATATACAACATCAATGGTGTGCGCATGTCTGCAACATCGGTTGAGGAACTCCCATCAGGATTCTATATCGTAAACGGCAAGAAGATTTTTAAGTAAGCTCACTTGACTTTGCAAGTATTCTTGCTCAGTCTTTAGAGGTAAGTGGAGAGAGGTAAGAGGTAATAGAATACCGAAGGTATCGCGAGCGACGATGAGAACAAAGTGGCAAATGTCTAAGGTCAAATGTTCAATGCTCTTACTTCTTACCTCTCACTTCTTACCTCTTTTTGGGCGCAGGGGGAAAAGTCCGTGGATAGCCCCATGCCGCCTATCCCAAATATCTTAGCGCAACGGAACTCATGTCCGAGAAAAGTGTTACCTTTGCACCATGGCAAAGAAACATTCATCATTCAACTACGAGACGTTGGTGCGCTTTATGCTTCCCAACGGCATTCTAGACTACTTCGAGGTTACAAGGATCGAAGAAGAGGTAACTGACGAGAAGGACGAAACGGGTACCGTCATCCGCATCCTTCACATATTCCTTGACGAGCGCGACCTTCGCTCTGTTACATGGCATGACCTTCAGCCCAACGGCTTCACGGAGCCGCGTCTGTTCAACGACTTTCCCCAGCGTGAGCACAAGGTGCTTCTGCATGTCCGCCGCCGCAGGTGGCAGGACAAAGACGGACGGAATGTCATCCTTGAAAGCCTGCCTCTGGTGGCAGAGGGGACCTGCTACTCGGTTGAGTTTGCGGATTTCTTAAAAAAAATGGTTGGACACCTACCCAGTGACGGCTCAATGCGTGGGGCGCTTCTTCCGGACTGACGGGAAGTATCTCAGCCGTGCCTACAAGGAGCACCTGAGCGGGTTTGACGACTGGGTGCAGAAGGAGCATGCCGATGAGTGGGTGCTTCTGGAGCAGAACATGGGCGAGCGTCTGAGCATCGACGAGACAATGCTGCACCATGACCTGTTCACCTTCCTCTCCAACAAGGACGGGCACTGTAAGAAGGGTACGCTTATCGCTGCCGTCAAGGGTACGACAGTGGCAGATGTGACCAGGCACCTGGACAAAATTCCTGAGGAGAGCCGCAAGAAGGTCAGGGAGGTGACGATGGACTTCTCTGACAGCATGATGGGTATCGTCAAGAAGGAGTTCCCGCAGGCAGAGATTGTCATCGCCCTGTTCCATGTCATGCAGCTCTACGGCACGAAGGGCCTCGACGCCATGCGCATGAAGCTCAAGCGGGGCAACACCACGGAGGTCAAGGGATAGGGGCGTGAGTTCAAGAAACGGCAGGAGCGGAATGCCAGGAACAGAAAGAAGTACAAGGAAAAACATCCACCCAAGAAGAGCAAGAAGGGCAAGCGCATAGGCCGTCCGCCCAAGCGCAAGAACGAGAAATTCGAGCCTCCAAAGCTTAGCAACGGAGAGACGAAGGCCGATCTGCTGACGCATGTGAGATATCCACTGATGAAGAATCCCGATGACTGAACAGACTTCCAGAGACAGGAGATGCACCTGCTCTTTGAGATTGAGCCCAGGATGAAGGTGGCATACGGACTGCTCTGCGCCCTGCGCAACATCTTCAGCAAGTGCAAGACAAGGAAGAAAGCCAGGAAGGCTCTTCACAAATGGTACAAGAATGTCGGAAAGACACGCATCAGGGAAATCATTTTCGTGCGTGACACCATCAGAAGTAAGGAGGAGTACATTCTGAACTACTTCAACAATAGGTCGACAAACGCATCGGCAGAGTCTTTCAATTCAAAGGTGAAGGGCTTACGGGCGCAGGTGCATGGTGTCAACGACCTGCCATTCTTTATGTTCCGTTGCGCTAAGATTTTTGGTTAGACGGCATGGGGCTATCCACGGACTTTTCCCCCTGCGCCTAAAATATTTGAACATTGACCATTTATGGTTATGCATTATGAGGTAAGAGATATGTCGTGTTGGCTTTAAAAACTGTAGAGATAGTAGCAGTAAAAGTAATCTCTCACCTCTCACTTCTTACCTCTCACCTCTGAAAAGTTGATTAATGTGAAACTTGAATTATTTTCGGAATAGTCTTGTGGCATTGAAAATATTTTTATACTTTTGCCGCGTCAAAGAAAGTGAAGAGTGAAGAATAACTGTCAATATTCAATTTTCAATATTCAATATTCAATGAAGAAAAAAACAATTGTCTCCTTTTTATTGTGTGTGTGCTCGGCGGTAGGATTTGCCGAGACGATAAACATAGACACCCACCGCACCCAGCCGCAGAAGTGGGAGGGATGGGGCGTGTCACTGTGTTGGTGGGCACAGATGTGCGGCAAATATGACGAGCAGCATCTGGACTCGCTTATCTCATGGCTTACAGACCCCCAAGGGCTGAACTATAACATCTTCCGCTATAACATCGGCGGCGGCGACGACCCGGAATGGAAGAACTGCGAGCCGCATCACATGGGCAAGCGCGGCGGAAAAGGACTGCGGGCGGAGATGGAGGGCTTCCAGCTGCCTGACGGAACGTGGCAGTGGGACAATGACGCTGCGCAGCGCAGGGTGATGCTGATGATAGCGAAACGACGCAAGGATGCCATCTTCGAGGCATTCTCGAACAGCGCACCGTGGTGGATGACCAAGAGCGGATGTGTCGGTGGCAACGAACCGGCAACGGCTGACAACCTGAGGGAAGATATGTACGGGAAGTTTGCCGACTATCTCGTGACGGTGTGCAAACACTATAACGACAAATACGGCATCACCTTCCGCACCCTGGAACCCTTTAACGAGGCGCTGACAGACTACTGGGGACGGAGCGCGTCGCAGGAGGGGTGTCACTTCTCGGTAGAGTCGCAGATAAAATTCATAAAGACCCTCTATCCCGTATTGCGGCAGTCGGGACTGAAGACCGTCATATCGGCATCCGACGAGACGAGCGTAGGGCATAGCCTGCAGGCATTCAGGGGATATAAGGAGGCTGGCATACTGCCGATGATAGGACAGTGGAATACGCATACCTACCATGCCACCCCGGAACAGCGAAGGGAACTGCGCAAGGAGGTGACAGAGACTCGAGGGGGGGACAACATGATATTGTGGCAGTCGGAAACCGGTGACGGCGGACGGGGGCTGCACGGAAACCTCATGATGGCGAAAAGGCTTATTGCCGACATACGATACATGCAGCCGTCGGCATGGCTTGACTGGCAGTATGTGGAGGTGAACTATGACCAGTGGAGCCTCGTGAAATGTGACAGGGAATGGAAACAATATACGAGGCATAAGAACTACTACGTAAGGCAGCATTTCTCGCGCTTTGTGCCGGCAGGATACAAGTGGCTGAACATTGACAGCGACAATGCCCTTGCCGCCGTGTCGCCTGACGGAAAGACGATGGCGGTGGTGATGGTGAATACAGAGCGCAGACCAGTAAAAAACACCATGAACCTGCCAGAGGGATGGAAATACAGCGAGGGATATGTTACGGACTTCCTTCACGACATGGCACCGATAGGGGAGCGGCAACCGACAGAGGACGGAGAGATAATACTTGACAGAAACAGCATCGTGACGCTGATATACACTATGAACCCAAAGAAACTTACCATAGAAGACCTCACAAGCGGAAAGTATGCTCCCAAGGGAGTGAAGATGAGCGAGGTATTGCCAGGCGAGAAGGACAAGGCAAGCCTGACTGCAGAGAAAGCAGAGCAGATATACAGACGTAGCAGCAGGGCTATATATAAATATGGAGAGACACCAATCGCCAATGGAGCGAAGGTGGAGCAGCCGCTGATAAGCCCTGACGGAAAGAACGTGGCATACGTGAAGGACAATAACCTCTACATAGAACCTCTCACTACCTCTCACCTCTCACCTCTCACCTCTGTGGTGCAGGTGACCACTGACGGAGAGTATAACAAGATTATCAACGGCAAGCCCGACTGGGTATATGAAGAAGAATTGGTATATGCCCGTGCCTTCTGCTTCAATGCCGACGGCACCATGCTGTGCTGGCAGCGTTTTGACGAGAGCAAGGTGCCGACATTCTCTTTCCCCGTATATAAAGGATTAAAGCCCGAGAAAAAGAAGAACGCCCTCTACCCGTCATCCTACGAATACAAATACCCCATGGCGGGGGTGAATAACAGCAAGGTGAAGGTGCTGACATACGACATTGCCACGAAGGAGCAGCGTGAAATAAAAGTTCCGGTGGATAGCGACGGATATATCCTGCGGGTATTGCAGACGAGCGATGCGGACAAGATAATCATCCCGACGCTGAACCGCCATCAGGACTGCCTGAAGATATATGTCTGCAACCCTCGTACAGGGGAGTGCCGCCTGATAGTCACCGACGAGGTGAAGCCTTACATCAACGAGGCGACATACGCAGGAATACAGATGACGGAGGGCGGCTTCGTGTTGCAGAGCGAACGCACGGGATATGCGCAGATATACCTCTATGACCTCGACGGCAACATT
>ODAI014330021.1_pt1 | contig 12961 bp, 9 predicted proteins | sample 1539321 | NCBI WGS metagenome assembly ODAI01 (sample SAMN02144231, study PRJEB22623) | gut metagenome | biome: sheep rumen | host: Ovis aries | place: New Zealand | reverse complement strand
GCAAAACAAACAATTTTTTTGCATTTTTCTTGCATTTTCCCCAAAAATATTATTACCTTTGCACCATGAAAACGAAGCCTATGAGCGTCATAGTTGTAAGTCCGTTGTAATACCGTTGTAAATCCGTTGTAAGTCCGTTTCAAGTCCGTTACAAATCCGTTCCAGGTCCGTTCCCTACAATCGAAGAAAAAGCGTTCTATTCCTCGCCTATAAGCTTCAGTTTCACGAGTTCAATCTTGGTTCTTGTGCTCCTGAGAATCTTGAACTCAAACTTATCATCCACGGTAATGACCTCGTTAAGCTTAGGGAAGCTCTGATAACGGTCAAGGATAAGTCCACCGATAGTCTTGTAGTCGTCAGACTCCGGTAGCGAGAGATGCAGAGTTTCGTTCACCCTGTCAATCTCCATACGGGCAGAAATGATATACTCCCCGTCACTCGTGGTATGACAAATATAGTTTGTGCTGTCGTGCTCATCCTCGATATCACCGAATATCTCCTCAACGATATCCTCGAGAGCCACAATACCGCTTGTACCTCCGAACTCATCAACCACAACGCCAAGGCTCTTCTTCTGCTGAAGGAATGTGTGCATCAGCGTCTTTGCAGCCATTGTCTCCGGCACAAAAGGCATCTGACGGACAGCCCCCTTGATATCCTTCAAGTCATGGAACAGTTCTGAAGAATGAATATACCCTATGATATTGTCAATATCGTTCTCATAAACTACAATTTTAGAATGCCCTGACTCGATAAACATCTGGCGAAGCTCTGCCACAGAACTATCAGTTGAGACAGCCCTTATCTCGGTTCGCGGAACCATACAGTCCCTTACCTTCGTATCAGAAAAGTCGAGCGCATTCTGGAATATACGCACTTCCTCGTCAATCTTCGCATCATCGCCTGCCTGATCAATAGACTGCTGTACGAGATAGTCGAGGTCAACCTTGGAAAATTCCTCGCGAGCCTCCTTCTTATCCATCTTCACGCCAAAGGTACGGAGCAGTAATTTTGATAATACAGCACACAGGCGTGAAATAGGATAAAGCACTATGTAGCAGAGATATGCAGGCAATGCAAAGCCTCTAAGACACTTGTTGGCATTTGCCTTGAAAATGGTCTTTGGAAGGAACTCTCCGGTAAACAAGACTATCAATGTGGAGAGTATCGTGTCGCCCGACACCTTTGCAGCCTCAGAGAGTCCGGCAAAGATAGTTGCGTCAAAGAGTCGTGCTATCAGGATGCCATAGATTACAAGTGCTATGTTATTGCCCACAAGCATAGTGGAGACAAACATATTAGGATGGCGATAGAACTTCGACACAACACGATCCGTGATACTTCCTTTCTCTCTGTTCACCTCTGCCAGCATCCTATTACTTGACACAAAGGCTATCTCCATGCCCGAGAAGAACGCGGAGAAAAGCATTGTTATCAATATAGAAGGTATCAGCATATTAATTCAATTTTCTATGAGGCATTGTCATTCCACGCTTAGGAGGAACAACAGCTGAAGTGTCGGTAGAAGCCTTTTGCGTCGTAGTATCTTCCTTGAACATATCGCTCTTCATGAACGAGCCCTTGGAATTAGTGATGAAATAGCTGGTAAGCTTCTCATTACTTCTGAAATACGAACCTTGCATCTCACGTTCCGGGGTTACGAGACGGCTGAACCTGTAGGAATAGAGCTCGTTCCTGTTCTGATCCCAGTACAGTTCATCCGAACTATATTTAAGGCCATCTATCGTACGCACGCGAACATTACCAACAAGATGCCAAAGATTCTGATCCGTAAAGCAATAGGCGGTATCGGCCTGTATATAAGCCTCAACATGGAATTTCTCATCAAACTGTTCAAGGAACAATCCTCTGCGGAATATCCAACGTTTCGGGTTCACGTTCTCATTCACCTCCCAGCGCTCAGTCACTATACGGTATTTCATAACGCCCGAATCGCTAATCATCGTATTCACTCCATAGCTGGTCATCATAGCCACAGAGTCACGGGCATAGATGGCCGGCGCCGTATGCTCCTTCGGGTTGTTGCAGGCAATAAACGAGAGAACCATCATGATGCCAAAGCACCACAATGGAACCGCTCTATTAAGATTGCCTATTGTCATTTGCATTTTACTCGAACTTCCATTTAGCAAACCAACGCTCGTTGAAGGTGAAGCCGACATTGATGCGGAAGCTGTTCTCCCTGATCAAGCCGCTTGCATCATTACGAACCCACTGAGCACTCACATTGAGCATAGAACGGTTATTAATCGCATTCACGATAGGAATACCTACACCAGCGCTGACAGACAACTGGCTTGGGCCATCCTTGCTGCCAACCTTAATATAAGGAGTAGAATATCCTGCACCCAGACGATAGCGGATGCGAGACATAAAACTACGTCCTTCTGGATTCTGACAGTACTCAAGACCGGCATTTATCTTATGACAGTTCTTAAGCAAACCCGTCTTTGACACATAGTCCGTTTTTTTAATTAAATCACCCGAATTATCCCTAGATTCGATTTCAATTTCCTGAGGGAACTTGGCATCTGCCCATTTCTGTAATGTATAGTCAAGAGCTACGGTCCACTTTGTACCGTGAGTATATGAAACGCCAGCAGCAATCTGTGAAGGGAAGTCAATACCATCACGAGCAATATACTCGGTAGCATCATTAACACTACCAGAACTTATGATTGACAAAGTTGGATCGGCATTAAGACTATGTCCAAGCCCGTATGTAGCACCAACAGTAACGACATCCTTATCATTCAGGTTCTGTTGATACTGAACACCAAAGTCAAACTTATAGCTGCTTATGCTACAATTGCGGTTCTTCTTTAGGCTTTTGGCAGTAGCGTCATTATAGGCATTGCTGACGATATGTTCCATCTCACCCCAGAGATAACCGCCATTGACACCGAATGAGAATCCTTTGATAGGAGACCATCCTAAACCGAGAAATGCCTCATGAAGGCCTCCAGTACCAGAATATGTGGTAGAAACTGATGTTATGGAACCATCTGCATGTTGGACATTTGAGTATTGATAACCAATATTTGAGACAGGCAGGACACCAATAGCCACACCGAGATTGCGAGCCGCACGGAATCCGGCTACAGCATATTCAAAACTTGCATTCTTGGCATTCTTGCTCACTTTACCTTCCTTAAAATTGGTCATCTGAAGAGAAAGACCTGCGTCAAAGATAAAGGAAATGGAGTCAACAGCCGAATATGAAGCCGGATTAAGATAGTTTATCTGATTGTGGGGACGGAGGCCCAAGCCAACACCATTCATACCCCTATTGAAACTGTTACCCTGATCTGAGAGCACGCCGATTCCATACTGAGAATATGGAGAGTTTGTTCCACTCTGAGCAAAAGCCGGAGTAGTGAGCAAAGCAATGCTCATTGCAGCAAATATTTTCTTCATTTATCTGTTTTTTGACCTATTTTTGATTACAGGGTGCAAAATTATCGAAAAAAAATGAAATAATCGCACGAAATGTGATAAATTAAAGTTATTTTTGCATCGTGAAACGAAATATAGTATATTTTTACACGACAATCGTGGTCTTTTTGACACTTTTTACAATTAAAGTGTCAGCAAAGACGGAAATCAGTTTGCTAACTTGCAAACCGCACGCCCAGATCTATAGTCTCTATGGACATACGGCGATAAGGGTTGTAGATACGGAGCAAAATATGGATGTTACCATAAACTGGGGAGTATTCGATGCCTCCCAGCCGAATTTTGTTGCCAAGTTCGTCCTCGGCTTTACTGACTATACCATGGCTATAGTACCGACAGATCACTTCCTGCGTGAATACGAATACTATGGTAGTCGCGTATATCAGCAGAGGATCAACCTCACGGAATCGGAGAAGGCACGCATTATGAAAGCCCTGGACGAGAACTACCGTCCTGAGAACCGTGTCTATCGCTACAACTACATCTATGACAACTGTACGACAAGGGCAAGGGATATCATCCTCGCCAATATCGACGGAAAGGTCAGTTGCGTAAATACTTTTCAGCAAAAGGGAGAAAAGACATTACGCGACCTTCTTCATTGGAAAACAGACAAATACGGTTGGTGCAAAGCCGGAAACGACATCGTTATCGGCCTAAGAGCAGACCGCAATGCCACTCATTCCGAAAGGGAGTTTCTTCCAGAAGTCCTTGCAGCCGACTTCGACTCGGCAGTCATCACAAGAGCTGACGGAAAACGAGTGGCACTTGTAGATAGCGCCTTCTGGCTATTGGAAGACGTTCACCCCCAATTTGAGCCGATGCCGGACTTCCCGCTAACGCCAATGATGTGTGCCATTGTCATATTGGCATTGGTAGTTGCATGGACCATATATGAAAGGACAAAGGGAAAACATCTCAAGGGACTTGACGTCGCATTTTTCTACATCTGCGGAATAGCAGGCCTTTTGCCTTTTGTAATGATTTTCAGCAAGCACCCACTTGTACAGATAAACCTACAGTTACTAATTCTGAATCCGCTCTGGCTCTTCCTTTTTTCCCCCTGGACAAAATGGAAGCATCGCTGGAATGTGGCACTTGTAATGGCTATTCTGTTCTTTATCGGAAATATTTTTCAGTCGTATGCCGAAGGAATGAACATTTTGGCATTATCTTTGCTTGTTAGGATTATTTCAAACAGATTTAAAGTATAAAGAATGAAGAATTCATCAAACATATACAAATATCTGACCGCACTCCTCGTAGCGAGTATGTGCGCAAACGAGGCAGTAGCCCAGATGAAGGAAAGCGGACTGCCTAAGCTTGTTGTCAACATTACAATTGACCAACTACGTTCCGACTACCTTCAGATATTCGAGCGATTCTATGGAGACGGAGGCTTCAAGCGTCTCATGAGGGATGGCCTCGTCTATGAGAAAGCCATCAACGACTATTTCCCGGCCGACCGATCTTCGGCAACAGCCACTATCGTATCAGGTGCGACGCCTTACTACAACGGAATCGTAAGCGACTCATGGATAGACCGTAAGACTCTACGCCGAACAGGATGCGTAGAGGATAAGAACGTCAAGGCAGGACAAGGCCGTGACGCCGTATCCGCCAAGAACCTGATGACGACTACCATTGGTGACGAACTGAAGGTTTTCACCAACGGAATGTCGAAGGTGTACAGTATTGGCCCTGAACGCGATGCTGCTATTATAAGTGCAGGTCACGCAGGCGACCTTGCACTTTGGATTGACGACAACACAGGCCGTTGGACTACCACAAGCGCATACGCCCTCGCAGCAGACCAATGGGCTATGGGAGTAACCGCAAACTTCCCTATCGCAGACAAGCTGAAAAGTCTCAAATGGTCGCCTCTGAGCGGTCTTGGAGAGACGTTGAGTCTGTTCATGGGCGAAGGAATGCAGAAATCATTCTCACACCCATTCACGGGAGAGAGAAAATTCATTGATTTCAAGCGAAGTGCACTTGTCAACGAGGAAGTATCACTCATGGCATTGAAGTGCCAGAAGGACAACGGCCTCGGTACTGACGATGTGACAGACCTACTCTGCATACAATACTATGCAGGCAAGCCTCTGGAGAGTGTTCTCTCAAGCAACAGAACAGAGCTTCAGGACACATACATGCGCCTTGACCATGAGCTAAACCGTATAATTGAAACCCTTGAGAGCCGTCTTGGCAAGGGGCAGGTACTGTTTGTGTTGTCATCAACAGGATACTCAGAAATAGAGGACGTTGACTATGACAAATATGGCATACCTTCGGGCACATTCTACATCAACCGCACGGCAAATCTGCTTAACATGTACCTTTCCAACGTCTATGGAAAGGGACAATATGTTGACGTCGTTTACCACAATCAGATTTACCTCAATCACAGACTCATAGAGCAACAGCAACTAAGTCTCTCTGAGATACTTAAGCGTTCCCGTGACTTTCTCTTCCTGAGTGAAGGTGTAAGGGACATACAGACATCAGAGAACATTCTTTCCTCAACAAACGAGAACCTGCAGAAAATCAGGAACGGATACAGCCTGACATTGTCGGGCGACATCATCTGTGAGGTTGCTCCAGGATGGCAAGTTGTCAATGAGAATACGGGCGAGAAGTTCAACCCTACCCCATCGGCAGTAATATTCCCTATCATCTTCTACGGATCAGGCGTAAGAGCCAATCATGTAGAAACCGTTGTAAGCACAGACAGAATTGCGCCAACCATATCAAAGTCATTACGTATTCGTGCCCCGAACGGCTGCAAGTCATTGCCTCTGTTTTAGGTCATTTTTGTCCTAAAAAACAAGGCTTATGTAATAAATACATACTGTTTTCTCAAATAATCACAGTTTTATTCGCATATTTGAAAAAAAAATATTATTTTTGCAGTCAATTACCATTTCGATAAAAAGAATACACCCAAACCAGATATGAATTTCAACGCAATATTATCAGCATTTTTCGGCAACAAGGCAAGCCGTGACATAAAGAAAATACAGCCACTCGTAGAAAAAGTAAAGGCTGCATATCCAGCCATTCAGGCTCTCTCTAACGACGAACTCCGTGCAAAGTCAAAGGAGATACAGGCATACGTTCAGAATTCAGCAAACGACCTGAAGAAACAAATTGAGGACCTGAAGGCAAAGATTGAGGATACTCCGATTGATGAGCGCGAAAGCATCTTTGCAGAGATTGACAAGCTCGACAAGGAAGTACTCGAGAAATATGAAGTAGCTCTTGACGAAGTATTCCCAGTAGTTTTCAGCATTGTTAAGGATACAGCCCGCCGTTTCACAGAAAACGAGGAAACAATTGTTACAGCAACAGATTTCGACCGCGAACTTGCAGCAGATCCAAGTAAGGACTTCGTGACCATTGACGGTGACAAGGCTATCTACCACAACCATTGGACTGCAGGCGGCAATGACCTAAAGTGGGAGATGATCCACTATGACGTGCAGCTCTTCGGTGGTATCGTTCTTCATCAGGGTAAGATTGCCGAGATGGCAACTGGTGAGGGTAAGACACTGGTAGCAACATGTCCGGTATTCCTCAACGCACTTACAGGCAACGGTGTTCACGTAGTAACAGTGAACGATTACCTTGCAAAACGTGACTCCGAGTGGATGGGGCCACTCTATATGTTCCACGGTCTTTCTGTGGATTGTATCGACAAGCATCAGCCAAACTCAGAGGCTCGTCGCAGAGCTTATCAGGCAGATATCACATGCGGTACTAACAACGAGTTCGGTTTCGACTATCTTCGTGACAATATGGCTATGCAACCAGAGGATCTCGTGCAGCGCCGTCACAACTACGCCATCGTGGATGAGGTGGACTCAGTTCTCATTGACGATGCCCGTACCCCTCTCATCATCTCAGGTCCTATACCAAAGGGTGACGTGCAGATGTTTGAAGAATACCAGCCTCTCGTGGAGCAGCTCGTCGCTGTTCAGAGAAAGCTTGCAACACAATATCTTGCTGACGCAAAGACTCTCATTGCCGAGGGCCAGAAGACAAACGACAAGGAAAAGCTCGATGAAGGTTTCCTTGCCCTATATCGTTCGTTCAAGTCTCTTCCAAAGAACCGTCCGCTGCTGAAGTTCCTTTCTGAAGACGGCATCAAGTCTGGTATGCTGAAGACAGAGGAATTCTACATGGAGAACAACAACCGTAGGATGCCGGAGTGCGTAAAGCCTCTGTACTTTGTAGCCGACGAGAAATCAAACTCTGCAGAACTCACGGACAAGGGCGTAGAATGGCTATCCAGTCAGGTTGGCGACAAGGAGCTCTTTGTGATTCCGAACATCACTGCACAGCTCTCCGCTCTTGAAGCAGACAAATCTCTCTCAGACGAAGAGAGACTGATGAAGAAGGATGAGTATTTCCAGCACTATGCGATTCAGTCTGAGCGTGTTCACACAATTCAGCAGCTTCTCAAGGCATACTCAATGTTCAACAAGGACGATCAATATGTCGTAATGGATGGTCAGGTGAAGATTGTTGATGAGCAGACAGGCCGTATCATGGAAGGACGTCGCTGGAGTGACGGACTTCATCAGGCTGTAGAGGCAAAGGAGCACGTAAAGGTAGAGGCTGCTACACAAACCTACGCAACAATCACATTGCAGAACTATTTCCGTATGTACCACAAACTCGCAGGTATGACAGGTACTGCAAGTACGGAGGCTGGAGAGTTCTGGGACATCTACAAGCTTGATGTTGTAGAGATTCCTACAAACCGCAAGGTTCTGCGTAACGATATGGATGACCGCGTGTATAAGACAGCCCGCGAGAAATATAATGCCGTTATTGAGGAAATCGAGGCAATGAGAAATGCAGGTCGTCCTGTTCTCGTTGGTACCACATCGGTTGAGATTTCCGAACTCATCAGCCGTATGCTGAAGATGAGGAACATTCCTCACAACGTACTTAATGCTAAGGAACACGCGCGCGAATCTCTGATTGTTGCCGAGGCAGGTAGATCTGTCAACGGTCTTGGCGCAGTAACCATCGCCACCAACATGGCAGGTCGTGGTACTGATATCAAGCTTACTCCAGAGGTAAAAGCTGCTGGTGGTCTTGCAATCATCGGTACAGAGCGTCACGAGAGCCGTCGTGTTGACCGTCAGCTCCGTGGTCGTGCAGGTCGTCAGGGTGACCCTGGTTCTTCTGTATTCTATGTATCCCTCGAAGATAAACTGATGCGTCTGTTTGCTTCCGAGCGTATTGCAAAGGTTATGGATCGTCTCGGTTTCGAGGAGGGCGAGAGAATTGAGAGCCCACTTATTTCAAAGAGTATCGAGCGTGCCCAGAAGAAGGTTGAGGAGAACAACTTCGGTATCCGTAAGCGTCTGCTGGAATATGATGACGTAATGAACAAACAGCGTACCGTCATCTATGAACGCCGTCGCCATGCCCTTATGGGAGAGCGTATTGGAATGGACATCACAAACCTGCTATGGGATCGTGTGACCTCAATTTTGAACAACAACGACTTTGCCGGATGCAAGGAGCAATACCTTAAACTGTTTGCCATGGATATCCCATTCACAGAAGAGGAATTCTCAACATTAGGCAAGGAACAGTTGGAGGAAAAGGCATTCCAGACCGTAATGACAGAGTTCAAGAACCGTACGGAACGTATTCACAGTATGGCATGGCCTGTCATCAAGGACATTGCAGAGAACCATGGTAACGAATACCAGCGCATCGCAATTCCAATTACCGATGGCCGTCTGATTTACAATATGACATTCGACCTTCAGGATCTTTACAAATCCGAAGGCAAGGACATCATCAAGCAGTTCGAGAAGATGATTATGCTCCGTACTATCGACGACAACTGGAAGGAGAACCTCCGTCAGTTGGATGAGCTTCGTCACTCTGTACAGAATGCGAGCTACGAGCAGAAGGATCCGCTCCTCATCTTCAAGCTTGAGAGCGTAAAACTCTGGGACAATATGATCAATGAGATGCACGATGCCATTTCCATGACACTCACACGTGCTCGCATTCATCAGCAGCAGCCTGACGTTCCTATGGATATGATGCATCAGGCACCTGCAGAGGAGCCGAAGCGAGAACAGCCAAAACTGACGACACAGCACGACGAACTTCAGGGAGATGGTAGTCCGGTGCAAGACAAAGAGCGTCCACAATACAATGATCCTTCAGCAAGACAGCAGCCTCGCACTCCTATTATAAAGGATAAGATGCCTCGTCCGAATGATCCATGTCCATGTGGCTCCGGTCTGAAGTTCAAGAACTGTCACGGAAAGAACATCTGATCTACATGATAAAAGCGACCGATCTGACAAAGGACTACGGTGAACAAAGAGCCGTAGATATTCCAGAACTTATTATTCCCGATGGGACTATTTTGGGTCTCGTCGGGAACAATGGTGCTGGTAAGACCACCCTTTTCAGACTTATTCTCGACCTAATAAAAGCAACGGACGGAGAGATTGGTTTGAGTAAATCTGACGATGAGGAGCTCCTGAATCCTGCTAAGTGCGAGGAATGGAAACATTTCATCGGAGCATACGTAAATGAGGGGTTTCTCATCGACTTTCTCTCACCAGAAGAGTATTTTCTCTTTGTCGGTAAGGTAAACGAGATTCCAGAGGAAACAGTGAAAGCTACCGTTGAGCGGTATTCAGAATTCCTTACGGATGAGATAATAGGAGCTGGAAAACTGATTCGAGACTTGTCTGCAGGCAACAGGCAGAAAGTTGGAATAGTATCAGCTCTCCTTGCCCAACCTAAGATTGTGATACTTGACGAGCCATTCAATTTCCTTGACCCATCAAGCCAGAACAAGCTCAAGAAACTTCTTCTGGAATATCACGAGGAAACAGAAGCAACCCTACTGGTATCCAGCCACAATCTAAACCACACCGTGGATATCTCCACTCACGTGGCGCTTATGGAAAAGGGAAAGATAATATCTTTCATTGACAACATCGATGGTGCAGCCAACAAACAGTTGGATGAGTACTTTAGTTAGATAGTAGAAAGTTTAAAGTTGAAAGTATAAAGAAATTGTCATGGCAGAAAAAATTCAGTCACAACTTTCGCGAATGCTAAATAAGGTGTCGCAGAAATTCCCACAGGTAGAAGAACCTACAGTGATGACAGACATCCACATCCGTATCAATCAGGAAACGGGTGACGTCATGGTATATAATGACGACGAGCAAGAGATTACTCGCATTGTTGTTGACGAATGGATTGACAATCAGGAGGACGAAGAACTATTCTACCAAAAAGCAGCAAAAGTTCTCCGACAACTATTGCTCAAAGATGGTTTTGGTTCATCAATGGGTATAATAATGCCATATAGTTTTGTCCTTGAGACAGAAACAGGCGAACATATCGACGAATTATTCATAGCAGATACCGACGATACTATTATAATAGGTGGAGCATTCATGGAAAATCTGGAAAAGGATCTTGACGATTTCATGAAACACCTCATGGAGGATTAAAGAAATAAGTTGAAAGTATAAAGAAGTATAAAGTTGAAAGTATAAAAGAATTATGGCAGAGAATCATAATCATCTTGTAATTATGGCAGGTGGTGTTGGTAGCCGCTTCTGGCCTATGAGTACCGAAGATAAGCCTAAGCAGTTTATCGATGTACTTGGTGTAGGACGTTCTCTCATGCAGCTTACCTACGACCGTTTCAAAGGCGTATGTCCAGCAGAGAATGTATGGGTAGTTACTAATGCCGCATACGTTGAGACTGTGGCAAAGCAGTTACCAGAAATTCCTCGTGGAAATATCCTTAATGAGCCATGCCGCAGAAACACAGCACCATGTATTGCATACGTCAGTTGGAGAATCAAGGTACAGGACCCTAATGCAAATATAGTAGTTACTCCAAGTGACCATGTAGTCATGAACGTCGCTGAGTTCCAACGCGTCATATCAAGCACTCTCAACTTTGCAAGCGAAACCGACGCTATAATAACACTTGGCATGAAACCAACCCGTCCTGAGACCGGATATGGTTATATTCAGGCTGACCTCGCTCAGCAGAGTCTCCGCAACAAAGAAATCTTCCGCGTTGATTCTTTCCGTGAGAAACCAAATCTCGAAACTGCCAAGGAGTATATCTCACACAACTATTACTTCTGGAATGCAGGAATCTTCATCTGGAACGTGCGTACAATCGTAAATGCGTTCCGTATGTATCAACCTCTTATTGCAGCTACTTTTGAAGATATGATCCCTGTAATGGGAACTTCAGAAGAGCAGAAGGTTGTTGACGAGAAATATCCTGAGTGCGAGAACATCAGTGTTGACTATGCCATACTCGAGAAAGCTGAGGAAATCTTCGTGTTCCCTGCAGACTTCGGTTGGAGCGACCTCGGCACATGGGGTTCACTTCAGACTCTCTCTAAGAAGGACGATGAAGGAAACGCTATCATCAGTCAGAACGTAAGGCTCTTCGAGTCAAGCAACTGCATAGTCAACGTAGAAGGAGCTAAACAAGTTGCAATCCAGGGACTTGATGGATATATAGTTGCAGAAAGAGACGGACGCCTTCTTATCTGCAAACTCGCAGACGAACAGCGAATCAAGGAATTCTCGAAATAGAGAATAATAAAGAGTAAAGATTTAAGAATAAATAAAAAACGAAATAAAAATGGAAAAGAAAAACATTGCTTTGATTACAGGTGTTACAGGTCAGGATGGTTCATATCTCTCTGAGTTCCTCCTTGCCAAGGGGTACGAGGTTCACGGTATTATCCGACGTTCATCAGTAGATTTCCGCGAGCGTATCGCACATCTTGAGGGTACACCTAACTTCCATCTCCATTATGCAGACATGAGCGACTCAATGTCACTCGTTAAGCTCGTAGGCAAGGTGCAGCCAACTGAGATATATAACCTCGCAGCACAGTCACACGTACAAGTATCATTCGATGCTCCTGAGTTCACAGCTGACGTTGATGCAGTAGGTGTTCTCCGTGTACTTGAGGCTGTTCGTACAAACCACCTTGAGAAGACTTGCCGTATCTATCAGGCTTCTACATCAGAGCTTTACGGTAAGGTTGAAGAGGTTCCACAGAATGAGAAGACACCATTCCACCCATACTCTCCATACGCAGTTGCAAAGCTCTATGGTTTCTGGATCATCAAGGAGTATCGTGAGGCATACAATATGTTCTGCTGCTCAGGTATCCTCTTCAACCATGAGTCAGAGCGTCGTGGTGAGACATTCGTAACTCGTAAGATCACTCTTGCTGCAGCTCGTATCGCACAGGGCAAGCAGGAGAAGCTTTTCCTCGGCAACCTCGACTCACTCCGTGACTGGGGTTATGCAAAGGACTATGTTGAGTGTATGTGGCTCATCCTTCAGCACGAGACACCAGAGGATTTCGTAATCGCAACAGGCGTACAGCATTCTGTTCGTGAATTCACATACGCAGCATTCAAGGCTGCAGGCATC
>ODAI014485412.1_pt1 | contig 12963 bp, 11 predicted proteins | sample 1539321 | NCBI WGS metagenome assembly ODAI01 (sample SAMN02144231, study PRJEB22623) | gut metagenome | biome: sheep rumen | host: Ovis aries | place: New Zealand | reverse complement strand
TTTGCTTTCATCTGGGCTACCTGGAGGTCATGTGTCGAATTGGTGAGCCCCATGGCATACGCAAGTTCGGCCTCCTGGGCTTCATTGGAATACCTGTTGGTTTCCGATATCATGTCCATGGCCGATTTTAGCAGGGAATCAAAAGATCCCGGTTTGCCGGTCCCTTTAAGCTCCTCCGGAGCCATAAGGTCAAACATATCGAGCTTTTCCTTTTTGGCCGTTTTCCCGGTACTGCCGGTACTTAAGATATCAAGGCCGTTTATCCCCATTACTCTGTAATTGTCCATATCCTTATCATTCCTCAGGCATGCTTACACACCGGTACCGTGCCTGCGGCGGCACCGGCGGAGTCTGAAATATTACTTCAAACCATTCACTAACCTATCATTGTCCTACATCGAGCCCTTTTAAGAGCATGTTCTTTGTGGCATTGAATGCAGTAACATTCGCCTCATAAGAACGTGTGGCATCTATAAGGTTTGTCATCTCGGTGACCGTATCAACGTTGGGATATGTAACATATCCGTCCTCGTCTGCATCGGGATGTGCGGGATCGTATACCTTCTTTAACGAGGTCACATGATCCTCGGCGATGGCGGTTACCTTTACACCGCTGCCGTTTAAGGCAGTCGCACGTCTTGCCTGCTGCTGTGCCAGAGCCACGCCGAACGCATCATTGCCTTTTTCGGCAAAAACAACAGTCTTCCTGCGATATACGTTGCCGTTCTCATCACGTGTGGTATCGATATTTGCCAGGTTCTGTGCGATGGTGTCCATACGCATGGTCTGTGCAGTCATACCGCTGGCACTAATATTCATTCCGTTAAAAATCGCCATAAGCCTCTCCTTTCACATCAGCCCTTGGACAGGACGGACTTTATCCTGCTGAACTCCTGAGTCATCGAATTAAGCAATGTATAATATCTGATCTGGTTCTCAGCCAGATTTGCATTTTCGGTATTGATATCGACATTGTTTCCGTCCTTACGGTAGGAAAGCTCTGCCTGATCGGTATAGATCCTTGTGCCGAGTCTTGAAAGGTCCACATTGGCTACACGCTTATTTAAGTCGCCGCCGCTGATCCCGTCCTTCATCAGCTCATGCTTTAAATACCCCTCGAACTTTATATCCTTTCTCTTATATCCGGGAGTGCTGACATTTGCTATATTGTTGGCGATGACCTCATTCCTGATCCAGCTCGCATCGGCAGCTTTATTAAGCACATTTACATAGTTAAAAGCATTAGATCCAATCATTAAAAAACCTCCGAAATAAACCCGCTAAACATAATTATAATTAATTGCATAAAAAACACAAGCAATATTTAAAAAATCACAAAAAGGATTTTGCACGCAAAATCCCTTTTGTAATGGCAATCCATTTATTATTTGGTTTTTTCAAGTTCTTCAAAGACTACATCATTAAGTACCTTGATGTAAGTACCCTTCATACCGGAAGATCTTGATTCTATAACGCCGGCACTTTCAAACTTGCGGAGCGCATTAACGATAACTGACCTTGTGATACCCACGCTGTCGGCTATACGGCTGGCAACTAAGATTCCTTCATTGCCCCCCAGCTCCTTAAATATATGTTTGATTGCGTCAAGCTCCGAGAAGGACAGCGTGCTGATAGCCGATCTTACGATGGCCACCTTTCTGCTCTCTTCCGCATTCTCTTCATTAACGGAGCGCATCATTTCAAGCCCCACGACCGTGGTGCCGTATTCGCTTAAGATTATATCATCGATATTGAACTGGTCATGCTTCCTGTACTGGAACAGGGTGCCCAGCCTCTCTCCCGCGATATCTATCGGAGTGATAAGCGCCACATATGAATCGATATCGGGAAGCTCAAAACCCAAAGTCTCAAGGTTAACATTCTCTTTTGTGGAAAGGATGTTAAGCAGACGTTCGTTTAAGTCATTGTCGATATGATCGCCGATCTCATTCATTATGAGCTCGCTTAAAGGCTTTACCTCTTCTTTATTGGTTACGCCGAGTACCTTGCCTTTTTTACTGATGACAAGAATATTCGCGTCAAGAATATCGCTTAAAACCTGACAGATATCGTTGAAGACTACCTTGTGCGAACTGTTGTTATGCAGGAGCTTATTAATCTTTCTCGTTTTATCAAGTAATTGAACGCTCATATTCTACCCCCATCTTGAAGTAATTACTCTATTTGATAGAATAACACATATTTATTCAAAAATCAATAGAATTTTCTAAAAATTTGAACATTTTTCCGACAAGGGATAAAATTATCATTCTTCTTCCTACTGTTCAGGCTTCTGCCATGACATATAATCGCAGGCAGGATGATTTGTACAACTGTAATATCTTCTGCCCTTTTTGCTCTTCATTATCACGATATCTCCGCCGCATTTAGGACATTTATACTCGGTTTTCTCATTATATGACTTCGTATTCCTGCACTCGGGGAATCCGGGACATGCCAGGAATTTACCGTGAGGCCCGTATTTGATGACCATTTTGCGTCCGCACTGTTCACAGACTATATCGGTCTCTTCATCCGATACCTTAACCTTATCCAGATTTTTCTCGGCCTCATCGACCGCACTTAACAGATCGGGATAGAAATTTCTGACAATTGATTTCCAGTCAACATCACCTGTCTCAACACTGTCAAGAGTATCCTCCATGAGTGCGGTAAACTCACTGTTCACTATCTCGGGGAACGAGCCTACCATGATGGCATTTACCGCCTCACCGAGTTCCGTTACATACAGATTCTTCTTTTCCTTTAAGATATAGTGTCTTGCAAGGATGGTAGTGATGGTGGGAGCATAAGTACTCGGACGTCCTATACGGAGCTCCTCTAAGGTCTTAACCAGAGAAGCCTCAGTAAAGTGAGCGGGAGGCTGTGTAAAATGCTGCTCCTTTATGGTCTCGCTCACGGTATATGAAGCACCCTGCTTTATACCGGTAAGATCACCGTCATTTGTGTCCTCGCCGGCATCCTCATCCGTTGTATATACCGACATAAAGCCGGCAAATGCAAGCTTAGATGATGAACATGTATATCTCATATCATTTGCTTCAAATACCGCTCTTACCGTCTTATATTCCGCACTCTTCATGCGGCTTGCGACAAAACGTTTCCAGATAAGCTGATATAACCTGAAAAGGTCTCTTGAAAGCGATTTCTTCACATCCTCAAGAGGGATATCCACATAAGAAGGACGGATAGCTTCATGAGCATCCTGGATCTTCTTTCCGGTACCCTTATTTACTTCTTCAGAGGTGATGAAATCATTTCCGTATTTAGCCCCGATATATTTTCTTACAGCTGCATCGGCTTCGGCAGATACCCTTACAGAGTCGGTCCTCAAATAAGTGATAAGGCCTATCGTTCCGTGACCTTCCACCTCGACACCTTCATACAGCGTCTGTGCCAGCTGCATGGTCTTCTTGGTAGAGAAATTAAGGACTTTGGAAGCCTCCTGCTGGAGTGTGCTTGTAGTAAAAGGCATAGGTGCCTTTCTGTGCTTCTCACCCTCCTTAATCTCTATACACTTTATCTTTTTACCTGTTTTTGCGATATATCCGTCGGTTTCTTTGCCTGTCGCGGGTACGATCTTTTCATCCTTTTTACCGTAAAAGTGTACAGTAAGCCCCTTCCCCTTAGCATCTGTCTTAAGGACAGCATCCAGACTCCAATACTCCTCGGGTTTAAAATCATTTATCTCTTTCTCGCGCTCGCATATGAGCTTTAATGCTACCGACTGCACTCTTCCAGCAGAAAGTCCGCTCTTTATCTTTTTCCATAAAAGGGGACTGATCTTGTATCCCACTATCCTGTCAAGCACACGTCTTGCCTGCTGCGCATCCACAAGACCCATATCGATCTTTCTGGGGTTCTTTAGTGAATTCTTTATAGCATCCTTTGTTATCTCATTAAAGGTGATCCTGTTGGCTGCCTTTTCATTAAGCTTAAGCAGCTTTTGAAGGTGCCAGGATATAGCTTCTCCCTCACGGTCAGGGTCCGTTGCGAGATATATCTTATCAGCCTTCTTAGCTGCTTTTTTAAGTTCTGACAATATCTCCCCCTTACCCCTGATGGTGATATATTTGGGTTCGAAATCATTCTCAGGAGAAACACCCATCTGACTTTTGGGCAGGTCCCTCACATGCCCCTGCGAAGCAATAACATCATAACCTGTGCCCAAGAACTTCTTTATGGTCTTGGCCTTGGCAGGCGACTCAACTATAACCAGATTCTTAGCCATATTATTCCGCCTTTCTGTTTCAAAAAGAAAATCAAACGAAACATAGCATAAACTTTTTTTTTAAGAAAATCAAGTCTTTTTTTTATTTTCCCCTATTTACTTTTTTTTAAAAAGTGCCTGATAAATCCGTAATAAGTCTCGTACTCCTCTCTATTTGAACCATGTCCGGAGTACAGAACTTTTTCCGCATATTTAAAGATCTTTAAGTATCCGTTATACAGTTCTTCCCTTTTTAAAGTTTTATCCTCCGTCTGTTCCGGTCCGTATAAAACATCCGATCCGTAATCCGCAAGTGTCCCGCACAATTCAAGCGGAAGCGGATTTTGTACTGTTACTATCTTCTTCTTTTTAAGCTTCTTTACAAAATCCATATACCTTGCATAAACAAGGGGCGCATATTTTTCTTCCTTAAGCCACTTCCCGTACCTGTGCTCTCGGAGTACCTTTCTTATAAGAAGGAACAGAGCCCAGAATAAAGCTACGGCACCCGTTACCAGTCCCAAAGGAATAAGCAGGAGTGAAAGATTCAGATCGGATTTTTCCTTTTCTACGGTATAGCCGTCATCACCTGTCACGGAAAATCCTTCGCCGGGATCCGAATCCCCGAGTCCTAAGTCCACATCAAACAGCCTTGCAAAAAATCCTCCTATACCTGTCATCTGCTGGGGACTCGGCATCGCTTCATAACTCGGAGGTGTAAACTCAAAAGGCACAAAGCCCTTTCCTTCAAGATATACCTCCACCCATGCATGTGCATAATAATCGCTCACCTTTACCTGATAAACGTTATTATCGGGATTATAAGCATTTTCCGGATACGTGAACCAATCGGTCCCGTCTATATCCAGTTTTTTGGCAGATTCTGAAGTAAGGGAATACGGTATGCAGTATCCCTCCACATACTTTGCAGGGATCCCCAAATGGCGCAGTATCATTACCGCAGCCGAAGCAAAGTGAGAACAGAATCCTCTCTTCTGTTCCTCAAGGAAATATTGTATAAAATCCGTATTGTTCGGTGTCCTTCCGGGCGACAGAGTATAAGGATACTCCTTTAAGAACATATCCTTTATCGCTTCACAGGCCTTCAAGCGGAAATTATTTATCTCATCTCTTTTCTGTCTTGCTCCCTCACCCGATGCAACCGCATCCTCTAACTGCCTTAACTCTTCTTCGGTAAGCAGATCCTGTACCTTGCTCGTATCAGATACCGTTACCCGGTATCCGGAATCACTGCCCGCCTTGACGCCGACATTATATCCTGCGGATCCTGTATTTATAACCGGACCATTTTCAAAATCCTTTCCGTTTTGATCAACCAGCTTGTCTTTTCGTGCTCTCACCAGGAGTTTATATCTGTCCAGATCTTTCAGTCCGAAGTTTTTATGTTCACGGCAGAACTTTTTAAGGTAATTGTCAAGCTCACCCGGTACCTTTAAACATATATCGTACACATAGTCCGATTTCGCGATATATTCCCCGTTTCCCGCCTGGATATTGCCTTTCAGCTCATCTTTGGAACTGTACAGAGTCAGACTTGTCTCACCATTTTCACCCATTACCTGCATTAATCCGATATCGAGTCCCGATTCATATCTGTATTCGGTATACTCAGGAGGAAAATAAGTAATGTCATGGGTGAGGAGAACCGTCTCATTTCCGGTATCCGGTCTGTAAAGCGGATCATCCTGCACCGAATAGTTGTTTTGTGTAGTAAAATACGGGAAAACATCCATCCCGAAACTCTGATCGAGATAAGATATCTGCGCCAAAGAATGCCTGTTCCTTTGCAGATTCATCGTGTCCAGTTTTATCGCATTCTCAGCCAGATAAAAGTAGTAGTTATTTATTTTATCCAAATGTCCCGGATCGATACCAAGCTCCGGGAAATCGGAAATATTAACATCCTGCTTCCAGCTTGACCCCGTATAAGACACACCGTTAAATCCCGGCAGGTACACAGTCTCCCTGCCGTAAGGCACAAAGCTCACTGCCAGGTCAGGCCTAAAATCAGGGCTCACCGATGATACTCCTCCTAACTGGCCGCGGCTTAAGCCGTTAATGGAGTCATATCTGTTAAACAGGCCCCATAGTCCGTTCTGTACCACTATCTTTACATAGTCGTCAAAAGCAGCCTTCGCACTGTCTTCTGTCGTCTCACCCAAGTCCCTGTTAAAAACGGGAAGTGAGATAACACATACAACCAAGGAAAAAACAAATGAAAAAGCGATAGCCAAAAGTATGCCCTTGTGGTTGCCTCTCGTCGTATAATAAGTCCTCTTAAAAAATCTGTCCTTTATATAGTCCGGATACACCTTTCCCGGTATGGTCACCCTGTTAAAAGAGCCTTTTTGCAGCAGACCGGTACATATGCATCCCGCCATAACCATTATAAGAGGTAGCAGCGGAGGTTTTAGACCGATATAAAGAGGGACTTCGAGAAGAATAAAGGATATCGCAAATGTTTCTGCAAAATTCATGTACCTTGACACCGTGATATTGTACATGATAATAAGAAAAGAAATGATAAAGAACAGTGTGATCGTGACCGTCACATATCTGTTGGTCAGCTGCTCTTCCGCACTTCTTACATAAGACATGTTAAAATACTCGGCATATGCCTCACGGATACTGTTGGTAATGGCCTGGAAACCGGAGTTGGCATACAGATAATATCTTAAAAGTTCCACGGTAAATACAACCAGAAACAATACATATCCGACATAGAATATCTTCTTATTGGCATACAGGAGCGATATCAGCACACTTACCACAAGTGTGAACATCACTACCGCACCTTTGTTGTACGTAAAAGAAAAGGCATCACAGAATCCTATGACGGTACCGGTACATACCAAAAAGATTATCAGGGCTTTAGAAAGGCATATTAACAAAGGGCTCGATTTTCCGGCACCATACACATCCTCTATGGCAACACCGGAAATATCCAGCTCTCTAAAAAGCTTTTTCTCCTGTCTTGATAATCTGTTTTTCATCTTATCTGTTTCCGTACTCTATATTGTCATTCTGCTTTAATGCTGTCATTCTGAACGTCAGCGAAGAATCTTATTCATCCATCCCAAGCTCCAGCCCGTCCTCATACATCTTCACATCTTCTCCCGCCACAGATATCAGGAATGCCGACTTCTGGTTTGAAGAATAATATGCCTCCTTAGCTTCTCCGTTCACGTCATACAGCGGCAGCAGATACATATCCCTGTAACAGTTTTTAAGGGAATCCTCATCATCTATGATATAGTACTCAAACGAACAGTCTGTCTTGTTATACAGGCATACCTCAAATCTCTCTCCCCTCTCAGCCAATACCCTGCATATGGCATCGAGCATGGAAACCGTATCGTCTATCACGCTTTTTACAAGCTCCGGCACTATCACAAGTGACATGACCGAGGTACGCTCCATCTCCTTTACCGCCAGGTCGTCCATCTTGGCACTTATCTTCCAGTGTATCCTTGCCAGCCTGTCGCCCGGACGGTACTCCCTTATCTCCTTTATATCCGAGGATAAAGCTCCCTTCATATCCGGTTCGGTATACTCATCATACCCTTCGGAATAAGGCAGCTCCCTTACAGGCACATTACTCTTTTTCTCAGGCAATACCGCCACCTGTACATTGAAATTAAGCGGTTCTCTCACACTTACCATGCCCATAAACCCGGTTATCTGTATGCTTTTTCCCTCAAAAGACACCATCCCGTTCTTAGAGGTCCTGATACTGATATTTACCCGGTCTTTTTTCTTCGGCATGCAGTTGATATTTAAGACCGTATCCTTATCCGTCTTAAAAAAAAGATTATCGACAGAAAAATTAATGATGCATTTTAAAAACGGGTAGTACGTCGGATTGGAATACTCCACATAATACAGGATATTGCCGCCCTTTTCGATATCCGGTACGACTGCCCCTCCCGTGATCTCAAGCTTTTTGACATTTACGACAAAGGCCGGGATGGCCACGGCCGGAAGAATGACATAAGGAAAAAGCAGAAATACAAGATAATTCTGCTTAAAAACAAGTACAAAGAAGACTATTAAAATAAATATAAAAAGATATCTGATTATTGACCAAATATGTATCTTCATTATATAAAACCTTCTTTTTTACCCCGGCATTTTCACTGAATCAAATGATTTTGCAAGTGCCATTTCCAATGTATATCCGGTAGCCTTTGCCTTTGTCGAAAGGATAACCCTGTGGTTGGCAATGGCAAAGTAAACAGCCTTAACATCCTCAGGCACCACATAATCCCTGTCCAAAGTGAAAGCCCTGGCTCTGGCCATTTTAAGCATAGCTATGCTCGCACGCGGGCTTAATCCGAGCGAATACAGATCGTTGTCCCTGGTAACCTCGGTAAGCTGAACGATATAACTTAAGATCGCTTCCGATGTCTCGACCGCTTCTGCCTGTCTTTGCATCTGAAGCAGCTCATCCCTGCTTACGCAAGGATTAAGATTCGCTACTATCTCGTGCGAATCTCCCCTTAAGATATCTATGGCACTGTTATGATCTGGATAGCCCATGGTAAGCCTTATCATGAAACGGTCAAGCTGTGACTCGGGCAGCTTCTGCGTACCTGAGGCACCTACCGGGTTCTGTGTGGCTATGACAAAAAACGGCGTAGGAAGGCTTCTGGTAACACCGTCCACCGTTACATTCTGCTCCTCCATAACCTCTAAGAGCGCCGACTGAGTCTTAGGCGAGGTACGGTTGATCTCATCTGCCAAAAAGAGGTTGGTAAAAACAGCTCCCTCCCTGAAGCTGAATTCTCCCATATTCTTATCATACATCGTAAAACCGCTTAAGTCGGAAGGAAGAACATCGGGTGTAAACTGTATCCTCTTGTAATCAAGCGACATAACCTTAGCCAGTGCAGTTACCAGTGTGGTCTTTCCCACTCCGGGTATATCCTCAAGAAGTATATGTCCCTTTGCCAGTATCGCACACAATACCATATCTATAACTTCATCCTTGCCATGTATGACGAGCTTTATTGAATTCTTTATCCTGTCTGTCTGCTCCGACATTTTTATCCTCCGAAAATATATATAATTATTCTATTTATCTATAATAACCTAATATACAAGTATAATAAAAACCACTTGATTTTTCAAGTGGTTTTATATCGTATACCTCTTATTTAATATAGTTTTAAGGTTTAGCTGAACCTTTGTTTTATCTCATCGTACTTCGCCGAAGTCATGAGCGCCGTCTCGTCCGTCCCTTTAAACTTCACCACATATGTCCATCTTCCGTATACCTCAAGTTTTTTTATGGCATCGATCCGGATGATATATGATTTATGGCACCGCATGAATTTGTCCGCATTAAGCTTTTCCTCTAATGAGGATAACGACTGTGCGGTAAGGTAAACCTCATCCTTTGTTACGATCCTGGTAGTACTGTCGGTACGTTCGATCATAATGATATCGTTTATATCGAGAATATTGATCTCCTCTTTACCCTTTATGAGCAGTTTTTCGTCTCCGGTGTTTTCTGAAGTATCCTCATGCCTCCCGATATCGGAAAAGTTCATGATCCTGTCGAGTGTTTTTCCTATCCTTTCCATATCAAAAGGCTTTACAAGATAATCAAATGCATATATCTCAAAAGCATTTGCCATATACTCGGAATGAGCCGTAGCAAATACGATCTTGACCTTAGGCTCCACTTCGCATATGGCTTTTGCACATTCCAAGCCGCTCTCGCCCTTAAGATCGATATCCATAAAAACCACATCGGGACGAAGCTTTATAAAGTCACTTATTGCAGAAGCAAAATCCCCACACAAAGATACAACCTTAAAACCGTCGTTCTTTTCTATCATCTTCTTCAATATGCCGCGGATATGTTCCTCATCCTCGACAACCATAACTTTTATCATAGCTTCGTCCTCAACCTTAGGTCATTATTTATTTTTCTTGGGTTCGATAAACTCAATGACACCGTTTCCGATATCATTCTTCATCTTTGTATCAGCCTTAACATTCTCGAGTTTATAATAATCAAGCACTCCGAGGTTTCCTGTCTTTAATGCCTCTGCCATAGCTCTCGGCACCTCAGCCTCAGCTTTAACAACATCAGCCTTTGCCTTTACAACTTCTGCCTTCATTTCCTGCTCTAAGGCTACCGCCATAGCTCTTCTTTCCTCAGCTTTGGCCTGTGCGATCTTGGTATTGGCCTCAGCCTGAAGGCTCTGAAGGTTCGCGCCTATATTTCTGCCTATGTCGATATCCGCGATATCGATGGATATGATCTCGAATGCAGTACCCGAATCAAGGCCTTTTTCCAGCACAACCTTTGATATATCATCGGGATTTTCCAGGACTTCACTGTGCTTTTCCGCAGAACCTACCGTTGTGACTATACCCTCACCTACTCTTGCAAGTACGGTCGCTTCACCGGCACCGCCGATCAGTCTGTCAATATTGGTCCTGACAGTTACTCTTGCCTTAACTAGAAGCTCGATACCGTCCTTTGCGACAGCCGATATCTGAGGAGTTTCGATAACCCTGGGAGTTACACTCATCCTTACTGCATCAAATACATTTCTTCCTGCAAGATCTATGGCCGATGCCTTCTCAAACGAGAGTTCCATTCCGGCTCTTTCGGCTGCGATCAGTGCATTTATAACACTGTCAACATTTCCGCCGGCAAGATAATGTGCTTCAAGTTCATTATTCTTAACCTTAAGTCCTGCCTTGGTAGCCTTTATCATGGGTACCACGATAAGTGCAGGCTTTACACGACGTATCTTCATTCCGATCAGTGAAAAAACACCTATCCTTACGCCGCTCGCTACAGCCGAGATCCATAATCCGACCGGGATAATGGTAAAAAATAACAATAAGAAAACAATAACTATCGCTGCAATGATTATAGCATTTGTAGGCATATCTTAACCCTCCCTGACAATGATTTTATTATTTTTGATCTCTTTGATCACAAGTAAAGCACCTTTATTGATAAATTCCTGACTCATGATGTCCAGCACCACTCCGTCAAATTCTCCTTTTCCCGAAAGCTTCAGATCCGTTAAGGCAACTCCCTTCCTGCCGATAAGATATTCCATATCTTTACCTTCGATAAACAGATCTTTTGCCGGCAGATCCGTATCAAGCTTGATCGGTGACTTTACCTTTTTGGAGTTGAATACGATAATGCTTATCACCAGCATGATCGCTATGATCACTATCGCGATAACTCCGATCAGCACTCTGTCGTACGTATTATCACCGGTAAGATATATACCTGCTGCCGTAAAAATGATACCGAAGATCCCGGGTATCCCGAAGCCCGGCATGTAAAACTCAACTCCGATGAGGATTATCCCGACGACCAAAACCACAATACCTAAAACCGGAACCGTTCCCATGTTATACTCCTTTCTCAAACGTAACCGTAAACACTGTTTCCTTTTCGTTTGATCTTAAACTGATATTACCTCTGTTTGAATTAAGTATTTCCCATACGATCGAAAGCCCCATTCCGTGACCTTCATCTTTTTTGGTAGAGAACCCTTTTACGAATATGTTCTCCCTGTCTTTTTCAGGGATCATGTCTCCGTTGTTCTCCACTTCAAACAGGTAATGGTGAGGTGTCTCGGTAATATTGACTCCCAGCTTTTTTTCCTTTACATCCGATTCTTCCAGGGCTCTTATCCCGTTATCGATCAGATTGGAAAGGACCTTGCAAAGCTCCCAGTCCTCTATGTGCAGTTCCTTCAGGTCCGACTTTACTTCTATCAGGAATTCGATCTTTTTTTCTTCCGCTTCAGCCGATTTGGCTGCAAGCAGTGCATTTATCGCCGGTTTTGAAGTCTTTATCGCTTTTCCGGTTTTAAGCAGCTCCCGATAGACCTTCTTTAGATATGAATCCATCTCATCATATTCCTTAAGCTCCATCAGTCCGTATATCACCTGCAGATGATTCAGATAATCATGCCGGTCCATCCTTAACCTGTCATTCAGCCTGACCAGGTTTCCGAAACTTTCGCGAAGAGTTTCGTTTCTGTTCACGAGTTTTTTATAACTTTTGACAAGTAAAACAATGCATCCCGTAAGGATTATCACAAGTACGGCACAAAGCACCAGGTAAAAATCTTTATTGCCCACCTTATTACCTCCATGGTCACAGCATATCACAAAGTTAATTTAATTCAATAACACTTCTCTGAATTATACATATCTGCCTCTGAAATGTCATAAGCGGTCTTTTTATCCGAAATAATCATATATATAATTATAGCAAATGCCAATCCGGTTTTCAAACCTAAATTGGCATTTGTATCGTCTCATATTTTTATATACAGATTTTTTCCGACTTCCTTTATAAGCCCTTTAAGTTCAAGGCTGATAAGTATCATGGACAGTCTGTCAAAGCCTACTCCCGTCAATCCCGATATCTCATTGATGCCGATGGGTACCGGTTCAAGCCTGTCGTACACCTCTTTTTCCTCTCCCGACAGTTTTTCCTTAACGGTCTTCTTCTTTTTCTTCTCGACAGTAAGAAGCATCTCATAATGGTTTTTAAGTTCCTCTATGATGTCATCCGGCTCGGTTGCCATCATAGCTCCGTTCTTTATCAGGCTGTTGCAGCCGTCACTCACCGTATCCCCTATGCGCCCGGGTATCGCAAATATCTCCCTTCCCTGTTCTAAGGCGTGGTCCACGGTGATAAAGGTACCGCTTTTCTT
>ODAI011797068.1_pt1 | contig 12963 bp, 9 predicted proteins | sample 1539321 | NCBI WGS metagenome assembly ODAI01 (sample SAMN02144231, study PRJEB22623) | gut metagenome | biome: sheep rumen | host: Ovis aries | place: New Zealand | reverse complement strand
TAATTTGCAAGGACATAATCACCAATATAAATTGGTACTTCTTTTCAATTAAATGGATTTATTGCATAAGCCCCCGTAAACTGTCATGTTTTTTCTTTTTGCAATTCTGTTCTCTCAAGCTGAGTTTTATATTTAGCTTGCTCTTTATAAGTATTTACAGCATCACGTTGCTCATCTGTAGTAATTTTATCAACTAAAGGATGCTCAGGAGCCATTACCACAAATGTCATTCAGAAGACAGTGTCTACTCTTGTCGTGTACACTTCAAAAAAGTCTTCTGAATCCTTAATATTCATTCTAAATTGGGTACCTGATGATTTTCCAATCCAATTTCTTTCAAGCTCTTTCATAGATTCATCCCAATCCAAATCGTTTAATCAATCAAGCAATCTTTCAGCATATTTTGTAATTCTAAGTACCCATTGTTTCATAGGTCTTTGTTCTACAGGACTTCAGCATCTCTCACACTTTCAATCATCAAGATCTTCGTTAGCAAGACCTGTTTTACAATGAGGACACCAATTAATTGGCTTATAATCAATATATGCTAATCTTTCGCTATCTGTTATTTTCTTTATCTCTTCTTCATTTTTTCATTGTTCTTTCAACTTTTTTACTAATTCTTCGATCGGCTTAGCTTTCTTAGCCTCATCGTCATAATAACTATTATAGAATTTCAAAAAAATTGTTTGTGTCCATTTATAGTATTCAGGATCAGCAGTAGAAAAACTTCTATTCCAATCATATGTAAATCCGATGTTTTCAAGTTGTTTGATATAGGTATCTATATTCTGTTTTGCAACTACTTGAGGTTTCATTTTATGATCTATTGCGTATTGTTCTGTTCCAAGACCAAAAGTATCAAATCACATAGGATGCAAAACATTATATCATTCAAGCAACTTCTTTCTAGCAATTGTATCTGATGCAATATAACCTTTAGGATGTCAAACATGAAGTCCTGCTCCACTTGGATATGGGAACATATCTAGAATATAAAATTTTGGCTTATTTCATCACTCATTTGTTTGATATACTTTTTTATCATTCCACTCTTTTTGCCATTTACCAGCAATCTTTGTAACATCAATTGTCATTTCATTCATTATATAATTTAAAAGTGTTAAGTTTAATGTAGTATTTGATTTTTTAATTGCAAGCTATTCTTTTTGTTTTATAATAGTTCACTCAGGACATTAAAAAATTTATCAAGATCTTCTTTATCATTATAGATATATGTACTCATTCTACATGTTCATCATATATTCAAACTCTTATGTAATGGGTATGCACAATGTCATCAACAGCGTATACAAATTCATTTCTCAGCGAAGAACTCTCCTACCTGATTAAAGTTTTCATGATTATTAATTATGAAGGAGAAAATTGGCATTCTATTTTTATCTGGTCATATTAATTTCACCTTTCAATTAAGTTCCGTAAATCTTTGCACTCAATATTTAGCCAACTCTTCTTCATGATTTCTTATAACTTCCATTCATTTTTTAGCATCTCACTTTCACAGGGATTTTATATATTCTATTGCATACTCTAACGAAACTGCTCATATGATATCAGGTGTTCAAGCTTCAAATTTTCACCTTCATTTTTTAAATTCAAAGTCATTGAATGAAACATCTTTTATAGTTCATCATCATGCATTCACTGGAATAAGCTCCTTAACATATGATTGCTTTAATATTAGAGCTCAAATTCATGTATAAGCCATCATCTTATGCGCAGTGAAAACCAGTGCGTCACATCATATATCTTGAAAATCAATTTGAATATTTGGAGCTGCTTGTGAAGCATCAACAGCATAAAAAGTGTCATCACGTAACAATGATTTAATTTTTTTTACATCCTGTATTGCTCAAGTCACATTTGAGACCCATCAACAACTTACAATCTTAACATCTTTTGTATATTTTCTTCTAAAATCATCATAATCAATAGTATAGTCTTCTTTTATTCAAAAAAATTCAACATCAAATCAGCATATTTTTGATAAAGACATCCATGGCAAAACATTTGCATGATGATCTCGGACCCCAAGTAAGACAGTATCTCATTTTTTAAGTATATTTGAATTAACAAGAGATTGCGCTAATAGGTTAAAAGATGCAGTAGCATTGGCCGTATAAATTACTTCCTTATATGAACAGTTTAAAAGCTCAGCCACTAATTCTTTACTGTGATCATAATGAATCTCTGACTTTTCAGAAAGATTATAATGTCACCTATGAATATTTGCATAATCATTTTTCAAAAACTCTGATACTCAATCAATTACTAGTGCTGGTTTTTGTGTTGTTGCTGCACTATCCAAGTAAAGGGTATCAGGATTATTTATTATTAGAGGAAAATCTTGTTTAAACATAACTTATCCTAATAATTCTAAAAAAGATTTATAACCATCAAACCACAACCTTTTCTTGACTAAGACTTCATAGATCAATAGTTGCTAGGGAATAAAAAGCATCATAATAATTTTTCAGCCATTGATACTTTTGCAATTGATGAGGAATGTCTTCTTTATACAAATATATCATTTTTCAATTTTCAAATACAAGGAAATTTGGAGATCAAGCTAGATAAACAAAACGATCCATTTGTGGAAATACTTCTTTTATCAAAGGAATATTTGTTTCATACCAATTATAATCAACTTCAAAAAAGAATCACGATAATGATGTTACTCAACTTAAATATCAAGGAGTATCAATAACAAAAGCTGTCTTTCACAAATTCCATTTAAAATCTAGCTCTGTTGAAATGTTATTTCACCAAATTCAATATTTTTTATCTCCCAATTTTACAACATATTCTGGCTCATAATAATCAAAATCTACACGAACTGTCTGATTTCACAAGAAATCAATATGCACATCCTTTACAAATGGATATTCTTTTCTAACCCAATCAAGCAAGCTTCATTCTCATCAAACTCTTAATGTATTATAATATTTTCATCTTAAAAATTTTGAAGAGAGAACAAAAAGTTCTGTATTTCAATATTCAAGTTTTGTCTCTTCAGGATACTCAATATTTTCTATTAGGTATACAGGATTATACCAAGTTCACTTCAATAAAAAGATTGATAATATCAAGGACAATATACTAACAATTATAATTAATCACCATTTTCTCATTATTAACATTAATGGCGATTGTTGATCTCTTCATCTCCTTTTTGTAACAGTAAAAGATATCCCCGTTTTTGGTGCGGAAGACCTTCTTAATTTTTTTACAAATGGTTTTGACTTTACAAGACCTCTCATATTCAATAAAGAGTAAAAACCTTTCGTTAAAAGATAGGAAAATAGAATAAAAATACAATTGAAAATTATATGCTAATAGATTGCACTGTAATAGCAAAGACCATACAATATAATATGAAAAAATAGGCCATGAAATATCTCCTGACCTATTATTACTAGATTAACAAGAGCAATTAGCAAGTGAATTATACATAGCAATAAGAACAGATTTATTGGAATCTTGGCTATAATCATCTCCTTCAAATAATATGCCTAAGATTTCTGTATCATAAGGCATCACATATGATACAACATTTAGTTCTCTTGGCTGATTTATTATTATACTTATTTTTCCATAATTACTTATGTTTATTATCCCAAGCACTAAAAGTGAATCCATTGTTTCTATGCCATAAGGAATTTCAACTGACAAACTTTGTTCGTTACGATGGGAACATGAACAAATATTTGCATTCCATATTGCTAATTCTCTACCATCAAAATTCTTATTTTTTCTACAATCTAGAACAGCATTTGCAAGAAGGGTTAAGACTTTTTGAAAAGAAACCCTTTTTTTAAAAAAAATTTTTTCTTCTATCATATTATTATTTTTGTTTATTGTTGGTTTGAATTATATATAATACCTATAATATGTCAAGTCATAAACAGCATAATTAAGTTCCTTTTACAACATTAGTCTTGCATTTATGATATAATTTGCTATACAAATCTCTGTTCATATTTTTATATTTTTATTGATTGAATAGATGAAAAAACCTATGTTAGCTGCACTAGCTCTTAGTTCAGTAGTTCTTTTAGCTGGATGTAACAAAGCTCCTGTTGAAGAAGAAGTTGTTGAAGAAAACACTCCTGAAGTTGAAATCGTTGTTAATGAAGAAACTCCAGATGTTGAAGTTGTAACAACTGAAGAAGATATCCTTTCTGGTGCTGAAGAAGTTGAATCTGCTGAAGCTCCTGAAGTTGAAGAAACTACTGGAGAAGTAGTTGAAGAAGCTGCAGAATAATTTCTCTTGCAACTCAACACTAAGATACTATAAAAAGACATTGTAAAATGTCTTTTTTTTGTAACAAAAATGCTTCTAAGAGATTATCTTCAACAATATCATTGAATTTCAAGAAGGAAAATCACTGACTCCATTAATAAGTGAGAAGTTTTTGTTAATAAAATAAAAATCGAAAACTACAAGGCAGAAATCAACGAAAAAGACTTTTTAGTAATTACTCCTTTTCATATTAGCGAAGAGATCTCTTTTAACAAAGAAAAACATTTTGAAGAGATTCTTCTTTTTAACAAACCTATTTGATATACATGCTCAAAATCCGATCCTCATAATAAAACATTTTACGAATTACTTCCAAAAGAATTCATAAAAAAATACTATTATATATGAAGATTAGATAAAAATAGCCATTGACTTATGATACTAACAACAAATTCAAAGCTTGTTCACGAATATGAGCATCCTAGTAAAGAAATAGAAAAAACATATAATGTGTGTTTAAATAAAAAATTTAATTGGAAATTAAAAGAAAAAATTTTATTATGAATCCACGATTGATGAGAATTTCTTAGAACTAAGTCTATTGAAAGATGAGAAAATGAGAAAATTATCATAACTCTTAATGAATGAAAAAAAAGACATATAAGAAGGATTTTTAAATCTCTTTGATATGAGGTTGTAGATTTAGAAAGAATTCGTATTTGAAAATATATTCTCTGAGATTTAAAAGAATGAACTTATCAGTCAATTTAACATATAAAAAAAGCCATGCTACAACGAATAAGAAATCTTCGCAAACAGAAGCTAGAAACTCTAAATACTATCAATATTTCAAGGAATAATATTATTAATAATGTAAAATTAATAAAATCATTAAAACCAGAATCTTGAATTTTCCCTGTATTAAAATCAAATGCATACGGACATGGGATTCTTCAACTACTCGAAATCTTAGAGTGAGAAAAATTCCCCTATCTTGTAGTTGATTCCTTCCCTGAATATCAAATCATTCACAATAACTCAAAATTCAATATTCTCATTATGTGAGAAACAATTCCCGAAAACTATCGTTATTATGACTACAAAAGGACAAGTGTTGCTGTATATAATTTAAGTACTCTTAACTATTTAATAAGCTTAAATAAAAGGATTAAAATACAATTATTTCTCAACACATGAATGAATAGAGAAGGTATTCAAGAAAAAGATTTAGAAAGATTCTTAACATTATTAAAGAACAACCCAAAAATTGCTCTCGACTGAGTTATGTCTCACCTTTATGATGCAGACGTAAATGAAAATCATATAAATTCTCAAATAGAGATGTTCAAAAAGATGTATAATGTGATTGAGAATTACTGATTTAATCCAAGACGAAGACATATTTGAGCTTCTGCATGACTTTGCTCTATTGACGATAAATTCTTCAATGCATGGAGACCATGACTATTACTCTATTGATATTCACCATTCACTGAAGAAAAAGAACAATTAAAATACCTAAAGCCAGCACTTTCTTTAACTTCAAGTATTATTTCACTTCAAAAACTCAACTCAAATGATTGAGTAAGTTATAATCACAGATGGATCGCTAAAAATGAATGTCGAAGTGCGACAATTCCTTTTTGATATTATGAGTGATGGTTAAGAAACCTTTGATGAAAACTCGTATATTACTATCAATGAGAACCTGTTGAACAAATTTGAACTATTTGTATGAACTTAAGCTGCTGCATTGCTAATCCAAATATGAAGATTGGAGATAAAATAGAATTAATAAGCAATGAAAAGAATAAAAAGAATAGTATCGATTCTATTGCAAAGAATGCTAATACTATTCCTTATGAAATATTAATAAGACTTGATAGAGGTATTAGAAGAATTGTTAATTAAGATATTATTCACGATCATAAACATACTTCTCAATCATACAATACAAACACCTGTCATGGAGCAACTGCCCACTGTGGATCACTAAAATGAATATCAAGTTGTTTTTCACTTTTTTTCGTTATCATACAATTAACTGGTGGATTTTGACGATAGCGGATTTTTCATGTTAACGAATAACCTTCATCATACTCCTCTGCTATCCACTTCCAATCTTTCACAATTATATCTTGAGAAAAAAGTTCTTCAGCATCTTTATCACAAACATATACAATATTATTTTCAATATCTATGCGATATACATACGCTTTAAAGTTTAATCATAATCAGTGTTTTTGTCCTATTGTAAAGAAATATGCTCAATCATGTTCTCATACAACTTTATTCTCCAATGTTCTTATTTCTCATTTTTTAATTGGAAATTTATTCATTAAAAAATTCTTAATTGGAACGTTACCAATAAAACATAACCCCTGAGAATCTCTTCTTTCAGCATTAGGTAAACCTATATTTTTTGCAAGTTCCCTCACTTCTGGCTTCGTTAAATGTCATATAGGGAAAACAGAATGTTGTAACTGATATTGGTTTAATCATGCCAAGAAATATGTTTGGTCTTTATTATGATCTTTTCAACGGATTAAATGATATATTCAATCCTTTTCTTCCAATTGAGCATAATGTCCTGTTGCTATTTTATCAAATCATTTCTCAATAGCTTTTTCAAGAAACACATCAAACTTTATAAGAGAATTACACAAAACATCTGGGTTTGGTGTTACTCACTTTTTATATCATTGAAAGATATAATCAATAATCCTCTCTTGATATTCTTTTTGAAAATCAAAAGCCTGAATTTCTATTCCTAAAAACTCAGCAACTTTGATTGCTTCTTTTGAATCATCATATGTTGTACAATTTCATGTCTCAGAAACATAATTCTTCATAAACCCTGCAACAACTTCATATCCTTGTTGTTTAAGAAGATATGCAGCTATTGCAGAATCTACACCTCATGAAAGACCTACTAATATTTTCATTTTCACATTTAGTAATATAATTATTTTAACTTGAGTCCAATTACTTGAGATGAACCAAATACTGAATTTTGGAATAATTGTGTAAGAGCATTTTGTGCTTGTTCTTTTTGAGCTGGAGTTCTCATCAATCTATAAATACCAGCGTATTGTGTTACTACATATTTTTCATCTTGTGTTAAATTCTTTACTCATGAAGTATCTCCTTTCTCAATAAGTTTTTTAATAATAGGAAGCAATTTTTGTTCATCTACATCTTTACCAATCATATTTGCAATATCTGAAACTCATTGTCCATTTAAAATTCTTTCTTGGAATAACATAAACATTTTTTCTAGGACGTCACTTTCTGAGTAAAAGAATTTAATTACTGCCATCTTAGCCCTAAGAAGGATTAATTCATCCTTTGATTTAGCTCAGAAATGAGAAATCAACTCAGAATCTGAAAGCTCAAATGCATATTTTGCACCAATATTATTAGTATATACTAAATCTAAATATCATTCTTGTGCCATTTTAACAAGCATTGTAATTGCTCAATGTGTTTGTATTTCTCTTTCATCTTCTGAAAGCCTTGCAAAGAATCTATAGAATAATGATTCATTTCATTCTCATGCTCTACCAACTGTTCAAATATTTGGATCTATAATAAGGTATTTTACATTTTCATTTTTTAATCTTTGATATCATCTACAACTATTAAAGTCTGATACTTGTTGCCACAAATGAGTTAGCATACCATCAGAGATAATATTATTCCAATTATCCAAAAAATATTGGATATATGTTCACGCGATTAGTATTCCATCTTTATCATCTCTTCATTTAACAGCATTTAAGAATGGTTGATATTGTCAAAATTGAAGTCCAAAAACATCCTCCGCATTATAATTATATACTTTTGTATTTTTAAATTCTAAGTCACTAGTTATTTCCTGTCTTTCTCAAACGTTTGATTTATACCATCCGAATGGTCAAGAACTTGATTGTGAAGCGATTCTTGAAGCATTTAATACCCATTGAGTTAACATTCATAATGCTAGAAGAGCTAAAACTCCTCAAACCCATATACGAAGATTTCAATCCTTATCAATATTCCATTCTTGAAAGAATACTGCAACAACAAAACTAGACCATATTATTAATCATAATCCATACCATACAATTCCTCATGCAATTGCCCACCATATTACCCAACCAATAATTGTTGAGAATCAAATAATCAACAATTGTTTTCTCTTCTTATTATATGTGCAAATTGCATAAATCAAACCTAATAACATTATAGCAAATACTGCCAACCATATTAAACCAATATCTGTATAATAACTACTATGATTTTGCAATGACCAGTTAAATACAACATTAAGTGGAACTATATATCTATATGGAATAAATACACTTGAATCTGTTGTTCTTATACTATGCTCTTTATAATATGTTTCAATTGCTGAATAATAATCTCTTAAATCATCTCACGAAGTATTTCATTCAACAAGATTTTCGATTAGTTGGTAAGCTTGACCATTCTTATCTAGTGATTCTTCAGCCAATTTCTCTAACCCTTTAACATTTTCTTTTTCAATTAATTCAGCATTATTACACAAAATTCTTCCATCAGTATCCCATCAATAACATGTATTATTTTTCCAGAATAATAATTTCAAAACACCTCATCAAATTCTTGTCTTTTTAAACTCTCTCCATCAGAATCATACATACCTTCATACATCTTCGCTCAAAGAATTTCCAGGAGCTTTCTGCATTGTAGATGCTAAATCTTCTTTATCATATTTTTCAAGTAAACATTGTTGATATGAGATATCTTTAGTTTCTTCTTCATAAGTTTTTTCATCTATTGTTGATTGTTCTTCTATATCTTCTATATCTCAAGTTGCTTGAGCTAAAAGTAATTTACTCTCATTAATTTGCGGTGCTTTAGCAAGAAATGTAGATCTTACGAATCAAGAGAAATTAAATGATCATCTTGTTAATTGTCCAACAGCTGTCCAAGGTCATTTAAATATAAACAAAGAAACAACAAGAGTTATTCACCATATAATTATCTGTTTTAGTCTCTTAGAAAATGCATCTGTTCTGTTTATTAATCCACGAACTAATCAAATAATAGTTATAATTGCTCATACAGCTAAAATTAATAATCAGAATTCCTTCGTAATAAATGCGAATGTAAATAGCGGTTGCACAACTCACATTAATCAAAGAATCATTATTCAAACTCAAATAAGAGTTGTAGTATTAAGACAGAATCCAACCATAATTAAGACAAAAATAACAGCATCAATAAAAGCTGTAACTTTTGCTATAATTGCGAAAGAGAACAATATTGCAGAAAGGACAAGGTATTTTGTACTTTGATTTCATTCTATATGTACACCTTTTTTATTGAAATAATTTAAGAATACGAATCATGATAAGATTGCAAGCAATGACAATGCCAATACTCACATATCAGTTTTATTATCAACGAACAACAAGAATGCTCACATTCAACTTGTTAACCACATTATGATAAGTGTCCATCAAATCATAAATGGAACAGGATTTTCATTATCATCATCTCTCTTTTTGAAAAGAGGTAGCGCTTCACTTAATGCTCACAAACCAAAAAGAAGAACAAAGACTCAACTTAAAGCATTAAGATTTACTGCAACAGTATCCTTTGCTATATTTAATACTGATGATATTGGAGTTCATAAAGAGAAAAAATATGCAATATATGAATGCCATAAACCTAACATACTTGATGCAGGTCAAACATTTCACCATAAAATTCAGTGATTTTCAGATACAACTTTTGGTAAATACATATACTCATGATTAGCATCCCATGCTGTTGAATAAGGTATGTATGAATGAGAGAAATTAAAGAAATAGTATCCGAAAGAAACGACTATTAATATACTAAAGATCCACCAGATGCTTGAATTAGACTTTAGTTCCTTAGCATTTTCAATAACAGATAATAATGCATCTTTATATTCTCACAGTTTTTTTCTTTCAAACCATCACAAACATATTAATCAAATTAGTAATATTCGATTTATAATACTATAAAAAATTCAAAGTCATTCTAAAATTTGAACAACCACTAAGAAACATGTTAATCATATTCAAAATGTTAAAAAAGTTTCTTGTCGTCTTATTGAGTTAAACAATTTTAATTTATTAGATACAAATACTCACAAAGAAAAAGTTGCAAATATGAAAGCTATTGCCAATACATATAATACTAATGTATTAAAAACTAAAGGAACTGCAGAAAATAGTGTTAACAAATTTCACTGAATTCGTTCATGCAATATCATAAATAAAGATAATGCTCATCAGGTACTTACCACCAAGCTTGTTAATGAAACTTTTTTACTTCTCATATATATAAGAGGTATAATTCAACACACTAATGAACTTGCAATAAGTCATCGATTGCTCCATGATGATAACATGTTCATATAGTATCCATGTTCTCACCAAAATGATTGAGATCATTCAATTCATATAATAACAAGTAATGCAAACACAATTCCCATAAATATTTTTTTTGCTTTCATTAAAAAAATATGAATATATAAAAATATGTCACGGATTTTTATACTTTTTTGATGCATATTTTCAAGTTATGTATTAGCAGGTTTTATTAATCTATAAGTATTTTATTTGCATATGAATCTAAAATTTCTATACTAGCAATATCGCTTTTTGAGATTTATATATTTTCACAAATCCTTTTATGAGAAACACAATAACAACATTAAAAAATAAATTCTTATCTCAATACTATCGTTTTTTATGATGGTGTGCAAAAAAATATCTAAAAAGACATCAAGCTCTTAGTATTTGAGTAAATTGAAGCGTCTGAAAGACATCTTGCCGTATGATTATCCATCAAACACTAGAGAAAGCTTTCCCTGAAAAAAAAATATATACATCACCTAAAAACTTTAATTGAGAATTAGGGATGTCTCTATCTATTCTTATGGTTGAGAATTGGGACCCAACCCCTAGTTATTTAATAGGAGTTTGATGTAAAGCTCTACGAATGGCCTTTTTCTGAAAGAAAAACTATGATTGCATTGTCCTTGAATATGGGATTGATAGACCTAAAGAGATGGAATTTCTAGTTAGTATTAACAAACCTCATATTTGAGTCTTTACTGCAATTGATGCTGTTCATTCGGAACAATTCTGAAACCCTACTGAGATTGCTCGTGAAGAAGTTAAAATGGTCAAGAATACAAAAGAAATTGCATTCCTTAATGCTGATGATATTTATGCTCAGCAAATAGTTTGAACATTATGAATCGATGAGTTTACTTATCAAACCTTATGATACGATTCCAATGCTGATATACATTTTGACTGAGAAAAAATTTCAGTATCATCAAAGAATAAACACTTTATACTTAGTGAATTTGATGTCTTTATAAAAAAAGAAAAGCATCACTTGAAGACAAATCTTTTATGAAAACCTAACTACTGATATATTTGCGTTGCACTTACTATTGCAGAAATTCTTTCACAAAGATTTACTGGTGAAGAATTAGACTTAAAAAAATTTCTTAAAGAACCTCTTATCTATCAACTTCAACCATGAAGATGTACAATCTTCAAATGAAAGCATGATAGTATACTAATCGACTCAACATATAATGCTTCTCCTCTAAGCATGAGAAAACTTATTGATACAACACTTTCCATTCAAAAAGCATCTTGAAATAAAAGGAAAATACTATTGGTTCTTTGAGATATGAGAGAACTTTGAGATTTAACAGAAAAAGAACATCGTTTGTTAGCATGATATGTCCAATGATCTGCTGACCACGTTGTGCTTTTATGAAAAAGTATGCACAATTATCTTGCCGATGAGATAGAGAAAATTGGCTTTAATAAAGAAAACTTAACTCTTTGTAACAATTATCAAGAAGTTTGAAAACGAGTTAATCAGTTCTTAAAAAATTCTAAAGACAAATGGATTATTTTGATTAAATGAAGCCAGAATACTATCTTTTTAGAAGAAGCAACCAAAGCTCTACTAAATGATAAAAAAGATGCATCACTTCTAACAAGACAATCCCAACGATGGTTAAAGAAAAAAGAAGTAAAAATTTAGTTCATAATTTATATATAAATGGAATCTATAAATCTTTCAAAGCTTGTATTAAGTTCTCATTTTTTAAACATTTTAAATGATGAGAATATTCATTTTGACTGAATACTCACTGATAATAAAACTCTTGCAAAAGACTGAGCAACCCTTTTGATTAACTCCCATCTTAAAGATTTCTTTTCTAAGTTAAGTAGCAATTGAAAATATCTTATCATATTAGATAAAATATGAATATCTGACATTTTTCCTTATATTGAAAACTTTAAGTCACTGTCAATTATTAGCGCAAATTCAGCTATTGGAGGATTCTGAAACAAATATCATCCTGAACTAAATTACCTTCAAAAAGAACATACAAATAATTTCAATTATTACTTCCCTTGGGATTTAGAAAATTTTATTAAACTTCTTAAAAATAAAACCAATGGTATCTATCCACTCCCTTCACAAGAAGTTTCTGATAATATTTATGATTCTCCTAGTGAAGAAGAAGAGTGAATCCAATTTATTGATAAAAATTTAATTGATGAAAGTGAAGTTTTATCACTTTTATCACCAAAGAATCCTGATTTATTTATAATTTGATTTTGAAATCATTTTGAAGAACTAGTAAAATTATCTCAATTACT
>ODAI011747019.1_pt1 | contig 12963 bp, 10 predicted proteins | sample 1539321 | NCBI WGS metagenome assembly ODAI01 (sample SAMN02144231, study PRJEB22623) | gut metagenome | biome: sheep rumen | host: Ovis aries | place: New Zealand | reverse complement strand
GACATTATACCAAAAAGGGAGGTCAATGCTCTTTTTATTTGAATCTCCCGTAAATACAAGGTTTATGAACTATAAACAGGTAGTGAACTTGACACTACCCAGATATTTCAGGAGGACAGGCAATGAAACTAAACTGGAAAAAACTGGGTATTTTTGCGGGCGGAGTCGTATTCGGCACTGCAGGCATCGCGATTCTTAAGTCGGAGGACGCAAAGCGCGTCTATACGCGTGTGACAGCCGCCGCAAAGCGCGGTGGCGATGCCGTCATGGATGTATACACATCGCTGAAGGAGAACTGCGGTGATATTAACGCGGACGCGGATGATATCAACGAGGAGCGCGCACAGAAGAAGGCCGCGCAGAAGCTCTCCGACGCAAGGGCGGTCATCGAGGAGTATGAGGCAGAGCAGCAGGCAAAGGACGAGGCAGCGGCTGAAGAATGAAATACCGGATTGTACATGAATCCTCTTCAAGGCTCAGGATCCACATGGCAAGCAGCAGAATGACAATGGCGCAGGCGGACACGCTTGAGTATTTCCTGCGCAGTCTTTCTTATGTAAGAGACGCCAGTGTCTATGAGAATACGCAGGATGCGGTAATCCTGTTTACGAGAACCGGCAGCGCGTACAGGGACCTTCTTGCACAGCTGGAAAGGTTTTCCTATCAGGACAAGGAAATCCGGGCGCTGGTGCCCGAGAATACCGGCCGGGAAATGAACCGGTATTATGAGCGCAGAATCGTGATGAAGGTTCTCGGAAAAGCGGCAAGACAGCTCTTTTTCCCCTATCCGCTGAAGGTGATCTGGACAGTCTGTGAGAGTATTCCGTACCTGCTGGAGGGGATCCGGACACTTGTGTCGGGAAAGGTTGAAGTCCCAGTCCTGGACGCCTCGGCGATTCTGGCATCCATGCTGAGAAAAGACTATGCCACCGCTTCTTCCGTCATGTTCCTTCTGGGCCTCGGAGAGACGCTCGAGGAGTGGACACACAGAAAGTCCGTGGACAATCTTGCCAGGTCCATGTCGCTGAAGGTCGACAAGGTCTGGCTCAAAACGTCCGGCGCCGATGTGCTTGCCGATATCAGCAGCATAAAGCAGGGCGACCGGATCGTGGTCCGCACGTCGAACATCATCCCTCTTGACGGCAGGGTTGTGGAAGGCGCGGCGACGGTGAACCAGTCGACGATGACAGGCGAGTCCGGGCCGGTGGAGAAGACCGCCGGAGGGTATGTCTACGCGGGAACGATCGTGGAGCACGGCGAGCTGACCGTGGAGATCACAAGGACTGCGGGCAAGGGAAAATATGACCAGATCGTGCGGATGATCGAGGAGACGGAGAAGCTCAAGTCCGAGACAGAGACGGCAGCCTATCATCTCGCCGACAGGCTTGTCCCCTGGTCTCTTGCAGGAGCAGCTATTGCCTTTCTTCTGACACGGAATGTCAACCGCGCGCTGTCCTTCCTCATGGTGGACTTTTCCTGCGCGCTGAAGCTCTCCATGCCGCTCTCCGTACTCTCGGCAATCCGGGAGGCGGGACTGCGCGGCATCACCGTAAAGGGAGGGAAATTCCTTGAGGCTGCGGCGCAGGCGGACACGATCGTCTTTGACAAGACGGGTACGCTGACCCACGCAAGGCCTGCTCTCGTGCAGATTGTGACCTTTGGCGGATTCAGCGAGGAGGAGGCTTTAAGGATTGCCGCATGCCTTGAAGAGCACTATCCGCATTCCGTCGCCAACGCGGTTGTGGATGAAGCGAAAAAAAGAGGCATCGAGCACGATGAAATGCACTCTAAGGTCCAGTATGTGGTGGCGCACGGCATCTCCAGCTCGATTGCGGGAAAGAAAGCCGTAATCGGCAGCTATCACTTCGTGTTCGAGGATGAGAAATGTACCGTTCCGGAGGGCGAACAGGATAAGCTTAAGGGCCTTCCCGACGAATACTCGCGCCTGTACCTTGCGCTGGACGGCGCGGTCATTGCGGTTCTGTGCATTTTTGATCCTCTTCGCGAGGAGGCCGCGCAGGTGATCGCGGGGCTTCACAGGCTGGGGATTGACAGGGTCTGCATGCTGACAGGAGACAATAAGCGCACGGCTGCCGCAATCGCGCGCAGGATCCGCCTCGATGTCTATCAGGCAGAGGTCCTGCCGGAGGACAAGGCTTCCTTTATAGCGCAGGAGCACAAAAACGGCCGCAGGGTCATCATGGTGGGAGACGGTATCAACGACACGCCGGCGCTTTCCGAGGCGGACTGCGGAGTTGCCGTGAGCGACGGCGCAGCCATCGCAAGAGAAGTCGCGGATATCACGATTACGGAGGACAGCCTGTACCAGATTCTTTTCTTAAGGGAAATCAGCACAAAGCTGATGGAGAGAATCCGGAGCAATTACCGTTTTATTATCACATTTAACTCGGCGCTGATTCTTCTGGGCGTGGCGGCGGTCCTGCCGCCCGCGGCAAGTGCGCTGCTGCACAACGCATCGACAATATTTGCCGGTCTGCACTGCATGACCAATCTGCTGCCGGAGAAGGACAGCCGGCCCTGATTTTGACAGAAAGGAAGGAGTGAACTACTATGAAGCTGCATAAAGTCTTCGCGTGGCTTACCGTCGCATGTTTTCTGCTGACCATGGTCACGGGATATAAGAAAAAATAAGCCCGAAGGTGCTGTTTTATTTAATGTTAAGGTTAAGTTAAGGTTTTTCGTGTCTGAGAGTAAGGTTGGAATGCTATCCTTCTGTCATCCGGAAAGGAAATAAGAAAAAAGTAACAGGAAACTGGTAACTGGATAATAGAAGGAGATTTATCATGTGGACAAGAAAAGAACTGAAGCAGAAGGGTAAGGCAGCATTCCTTGCAAATTACTGGAAGACCGTACTGGTGAGCCTGATCGTCGTGATCCTGCTCGCGGGAACGGGCGGCGCAGGCGGAAGAGCTGGCGGGACATATAAACCGTCGGATGAAGATGTACAGTTTGAGACCCAGATCCCCGGTGTTTCCGGAGTGGCATCGATTCCTCAGCAGATCGAATCCGCGAAGGATGCCCTGAATGAAGCGGCATCAGCTGCAGGTGCAGGGATTGTGGCGGGAATCATCGGTATCATTGTACTGGCTGTATCCTTAATCGCGATCTGCGTGGATATCTTCCTGCTGAATCCTTTGTCGGTCGGCGCGACAAGGTTCTTTGTAAAGAACCTGAATACAAAGGCGCAGATCAGAGAGCTCGGGTTCTGCTTTGACAGTGGCTACAGATATGTTGTAAAGACAATGTTTTTCAAGGATCTTTATAATTTCCTCTGGTACCTTCTCCTTATCATCCCGGGTATTGTAAAAGCTTACGAGTACCGCATGATCCCGTACATCCTCTCGGAGCACCCCGATATGCCGACACAGGAAGTCTTCCGCAAGAGTAAGGAAATGATGTCGGGTCAGAAGTGGAACACATTCGTTCTGGATCTTTCCTTCATCGGCTGGGAGATTGTGTCACTGATAACCAGCGGAATCGTCGGAATCTTCTATGTCAATCCTTATCGCCATATGACAAGCGCAGCGCTCTATGAGAGACTCGAGTACGGAAACGGCACAGGCTCCGCAAGCGCGTATGGAACAGCGGATACGGCATATACACAGAATTTCTGAAAAGAGCTGAAGAGTCATGGAAAAGATACTGATCGCCGATGACGAGAAAGAAATCCGGAGCCTGTTAAGACTGTACCTGGAAAAGGAAGGGTATGAGGTCGAAGAGGCGGCGGACGGAAAAGAAACAATCGAAAAGCTTGCAGACAGAGACATAAGTCTCTGTCTGCTTGATATTATGATGCCGGAAATCGACGGCTTCCATGTGCTCCAGGCGCTGCGGAAAACCAGCAGGATTCCGGTGATTATTATTTCCGCCAAGGATTCGGACGCCGAGAAGATCCTGGGGCTGGACCTCGGAGCCGACGATTATATCGTAAAGCCGTTCAATCCGCTGGAGGCTCTCGCGAGGGTCCGTTCAAACCTGAGGCGCTATCATGAAACGCTGCGCGCGATGGCTCCGGAAGGCGGGGCAGACGGAGCCGGAGAAGGCAAAGAAGCAGACCTTCCTGCCGGAGGCCATGCTCTTTTAAAGCACAGGGACCTTGCCCTCGACCTGGACGCATGCTGCCTCTTTAAGGACGGCGAACGAATCGACCTGACCTCTTCGGAGTTCCGCATCATGGAGCTGTTCATGGAGCACCCGGGAAAGGTCTTTACAAAGCAGCAGATTTTTGAGAGAGGCTGGGGCGAGGAATACATCGTCGCGGACAATAATATCATGGTCTGCATCAGCAAGCTGCGCGCAAAGCTGGACGAGGATCCTTCCGCATACATCACAACGATCCGCGGGCTCGGATACCGGCTGGAGACGGCGCCGAAGAAAAACGCCGGGGGCGGCTTATGAAACAGCTGGAAAGGGAACTGGTAACAAGGCTTCTTGCAGTCGCGGGGGTCTGTATCCTCGCGGAGCTCCTCCTTATGATCCCGGTCAGGGAGCTTCTCTTGCCTGCTGCGGCGTCGGCCGCCGCGTATGAATCCCCCGGGCCCCTCAGCGGAGGGGACATTCTCCTGATATTAAGGAGCCTTTTCTTCGGCGGCGGCCAGAGAGAGATACTGGGGATTTTTGCCCGCTCGGGGGCTGCTTTCCTTCTGATTCTCTCCGGCATTCTCCTGATGCTCCCGCTGATTGCGGGTACCATCGTTTTTGTGCGCCTTGCGGCGGCGCGTTTTGACGAGCTCCAGAAGATCAGGGATGCCGAGCGCCTGGAATATGAGCAGAGACGGAACCTGATGTTTTCCGACTTTGCGCATGACCTCAGGACGCCGGTCATGACGATCACGGGTTATTCGCGGGCCCTTTGCGACCACATGGTGGAGGATCCCGCCATGCAGGAGGAGTATCTGGACGCGATCCGCAGAAAATCGGAGCGCATGGGCGAGCTGATCAATCTGCTTTTTGACTATGCAAAGCTGGGGAGCCTGGATTATAAGCTCACCCTGAAGAAGTGTGATATCAACGAGCTTGCGGCGGAAACAGCGGCGGCTGTCTATATGGACGCCGAGGATGCGGGGATGGAGCTGACCGCGGATATTCCCGAGACGCCGTTTACGGTGATGGCGGACAAGGCGCAGGCTGGCAGGATCCTGAACAATCTCCTCATGAATGCGGTTCGGCATAATCCGGAAGGGACAAAAATCGCCGTGCTGGTCAGGCACCTTGCAGGCGTTGAGTATATAGCGGTGGCGGATACGGGACTGCCGATTGCAGGCGACGCCGAAAAGCTCTTTGATCCCTTTGTCAAGGCGGATTCCTCGCGCACGGGAGATAAGGGGAGCGGCCTGGGACTTTCCATCTCGAAGAAGGCGGCCGAGCTCCACGGCTGGAAGCTCACCCTGGAGCAGCCTTATGAAGACTATACCAAGGCGTTTGTTATCTGCGTGCCTGAAGATGACGGGGTCGGTGAGGAAGCTCAATGAATGAGAAGAAGCTGACAAGACAGGCGTCAGTCCTGTGCGTATTCCTTGCCTCCGTGTGCTTCAGCACGGGAGGACTGTTTATAAAGCTGATTCCCTGGTCCGCTCTTGCGATCAACGGAGCGAGAAACCTGATCGGCGCGGCGGTTATCGGAATTTACCTTATTATCACCCGCCACAGGATTGTCTTCAGCAGGCAGGTGTTTACCGGCGCCGTCTCGCTCATAGGGGTGACAAGCCTGTTTACCGTCGCCAACAAGCTGACCACCGCCGCGAACGCGATTGTGCTGCAGTTCACGGCGCCGGTCTTTGTCATTATTTTCATGGCGGTTTTGTACGGCTCCAGGCCGAAAAAGCGGGACCTTATCACCTGCGCCGTCGTCCTTGCGGGCGTCGTGCTTTTCTTTGTCGACGGACTGCAGCAGGGGAACCTGAATGGAAATATCGCCGCCATCCTCTCCGGGATCTGCTACGCGGGAGTCTTCATGATGAATGCGGGAGAGAATGCGGACGCGATCTCCTCCTCCTTTCTCGGACAGCTCGCGGCCGGCATTTTGTTTACCCCTCTCTGCGCATATGAGACGGACTTTTCCGCGCCGGTCCTTTTGGCCATCCTTGCCCTTGGAGTGATCCAGGTCGGCGGGGCGTACATCCTGTTTTCCACAGGTATCAGGAACACGCCTCCCGTCACGGCGAGCCTTGTCAGCGGAATGGAGCCGGTCCTCAATCCTCTTCTTGTGGCACTTTTCTATAAAGAAACCGTCTCCGGACTTGCGCTCACCGGCGCGGTTATCGTGGTCGGAGCGATTCTTATCTATAATCTTCACTCAGCAGGGCTCAAACAGTCTATAATATAATTCAGTATGTCCCCATAAGCCGGCAGTTTACAAAGGACTGCTCTTTACGGTGCCAAAGACCGACAGGAGGAGCAATGAACAGTGTACTGGCAGACGTGCTGATTTATCTGGGCAGCGCCCTTATGGTGTCAAATATATACAGGTATAACCGTTTTTCCGGGTACATCCGGCAGAGCGGCAGCTGGCAGAGACAGGAAAAGGCACTTCATATTCCGGTCGTCCTGCTGGTGCTGTTCCTTGCGGGGTATCTTACGGTTGCGCTGTTCGGAAAGCCGGACATGGTTGTCGCCGGGATTTTCCTCGGCGGCAGTATCTTCGTCGCGATTGTTATCTGGATGATGCAGGCGATCGCAGAACAGATCCGCGAGCATGAGCACCTCGAGGCGGAACTGGAAGCGGAGAGAAAGGCCGGCAGGGCAAAGACGGTTTTCCTTTCGAACATGTCCCACGATATCCGAACGCCGATCAATGCGGTGCTGGGCTATACCGCCCTGGCAAAAAGGGAAGGCCTGACCGAAAAGGAGAGAGGGGACTATATTGAAAAAATCGAAAACTCGGGGAAGGAACTCATCGCGATCATCGACGATGTCCTCGAGATGAGCAGGATCGACTCCGGAAACGTCAAACTCAATCCGGAGCCGGTGGAACTCACCTGCCTGTTTGACCATGTCAGTGAGCTGTTTGCTGTTCAGATGCAGGGCAAGAAAATCACCTTCGAAAGATCCCGCGAGGGCGTCGAAAGTAGGCAGGTCCTTTGCGACAGGAACCGTCTCTCAAGAATTCTCATGAATTTCATCAGCAACGCCTATAAATACACGCCGGAGGGAGGCAGCGTCTTCTTTGGCATGAAGGAAGAGAGCGCATCCGAAGATGAGGTCTCTTATGTCTTTACGGTCAGGGACAACGGGATCGGCATGAGCGAGGAATTCGTAAGAAACCTGTTTACCCCCTTTGAAAGAGAGAGAACCTCGACCGTCAGCAGGGTCCAGGGGACGGGCCTTGGGATGTCCATTGCAAAGAACCTCGCCGACCTGATGGGCGGGACCATCGGCGTAAAGACAAAGAAGGGGGAGGGGAGCGAATTTACCCTCAGCATTACTTTCCCTGCCTGTAAGGAGCAGGACGGGACCTTTGCGGGATGCGGGAAGAAGACAATCTCAACGGTTCCCGGCGGCTTAAGAGTCCTTCTTGTGGAGGACAACCCGGTTAATACCGAGATCGCCTCGGAAATCCTTGCGCAGTCCGGGTTCGAAGTCGACACGGCCCAGAACGGGAAGATCGCCGTGGAGAAGGTCGAAGAAGGTGAAAAATACGATGTCATCCTGATGGACATCCAGATGCCTGTCATGGACGGCTATGAAGCAGCAGGAAAGATCCGTGCGCTGCCGGATCCCGAAAAGGCCGGGACCCCGATTGTAGCCATGACCGCCAATGCCTTCCGGGAGGATATCATGAACGCGAAGGCAGCAGGCATGAACGGACACATCTCCAAGCCGATCGATATCGCAAAGATGATGGAGACACTCTCACTCGCGGTAAGCGCCGGATCCGCTGACTCATTCTATGAGTGAGTCACGGAGGAGGGCTATAATAGCTGATAAAGAGTTGAGGCCGGACTGGATATACAGTGCTTTGAGAGAAGGTATCGTCCGGCAGAGGGAGATTCCTGTGAGGAATTTATTTGTCAAAATCACTGCTTCGGTCATACTTCTGATCGCGGCTGTAAGTCTTGCTTTTCTGGCCGTATCTGCCATCCGGTACAGGGTGTTCATCACCTTTAAGGAAGAGAATGCAGTGTTTACAAGCAATTCGCCGCTTGTCTTATGTCTTGTAATACTGTTTGGAGCTCTTATCATGTTTTCAGGCCGGGTATTAACGAGAGTAAAGCCCTGTCTATTGTTTGCAGTGTGTTCGATGATCTGGCTGGTTCTGGGAATCTATATCATCCACAATGTGGATCATGTCGCGAAATTTGACCAGGAGTATATTTACGAGGAGGTTGAGCATATCAACGCGGGCAACTATACGGTGCTCGCCCCCGACCGGTATCTGGGGGAGTGGCCGGACCAGCTGGGGCTCCTTACCTTTGAAAGGCTTGTGTCTGTAGCGGGGTACAGCCACAGGGCTTTCATGCTCATCAACCTGTTCGAGATCATCGGGATCAATTTTCTTCTCTGGAGGATTACGGCTTCTGCCACCGGATACAGCATTTTGGCACAGAACTATACGATCCTCCTGACGCACCTTTTCCTGCCGGAACTCTTGTACCTGACCTTTATATATGGGACAACGCCGGGGCTCCTGTTCATGCTGGCCGGTGTCACGGTGCTTCTGCGCTTCTGGGAAAAAGGCGGCATTTTCAGGATTATTGTATCGGCGATACTTTTCGGCCTTGCGGTCATGGCAAAGAAAAACTATCAGGTCGCCTGCATCGCGCTGATCATCGTCCTTGTCCTGGAAATGGTAAATTATAAACGGCGGCTTCCTTTGCTGATTGCGGCAGCGGTGCTGATTGCCGTGACCGCTATTCACGGCGAGGTGATCAGCTACTATGAGCATCTGAGCGGGTACCGGCTTAAGGGAATGCCGCTCATTATGAACGTTACGATGGGACTTCAGGGGGATCCGTACCAGACAGAGGGCAGATGCTGCGGCTGGGTCGACGGATACAATGAGGTGGAGTTTAAGCGCGCGGGGTATGATCCCGCAGCCGCTTCGGCAGTCGGGATGAGGGACTTTAAGGAGAGGGTGTCCTTCTTTATTCAGAATCCGGTTTTTGCAAGAGATTTCTTTAACAAAAAGCTGATTTCAACCTGGTGCGACCCGACCTTCCAGTCCGTCTGGTCAGGCCCGACCCAGGAGTGGGGCGCACAGCCTGCAAAGACGGCATTTTTGCGAAGCCTCTACGGCGGAGGAAGTGTTTACCGGGCACTTGAGCTTTTTGAGGACTGCATGATTATATTCCTGTACAGCGTATGCGCCGCCGGGGTGGCCCTGCAGCTGCCGCGACTGATAAAAAAAGCTCCGGGCGGTGTTTCTGCCCCGGAGCATATGGATCGTCTGAATTCTGTGATGCTGTACTTTGTCCTCTACTATCTAGGAGGATTCTCTTTCCATATGATTTCGGAAACAAAGTCGCAGTATGTGTACGTCTATGTGCTGTGCCTGATACCGGCAGCCGCTGCGGTGCTGAGCCGCAGCCATGAGTCAGAGAGTCTGTGACTCGAGCCGGTACATTTCGATGTCCATGACGGCCTGCCCGTCGGCAAAGAAGGAGATATCCTTTGCCGAAAGCGGTGTGTACATCGCCGCGGAAACGACCTGGCGGCCGTCGTTGATAAAGATTTCGGAGCTGTACCTGTCGAGAATAATCCGAAGGTTGATTTCTCCGCTTTCACTCTCGGGGACAAGGCAGCGCCTCTGGTGAATAATCGCGCGTCTTGAACCGGAGAATTTCCTGTCAATCTTAAGAACCTTTTCGTGGGGACGGAAACTGACCGAGGTGTGGTACTTTTCATCCTCCGCAAAGCGGACGGAAAATTTGTGGTAGACCTTATCCGGGTCCAGAGGACGGATCCGGATCAGAAGTTCTACTGTTCTTCCTTCAATTCCCCCTATGCAGAGCCCGCCGCATACGGTAAGGTCGGTTTTCCTGATGCCGCCCCGGCGAAGCCCCTCCAACTCACGGACCGGCTGCTGATACAGCCTTCCGTCCCTTATGTGCAGTTCCCTGGGAAGAGACATCTGGCCGGCCCAGGGTTCCTCCTCTTCACGGATAGCGCACGCATCCCAGTTCTGCATCCAGCCGATCATAATCCTTCTGCCGTCGGGGGCAAGGACCGTCTGCGGAGCATAGAAATCAATTCCGTAGTCAATGGCCTGATCTTTTTCCGGAATGAATTCACCGGTGGTCTCGTCCCAGCTGCCGATCAGTGCAAGTGTGCCGTTTCCGTTGTGATATTCAAAGCCTTCCGGCAGCATATCCTGCGGGCTGGTCAGCAGGACCTGTCGTCCGTCCAGCTCAAAGAAATCCGGGCACTCCCACATCCTGCCGAATCTTCCTTTGTTGGCGATCAGGACGCGCCAGAATTCCCAGTGGATGCAGTCGCTGCTCCTGTACAGCAGGATCTGTCCGGTTTTGTCTGCGGGCCTGGAGCCTACGACGCATGCATAGCCGCCGCTCTTAAGGCGAATGATCTTGGGGTCGCGGAAATCAAAACGGCTTGCTCCCTCGGGAAGATCCTTTTCCGTAAGAACCGGGTTCCCGGAATACTTCTCAAAATCCGTTCCATCGCCGATGGCGATGCTCTGGGTCTGGACTCCCCAGATCCTTCCGTTTTTGTCACGCTCATTGACGACACTGGTGTACATCAGAAGAAGCTGTCCGCTCTCAAGCTCCACGGCGCTTCCTGAAAAGCAGCCGTCGCGGTCATATATCTCATCCGGCGCCAGGGCTGCAGGGAGATATTCCCAGTGAAGAAGATCCTTGCTGACGGCGTGTCCCCAGTGCATGGTGTTCCACTTCGAGTCGTAGGGATAGTATTGATAATACAGGTGGTAAACACCGTTGTACCGGCAGAAACCGTTCGGATCATTCATCCAGCCGACGCGGGGGGAAAGGTGGAATGCGGGCCGCTGCTCCTGAGTAATCCGGTGTCCGAATATTTCTTCATAACGCCTTGCTTCCCGCAGAGCCTGACTGTTCATACTGCCTCCTCTTATCTGAAATCGCCCCATGGATCAGTTTCGCAGGGTCCATGGGGCTTATGTTAGCTATGAATGGCTTTTGATGTCAAATGCCGCTTTTTTATTCCGCCGCTTCCTTATATCTTGCATAAGCTGCCTTGTAAACTTCAAGAAGCTCGCCTGCGCCCTTGCCGAACTTTGCCTGGGACTCTTCTTCCGTGATGGACTGCCATACGCCGTTCTCATCCTTACCGGTGAAATACGTGAAGGGGCCGACGACCAGAGACTGAGTTATGGGTCAGAGGGGCTCGCCCTGCGGGACGCACTTGTCTATAATTTCTCTTTTTATTTTCCGGTAGAGCAGGAGGGATATCACGAGGGATACGGTCTCTGCGATGGGGAAGGCAAACCAGATGTAGGTGACTTCGCCGAGCTGCGCAAGGAGCCAGGCGGCGGGAATGAGTACAAGGAGCTGGCGGCAGAGGGAAACGATCAGCGAGTAGATGCTCCTTGAGAATGCCTGGAAGGTTGAGCCGAGGATGATGCAGACGGAGGCAACGGGGAAGTTGACCGCGATGATTCGAAGGGCTGCGACGCCGATCCGCTCCATCTCGGGCGATGCGTTGAAAAGGGCGAGGAGCTCGCGGGGGATCAGCTCGAAAATAACAAGCCCGGTACACATGATTCCTCCGGCGAGCATCAGGGAGAAGCGGAGCGCTTCCATGATCCTGTCTTTCCTGCGGGCGCCGTAATTGAAGGCAAGAACCGGCACAAGGCCGCTGTTGAGACCGAAGACCGGCATGAAGAAGAAGCTCTGCAGCTTGAAATAGACGCCGAAGACAGCGGTTGCGGTCGCTGAGAAGGAGATGAGGATCCGGTTGAGAAGGTATGACATCACGGATCCAACAGCCATCATCAGGACGGAAGGGATGCCGACGGAGTAGAGCTGCCGGAGGGTATCCGCTGTGGGCCTGAGTATTTTCCCCATCGTAATCCGGATATCCTTGTTGAATTTCAAATTAAAGAAGATGCCGAGAGTCGCAGCGAGGCACTGGCCGATCACGGTCGCTGCGGCAGCGCCGGCAATACCCATTTTCGGACAGCCGAACAGGCCGAAAATCATGATCGGGTCCAGGATAATATTGGTGATCGCGCCGGTTGCCTGCAGGATCATGCTGTGGACGGTGCGCCCCGTGGACTGCAGCAGTCTTTCACTTGTCATCTGGAAGAAGAGACCGAACGAACAGCCGCACACGATCTTAAGATAGGTTGTTCCGTAGGAGCGGATGACGGGATCGTCGGTCTGGCCGTTGATAAAGGGACCTGCGACGAAAATACTGATCAGCAGGAAGACAATAAAATGCAGGGCGGTGATCATAAGACCCGTACAGGCAGCCTCGTCCGCCTTGTCGTAGTTTTTTTCACCCAGAGACCTTGAAAGCAGGGCGTTAATGCCGACTCCCATACCGGAGCCGAGGCCGATCATCAGGTTCTGCAGCGGGAAGGCAAGGGATACCGCTGTGAGAGCCCTTTCCTCGATCCGCGCGACGAAGATACTGTCTACTACATTATAAAGCGCCTGGACCAGCATGGAGATCATCATGGGCAGGGCCATCGTGATGATCAGCTTTTTTACGGGCATATATCCCATTTTGTTTCTGCGTATTTCTGTCATATTATCTCCTGAATAAGCCGGGGCAGGCCCCGTGGGTCCTTAAAAGCCGATCAATGCTCCTCCGTCTACGGGAATGCACGAGCCGCTGATATAGGATGCCGCGTCGCTGCATAAAAATGCCGCGCACAGTCCGATGTCCATGGGATCGCCGACTCTTCCGGCAGGGATTCTGCCGAGGATTTTGGCGAGTCTTGGCGGATCGTTGTCGGTCGCCTTGTGGAACATCGGTGTATCGATCCAGCCCGGCGCGATGGCG
>ODAI013925101.1_pt1 | contig 12964 bp, 9 predicted proteins | sample 1539321 | NCBI WGS metagenome assembly ODAI01 (sample SAMN02144231, study PRJEB22623) | gut metagenome | biome: sheep rumen | host: Ovis aries | place: New Zealand | reverse complement strand
CGGAACGCTGTTTGACGACAGCAGGAACCTTCCGGCCTCCGTTCTCCCCGCTCTGACACAGGCGCGAAAGAACGGCCATTATCTGTTTATCAACACCGGCCGCACCCTGTGCAACATGGATCACCGGCTGGACGGATTTCCGCTGGATGGCTGGATCATGGGCTGCGGCACCCGGGTTCTGTTCCGGGGAAAGACGCTGAAAAGCACGGAATATGATCCCGTACGAAGCCTCTGTCTCCGGAAAATCTTTCTGGAGGAGCAGATCGCAACGGTTTATGAATGCGACACCGCCATGTATTTCGATCCCCTGGGGCCGGAGAATCCCGCCATTCCTGAATTTATGGATTTTGCCCGGAAAGCCGGCATTGCCCGGCTGATCAGTGAGACTGATCCCGAGTTCCGCGCTGTGAAAATGTTCTGCTTTTCCCCATCTCCCGCTCCGATCCGGAAAATCGAGGAAAAAACAGCCGCTGTCGGGATGCCCTATGCGGCCATTGATCGCGAAAATGGGCGCTGGGAGATGGTTCCCGCCTCCTGTTCCAAGGGCACAGGCATGGATCTGATCCGAAAAGCGCTGGGCGTTCCCGTGGAAGCATGCTATGCCTTTGGCGACAGTCACAATGATATGACCATGTTCGCGCACGCAGGGCACAGCATCGCCATGGGCAACGCGTCCGCGGATGTCAAAGCCGCCTGCTCCTGGGTCACTGCCCGTCCGGAAGACGATGGCATCCGGAAGGCGATGATCCATTTCGGGATCATTGCTGACCCGGAGAAGAAAAGCGTCCCCTCCGAGGATTAGGAAAGGCTACAGCTTCAGCCTGCGCCGGGCTTTGTGTTCACACGCAGCCAGTTCCAGCAATCCCCATGCCATGCATCCGTAGATCACGACAGGCGGAAGCCCATATTCACCCACCGAAATCTTTCCGTCCAGCATAAATTCTTCCAGGACAGTCAGCCCGCACACCACAAGACCAAACACCGCTGCCTGCCAGTTCCCTGAATGCTGCTTTTTTCCCCGAACCGCATAAGCAATCAGAATCCCTTCGCACACCAGATAGCAGAGAAGCTGCTCATAACGAACGAAGAGCCAGCGGATGCTCTGAGCCCGCATGCTTTCACAGATGATCTGGCTCAGGCAAAGATAGAAAACCGTACGGACAAAGCAGAGCCGATCCTCCCGATTCTGCCATGCAAAGAGAGCCACCCGCAGATACACGATGCCTTCCAGCATAAAGATGGCCAGATAGTACTCCGGAAAATCCGGATTCCATACTTCCGATACCGCCAGGGGAAACGGCAGCGGATCATCCAGATAATCTCCTGTTCCGAGAGATCCCAGCCAGTATTCGGCAAAGCGGGCCATGGCTGCCAGCAGGGCGCCCGGAAAGGCGAAAGCATTCAGTGCCTGTACCGGCTTCCGTCCCAGAATTCCGGCAGAGAGAAAAACGCCGAAGCACACTCCGGCCATACCGCCGTAATAAGACAGTTCATCCGCCTTCAGGGAGAAGAAATAGGATCCGATCCCCAGGCGAAGGATATAAGTAAAGCGGAAAATGAAATAGAGCAGTTTCGCACCGACAAGTCCAAGCACGGCACTCATTCCCAGGGCAATCGCGCTCTGAAGAACGGCCTGCCCCCCGGATTGCCCGTTCCGGGTCTTCAGCATCAGCGCATACAGGGCAAAGCAGACAACCGCACTTCCCGAGAGGAAAAGCAAATAGGCGGCAATATCCGTTACCATCATGCGGACTTATTCTCCTTCCTCGAACCATGCGCTGGCAAAATAGACGATATCGGAAAGCTTGCGCTTGTTCTGATTCGTTTCCGCGTTGACATTGTTGATTTTCCGTCCGAGAAAGATGAACTGGGCAGATCCTCCGCCATCCAGGACATAGGCGTTGGTACAGTCCGGCGCGACCGCTTTGACCAGCTGCTTGAACTGCGCCATATTGGCGTAATTTCGCGTGCAGATGGCCATATAGTGCAGCGGCTCAAACTGCACCAGACAAAGTCGGGTCGCATTACCCGCCGGTTCCGCGAACTGGGGAGAATGATTCTTGTCCATGATATACGCGTCATCGACTTCCTGTCCGTCAATGACCAGTGCCGGACCAAACTGCAGTACATTCACTGCCTTTTTGCCGTCCACCGCCGTTTTGTCCATGTTTTCCAGTTCCGGTCCGCCCTGAACAATGTGAAAGTCGCCTGCTTCATCAATGATCAGCATATCCAGCCGGGTATCCACCGTATCCCGATAGAGCGTCCCCTGCCGAAGAATATATTTGCTGGATTCATGTCCATGGAAATCTCCGCAGTAATCCCCATTCATCGCAAAAATGGCGTTCACCCGCCTGGCAATTGTATCCGCCGGAATCCGCCGTTCAGAAACGAATGTGGTCGGATCCGCCGGAGCCGTGCGGATCTGGGACGGATCCTTGATCCGGATGTCCACGGTATAATACTCCAGGCGAAGCTCCTTATTCTGTGTCCGCAATGTACGCTCCACCCGAATGGACGGATCTTCATAAACCAGAAGATCCGAAGCGTATTCCGTATCGTATGGTGCACCACCGGTCAGATCCAGCGGAAGCGGGCGAAGTTCTCCGTCTGCCGTCGCAACGGCGGAAATGATCAGGAGAGAGAGCAACAGAGCCAGTGTTCGTTTCAGCATAAGGGATGTTCCTTTCATATTCTTTCCGGATTTAAGGCTGTTCGTCCAGCGGAATCCAGGTATTCTCCCTGAAAATCCGTGAGATGTTCTGATAATGAATATGGTCCCTCCAGTAATTGCCGATCGAGGATTTTGCCGTTGAATCGATCTGCGTATCCGGCAGCGCCGCTGTCAGACTTTTCACCGCCTCCGGATCCGGTTTGATGGTGGGGTTATGGCTGTTATACTGTGGAATCCAGAGACGTTCCAGCCAGTTCATGGACTCCAGCGGGGAAATATCCTGAATCCGGTTAAAGCCCAGATTCAGATCCTTTAATTTCGTCAACGTAACAAGGGCCGAGACGTCCCGGATGTCATTATAAAACAGTTCCAGGTATTCCAGATCCGTCAGTTCCCCGACAGGGGTGATGTCCTGAAACTGATTATCGACGAGAATCAGCACCTTCAGCTGCGGAAGATCATTCAGAAAGGACAGATCTTTCACCGCATTATGACCAATATCCAGGGCAAGCAGGTTCCGACAGTATTTCAGCACCGAAAAATCCTCGTCTGCATGCCGGCGGGACCGATCGCTGTGCGCTGTGGTAAAGGCGATCGCATCGGTCCGCACATCATGGTCTCCGACAGCCATTGTCCAGCCAAACTCAATATCCGGAAAGCGTTCCGCCAGCTCATTGATCCTTTTTCGCGGAATCCGTGTGGCGAACATATCCACCCTTCTCAGATTCGGCAGCTGATTCAGGAACTCATAGAACCGCGGGTATTCATCCGCTGAAACCCGGACTTTTTCCAGATCAATCGATTCCGCGCTGACCGGGACGGTCAGCTTTTTGAACGAGACGGTTGCCTCCTCGGCTGCGGACATGGAGCAGCCCAGGAAGAGCATCCATCCGATCAGCACCGTCAGCATTATTTTCCGCATCCTGAGAAACTCCTTATCTCCGGGGATCCAGCCGATCCGTTCCGAGAATCATATGGCATGCCGTCACAGCCATTCCAATCGCTGCCAGCAGCATCACAGCCCAGCAAAGATCCATCCTCATCCATGTCAGAAAGCCGATTTTATCTTCCATTGCAAATTCCATTGCCATAATCACGCCACAGCAAGCAAGAATACCGGCAGCAGAAGGCGCAAAACGGCGTACAGACCGCTCCGATGCGGGCGTCCGGAGAATACAGGCTCCAAAGATCAGCGCCATCACCGGCAGGGCCGCCAGCTGATTGATCTTCACAAATCCCCAGCGGAGTTCCAGATCGATACATGTGCTTTCCAGAAATGCCTGAAGGCCGGCATAGAGCGCAAGAAAGAGCAGTGCGGCTGTTCCGTCACGCCGGCATCGGACCCGAAGCAGATAAAAGAAAATCGCCAGCGCCACCACTGTTTCCAGCAGGAAAACAGGGAAGCGCCAATACCCGTCCGCATCCAGGACGCCAAAGGGAAACCGCTGAAAAAAAGAAGCATCCTCCAGCTGAATCATCGAGCGTTCAAAGAAAGGATCAAACCATTCCTCAATGTATTCACCGTAACCGATTCCAACCAGTGACTCTGCCCCCCGGGCCACCGCAACGAACAATGCAAACGGCGCTGCAGCCGCATCCAGGATTCTCGCCGGAGGCTGCCGGGTAATCGCTCCGGAAATCCAGGCGGCCGCAGCTACTCCGGCCATTGCTCCGTAGAGCATATACCCGCCTTCGGAAAAATGGAAGAAAGTTCCGATTCCGCGGTCAATAAACCAGGGAAGCGAAACAAGAAAGTACAGCAGCCGCGCCAGCAGCACCCCAAGAGGAACAGCAAAGACCGCGAACCATTCCGCCGCCTCCGTTTTCAGCTGAAGCCGACGGCATCTGGCGTTCATCATCAGGAAACAGACCAGCGCGCCGGCCCCCAGCACAAGCCCATAGGGATAGAACGTAACGGCCCCCAGTTGAATCGTCGTCATGAATCAGTCACCTGCCGCAGAAGCAAAGTAAATGATATCGGAGATCGGCCGGCTGTTTGCCGTCTGATTGATCATTTTTCCGTTGATCAGCAGATGCGCAGACCCGCCGCCGTCCAGGTTGTAGGCAACTTTGCAGTCCGGAAGAATTTCCGGGATAAAGTTCGCCAGCTCCTGCAGATTGATCCCGACACCATTGCCGCCGTCCACCACGACAACCGCGTATTTCAGATGATCCAGCTGACAGATACAGATCCGGGCAGTCGCCAGGATCGATTCATGCTCGCCCTTCGGAATGGTCTGTACCTCGCCGTCAATGACCAGCGCAGGGCCGAAAGTAAAGGAATTGACCGCTGTGCGGCCCGAGGACTCAAGCCCGGACAAAAATGATTTCATGTCTTCACTGGTTGCGCCCGGAACGATGGAAAAGTCCCCTTCGCTGTCGATCACCAGAACATCCCGGGGATACTTCTGCTGATCCAGTGCGTTCCGATAAAACACGCCCTGTCGGATAATATATCCAAAGTCATATGTGTACTTGGCAAAGTCTCCGTTCAGCGCCACTACCGCGTTCGTCCGCTTGGTCATCACATTGGAGCGCTCCTGTTTCCGGCTGTCATAGCTGCCATCGCTGAAATAGGTGCGCAGCTGACTGGCGTCCGCAATCTCCACCGTCACCCACCGAACCGTTGTCCTGTCCGCGCTGGATTTGGCTTTTCTGCTCTTGCTCTGCAGCAGGAAATGAATGGAATCATCCTGATACTCGTTTTTTGAAATCCATCCGTCCTCCCGGATCGGCTCACCGTACACATTCATATCCAGCTCCAGCGGATGCGTTTCCGCCAGCGAGGAAGGAGATGAAACGATCAAAGCCATTGAGGCCAGAAGAAGGACCGTAAGAATCCAGCGAATGATTTTTCCAGCCACGGAACAAAGCCCCCTTATCCTGTATCCGGATGCATCCCATCCGTTCATTTTCTGCTATTGCCAGAGTTCAATCCAGCCGGAATCCTCACCGCGAACCCAGTAGGCCCGATTCTCCTCCACCCGGATGTATACATCATCCGCCTCACCGACACGGGCCAGGATCTGTTCCACGGTAATCTCCCCGCCCATCATGGACTGAATATGGACATTCGGCAATCCCGCAGCCTTGATCCTTTCAGCAGGAACACCGGCCGGAGCATTCTGAGCGGAAGCAGTATCCGCGTTCCCCGCAGCTTTCCGTTTCTGCCTGTCCGTATTTTCCTTCCGGGATTGCTTCTGGCTCTTTTTGGCCTCTCTTTTTTTGGGCGGAAGCGTGACTTTTACGCCATATACGCGCTGAATTTCATCCGCGATTTTTTTTGAAACGCCCAACCTGCCGGTTTCCAGGGAGGAAACGGTAACCCCCCTGATCCCGATCGTTTCCCCGAAAGCGACCTGAGACAGTCCTACTCTCTCCCGCAGGTCACGGATGGCAGTTCCCGCCGGAAACGATTCTTTCATTCCCGGTTCTTCATCGCTTTCCGGAATTTCAGGAAGATCCTTTGCTTCGGGCTGCGCAACCGGATGGACGCCGAAGGCTTCATAAATCTTGTCCGCCGCCTTTTTCCCGATCTGAAGCCGGCCCGATTCAAAACCGGAGATGGATACCGTACTGAGGCCAGCCGCATCGGCGAATTCCTTCTGCGTCATATTGTTTCTCTGCCGGATGACGCGCACGGTATTATGATCCCTCAGCCAGAGATCCACCCCACCCAGGTTGTACACCGTGCCATACCCTTTGGCCTTCAGCATCAGTTCTGCCTGAAGGCTTCTCTTTCCCGAGTAACAGTACAGAAAGATCGGCGTCCTGAATGTTGCCCGACGGCGAATCACATCCCGCAGCGCCTCGACATCCACACGAACAGCGCCAGGAAAATGAAAGGCAGCATAGTCCGGTTCATCCCGAAGATCAATCAGCACCGCACCGGGAGTTGCCTGAAATACATCGATCCCTTCTTCGATATTCATTGTTCATACATCCTTTTCCACGCGTCGGTCATTCAAAGTCCCATAACTTAATAGTATTTCTACGCCATTGTATTCTTTTCCTGCAGAAGCTGCCGTCCGAAACAGCCCGGAGATCCATGCGTCTGAGCGAAAACAGGCTGCAGATGCTGATCAGAACAGTTTCCCGTTCATGATGGACATGATCAGCGAACCGTTATTGAACAACGGTGCCATTGCGCTCTGCGCGACCAGTTCCCCGATATTGTCAATCGGGACGATCGTCTGGAACAGCGGCAGAAGTGCGAAGGCCACAAAGCACAGCAGGGCTCCGCGCAGGAGACCAAAGGCACCGCCCGCGACAGCGTTGAGCTGCTTGAGAACCGGGAAGCGGAACACCGCCTTCAGAAAATTCAGCAGAATATGAAATACCAGCATCAGTCCGACGAAACAGACAATAAAGCAGATCACATTCATGACAGCGCCCATGATGGTCTGCGTTACATAATTGCCCACATTCTGAACCATATCCACGCCCCGGAAAGCCTGATTCTCCAGGTTGGACTTCAGGAGATTGTCCAGCGGCGCAGGCAGTGACACACCCCTGAGAATCTCCGCAATGCCCTGCTGCGTCAGTCCCGCCACGCTCTGGGCGGAGAGCGTACTGTCCTTCAGCCGCGTGGCGGCATCCGTATATGTCAGCAGCGTACTGCTTAAAGTTGTGTTGTTCTGCAGGAATTCCACCAGTCTGGGACTGAGCCAGTAGCTGCCTGCCAGACAGGCAAGTGTTCCCCCCATGCTCGCAACCGAGGCGATAAAGCCGCGATACATGCCGACCAGCACGCTCAGGCCAATGATTCCAAGCACAATCCAGTCAATCAGATTCATTTCGTTCACCTCTCTTTCGGCTTTCGCGGGCAGCTTTTCCGGGCCTCTGTCATCACCGGATCATGATCCCCGCCTTCCGCGTATAAGGCGTTCATTTCCTCAAGCCTGTCTTTCTTCGGCTCCGGCCCGCAGTACGGACACGCACGAAGCCGGCTCCCCGCCTCACCGCAGAGTTCGCCATATGTGATCTCCTTCGGATTTCGGGTTCCCATCCCCTCGCAGTGATCCGATCCGTGATAATAATCATTCTTCCTCGGATTATACCAGAACACCTTTTCATCCTCCGGGACAGGAATCTGACGACCCTGCCAGTCCTCCCAGATGAGAATCTTGGTATTTTTTCTGTAGTGGTTCCAGATCCACTGCTGATTGATCCCTTCGGGATTCTTCTTTCTCTGCACCCGGATGCAGCCATGGCTTGCCCGGGTGCCCAGCTTAGGCTCCGTGGAAGAGTAATCCCTGCCGTTGCTCGAGGAAATATAAGGCACTTCATGAAGCAGGTCCCCATCGTTAAAGCGAATGGCCAGAGGACAGTACATGTTATCCGAATAGAATCCTCCCACCCTGCTGATCAGCAGAAACTCGCCGGCACGCGTCTCGTTGTAAGGCTGCTTTTCATTGGCCAGCCCGGTGGACACCACCAGCGATGTGAACAGTTTTCCGTCACGGAAAATATACATGCGCTGCGTCAGCTTATCGACAACCATGCCCATCTGCTGATTGGGGACAATTTCCTTCAGGTACCGGGTCGGTACATATCCCTGGATCAGCGCATTCCAGTTCACAACGGCCGAGTCATGAAAGGAAGAGGCATATGTCTCAATCAGGGACCATTCTTCTCCCTTCTCCAGCACATGCACGCCCTGGGAAGCCATGGTTACCGTGCCCGTGCCTTCGCTGTCCTCCTCCGGATTTTTGCGGACAACCAGCTGGCGTACCTGCGCCCTGTCCCTTCCGTCATCCACCACTGTCACCGGTGCCGTCAGCGCCTCCCACACCGCGGCCTCATCCATGATATCCATCGGAACAGTCCATCCGTTCATCGTCCGGTCCGTTCCTTCCTTCGGACTGCCTGTTGTCGGCGTAAATGAAACCCTGGGTTCCCGGATCCGCATCGACATGAGCACCGGATCGGAAGCGACCCCGTCTTCCCGGACCAGCCGTGCTGTCACGACCGCCTCGCCGCCACAGACGGATGCGGGGAACGTGACCTCCCCATCACCCATTTCCACGGGGCGAAGGAAGACCTCCTTCTCTCCATCCGCCCCGACGATAACAATTTCCATGTCCGCGCTTTCCGAAGCGCAGAAACTGAGGCGGACCGACATCCGCGATGTGACCTCAGCGTTCAGCAGTTCAGCCCGAATCAGGGATGGAATGGTGCGTCCGATCAGAATCGTTGTCTCCGCCCTGTATCCGGCCATCTCCGCGACCAGGTTCCACTCCCCTTCCGGAACCGGATAGCCTCGGCTGGTTCCATTCCAGTACATGGCATTATACCCGGCCTGTACGCTTCTCTCCTCCATCACCGGGATGACCGGAAAGCCTTCCGGCGCTTCCAGATATAAATTGCATGTTCCCCCGTCCGGTGCCAGCAGCTCGACTACGACGGAGTCCCCGGGCTGCAGAGCAGGCTTGGATACCGAAAGCCTCATCTCCTCAGCGGGCTCCGCAATGGCTGCACAGGAAACAAGCAGCGCTGTGATCACCAGCGCGGCCGCTGTCAGCCATCCGCTCCGTCTCATGGTTTCTCCGCCCCTTATCAGTATTTTTCCTTCAGCATGCGTATTTCCCGCTCATAGCCTTCCAGCTCATTGGGCGTTTCCAGGAAGAACGGAAGTTCCCGGAGCGCCTCATGGCGCATCACCCGCAGGATGCCCTCCGTCCCGATATATCCCTCGCCGATTTTCTCATGCCGATCCTTCCGCGCACCGAGGGGGTTCTTGCTGTCATTGATATGCACCGCTTTCAGGCGTTCAAGGCCGATCACCCGGTCAAATTCAGCCATCACCCCATCCAGATCATTCACGATATCGTATCCGGCATCGTTTACGTGACATGTATCCAGACAGACGCCCATCAGACTGTTCAGCTTTACCCGATCGATGATTTCCCGAATCTCCTCAAAGCGGCTCCCGACCTCGCTGCCCTTTCCCGCCATGGTCTCGAGCAGAACGGTGGTATGCTGATCCTCACGCAGGACACGATTCAGCATTTCAGCAATCAGACGAATCCCTTCTTCAACCCCCTGCCCCACATGGCTGCCGGGATGGAAATTATAAAGGTTCCCGGGAACATACTCCATGCGGGCAAGGTCATCCGCCATTGTCCGGATTGCAAAATCCCGGATGGCCGGATCCGCGGAACACCCGTTGAGCGTGTACGGCGCATGGGCCAGGATAACGCCGATTCCGTTTTCTTCCGCAAAAGACCGGAAAGCCGCTGCATCCGCTTCATCCACGGGCTTCGCATTTCCGCCCCGGGGATTCCGGGTGAAAAACTGAAAAGTGTTCCCCCCGATCGACAGGATCTCCCTTCCCATATGCATATATCCCCCGGAGGCCGACAGATGACAACCGATTTTCAGCATTTTCCGTTTTTCCCCTTCCGCGTGATATTCTTCCCTTTTTCAGTATATCCCTGCCATCGCCCGGGTCAGCGCCGTCATGGCGTTCGTCACTTCCGTCTGGGTCGCTGTGTTTCCATCGACCAGGCTCTGGAGATACGCCGCGGCGCTGACAATTGCCCGATACTGATCCCCGGCAGGATCCAGCATGCTGAGCTGAGCCTGCGCGCTGGCAATCAGCTGAAGGGCATCCTCCACCTGCCGGGACGGAACGTTCGCCTCGCCGACTGAAGACGAATAGCCCTCTCCATGCACGGTACATACCTGGCTGCCGTATGCCGCAGTGGAGCCAAGATACTGTTCCAGCACATCCCTGTATTGCGTGCCGATCAGATTGTACAGCGGATGCCCCTGCGGAATGGTCACCACGCCCTTCTGTTCCGTAAAGGGACAGTAAGGGGATGCAGGCATACCGGATTCCGTGCAGATTGTCTGCACGGAATGAATCTGGCAGTACTGGGTCGGCTCCGTTCCCCGGGCCCAGTAATCCGTTACCGTTCCGTATTCCTTGGCATCATAGCGGCAGGCATCGGTCGCCAGCTGGCCGCTGACCGCGCAGGTGGTCACCTTAACCAAACCGTAATCCTCCGCGCTGCCCTCCAGAATATCCCGGTTGGCGAGCCCATTGTGAATCTTCGCCATGTACGCCTGCCACAGGGGCGCGGCCGCGCCGGATCCGGTGGACTTGGAGGACAGTGCCTTATAATTGTCATGTCCGACCCACAGCGCTGAAGAATAATACCCCGTCAGCCCCGCAAAGAAAACGCCCTTCTGATCCGAATTGGTACCGGTCTTGCCGGCGACGGTCTGCCCCTTGATCTTCGCGCTGGTTCCCGTTCCGGAAGAAACGACGCTCTTGAGCATATCTACGATCATATAGCTGGTGCTCTCTGAGAACACGCGTCTCCGGTCCTGATGCTGATGTCCGTCCCAGACCACATCGCCCCGGGAATCGGAAATGCCCAGGACGGAGATCGGTTCCTGATATACCCCGCCGTTGGCCAGGACGCCATAAGCCACCGTCATCTGCAGCGGCGTAATGCCGGAAGATCCCAGGCTCAGGCCGAATGGCGTCGCGTCGATATGCCCGTCATCCACACCCAGCCGATGCAGGAAATCCACGCTCCTGTCCACGCCAACCATCGTCATCAGCGTCTGCGCGGCAGCCGTATTATGAGACTTTGCCATCGCCGCGCGCAGCGTCTCCGGGCCGACATATCCGCCTCCGCCGTAGTTCTTCGGCCAGCTGTCGTTTCCGCGGGCATCCTTCCATCCCGCGATCGGAATCGGCATGTTGAACACCACGGACGCCGGACTCGCCCCCAGCTCAAGCGCCGGGGCGTATACGGCAATCGGTTTGATCGAGGACCCGACCGGCATCTTCATATCCGTCGCCCGGTTCAGCGTTTTCCGGGCTGTTACCTTCGTGCGGGAGCCGACAATCGCCTTCAGTTCTCCGCTCCGATAATCCAGCACGGCACAGGCTGCCTGAGGTTCGATAATCTCCGTATATGTGCCGTCCGAGTTTTTGCTCCGGTAAACCTTATCCGAAGGATCCCGGAGGGAAGGATACTTCGTCCAGTTCTCCAGCGTGCTCTCCACGGTTTCCTGAACCATGGGGTCAATGGCCAGCTGAATGCTGTATCCGCCTGTCCGCAGCCGGTTCTCCATCGCGGCACGGTTGGCCGCGGTATCCTGAAGGCCATTCACCTCCAGCAGAATCTGAACCGTTTCCTTTACCGCATATTCCACATAATGCGGATACTCATACATGCCGGAATTGGAATTCATTTCCTCCGCCAGCACATGAACCGTCGCGGGATCCAGCGCTGCTTCATACTCCTGCCGGGTAATAAACTGATTTTCATACATGCAGCGGAGCACGTAGTTCGTTCTGTTGTTCGTGATTGCCGCAAAATCCGTCTCCCCGTCATTGCGGGTATAAAAATTCCGGCGGGGGTTGTAATAGTACGGATTGTTTGTGATCCCTGCCAGCATCGCACATTCCCGCAGGGTCAGCTCCTCCAGTTCCTTGTCAAAAAACCCTTTGGCCGCCACTTTCACCCCGTAATAGCTTTCACCCAGATAGATCGTATTCAGATAGCTTTCCAGGATCTGCTCCTTGGAATAACGGGTCTCGAGCTGCATGGCCAGATATGCTTCCTGAATCTTGCGCTTGTAGCTCTGTTCCGAAGACAGCAGCGTATTTTTGATCAGCTGCTGGGTGATCGTAGAGCCTCCCTGTGTTCTGGATGTGGTCAGATTGGCCACAAAAGCGCCGACGATCCGTTTCAGATCAATTCCGTTATGCGTATAGAAGCGGGCATCCTCCACGGCCACAAAAGCATTCTGCAGCCGCTTCGGCACCGCGCTGAGCGGAACCACTTCCCGGTTTTCCGTCCCGCGGTATGTCGTCAGATATTCCTTGTTCCGGTCATAGAACGTGGTGTTCTGCTCCGGGCTGTCCAAAGCAACCAGATCCAGTTCCGGCGCCGTATCCACATACCCCTTGGCAATTCCGGCCACAGCACCGAGCCCGGCCACTCCGGCCAGCACGGCAATCACGATCAGCGCCCGTACCGTGTTCAGAAGCACACTGATCAGAAAATTGGGTTTGCGGTTATCCGCACGAAAAATGCTTCGGGGTTCCGGTTTCTCCTCCGCCGGCTGCACCGGCTCTTCCTCTTCCACTCCCCAGGTCTGCTCGCTGTTCTCCGGGGTATATTCATAAGTTTCTGAAGCGCTGGAATCCGGTGGCCCGTATGCATCCTCCGGCGGGATCTGATCCGGGTCGCCGTACGCGTCTTCCGGCTTCCAGTCCCCGCCCACGTACAGCGTATCGCCGTCGTCCAGCGGTTCCCGGTTCCG
>ODAI010177685.1_pt1 | contig 12964 bp, 6 predicted proteins | sample 1539321 | NCBI WGS metagenome assembly ODAI01 (sample SAMN02144231, study PRJEB22623) | gut metagenome | biome: sheep rumen | host: Ovis aries | place: New Zealand | reverse complement strand
CCAGTAGCTCCTGCCCTTGAACACCTCGCAGTACCATCCGCTGAAATACTCCAGCACGCCGCAGAGGACGACGGTCAGGATCGTAAGAAGCCACGGCTTGCTGCGCGCTCTGTAGAGAACGATCAGAACAATCAGTGCGCCCGTCCCGTAGATCGGAAGCCACGGTCCGTGGAGCGTTCCCCTGTTTGCGAATTCATGATGTGTGATAAAATGCAGCGTTACTTCCCAGATCCAGCCGAACATAGCGAAAATGAAGAACATTGCGACCAGCGACGAGATCGTATAGTGTCTTTTATAGCTGACATTGCTGCCGGTCTTGCGTCTCTTCTTTACCGGGACAGGGAACAGCCGGGCCGGATACACTTCGCCACGGACCTCCTCCGCAAGGCTGCGATACTTCTGCTCGTGAAGTTCCGCCTCCTCGAACACCTTTTCCTCCGGTGTGAGCCTTAAAATAATACCGAACCAGTTCCCGAGAATTCCCGATATCCCTTTCAGATGGGCAGGTCTCGGCACTTCTTTGCCGAGCTCCTCGATCACATCGGGATAAGCCTGTTTGATTGCCCCGTCCCCGGCCTTTTCATAGAGATATCTGTCGTTCAGCTTATCCGCATTTTTAATTCCGAGCCTTTTGGCCTCATCGCGGTAGGCAGCATAATACTCCGAATTGGTCGCGACTATATACGGATTTACGAAGAAAATATCAAGAACATGGTATGTAATAAAACCGAGGATAGCCCATCCGAGAAATGACAAGTCGAGGACAAAGCACTCCCACTTATGTCCGTCCATCATTTTTCTGGACAGCGTGATCACTTCATTGGGTTTCATATCCGGATTCTCGGCAACGATATAGGGAACCATCCGATACGAGTATTCCTTAATGACCCCGCCTATGATCGTCAGGCGCCAGAGTGTCTTGTATATGAAGCAGAGACCCATGGTCTTTACGACTTTCCACCAGCACCGCAGACGGAGGATATAGTTGAACCTTCCAAGGACCAGCTTGTCGTAGGTCCTGGCCTCGAGAAAGAAGCGCCGTTCTACAACGATCATTATATTTTCAATCCAGAACAGGAAGAACGTGGTCGCCAGTATGAAGCCGAGCGCCATGAGAAACAGACTGATTTCACCGTCCCCCGAAAAGCTGGTGATCGCCGTGAGGAGAACGACCCAGATATGGCCTGTGGAAAAATTATCCACCAAACCTGCAAAGACTCCGTTCGTCGTGCCGAACGCGGATCTTTTGTCACTGCTGTCCCGCAGTTCCTGTTCTTTCTCCTGAATGGCCTGGATTGTTTCCGGCAGACCTTTCTTCACTGCTGAGTAGATGAAATCATAAAAGCTGGTCCCATCACTGACGCCGTACCTCTGATCCAGATCTTCTGCCACCCCATCATCGGAGAGGAGCTGTTCCAGTTCCTCCGTATCCGACGTACTTTCAATGACGTCCAGCGAAGAAGCAAACTCCACATTAAAGAAAGCGAGGATCAGGCAGAGGACTACCAGGACCCAATAGTGCTTTTTCAGGACTTTTTTTGCGGCACCTTTCATTTCCTTTCGCGAAAGCTTTGTCTTATCCATACCTCTTCTCATCCCATATTCCCGGTGACCCTGACAGGGTCATTCCTTCACAAGACCGGTTCCGCGCCTCAGAAGAACAATCTGTCCGATTCTCTCCCCGGAGGGCCGTCATCTATCGCTCTTCCCTGTAATGCACGTGCACCGGATGCCGGATAATTATCCTAATGTAAAAAAACTGCCCGGAGCTGCACCCGATTTCTTCATTTTCAGGATGCCTTTCTCCGGGCAGGCCAGCCTTCTAGTAAGTTATCTCGCGTTCAACGATCGGATCAGCGGGCTCGACTTTCTTCTTTTTACTCTCCGTCCTGCTCTCCGAAGAGTTCGTCAGGGACGTCGTATCCACCCCATGCCGCTCCAGATAAGCTTTATATTCTTCAGTTGTGGGGTCGAACTCAGAGATCTGTTCCATGAATTCAGATTTCTTGTTGAGTTCTGCCATGAGCTTCTGCCCATAGACCTCAAACAGTGTAGGCTCCAGCGAAAAGAGATTCACACCGAGGCCGAGACGGTCCCCCTCGATCTGCACGCCCATGGCAGCGAGTGTCGTCGGGAAATTATCCAGCGTTGTATACGCTCTGTAGGCGTTCGTGCTCTCAGGCGACACCGCGGAATTGATATAGGCCGTATATACTCTCCGATTATAATCGCGGTCTACGTCATCGCAGAAATCGGAGTCCATCGTCGTGTGATCCCCGCAGAGCACGATCGTGGTATTCTCATAGAAATCCTGCTCCATGATCCATTCTACAAATTCTGTCACCTGGCGTGAAGAGCAGGCCATGACATTTGCGTATTGATTCTTGCCGAACTCACGGCCGCAGTACTCACACGGGAAGCCATCCTCGAAATGCGTATCGACTGTCAGTAGTGTCAGGTTGAACGGTTCGTCCTTCTCTGCAAGACTGAGCAATTCATCCTTCGCGTGGTCGAACAGTCTCCAGTCGAACATGCCCCATGTATTGTCAAGATCGGAATTTCTGATCCAGCCCTTTTTCTCCGCGTAGATCAGATCCTTGATCTTATAATCCCCATGCTCTTTAAAATAAAGATCCCTTCCTGCGAAAGCCGCATCCGATCCGAGGAAGAACACCTGATTATACCCCTGATCCTCCAGGATATCCCCGATCGTCGTGATGGAAGGGAAGAAATGATCCTGGGTCCCCATCTCATTCATGGAGCCGTGACCGTCAAAAATCGTCGCTTTGAGACCTACCTGAAGCGGAAGACCGCTCGTCTGGGCAAAAAGACCGCCCATTGTAAAGGTCGCGCCGGGGACGACATAGCCTCCGTTCAGTTCATTCTTTGATCCGGCAAAGCATTCATTTTCCAGACCGAGCTCCGTGAGCTCCGGAATCACATTTTCAGAGAAGCCGCCTCCGCTCTCCCTGTCGGAATAGGTCATCTCCATCGATTCCAGGAAAATGTAGACCAGGTTCCTCTTCTGCTCGGGGAAAGTGATCTCCACGTCATCGGGATCCACATACTTTGTCTCGATGAAGTCAGAATCAGCATTCTGATTTTTGAGATACGTTCCGATATCCAGTCTCGTCCACGCGCTTCGGACGCCGACCACAATAACCAGGATCGCAACCAGATACTCCACCAGAAGGAAGATATTATACCAGCGGTATCTCTGGGCGTAGATCGTCAGGACCGTGATAAGGAGCATGATCGCAGCCGTCGGTACGATGCACTGTGCGATGAATGCGTTGATGACATTTCCGCCGGTCCCTTCGAGCGGTGCCGTAAGATGATAAATGATCTCATCGATCTGCAGAGTTCTCCAGTAACTGAATGCCCATCGCTCGGCAAGGATCGTGAAAACAGCGGCAAGGACCAGGATCAGAGCGATAATGATCAGTACGATGCGTATAATTTTATGAAGCAGAGAAGGTCTTACCTCATCAAAGTCCTCCCAGGACTCATATCGGTCTCTTCTTCCGCGACCATGTGCCTTAAATCTACTGAAACCCATTCTTACCTCTGAACGGTCCGACCAACCGCCCTAAAAAGTCAAAACATCAAAACAAAGTGTGCATAGCACACCACTGCAGCAATTATTCAATTAGAGGTCTCCGGGATCTCTTACTTTCACACGGCTCACTGTGCATAAAGCTGCATGTCAGCCGGTGCCCGATCGTAAGCGCACGGTAACGGACTGTGCATCCTGATCCCGATGAACCACTTCAATATAATAATAGAATACCTTCCGCTGTGCAATACACAACTTTTTCTTTCTGTCGTCTTTCGTCCGATTGAACAATAAAAGGATTGTCATCACACAGCCTGACCGTCATAGTTATTCATCCGGAAACTTATAGAGAACGGTGCGGCCTTCCGCAAGCGTGGCCTTCAGATCAATGATCCGCTGATTGGACGACCCGCGGAAACGGAGAGTGATATCCTTTTTTGCCTGCACGAACTCTCCGTCGACCAGGACATCGATCCTCGAGAGCATCTCGTCCGTCACCGCACATCTCGCCCTGCTCTCCTTCAGAAGATCCGTTTCCAGCGTATACCCCGTATAGCACCAGATCGTTTTTTTCGGCATCTCATTGTTGATCCTTCGGAGCAGATAGACCAGCTCCCTCTGATTGGCCGGTTCGAACGGCTCTCCGCCGAGCAGGGTAAGCCCCTTCACGTATCCCGGCTTCAGGGCTTCAATAATCTCCATCTCTGTTTCCCAGGTATATTTCTGCCCGTAAGCAAAATCCCATGTCTCCGGCTGAAAGCACCCGGGACAGTGATGCGTACAGCCGCTCACGAACAGTGTGACACGGACGCCGATCCCGTTCGCTATATCTGTCTTTTTCAGTTCTCCATAATTCATAGTGTCTCCCCCTCCGAAGCTGCGGCTCTCATACCTTTTTCTTTCTGTCTCCTTATTATAGCAGAACGAACGCACAAAGGATACAGTTATAAAAAACCACTGTATATGACCGGCTCCTTCACGTCCACAGTCATATACAGCGGTTCTTCTTACAAATTTGAAAGTCCGTCAAACGGTTCCTGTTTTTTATCCGAATACAACGACCGGAGTTCCGACACTCATCTGTTCGAAGAGCACCTCCGCGATCGTCTCCGGGAGATTTACACAGCCATGTGAACCATTTTCCATATAAATATCTCCGCCGAACGTCGTTCTCCATGTAGCGTCATGCATGCCGATTCCGTTATCAAGATCAAAGGGCAGCCAGTACTTGACAAGCGTGTAGTATGATCTCGTGACACCGTCCGGAAGGAGCGGACCCAGCATCGTAACATAGGTCTCTTTATTCTGCAGATAGTAGATCCCCCGCGGTGTCGGAGTGCTGTTCTCAGACCCTGTCACGATCTCACTCTCCGCGACCAGCTGGCCGTTATTATAATAGAAGAGATGCTGATTCGCGAGATCGAGTTCGACGTATGTATTCCCGATACCGAGATCGGCGAGGGTAAGGCTTACGTCCATGGAATAGATCGGCGGGCGCTCGGTGCTTGTATGATTCACGACCTCATTATAAAGCTGTTCAGCCTCCGCGGCCTGATCGATCTGAACACCGTTCGTGGTGATCTGCGCGCCATTGCCCTGTGCGCTTCCGATCTCGACGATGCCGCTCAACGTGGACTGGAAGGAGACCGTATTCTTCACTTTGTCCACTTCCGCCGCCATCTGTGCTACATAGGCATTGACATTGTTCCTTATAACAGTGTCATCGAGGTAGTATCCGCCGTTCTCATCGCGGCTGATCCAGCCAATCAGGGTCGAGGCATCCAGCGTCTTCGTTCCGTTCTTCAGCGTATGAGTGATGCTCGTCTGCAGGAACGCATTCAGCTCGTCTCTCATCGCGATCAGATTGGGATTGTCCGCATAGACGACCGGCTGTTCGTAGGCATTGACATTGGTGGAAATGTCCACACTCTGCACGCCGCTCGTAATTGCCTCCTCGATTGACGCAAGGACGACATCGTAACGGATCATCGATCCCTGCGTCTCCCCGACGATTGCAAAAGAGTTGTTCTCGACCTGAAGATAAGCGTTCGTCGGCGCCATCTGACTGCCGATCTGCAGTTCCGGAAGGGAACTGATCCGTGCGTCCAGCATCTCCGGGCTGTAGGTGGTCGCCTCACTGACGGTGAACGTGTGGACTTTCCCCATCTTTCCGGAAAGCCATCCCAGCCTGTCCTGATGATCGACCAGATCCTGCACGCCGCCGGAGGGAGCGTATGCGTATCCGAACTCATCCCCGGAAACAGTCTCCTGCCGACCTCCGCGGAAAGTCAGTGTGAGCGAAAAATTCTCGACTCTCTCACGGATCTCTGATTCGACCTCAGCGGCCGTCTTGCCGCCCGCATTGATCCCGTTGATGATTGTCCCTTCAATAAAGCGGTCTTTGTAGGTCCCCGCCACGATCAGGAACGCAGCCCCAAGAGAAACTAAAAGAACTGCCAATACTATAAGAAGTTTTACATACAGCGGAACGGATACTCTTCCACGCCTTGCAGCCGTTCTCCGGTTCCTTCCCGATGAACGGCTCCTCTTATGCCCTGAAGAGCCTGCTCTGTCACGAAGAGCGATATCCATTATTACCTCCCACAAACTGAAGTCTATCTTTGCAGTGCCATTCGCATTCCGCCTGCGCTCCATGCTCATTGCATACAGGCACCGTTTGGTAAACGAAATTTTTTACGTCGCAGTCGTTTCACATGCATTACTGCTTTCATCTGTTCATCAGAAAGCGTTCGGAAAACCGCACTTATTTGGCGGGTCTCTCACTGTGAAACCGTGACCATTGTACTTCAAACAAAATAAAAAGACAACGGTCTCGAATCATTTTCAAGCTTATGTACAAAAAGAAGACCAATTTTCATCGATTATGATGGATTTTGACCATTTGACAATTGTTCGTGCAAATGCGCGAACCCTCATCCACATATTGTGTTTTTCATTATATCACACATCAAGTTCTTGTGCCCTTCTTTCGCTCCGGATACGTTAATCCGTAAATTTTGCAGAAAAATGCTCAGAATATGCGAATTCTTCAGATCTGACCTGCACCGTGCCTGTTCCTGAATCTGATAAAATAGGTAAGTTCAAGGACGCAGCACGTCATCCAGCCCACCGGATAACCGAAACCGACGACATGGGGTGTATAGGCGATCCTGCTGCCGATGAACAGATAAATCTGCCGGATCAGAACAAAACACAGAAGCATGCAGAACATCGGCACCCTGGATTCTCCTCTTCCCCTGAGCGCTCCGGCCAGAACGTGGTTGACCGCGTTGAACATCAGGAAGTACGTGTTCATGCGCAGAAAGAGCACGCCGTAATAGATGACCTCCTCATCGTTCGTGAAAAGCGCTGTCGCCTGTGGCGCGAGCACGATCAGGATCGTCGCGATCACCGCCGTCACTCCGACCGCCATCTGGATCGACCTTGCCGCTCCCTTATTGGCCCGCTCGAGTTTTCCCGCCCCGATATTCTGGCTGACAAAGGTCGTAGCCGCCTGGCTGAGCGAATTGATCGGCAGGAAAATGAAAGAATCCAGCTTGTTATAAGCCCCCCATCCGGCCATGCACCCCGAGCCGAATCCGTTGATATAGGACTGCACGAACACGTTGGATACGGATGTGATCACGGACTGGATCCCTGTCGGCAGACCGATCGCGAAAATCATCTTAAGGATCGGCAGATCGATCTTAAGATCCGTGAGGGTCAGCTTGTAGATATCCTCCGTCCTCAGAAGAAGCAGGAGGACAAGGAAGGCCGAAAGGAACTGCGAAATGATCGTCGCATAGGCCGCCCCGGCAATTCCCGCTTTCATCACAATGACGAAGAAGAGGTCAAGTACGGTGTTCAGAAGGCTCGTAAAGATCAGGAAGTACAGCGGTCTCTTTGTATCCCCCACTGCTCTCAGGATACCGCTTCCCATATTATAGAGAAGGAGGCCCAGCGCCCCTCCGAAATAGATCTCCAGATATACTTTGGCCTGTGGGAACACATCCTCCGGCGTCTGCATGAGTTTCAGCATGGCCGGGACGAGCACGAACCCTGCTAGCGTGAAGAAGAATCCGAAAAGGATCGTGACCGCGATCACAGTCTCCACGGTCCGGTGAAGTTCCTTCAGTTTCCGGGCTCCGAAATACTGGCTGATCACAACACCGCCGCCGATAGAGAAGCCGTTAAAGAAAAAGATCATGATGTTGACGATCATGGTCGTCGAGCTGATCGCAGCCAGCGCCTCTTTTCCGACGAAATTACCGACGACGATCGAATCCACCGTATTGTACAGCATCTGGAAGACATTTCCGAAGAGAAGAGGGAGCGCGAATGCAGTCAGATGCCCGGCAATCGACCCCTCTGTCATATCCCGGACGGTCGACTTCTTCCGAAGTTCCGCGTTCTCCGTTCTCTTCGTCTCCTCCGGCATCTCCGCCTTCTTCCTTATCTCCGTCTCCTTCGGCATTTCCGCCTTCTTCCTTATCTCTGTCTCCTCCGGCATTTCCGCCTTCTCAGGTTCCTCCGGCATCCCGGTCTCTTTCAGTATTTCTGTCTCCCCGTCTTGTCGGGCTGTTTGGTTATTTTTCTCTGCAGTACTCTCAAAACGCATGACAAACAACCTCCAAATCAGGTAAGGAGTTCCAGGAGCTCCTCTCTGCTGAAAGCCGCGGACGACACACCGTCCGCCTGCAGGATATCATCGGCCAGCTGCCGCTTGCTCTCCTGCATCTCTACTATTTTCTCCTCGATCGTCCCCTTGACGATCAGCTTATAGACATTGACGACCTTCGTCTGTCCGATCCGATGAGCTCTGTCCGTTGCCTGATCCTGGACAGCGAGGTTCCACCACGGATCGTAGTGAATGACCACATCCGCGCCGGTCAGATTGAGACCCGTACCGCCCGCCTTCAGAGAGATCAGGAACAGCGGGACCGTCCCGGCATTAAACTTGCGAACGAGCTCGATCCTCCGCTCCTTGGGCGTAGCTCCTGTGATCTTATAATATTCGATTCCCTTCTTTTTGAGCTCCTCCTCCAGTTTCCCGAGCATCGTTGTGAACTGGGAAAAAATGAGCGCCCTGTGCTCCCCGTCGATCAGGGAGTCAATGAGTTCCAGACAGAGCTCCTTCTTGGCTGACTGCCCGTCATAGTCCTCGAACAAAAGGGACGGATCACAGCAGATCTGCCGGATATGGGTGAGTTCCGCGAGGATCTCGATTTTCCCTTTCCGGAAATCAGACTCATCTACGGTCTGCAGCTTTTTCCGCATGCGGACGACCTGCCCGTCGTAGAGCTTCTGCTGCTTACTTTCCATATGTGCGTACCGCAGCTCCTCAAGCTTCTCCGGCAGGTCTTTCAGGACTTCACTCTTCTTCCTCCGCAAAATGAAGGACGTCACCATCCTGCGAAGCCTCCCGCGCGCCTCCTCATCCCCGGACTTTACGATCGGCGTCTCGATCCCCGATCTGAATTCTTCGAAGGTATACAGGAGCCCCGGCATCAGAAAATCGAAAATACTCCAAAGCTCCGTGAGCCGGTTCTCGATCGGCGTCCCTGTCAGGGCATAACGCGTATCCGCGCGGATAAGCTTCAGGGACTTCGCCGCTGCGGTATTATGATTCTTGATATACTGGGCTTCATCCGCTACGAGGAAGCGGAACTGCGCGTCCTCATACATTGAGATATCCCGTTTCAGAAGGTCATACGATGTAATCAGAACATCCGCATCCTCCCGATTCTCAATGATCTCCTTCCGCTCCTTCCGGGTCCCCGTGACCGTTACGGCTTTCAGGCTGTCAGCAAATGTCCGGATCTCTTCCTTCCAATTGTAGACCAGGGAGGCAGGCGAGACAACGAGGGACGGACGCTTCTCCTCCGGATTCTCATTCCTGACAGCGAGGAGCACTGTGATGACCTGAAGCGTTTTTCCGAGACCCATGTCGTCAGCCAGAATACCTCCAAAATGGTGGGCATCCAGAGTCCGAAGCCATCGGTAGCCGGTCACCTGATACCTTCTCAGTGTCCCCCTGAGGGTCGCAGGGACCTCAAAATCCGCTTCCTCGATTGTCTTGAACTCCTTGATCAGGGCCTTGAACCGACTGTCCCTCGCGGCATAAAGATCCCGGGACTCCTCCATCATCTTATCAAGATAGAGCGCCCGGTAGGCGGGAATGTGCATTTTCCCGGCGACAAATTCCTTCAGAGGAATATTCACGGCCTCAAGCATTTCCGAAAGGTCCGCGACGGATTCATTTTCATCCAGCTTAAAGAAATCGCCGTTCCTGAGTGTTACATATTTCTTTTTCTTTCGATAACTGTAAAGAATATCGAGGAGCTCGTCGGGAGTAAGATCCGTGGACCTGATTGTCAGATCAAGCAGACCGTCCGAGACGCTGAGACCGATATCGAACCGTGTTCTTTTGCGGATCCGAAGAGCGCGGAACCGCTCTGTCATTCGCACCTCGCTTCGCTTCATGATCTCGGGAATTCCCCGGTCAAGCAGGTCAAAGACAAGATCACTTTCCTTCGGCGTGAAAAGAATGCGGTACTGCGGGTCATAATTTGTGAGATACCGCCTGAGAAGGTCGAGCATCCCATGCTCCTCCTCAAAATTCCGGAAAGACTCATTCCCGTTCCCGGCAAGATGATCCGTCAGCAGAAATCTTATTGAATCATAGAAGACATCGCAGCGCCCGATTATACTTCCGGAATCCACATCAAAATACGTGATGAACTCCGGCTCCGGGGCAAGAATGGTACCGATTTCCGCTTCTACTTCGGGTGAAGACTCGATTTTTACGGCATTCTTAAGTTCGGGCAGCGCCCGCCTGTAAAAATCGGAAAGATAGGAACGCCCGATCATGATCCGTATATATCCTTCGTGCTCTGCCTCGAGGATTGGGCGCAGAAGGGCATACCTGTCATCAGGCACCCGGTTCAGGGCTCCCTCCGAGATGTAATAGGCATGTCCGATTCCTTTGATCATTTCCGGCACATCTCCTGTCAGGAGGATTCCCTCGATAACACCGCTTCTTCCCCTGTTCAGTTCCATCCGAAGCGTTATGGAAAGATCGCTGACACCGAATTTGACTGCGCTCTTCTTTTTCCCGCCCCCTGTCCTGTCCGTGAACTCGAGCGCCTCCCCGAGCGCCGCGTCAAAAAACTTATCGAGTGTCTGCCCTTCAAGGACGATCATATCCTTCGTGCGGGATATCTCGGAATTATAGTACCGTGCATTCTTTATCCTGGATTCGAACTGACTGATCTGTACCTTTTCATCCTGAAGGAAATTATCGATAAAAGAATTCCACTTTTCAGATTCCGGAAGCAGATACTCCCTGCCAAGCGTGAGCTCGGTCTTTGTGCCGAAACGCATCTTCCCGCCCTGTCTCATCGCTTCCGCAAACTCGTTCAGATCCTTAATTTTATAAAATTTGCCGGCTCCCGCCCGAAAGAAGGCAGAAAGTCCGCTCTCATCGAGAGTGAGATAGGGTATGACCGAAAGGGAAGGTACTATATTCTGATCCGGCTCTCTCTTCGTCCCGGTGATCTCAGAAAGAAAATGAAGACCGGACAGATTCGTGGCATCCCCCGGATTATACTTTTTCAGATACTCCTGCAAAAGGTAGACCGCAGCCATCTGATGTTCACAGGCCGGTTCGTCCCTTCCGTAATATCGTGCATTGCGGCAGCCCCACTCAGTGCATGTGGATGCTAAGATGTGTTCCCGATCGAACGAAATACGCGCTTCCCAGTCGGAATAAAAACTTTTCGATTCGCCTGACAGGACCGCTGTGCCGGTCAGCTCCTCGAATCCCAGGACCTCATTGTACCTCAGAGAGACCCTGATCTCCGGCTTTTCGCGTCTGATATACTCCTGCGCTTTCCTTCTGACCGACGCAGTACTTCTCAGATCACACAGGAAATTTTCATAATTAAAATAGTGGTAGTCGGAAGGAACGAACAATGTCCCTCCCTCATCATTTCTGCGGCCTGCGATCTCTTTTTCCTGCAGTCCGCAGAGCGCCGGAAGCAGTTCCGCGGCAGGATCTTTCTGCCCGGAGTCTCCCGAGCCTTTATTCAAATCTGACTTCTTTTTCGCTGCGGCAGATGTGAGTCCGGTATTTCCGGCCTCTCCCCGCTCCAGGCCTGTGTTCCGGGAGGCAGCTGCCTTATCCGCTGCAGAAGGACCGCTCCTGCCGCCGGTTTCGGCGAGACCCGGATCCGCTTTCTCCGCTGCAGAAAGACCGCTCATCCCGCCCGCCGTTTTGGTCTCCTCATCACTGTCTTCGGATGATAGATTGACGATTCTTCCCAGATACTCTTCCAGATAGAAAAGTCCGGCAGCCATGTGCTTACATTCGGCCGTCCTCGCATAGGGGCATCCGCAGTGAAGCTCTGTCACATCCCCCTCTGCATCTGTCCCGATAAAGACCATATAATTCTGCGTGCCCCGGACAGTCATAGTGAAGCCCCCGGAACTCTCTGTAAAGTCTTTTACTCTCCCGCTGCGATAATACGCTTTCCCTCTCCCCAGGATCGTACTTCTGAATAAACCGGTCCAATTCCCGTGCCTTTTCGCCATAGAAGTTCTCCATTTGCACTGTGCGTGATTTGCGTCTGCCATATCATTACTGACCAGCATAAGGGTCAATGAAGATTAGCTGTAATTATATCACACACATCCCTTTACGGTACACCACAGGACGGGACAGAACATGCAGATGTCATGAAGAATTTCATAAAAAAGGAAGCAAGACTGTCAATGCACCAGACTTGCTTCTTTTCTCTTATAACAGGCGACTGCGAAATCAGGCCGCATTCTCAAAGAACGCGGCCTGATTATTTCGGTTATATTTTGCTGTAGTTATTTACGATATCAGTGAAGATGTAAATAACTGAAATTTTTTTGAACATTAAGCACAGTATGCACAGACCCTGTAACATCACAGATGAAGGACTCTCTCCTTGATTTCCTGTGTCCGTCCCTGATTCCAGTACTGCGTTCCGATGTAACCGCAGGTCCTTCTGGCGACGTTCATCGTGTTCTGATCGCGGTTCCCGCAGTTCGGGCACTCCCAGACCAGCTTGTCGTCCTTGTCAGTGACGATCATGATCTCTCCGTCGTATCCGCACTTCTGGCAGTAGTCGCTCTTGGTGTTGAGCTCCGCGTACATGATGTTGTCATAAATGTACTCAATGACTGCCAGGACCGCGTCGATATTGTTCGACATATTCGGGACTTCGACATAGCTGATCGCTCCGCCCGGAGAGAGCTCCTGGAACTCGGATTCGAACTTCAGCTTCGTGAAGGCATCGATCTTCTCCGTGACATGGACATGATAGCTGTTCGTAATATAATTCCTGTCAGTGACCCCCGGGATCTGGCCGAAGCGCTTCT
>ODAI011996783.1_pt1 | contig 12965 bp, 10 predicted proteins | sample 1539321 | NCBI WGS metagenome assembly ODAI01 (sample SAMN02144231, study PRJEB22623) | gut metagenome | biome: sheep rumen | host: Ovis aries | place: New Zealand | reverse complement strand
TGGTCCGCGCCGATGACCTCAGAGGCCGGGATCAGACCGTCCTTTATAATGCCGCTCATGATGGCATTGGCCATGTTGCCGCATCCGATAAAGCCAAGTTTCATAAACTGTCCGCCTTTCTGTGCCAAAATTTAACTTATTTTAGCGCATCCGGGGCCAAATGAAAAGCCTGTATCCGTTTTCCAATAAGGCAGAGAGCATCATGCCGTCAGATACTTGCAGACCTTCTCATAGTCCCCTTCTTTCAGACTGAGTAGTTCTCCATCTTCCCCCATTCTGCAGGCGATGCAGCGGCTGTAGAGGACGATCCCCAATTCGGGAATCACAGCGCTGGGATTGAAGCGGTCCCTTTTATTGATACGGACTGTCTGTATGAACTCCTGAAGGCTTCTCAGCCTGTCTTCTTCCTTATACCTGTTGTAGACCAGAACAAGGTTTTCGCTGCCGGGCAGTCTGATCACAGTCCGGTCGATCTTTTCCTCATCCTTCATCTCATTGAACAGTTCCATGTTAAGCCAGCCCAGCATAAAAGCGTCGAAATGATCCGGATCAATGGCTGTCATCATCTGGTTGCCGTAAAAAAACTGGGTTACAATTATCAGCCTGTTATCATTTTTCATTCTGTTTTCCTCCTCTTTCGGTTCAGGTTTTTTGTTATGATCTGAGTTTATCCGAAGAAGAAGAAATATACTGCTACTGTCAGTAGCATTTTTACAGACTGCGGATCAGGGGCCTGAATTCCCTTTCCCGAAGCTTTTCGTCCACCTGGTCCAGGGTCATCTGCTTCATGAAGCCGAACCAGATGACCACGTCGCGTTTTCTCCGTACGTAGAGGGGCGCCTGGCCCGCATACTTGAGCAGGTACTGCACTTCCTCCACGGTGGTGCCGATGGCAAGACAGATGGAGATCAGGGCGTCCCGGGAGGGATTTCTTTTCTTTCCGTTGACGATGTTGCCCACGTAGGAAGCCGCGAGCATGGCGTTTACGGAAACGACGGAAGCCTTCTGGTCGTATCTGCACAGAAGATGGTCCAGATAGCAGCCTACATGATCATCGTTTTCCAGAAATTCGGAAGGAAAGGTTTTCTCGAATTCTTCGAGGGAGTCCATTCTTTCAATAGAATGTTCGAGCATGATGGTCATCCTGTTTGAAATATAAAAAGCGTCCCTGTACATTTTTCTTCCCCTTTCCCGGACATCCGGAATTCTGCCGAGGCACCCGCCGGGCAGATGCCTTTTTTGCCTGTTACTTTTATTAATATACCACCCGGGACGGATAATCCCCATACCCCGGGCGCAAATCGGAAAAAAGAACTCTGCCGGAAGTCCGCCCCGGTCCCTGACCGCATTCTGACGCCCAGGCCGCAGGGTGCTCCTCCCCCGGGTGAACTGTCAGGCATGGGTGAAAAATGCGATTTAACGAATGAAGAAAGGCACGAAAGCGGATTTTTAGTGTATGATAGGAAATGGTACGATACCATATCGGATAACAGTGCACTATGGAGGCATTACATTGAATAAACTGAAAAGCCATGCGCTTATATATATACTTGCCGCGGCCCTGGCCTTATCCGGCTGCGCAGCACACCGTCCCGGCAGCGTCCCGCAGCAGACCGGGAAAGAGGAAGTCACTTCCCCGGAACAGGAAAACACCCAGGAAGAAGAGGCAGATCCCGTCTATTACTATGACGAGGAATACGCCGCAGAGGAAGGCTGGCCCTGGACGGACTACTCTGTCTTCCGGTCCATGGATCCCTCTCTTGAAATATCGGAAAAAGACAACTTCTACGCTGCTGTCAATAAGGACTGGCTGACCACCACGCCCCTTCCCGACGGCTACGGCTCCTACGACGCCCTGGCGGAACAGCAGATGCAGGTAAAGGCAGACCTGATGGGCCTGATCGAGGACAGGTCCGTTTCGGCCCCCGACCTGGACATGGTAAGAGCCTTCTACGATCTCTTCATGAACTGGGAAGGCCGGAACGAGGAAGGACTGGAACCTCTGAAAAAAATCATACAGCCTCTGCAGGAGGCTGACAGCCTGAAGGAGATGTCCGAATATATCTGCAGCTACGACACCATCCTGGCCGGGATCCAGCCCCTGACCTTCTACGTGTCCACGGATCTGGAGGATTCTGAGTGGAACACGGTCTATCTTGGCCCCGGCCCCCTGATCCTGGACGATCCCGGCTACTACCGGCAGATGGAGGACGGAGACTATGCCTACCAGCCCATCTATACACAGGCCGCCGCGGGGATCCTGGAGCGGCTGGGCTATTCCCCCCGCCAGGCCGAAAGGGCCGTGGCCAACTGCTTCTACTTTGAGTGGCTGATCTCGGAAAGCATGATGTCCGTGGAAGAGACCTACGCCCCGGACGCCATCGACAGGATGAACAACCATGTGACCCTGGAGGAGATCCGGAAAGCGGAGGGTGACTTCCCTGCCGCCGAGGTCCTGGAAGCTGCCGGCATGGGAAAGTCCGACCGATACATCCTGCTGGAGCCCGAATGGCTGGAAGCCATGGCCGACATCTACAGTCAGGACTATCTGGAAGAGATCCGGGACTACATGATCGTAAACGACATCATCATCTACATGACCCTTCTGGACAGGGATGCCTATGATGCCTACTACGAGACCATCAACTCCATCAATGAAATAGACGGCAGCCTGGATGACAGGGAAGGCGCCTACAATACCATCGACAAATATATGAATCTGGTCCTGGCCCAGGTCTACTTCCACAACTTCGCGGATGAGCAGTCCAGACAGGAGATCACGGACCTGATCGATAAGGTCGTGGCCTACTACAGGACCATGCTGGACAGCGAAGACTTCCTGTCCCGGGAGACCGTGGAAAAGGCTGTGGAAAAGCTGGACGCCCTCCGGATCCAGGTTTCCTATCCCGAAGAGGACTATGACTTCGGAGACGCTTCCATCCTTGCCCCTTCCGAGGGCGGGACCCTCATGGATGCCATGTACACCATCTTTGAGGTCAATCTGAACTCGGAGCTGGAGCAGATCAACCAGAAAGTGGATCCCGACGAATGGAGCTTTCCCTCCCACCGGGTCAACGCCGCCTATGATTCCAGCCAGAATTCCATCTGCATCACGGCGGCCATTCTGGGCGGTTCCTACTATCACAAGGACATGACCCCCGAAGAGCTCTACGGAGGGATCGGGACCATCATCGGCCACGAGATCTCCCACGCCTTCGATACCAGCGGCGCCCTCTATGACAAGGACGGCTGCTATAAGAACTGGTGGGAGAAGGAGGACTATTCCGCCTTCCGGAAACGGGCCGACGATCTCATCTCCTACTTTGACGAGATCAGCGTCAACAGCTGGACCAGATGCAGCGGGGAGCTGGTGGACACGGAAGCCATCGCGGACCTGTGCGGCGTCAAGTGCATGCTGGCCATGGCCAGGGATATAGAGGACTTTGACTATGATCTCTTCTTCAGGACCTATGCCGCCAACTGGAGATCCCTCTATACCTCCAACATCCAGTACTTCGCCGTCAGCCAGGACTCCCATCCTCTGAACTACCTGAGAGTCAACGTGATCCTCCAGCAGTTCGACGAATTCTACGATACCTACGGTATCACCGAAGGGGACGGCATGTATCTGGCCCCCGAAGACCGTCTGGTCATCTGGTAAAAGCTTGCAAAACGCCTTGCCGGCTCAAATGAGCTGACAGGGCGTTTTTCTTAATATATTAATGACAGCAAGTTATAAACAAGCCTTCTCCCAGGTTCTGCTGTACGCATAAAAGCCATGCTTCATAAGCATTTCTTAAAAAGACATCCTTCCGCATCCATTTTGCTGCAGACAGGAATGTAATTCATTAATGGAAAATCCCTTATGCGGCATGCAAAAAAGCCCCCGCCGCGGCCTGTGCCGTCAGCAGAGTCTTTCTTTCAGGGGTTCAAAAAAGGGGGGTAGCAAGGACCTGTCGTCCTTACGATGGTCATTATAGGACTCTCCCCCCTGCCCTGCCAGCCATTTTCAAAATAAAAGCGGCCAGATTTTGCTGTTATTTTAATTTCCGGAGGCCTCGGACTTTTCCTTCTCATCCTCCCTGCTTTCCGTTTCGAAATGATAGTAGGGACGGAAGGTCTTTTCTTCCTCTTCGCTGCTGCGGGCCAGAAGCTTTCTGTACTCCTCCCGGTAGTCCCTGGGCGACATGCGGAAGCGTTCCTGGAAGACCCGGTTGAAGGTCCTCTGGCTGTTGAAGCCAGCGTTCTCATAGACCTCCGTGATGGTCTGGGTGGTATAGCGCAGCAGATAGATGGCATAGTCCAGACGGAATTCGTTGAGGTAGCCGTTGAAGTTGGTATGGAAGACGGAGGAAAAGATCCTGGACAGGGCGTAGGGGCTCACGTAGAGGTCCTTTGCCATGGAAGTCAGGGAGATATCCTCCGAAAAATGGGCGGATATATAGCAGACCGTCTGGTAGGTCAGATCATTGTTGACCAGGGTGGACTTGTCCACCAGCTTCATGGTCTGCAGACACCTGGCGATGATGATCTGGAGGAAGGCCTGACGGATCACATATTCGTCGGCGTTCTCCGATTCCTCCGGTATGCTCTGGATGGCGTAAAAGACATCCGGATGCAGGTCGTCCGCCTTGATGACCGGGTTCTCAGGGCAGTATTTCTGCAGGGTGGGATAGTAGGTCCCCGCCAGTTCCGCATCGGCAATGATATTGAGCGACTTGCCCGGATTCTCGTCCAGGACCTGATAATGGTGGACGATATTGGGGAAGATCAGGCCGAAGTCTCCCGTTTCCATGTGGTAGAGCTTATCCCCGATGCCCAGCTCCAGGGTGCCGCTGGCCACATAGATCAGTTCCACGGTCTCATGGACGTGGGGCGGTACGTGCCTTGACTGTCTGTAATAGATTTCGATTCCCGCTTTGCGGTCTTTGTAAAGTGGAAGCATCCTTTCCTTTCCGGGCCCTGCGGCCCCCGGTGCGTCTTCATCTGCCTTTAACTATGCTGCCTGTATTTATGCCTTTCCTTTGTCTTCAGGGAAGGATCAGGGTAAAGCTGATCACCCCGTCCTTCCAGGCGGCGGCGATCCTGCCCCTGTAGCGCTCTGTCAGCTCCTGGGCCATGGACAGGCCTATGCCGAAGCCCTGGGTCCTGCTGCTGTGGGAGGTATCCACCCGGTAGAAGCGGTCAAACAGGCGGGAATAGTCCACGCCCTTTCCCTGGGCGTACATGTTGGAAACGGTGATTTTAGCCCCTCTGTCCCTGGTCCTGTGGGCCACGGTCATGGTAATGGTCCCCTTTTCGTCGCAGTACTTGACCGCGTTGTCCAGAAGGATGTTGAAAAGCTCCCTGACCCCGTCGGTCTCGGCCCGGGCGGTGACCTTTTCGTCGATGTTGACCATAAGGCTCCTGCTTTTCTGCTCGATCACGGGACGGAAGGCCTTGGAGGCCTCTCTGGCCAGTCCCGTCACGTCCACCTCGGTCAGGGCCACTTCGTTTCTTTCCTGGATCTTGGCCAGGCTGGTCATGGAATTGACAAGGTTGGTCATGCGCTCCACCTGGTGGATGATGGACCCGGTCCATTCCGATTCCCCGTACATCATCTCCAGTACTTCCGTGTTGGCGCTTATGATGGTCAGAGGGGTCTTCAGCTCATGAGAGGCATTGGTAATGAACTGCCTCTGGGTATCCATGTTCCTGACCACCGGCTGCAGGGCCCATCTGGAAAGAAACCAGAGAATGGAGGCAAAAAAGACCGTGAAGAGAAGGCCCAGCATACAGGACCGGTTCATGACCAGGACGGCGGAACGCACCTCCGAGGTGCAGTCCAGGAAGACGGCGATAAAGGTCCCGTCCTGCCGCTGCAGGACAGAGTAGGCCAGGACGTTCCGTCCCACCCGGACGGATCCGTGCCTGCGGGGGATCCGGGTCACGGCGGAAGCTGCCTCTCTGGCTTCCTCCCTGGTGATGGAACGGATCCTGTCCGTATTGACAGCGGTGATCTCCCCCTCCTCGTCGGCCCAGGCCGAAAAGTAACGAAGGGAATAGGGGGCTTCGGGAGAAAAGTCCGTCTGCTCCTCATCCACGATGCTGGGCATGACGCCCCCCGCCTCTGCTATATAGTCGGCGACCCGGTAGCCCGTCCGGAAGGTCCGGAGGTAATTATACAGGTTGAGGGTCCCCAGGATGACCGCCATGACGATCAGTATGGCTGCCGTGGCGGTCATCATGAACTGTTTCTGCAATTCTCTGACAGACATATGGTCTCCTATCTGAGTGTGAAGGAGCCGCCCCGCTCACCCTCTATGGTCACTTCCGCCATAACGGCGCTTAGTTTCTTTCGCAGGTAGGAAATATAGAGCCATACGATCTCTGTATCCGCCTCCGGATCGTCCTTCCAGATCCTGGTGAAAAGGTCTTCCGTCTTCATGGCCCTCCCGGGATTTCGCATGAAGTATTCCATGAGCTGGAATTCCTTGCCGGAAAGACGGATGGAATGGACGGCGGACAGTTCCTGCTCGTCGATATCCAGGGTAAGGGTCCCCATCGTCAGTCTGGAAGGGTTGAAGGCCGTGGATCTTCTGGTCATGGACCGGATCCTGGCCAGCAGCTCCTTCATGGCAAAGGGCTTGGTCATGTAATCGTCGGCGCCGGCATCCAGTCCGCCCACCCTGTCGTCCACCTCTGTCTTGGCGGTCAGCATGATGACGGGGGTCAGGTTGCCGGTGCTGCGGATCTCTCTGACAGCGGTCAGTCCGTCCATGACGGGCATCATGATATCGAAGACCATGCAGTCATAGCTGTTTTCGGCAGCCTTCTCCACGGCGGAGAGGCCGTCGCCCACCACGTCCGTTTCGTATCCCTGGTGGTCCAGGACCGCTTTCAGGGCCCTGGAAAGCTCCGCCTCGTCTTCAGCAACAAGTATTCTCATATAGGGTCATCTCCAATCAGCTTCTGATCAGATCACGGATGGTCTGCATGGAAATGTCGCAGGATGCCATTTCATCCGCCAGACGCTTGAGTTCGTTCACGATCAGTTTCGTACTTTGTATGTCCTGCTTGTATTTCATCTCATGCTCCAGGCTGGCCCAGGAATCCATGGACAGGGTCCTGAGCTGGACCTCGGCGAAGTAATGGCCGGGAACATTTCCGTCCACGTCCTCATAGGGGACCTCCAGGTCCAGGATCATGTGGTAGGACCTGTAGCCGTTGGGCTTGGGATTTGTGATATAGTCCTTTTCCATCACCACGGTGCAGCCGGGAATGGTCCGGATGAATTCCACCATTCTGAAGACATCGTCCAGAAAGCGGGTGATGATCCGAAGGCCCACCGCGTCAAAAAGCTCCCTGAGGGCGCTTCGGGTGGTTACGGGAAAGCCCTTTCTTACGCATTTTTCCCGCATGCTTTTATCTTCCTTGATCCTGTAGAGAAAGTGCTCGTAAACGGGATGACCGGTGGTCTCTCTGCGCTCTTCGTTGAAGGCACTGATCCGGCCTGTCAGTTCCTCCATGATCAGGGGAAGGTATTCCTCATAGGGGCCGTAAATACTGTCTGTACCCATGTCTGCCTCCTCTCCTTCCTGTCTCTTTGTCAGCCTAATCATACCACGGTTTTCTGAACCATTTGTGAAGGAAGCGTTAAAAATCATGAAAGGTTGCAAAGGCCCCCTGCTTCCTGCAGGGGCCAAAAAAGGAGGCAGGAACGATCCCTGCCTCCTTAAGTCTTCTCTTTTCGTCACTCCTTGTAAATGACGATGGCCATGCCTTCCCTGGACTTCTCGTAGACCTTTTTGGCTATGTCCGTGGGAAGGTTGACGCAGCCTCTGGACCCGTCGGTCTTGTAGATGCTGCCGCCGAACCTGGATTTCCAGGGGGCGTCGTGAAGGCCCTGGCCCTCGAAGAAGGCCATCCAGTATTCCACGTCCACCGAGTACTCGTCGCCGGGGCCTCCGCCCACCAGGGTGTAGGGGTGCTTCTTGTAGGCCAGAGGGAAGATGCCGGTGGCGGTCTCTCTCTTCTTGGCCACGTCGCCGGTGACCACGTCGCTCTCCACCTCAAGCTTTCCGTTTATGTAGAACCACATATGCTGCCTGGTCAGGCTGACCTCGATATAGGTGCCGTTCAGGTCGTCCGTGCCCTTTCTGCCGTAGTACATGGGGTTGCCCCAGTCGTTGTGGAAATAGTAGACAGGCTCCCTCTCCACCTTATTGCCGGGCTGCAGGTCTTCCTTGAGCTGGGCGCATTCCTGGTCCTGCAGGATGGTATAGCCGTATTCCACCTTGCCGGCGGGGAAGGATATTTCCTTGCCGGAGTTGGCCTTAAAGGTACGGGCTATGTAGCGGGTATTGTATTTTTCCGCCAGGGCCGCCACATATTCGTGGATCCTCTCGTCGGAGATGACTGCCGTATTGCCGCTGACATCCATCCACTCCCAGAAGGTGCCCAGGTCCAGGACCTCTTTCTCGGAACCGAAAAGGTAAGTCACGGAGGTGTCTTCATAGGCATTGTAGGCATTGCATCTGCGGACCATGTCCGGATCGTCCGCCAGGACAGTGGGCTGGGTCCCGTATAAATTCTCGGGAATTTCGGCAGTGATCACATCCCCCAGGGTCCTGTTCTCGATGGCTCCGGTGATGGCGCTCTCCACGGCATTCTGCAGATCGGCCTCGCTGATCTGGGTGCAGGAAATATCCTTATGGATGACCATTTTTCCCGCTTCCTTATCAAACTCCATGTAGGCATCGGCTCCGTCATGGCGCTCTTCGTCCAGAGTGTCCAGGTTCACCGCCCTGCGGAAGGCTTCCTGGTCAGCGATGGTCTCCAGGGGAAGATCATAGTCCGAGCCCCCGATCAGGAAGGCCACAAAGGACTTTGCTACGTAGCCGGGGCTTTTCAGGCAGGAATCCAGAAGGCCTCTGATGACTTCCAGGGTCTTTTCCTCATCCGGACGGTATCCCGCCTCCTCCAGGGAAAGGGACAGGGTGGTCCTGCCGTGCTCCACGATGTCCACCCGGGTCTTTGCGTAGGGCCCAGTCATGATCTGGGCCGCTTCCTCCGGGGTCATGCCGGAAATATTCTCTCCGTTCAGGGTGGTGCCGTCAAGGAACTTTCCCTCCTCCCTGACCCTGATCATCTGGTAGCCGAAAAAGCCGGCTCCGCCCAGGATCAGCAGAACAAGGATGATCAGTATCGCTTTTTTCAAAACAGCCTCTCTTTCCGCCGCGGAAATCCCCGCGGCAAACCGTCTGCGTATGTATTATCTTACAGATCCAGGGGCCGTCTGACAGACCCCCATTCAGTTTACCACATGAAAGGCAGAAAGGGGATTCGTTTTTGCACCTTCCTCTTTCCTGTGCTATAATCGGTCGCATGGATATTATTAAAGTTATAACTCAGGAACTGAACATCAGGACCTGGCAGACGGAAGCCGTCGTCAAGCTGATCGACGAGGGAAATACCATCCCCTTCATCGCCAGGTACAGAAAGGAAGCCACCGGCGCCTTAAGCGATGAAGTCCTCAGGACCTTCGACGAGCGCCTCAGATATCTGCGTTCCCTGGAGGAGCGCCGTCAGACTATCCTTTCCACCATCGAAGAACAGGGAAAGCTCACAGACGAGCTCCGTGCCCAGATCGAAGCGGCGGTCACATCTGTAGGACTGGAGGATCTCTACAGACCTTATAAACCCAAACGCCGCACCAGAGCCATGATCGCACGGGAAAAGGGCCTGGCCCCTCTGGCAGAGTATCTGACAGACCCCGCCGCGTCCCAGAGCCCCCTGGTCAGGGCCGCGGACTACGTGGACCCGGAAAAGGAAGTGGAAACGCCCGAAAAGGCCCTGCAGATGGCCATGGATATCATCGCTGAGACGGTCTCCGACAACGCGGACTACCGGACCTGGATCAGAAAGGAGACCTTTGAAAACGGCCTCCTGGTCTCGGAAGCAAAGGACGAGGCAGCCGAGTCCGTATATGAAAACTACTATCATTACCAGGAGCCCGTAAAGAAGGTGCCCGGCCACCGCATCCTGGCTCTCAACCGGGGCGAAAAGGAAAAGATCCTGACCATCCGGATCGAAGCCCCCGTGGACAGGATCCACGCCTACCTGGAAAATCAGGCCGGCTGCCACAGGAATTCCCTGACAGAGGAATATCTCACAGCCGCGGTACGGGACTCCTACAAGAGGCTGATCGCTCCTTCCATCGAGACCGAGATCAGAAATGAGATCACGGACTCCGCCCAGGAAGGGGCCATCCGGGTCTTTGGCAGCAACTTAAAGCAGCTCCTTCTGGCTCCTCCCATCCAGGGAAAGACCGTCCTTGGCTGGGACCCCGCCTTCAGGACCGGCTGCAAGCTGGCCGTGGTGGACTCCACCGGCAAGGTCCTGGATACCACCGTCATCTATCCCACTGCCCCCCAGAATAAGGTGGAGGAGGCCAAGGTCACTCTGGCCAGGCTGATCAGAAAGTATCATATCGACCTGATCTCCGTGGGCAACGGCACGGCCTCCAGGGAATCGGAAGCCATCATCGCGGATTTCATCCGTGAGAGCCGCCTCCCCGTCCAGTACGTGATCGTCAACGAGGCCGGCGCCAGCGTCTACTCCGCCAGCAAGCTGGCCACAGAGGAATTCCCCACCTTTGACGTGGGCCAGAGAAGCGCCGCTTCCATCGCCCGCCGTCTTCAGGATCCCCTGGCAGAGCTGGTCAAGATCGATCCCAAGGCCATCGGCGTGGGCCAGTACCAGCATGACATGAACCAGACCAGGCTCAGCGAAGCCCTGACAGGCGTGGTGGAGGACAGCGTAAACTCCGTTGGCATCGACGTCAATACGGCATCCGCAGCCCTTCTGGGCTACGTGTCCGGCATCAACAAGACCATCGCAAAGAACATCGTCAGCTACCGTGAGGAGAACGGCGCCTTCCAGAGCCGCAGGCAGCTCCTCAAGGTCCCCAAGCTGGGTCCCAAGGCCTTCGAGCAGTGCGCGGGCTTTTTAAGGATCCGCAACGGAAAGGAAGCCCTGGACATGACCGGCGTCCATCCCGAATCCTATGAGGCGGCCAAGGCCCTTCTGTCCCTTCTGGGCTACAGCGAGGAAGATATCCGGAGCGGAAAGACCTCTTCCATCCGGTCCAAGGCCAGAGGCATCGACAGAAAGAACTTTCTCTCCGGAGAAGGCATCGGCGAGTATACCCTGGACGATATCATCGCCGAACTGGAAAAGCCCGGCAGAGATCCCCGTGAGGATGTCCCCGGACCCGTTCTCAGAAGCGACGTCATGGATATGAAGGACCTGATCCCCGGCATGAAGCTGAAAGGAACCGTCCGCAACGTTGTGGACTTCGGCGCCTTCGTGGATATCGGCGTCCACCAGGACGGCCTGGTCCATGTATCCCAGCTCTCCGACTCCTTCGTCAGCGACCCTCTGAAGGTGGTCAAGGTGGGCGACATCGTGGACGTCACCGTATTGTCCGTTGACGTGGCCAAGGCCAGGATCGCCCTGACCATGAAATCAGACGGCGGGGCGAAAGCCGAGGGCGAAAGGAAGAAGGAATCCTCCGAAGGAAAGAGCACAGGCGGCGAAAGGCGCAGAAAGCCCCAGGCAGACAGAAAGGGCCCTCATTCCGAAGGCAGGAGCCGCAGTGACGGAAAAAGGCCCGATAAGAAGCCTGAAAAAAGACCCGAAAAGAGAAAGGACTCTTCCGGAGAGAATCTGACCTACAATCCCTTCGCCAATATCAGGCTGAAGTAAAAAAATCCGAATACCCACCCGTAAAAAAAGGCTTCAGAGAGCTCTGAAGCCTTTTTCCATCCTCTTTTATTCCTCCCGCAGATCGGACAGGAAGAGCTCGTAGTAGTCGTCCTCTCCCTCCAGCATGGGGGAATTCTCTCCGCCCCCGTTGGTGCTGCGCCGCATGGCGGCATAGTAGTCCTCTCCCGCCGAGATCAGATCCATTTCATAGAGATCAAATCCCAGTTCCCTGCCGATCCGGCAGAAGGCCGCCAGGGGGTGAGGGTCATTTTCTGTTTCCAGAAAAGCCTTTCTGACTTTTTCATCCTTTCTGGCTTTGGCCAGCAGTTCCATTAAGATTTCACCGATCTCCATTGTCTTTTCTCCTTTTTTCAAAACAGTCACATAACAGCATCATACCTGAATCAGGCAGATGCGGAAGCCGCTATAAGGAAATCCCCGGTTTTCCGGAAGAGAAATGCAAAACAGGACCCCCATACGGATGGACGGCCCTGTCTCTTCTCTCATGCTCTATTATTTTGTCAGTCCAGAAGCCTGTCCAGGAAGTAGCAGATCTGGATCCTCCACCAGGGCCAGTCATGATTGACGTCATATCCCCAGTAGTCCACCCAGGTATTGATGCCCTTGCTCTTTAAGACGGCATCGATCCTTCTGGTGGATTCGCCTGTCAGATCCTCCCAGGCACCCTGGCCCACGCAGATGACGCCCTTATTGTTGTTGATCATCTGAATGTAGGGATGGTCCGGGCTCATGCCGGCAATACTGGCGCAGGGATCGTTGACATAGACCACTTCGTCCATGTAGCCGCCGTACATGGTGGAGGTATCGTAGAGGCCGGACAGGGCGATCATTCTGTCAAAGATGTCGGGCCTGCGGAAGTAGAAGTTGGCCGCGTGGTAGGCACCCATGGAAAAGCCCGTGGTGAGGATCCTGTCCTCGTTGCCCATGATCTGATGGATCATGGGGACCACTTCGTTGACCACGTAGTTGTACCATCTCTCGTGCAGGCGGATCCTGTCATAGGGATTGCCCAGGGTATTGGAAATGGTCTCGCTGTCTATGGTATCGATGGTGAAGAGACGGATCTTGCCCTGGTTCAGGTAGTACTCCAGGGTCTCCAGCATGCCGAAGCCCTCCCAGTCATAGAAGCGGCCGTTCTGGCAGGGAATGGCCAGCACCGGCTTGCCGCCCCAGCCGTAGGACTTGAATTCCATATC
>ODAI012570453.1_pt1 | contig 12966 bp, 10 predicted proteins | sample 1539321 | NCBI WGS metagenome assembly ODAI01 (sample SAMN02144231, study PRJEB22623) | gut metagenome | biome: sheep rumen | host: Ovis aries | place: New Zealand | reverse complement strand
GTTGTTACATACTGCTGCGTTGAAAAACGGAAATCAGGAGTGAGAATGCAATTGTCTGTTTTAAATTAAGTTAGTGCGAATGGGGTGTGGGGGAGAACCTTTCCTCAGAAAGGTTTCCCCCACTAAAAGGTATAAACTTCCTTATAGGCAGCATTTTATCAGTTCATTTCAGAAATAAGGACTTCGAGGGCTTTGTTGTACTGTTCGTCGTCTTCGGTATCGGGATCGTCCTCGATCGGGTGGTCAGGGGTAAGACCGATATTGTTATATGTCTCGGACTTAGCTGTACGGAGGACGGCAACAGTAAGTGTGACAGCTCCGCCGTTATCGAAAGCAGAAGTAGTCTGCATAACGCCTTTTCCGTATGTTTTTTCGCCTATGAGCTGAGCCTTTTCAAAGTCGTGGAGGGAAGCTGCAAAGAGTTCTGCTGAACTTGCGGTATCCTTATCAACTATGACTGTCATAGGGATATTCAGCTCGGATTCATCTGAATATACGACAGTTTCGGAATGTCCGTCCTTGTATTCAGCGGTAACGATGACACCCTCCGGAAGCAGCGGATCGAGACATTCTTCAAGCGATGAGACAAGTCCGCCCGGATTTCCTCTCAGGTCGAATATAATTCCCTTAGCACCGTTGGCAGTGAGCTTTTCGAGAGTATCGATGAACTGCTGCGGTGTATTTTTCTTGAAGCCTGCTATCCTGATATATCCGATGAAGTTGCTCTTCATCTCGCCTGTAACGGTAGTAACTTCAATGGCTTTTCTTGTGAAAGTGAACTGCTTTTCAACACCGTCACGTCTGATGTTGAGAGTTATCTGCTCGCCCTCCTGACCTTTCATGGCGGTTATCGAGTCGTCGAATCCTATCGAGAGAACGTCCTCGCCGTTCACGGCGGTGATAATATCTCCGGCAGCTACGTTCATCTCAAGAACAGGCGAGCCGGGGAGGATATCCTTTATGATGATATATCCGCTCTCGTCCTCAGCAAGAGTAAGTCCGAGTCCGACGAGTGAACCCTCGTTGTTGTTCTGTTCCTCTGCGTATTCATCTGCGGTGAGATACTGGGAATATTTGTCACCGATACCGGAGATATAACCTTTGAGGATACCGCTGTTCACGCTGTCCTCGTTTATATCACCGTAATAATTCTCTCTCACATAGCTGTCAAGATGCTGGAGAGCCGTATATTTCTTTGATTTTTCGTTGACGTCACCAGCCTTTTTGTTGTATTCCTGCAGCGAAAAGAAAGATGTGAGTATGAAAGTAACTGCACACGCAATAGCTATCAGGCTTATCGCAAGACCGAGACTGATCTTTTTATTCATAGAATATCATCTCTTTCATATTGTTCTAAAAACGCAAAACCGGGCAGTAGATAATGCAGATACAATAAAGCAGCTTTATTGATATCCGGCTCATTACTGCCCCGGTCAGTATTCAGTTTACGGGCTTACGAAGCCGAGCGGATCTTTCGGGTATCCGTTGACACGAACCTCAAAGTGCAGGTGAGCTCCGGTAGACCAACCGGTCGAACCGGCATAACCGATCACCTGTCCCTGCTGTACGTAGTCGCCTACAGAGACGATAGCGTTTGTCATATGACCGTAAACAGTAGTATATGTACCGTCGTGCTGGATCATAACGTAGTTTCCGTATCCGCCTCCGCAGCCGCAGCTTGAAGATTTTCCGTAATTATGTGTGCATGAGTTATTGACGAATGTAACAGTTCCGGCTTTTGATGCCACGATAGCACCGCCGGAGATACCGGCATCACCGACATCGATACCGTTGTGATTTCTGCCCCATCTTGCACCGAATCCGCTCGATATGTAGTAGAATCCGGGTATCGGCCATACAAAGCCTGATGATGACGGTGCAGGGATCTCAACTACAGCCGGTGCAGTAGTAGTAGCCTGAGTCACAGGCTCAACATAAGCAGTCGTTGTCTGGGCGGCAGCTTTATCAGCAGCAGCCTTATCAGCAGCGGCTTTATCAGCAGCAGCCTTATCGGCAGCAGCCTTATCGGCAGCAGCTTTATCTGCGGCAGCCTTTTCAGCAGCAGCTTTCTCGGCAGCGGCTTTTTCAGCGGCAGCCTTTTCGGCAGCGGCTTTCTCGGCAGCAGCCTTTTCAGCGGCAGCTTTTTCGGCAGCGGCTTTTTCAGCAGCAGCCTTTTCCTCAGCGGCTTTCTTTTCAGCGAGGATACGACGCTGTTCTTCCTCGTAACGCTTCTGGGCGAGTTCTGCATTTTTCTTGATCTCAGCCTGGATAGCAGCTTCTTCCTTGTCGAGGTCATCGTTTATCTTCTGTGCTTCTGACTTGCTTATCTGGAGATTATCCTGTTCGAGCTGGATACGGTCGATTACCTCCTGTGTCTTCTGCATCTTGTCGTTGAGCTGAACGATATCCTGAGCCTTTTCGTCCTTTTTCTTCTGCTGGTCGTCGAGCTTCATCTCAAGAGTAGCCTTTTCTGTTTCAAGGTCTTTCTTGGATTTTTCGAGAGCGTCGATCTCATCGAGGAGCTTGTTGATAAGCTCTTCATCGTAAGCAGCCATACGGTTGACCATTTCGACTCTTGACATCATATCATAGAAGCTTGCAGAACCGAGAACGACTGATGCGAGGTTCTCATTTCCGGAAATATACATAGCACAGAGCCTTTCCTTGAAAAGCTCAACATTGTCTTCGATCTGCTTCTGCTGCTGGGCGATAGTGATATCGAGTGCAGCGATGTTCTGCTCAGTCATTTCTATATCAGCACTGATCTTGTCGAGTTCCTGGTTGAGCAGTGTGATATTGTCCTGGATAAGGCTGATCTGGCTGGAGAGGTTCTCCTGATATACCTTTTCGCTGTTCTTGTCGCCTTCGAGAGCATTTATCTGATTCTCGTATTCAGCTATCTTTGCTTCGTTTGCTTCTCTTTCCTCCTGTATCTCAGCGATAGTTCTTGCAGAGATATTCTGCGTATGGTCGCTGATAGAAGGATATGCAGTTATGAATCCGGCAGAGAGAGCCGAGCAGGTCATGAATGCGAGAACTTTTTTTGCAATGAGAATTTTTTTCATAAAGCAGCGGAAATGGGATAATACCTATCCGCAGCCTCCTTTCATAAAAATGGTCTGTAACTGTTTGTTTCCTTTTATGGTGATACAAAGTTGAACGGATCGGTCGGGAGTCCGTCTACTCTGACTTCAAAGTGGAGGTGAGGGCCTGTAGACCAGCCGGTAGTTCCGACGTAGCCTATTATCTGTCCCTGCTGTACGTAGTCGCCGGTCGAAACGACGATATTCGTCATATGGCCGTAGACAGTTGTATATGTACCGTCATGCTGGAGCATTACGAAGTTTCCGTAATTCTGTCCGCAGCCGCAGCCTGTACTTTTTCCGTAGTTGTGAGTGCAGGTATTGCATGAATTTGTCACAAGACCAGCTTTTGAAGCTACGACAGGAGCTCCCATTATACCGGCATCTCCGACATCTATGCCCTTATGGTAGTCGAGCGACCTTGAACCGAAGTAGCTTGATATGAAATAATATCCCGGTACTGGCCACACGAATCCGGAAGCAGACGGTGCGGGGATAGATATTTCTTCTGTCTGTCCTGAGTCGCTGCTTTCTTCTGTAGTATCCGTTTCTTCCTCGTAAGAGCTTTCAGAGGAGGTATCGTCATTCTGCTGCTGTTCCTGCTGGGCTGCATTCTGTTCAGCTTCAGCCTGCTGCTGAGCGGCAATGCGTTCAGCCTCCGCTTTTTCTTCGGCAGCACGTCTTTCAGCTTCACGCTGTTCTTCGAGGATACGACGCTGTTCTTCTTCGTAACGCTGCTGAGCTAACTCGGCATTGCGTTTGATCTCAGCCTGCATCTCTTCCTCCTCTTTCTGGAGCTGGATGTTGAGCTGTTCTTTTTCTTCCTTGCTGAGCTGTATCATTTCCTGCTGAGCTTTGATATTTTCGATTATAGCAGTAGTCTTAGCCATTTTCTGGTTAAGAGTGAGGATATCATCAGCTTTCTCGTCTTTCTTGTTCTGCTGATCCTTGAGCTGGGCTTCGAGAGCAGCACGTTCTGTGTTCAGATCCTTCTTTGTCTTGTCGAGCTGATCAATCTGGCCGAGCAGGGTAGTGATGAGTTCTTCATCATATTCAGCCATTCGGTTGACCATTTCGACTCTGGACATCATGTCATAGAAACTTGCAGAACCGAGGAGGATAGAAGCGAGATTATCATTGCCTGAGATATACATATCGCAGAGCCTCTCCTTGAAGAGTTCGATATTCTTTTCGATCTCCTGCTGCTGGATCTCGATGTCCCTGTCAAGACGTTCGATATTCTGTTCTGTTAGTTCGATCTCGCTTCCGAGCTTGTCGATCTCCTCATTGAGAAGAACGATATTGTTCTGTATCAGTGCTATCTGCTGAGCGAGATTTTCCTGATATTCCTGCTCGTTCTGCTTGTCGCCTTCGAGAGAACTGATCATAGCTTCATATTCAGCTATTTTTTCGTTGTTCTGGTCACGTTCCTGCTGTATCTCAGCGATAGTTCTTGCCGATACATCAGGAGAATTGCCTGTAAAATTCGGGAATGCCGTTATGAGCCCTGCGGAGATAGCCGCACACATCATAAAGGCAAGGAGTTTTTTTGCTATGATTAATCTGTTCATTATTCAGCAGCCGTGCAGATGAGACACCGGCACAGCAAGCCTCCTTTCTGAAAAAACGTTTCATAGTTATGGAGAAACATAGTCGATCGGATCGACAGGTACACCATCGACTCTCACCTCAAAGTGGAGATGAGGCCCTGTTGACCAGCCTGTTGAACCGATAAGGCCTATCGGCTGTCCCTGCTCGACATAATCGCCCGTCTGTACCGAGGCATAGGCGAGATGACCATAGAGCGTCGAGTAAGTGCCGTCGTGTGAAATGATGACATAATTGCCGTATCCGCCGCCGCATCCGCAGGAATCCTCCTTGCCGTAATCGTGCGTGCATTCGTTGCAGGCATAAGCAACGATGCCTGAACGGGCAGCAACGGCAGTTCCTCCTGAGATACCGGAATCACCGACATCTATGCCATTGTGGTCAGTTCCCCAGCGTGGGCCGTAGAAACTGGATATATAAAAGAAACCGGGTGCAGGCCACAGAAAACCTGATTCTGACGGCTGACCGAGTTCGAGGCGTTTCTTCATCTCTTCCTCGTAGCGTCGCTGGGCTTCTTCTGCCTGTCTGCGGATCTCTTCCTGAATAGCTTTTTCCTCACGTTCAAGCTCCTCATTTATCTTCTGGATATCTTCCTTTGACTTCTGGAGCTGTTCCTGTTCGAGGCGTATTTTTCGAGCATCTCGTCAGTCTTCATCATTTTCTGGCTGAGCTGAGCGAGTTCCTCGTCCTTTGCGGCTTTTTTCTCTTCCTGTTCACGCAGTCTGGAATCAAGGGTATTCTTTTCGGTCTGGAGATCGGCTTTTGCCTTTTCGAGACCGTCAATGTCTTCCAGCACAGAATCTATGAGCTGATCGTTGTATTCAGCCATGCGGTTGACGAGCTGAACTCTTGTCACGAGGTCATAGAAATTCGTAGAGCCGAGTATCACCGAGAGCATATCGTCGTTGCTCGACATATACATGGCACACAGTCTTCTTTTGAATGATTCTATGCTCTCATCGACCTCATTCTGCTTATCGGTGATCTCCTGATCGAGAGACTTGATATTCTCTTCGGTGAAGATTATCTCCTCATTGAGCTTGTCGAGTTCGCCGTTCATGAGAGTGATATTTTCCTGCATCAGGCTTATCTGGCCGCTGAGGGCTTCCTGATATTCGATCTGCTTTTCTTCGTCGTCTTCGAGGAGCTTCATCTGATCTTCGTACTCGGAGATCTTCTTCTCGTTTTCCTGACGTTCTTCCTGTATCTCAGCGATCGTTTTTGCAGAAACATCTCTGCACGGAGACGACGGTCTGCAATAGACTATCGCTCCGGCAGAGACAGCTCCGCAAAGAATATAAGAGAGTATTGTTTTTACTGATAAAAGCTTATTCATTATAAATGACGTATCATACGTCGATGTGTCTGCGTGTGCTTATTACGCTTCCTATAGCACCGATAAGCGAACCGGCTGCGAGATAGCAGGCGATAAGGGGCAGTCTGACATCTTCAAAGGGAATGATATTGCCTATGCCGAATGCGTTCATCAAAGCTCCTCTTTCGGTGAGTATCTTGTATACAGCGTTGTATACCGACATCGTGATGAAGAAAGCTCCTGTACCTGCAAAGAGACCTGTTACCATACCTTCCACGAAGAAAGGCATACGTATGAAGGAATTCGTAGCACCGACATACTTCATGATCTGTATCTCTTCACGTCTTGCATAGACACTGGCTTTGTTTGTATTTGAGATCATTATCATAGATACCACAGCGAGTGCAACGATTATAGCACCGGCTATGAGCGATACGACCTGACGCAGTTCTCTGAGGAACTCTGCCACCTTAGGCGATGACTGAGCGTCCTGAACATTGGTTATCTGAGCGATGCGTGCTGTCGTCTCTTCTATTATGTCATTATCCTTTACAGTTATACTGAATCCGTCAGGCATAAAGTCATATCCGTCGATATAATTGAAGATAGCTCTTCCCTTGCTTGCAATCTGGTTCTGCATACGTTCGAGAGCCTGCTGCTTTGAGATGAACACGACTTTATCCACATTATCGATAAGGCGAAGTTCGTTCTCGACTTCAGTGACTCTCTCCTGCGGAGTATCGATATCGAGATAGACCGCTATCTCATTCTTATCGCTCAGACCGAGGATCATGGAGTTGATGTTGATATAGAAAAGACCTGCAACTCCGACGAGGAGGAGGGATATAAGGAGAACACAGAACGTAGCGAAAGCCATCATCTTGTTCTTCCAGATATTTTCGACACCCTGATTTACAAGGTATTTGATACCGCTTATTTTCACTTATTGACACCTCCGTCATCATCATCTGCTTCAGCGGGGGCAGTCTCATCAGAAGCGTTATCCGGAACATCAGCCGGGGCAGCTTCGTCAGCATCCGTTTCTGCGGCAGCAGCTTCTGCTTCGATAGCAGCGATAAGCTCGTCATTGGCGTTCTTTTCTGCAATTGAAGCGAGAAGTTCATCGGCAGACATCTGGTCTGCCGGAAATTCTACATCGGAAAACTCATCGTCATAAAGACCTTGTTCTTCGGCAAGGCCGGCGGTGATAGCCGTTTCAGCCGGCGGAGCGAGTTCGGCCTCATACTCAGCGAGTTCATCGTTGAGTCCCATGATGACTTCATCGAATACTATCTCACCGTCGGTGATATTGATTATACGTCCGCCGAAGTGACGTACAAGGTCATGTTCGTGAGTTACCATCAGTATCGTAGTACCCTGATCGTTGATGCCCTTGAGGAGTTCAACGATCTCGTATGAAAGTTCCGGATCGATGTTGCCCGTCGGCTCGTCGGCAATTATGAGCTGCGGATCGTTCACCAACGCTCTTGCGATAGCGACACGCTGCTTCTCACCGCCGGAGAGTTCGTCCGGATACGAGTCAGCCTTTCCGTTAAGACCAACAAGGCTTATAACGTAGGGGACTCTCTTGCGGATATACTTCGGGGGAGCATCGATAACACGGAGTACGAATGCGATATTTTCATATACAGTCATGGACGGTATAAGCCGGAAGTCCTGGAATACGAATCCGAGTGTTCTGCGGAATTCAGGTATCTTCCGTTTGCGGAGCTTGTTGAGGTTATAGCCGTTTACGGTAACAGTACCGCTCGTAGCGTCTATTTCCTTCAGAAGCAGCTTTATCATGGTACTTTTTCCTGCACCCGATGAACCTACAACGAAGGCGAAGTCGCCGTCGTTTATCTTCAGGCTGACGTTGTTGAGAGCGTCAACACCGCTTGAATAGGTAACGGATACGTTTTTAAGTTCTACCAATAAATTACACCTACCTTAAATTGTACGTGGAGGACTGAGCTGTACCTCAGAACTTCACGGGATTTGCAGACAGGTATTTCTTTACCATGAGAGCGATCTTGAAAATGATAGCGTGGTCGAACTCACGGAGGTCAAGACCTGTAAGCTTCTTGATCTTTTCGAGTCTGTACACGAGAGTATTTCTGTGTACGAAGAGCTTTCTCGAAGTTTCTGACACGTTGAGGTTGTTCTCGAAGAATCTCTGGATAGTGAAGAGCGTTTCATGATCGAGCGACTCGATGCTTCCCACTTTGAATACCTCATGGAGGAAAGTCTCACAGAGAGTTGTGGGGAGGTGATAGATAAGACGGGCGATTCCGAGGTTGTCGTAGCTTACGATGACTTTATCGGTATCGAATACCTTACCTACTTCGAGAGCCATCTGAGCTTCCTTGAATGAGCGTGCGAGGTCCTTTACGCCGACAACAGCAGTACCTATACCAACGTTTACTCTTGTATAGAACTCACTGCTGAGAGTATCAGCGATAGAACGAGCGAGCTTTTCGAGGTCTTTGGAATCGACAGCACTCTTCAGCTCCTTGACAAGAACGATATCTGTCTCGGTGATATTGAAGACGAAGTCCTTGTTCTTATCCGGGAAGAGGTTCTGGATAACGTCATAAGCGGAGATATCGTTAGCTGAGATTATCCTTATAAGGAAGACAGCACGGCTTATCTCGGCATTGAAGTGGAGTTCCCTTGCCTTGATGACGATATCGCCGGGGAGAACGTTGTCGAGAATGACGTTCTTGATGAAGTTGTTTCTGTCGTACTTCTCATCGTAGTACTGCTTGATGTTTGAGAGCGTGATAGCGAGAATGCTTGCATACTTTGCAGCAGCGTCATCGACGCCTTCAACAAAAACAGCATAGTCAGGCTTTACTCTTGAACCGAAAGGCTTGTAAGTGAAGCCGTCACGGATAAATATATCGTGAGAATCACTGAGGTCGAGAGAAACGAACTCATTTGTAGTACCTACACGAGTGAGATCGCTGCAGGCGATGATAGTAGCTGTTTCGTCAACAACACCGATAGTAGCATCGATAGTGTCACGCATCTGATGAACTAAACCCTGAAATAATCTGTTGGACATAATGACATCCTTCCCTTAAAAATTTAATTTATTTCGAGTGAATTACAAGGGGGGCTTAATATATTACAAATTGTAACATATTTTGAAGCCTAATTTGTTAACAAAGTGTTAACTTTTATCCCCGAACTCACAAAAGTGACAAAAAGCGAACGTTTGATTTGTTTGATAACACCAATTACCAGTCAAAAACAGTAACTAAAGTGTAATTTAAATGGTGACAAAATGTAACTTTTAGTCACCATTTTGTTATAGCAGATGTTACATTCTCTCTGGTTTTGTAATATTGAGTATCGTGAGAACGTTGCAGAGAGTCTGACGTACTGCCTTGCACAGGAGTATCCTTGCGTCCCTGAGAGCGTCATCGCCTGCGTTCTTTACGCTGCACGAGTCATAGAACCTGTGGAAGAGAGTAGCTGTATCGATAGCATACTTGGTGATCTTTGCAGGATCGTAAGTCTTGGCAGCGAGGTCGATCTCTTTCGGGAGAGAAGCGAGATGACGGATAAGCTCTATCTCCTGCGGAGCTGTAAGGAGAGTAAGATCAGCAGTTTCGGGTATCTCAACGCCTTCTTCGGCGAGATTCCTCATGAGACTGCAAAGTCTTGCGTGAGCGTACTGAACATAGTATACCGGATTCTGCGAAGTATTTGCAACAGCGAGGTCAAGGTCAAACTCGAACTGTGAATTTGCCTCACGGAGATTGAAGAAGAAACGTGCTGCATCTATCGGTATCTCATCGAGGAGAGTTACAAGGGTGATAGCCTTTCCGCTTCTCTTGGAGAGCTTTACAGTCTCGCCGTTCCTTACAAGGCGAACCATCTGCATGAGAACTACATCGAGCTTTGAAGCATCAACACCGAGAGCAGTGAGTGCAGCTTTCAGACGGGGGACATATCCGTGGTGGTCAGCACCGAGAACGTTTATAGCCTTGTCGAAATTACGTGTAACGAGCTTGTCGTAGTGGTAAGCGATGTCGGGTACTATATAAGTATAGAGACCGTTGCTTCTGCGGAGGACGAAATCCTTGTCAAGGCCGTACTCTGTAGCCTTGAACCATACAGCACCGTCCTGCTCATAGGCTTTTCCGGCTTCGAGGAGCTTGTCAACGACGAGCTTTGTCTCGTTCTTGGCGTGGATCGTGCTTTCCCTGAACCAGTTATCGTAAACGATGCGGTATTTCTTGAGGTCACGCTCAAGGCCTGCGATGTTGAGCGGGAGAGCATATTCAACGAGAGCTTTTTTGCGTTCCTCCTCGGAAACGTCCTGAAGCTCGAAGATGTGATCGTGGTAGTAATTTGCAGCGTGTTCGATGATGTCAGTGCCGAGGTAAACGTCCTCCGGCATCTCGAAATCCTCACCTTCGCCGCTCCTTGCGTAAATTTCAGCACAGAGCTTTTCGGTGTCGTTCCTGTATTCGTATATCATCTGCTGACCTTTTTCGGAGCAGAGCTGCATATACCTGAGAGAGAGCGACTTTCCGAATTTTTCGATCTGATTTCCGGCATCGTTTACATAGAACTCACGTTCAGCGTGATAGCCTGCCCAGTTGAGTACACTTGCGAGACAGTCACCGATAGCACCGCCTCGTGCGTTTCCTATGTGCATAGGGCCTGTCGGGTTGGCGGAAACGAATTCGACGAGTACCTTTTTGCCGGCACCGAGCTGAGTTTTGCCATAGTCATCTTTTTCTCTGAGAACGTTCTCAACGACATCAGCGAACCATTTCTGTCCGAGGAAGAAATTCATGAATCCGGGGCCTGCAACTTCTGATCTGTCGAACATCGAGCCTGCGAGGTCGATCTTTCCGAGAATGAGTTCAGCGATCTTTCTCGGCGGCATCCTGAGAGCCTTTGCACAGACCATAGCCGCATTTGCAGCGAAATCTCCGTGTGACTTGTCGGCCGGTATCTCGATATTGAAATCGGGGAGTGCTGCTGCCGGGACAGCACCTTCTGCTGTGAGTTTTCCGAGAGCTTCGATTATCAGCTCACGGAGCTGGAGCGAAGCTTCCTTGATAAGATCTGCCATTATGATCTATCCTTTCTTAAATGTTTGTATTTTCTATATTCATTATGATCTCGTTGTCAGAAAGAAATGACGAATTGAGATCAAGAGTGTACTTCATATAAAGCTTTCCGTCTTCATGGAGGGTATTGCGTATCTCATGCGTGTATACGCCTATCTGCATACTTCCGAACGGAGTAGAGTACTGACAGTAGTGCTTTCTTCCTATTTCAAGGGAGAGGACTGAATTTGCAGTACCCGCACGTATGATAGAAGCACTGCTGCAGCCGTTGACTTTGATAGTGGTCACAGAACCCTCAAATCCTGTAGCTTCCGTATCTTCATAGGTGACGACATCGCACTCGTTCTCGTCATAGAACTGTGCCTTTGTGAGAAGCTCAGTCTCATTTTTTTCATCGTCCTGATACTGAATGCTCATCAGGGAGATCAAAACATTTTTCTTCAAGTCATTCTCCTTTTCGGGAAATCAATAATTTGTCTCGGCATTTTCTATAGCCTGCTCCATGAGCTTATCTACAAGATAAGGCAGAGTCATGCCGAGATGTCCCATGAGTTTCGGATAAACGCTTCCGGGGCGGAGTCCGGGTACAGTTCCTATCTTGTTGAGAAGGAGTTCTCCGTCTTCGGTCAGGAAGAAATCTATCCTTGCCATTCCTTTGCAGCCGAGAGCCTTGAAAGCTGTAACAGCCACATCTTTTATATAAAGCTGCATATCGTTCGGGATATCAGCCGGGACTATAAGATCATCGCCGGTGCTTACGTTGAAATTATATGGATCGTATACCTGTTCGGAAGTGATTATCTCGCCCACATAAGAGGAGAACGGTGAATCATATCCGAACACGGCAGCTTCGAGCTTTCTGCCCTTGATGAATTTTTCAACGATGACCTTATTGTCGCTTGAAAAGGCGATCTTTACGGCAGTTTCAAGTTCTTCAACAGAATTTGCTATGCTCACGCCGACGTTGCTGCCGCTGTTTGCGGGCTTTACGATGAGCTGTGAGCCGAGCTGCGAGAATATCTCGCTGCATCTGCTGCTGAGGTCTGAAAGTTCCCTGTCGGTGATGAGTCTCCATTCGGCAGTCTTTATGCCGAAGTCGTCCATGACCATGTGTGTATGTGATTTATCCATGCAGGCAGCCGAAGCGAGGAGTCCGCAGCCGACATACGGTATGCCGGACATATCAAGGAGTCCCTGGATAGTTCCGTCGCCGCCGCATCTTCCGTTAAGTACAGGAAATACAACATCTATCCTGCGGAAAGCAGCCTCTCCGTTCTCGATAACGATTATGCCTCTGTGAACTGAATCAGGTGAGAGGATAGCGGAAGTACAGTCGGGATCAAGCTCCCATTTTCCTGTGGGGATATCAGCGACATCTCCCGGAAAGTAGAGCCAGCGGCCCTTTCTGGTGATGCCGATGCAGATCACCTCGTACTTGTCCCTCGGTATATTTTCTATCACCGAAGCAGCGGAGGCGAGTGAAAGCTTATGCTCACGAGAGACTCCGCCGAAAATTACAGCAGCTTTGATTTTAGCCATGACGTTCTCCTTTGCGTTTTTTGTATAGTCATTTTCAAGTATCACTATATTTTATCACATTTCACAAAAAACTGCAAGTATTTTTCGCTAAAATGAAAAAATCCGCATTAAATTTCGCAACTAAGGTGCATTTCGGACAATTATCAACACTAATATTTGTGCATAATTACACAGCCGAAAACAGCGGTTAGTCATTTTTACGGAAATACCTTTGTTAAATATGACGAAGCAAAAGAGGCGTAACAGCGTAAATGAGGCAGTTCCCGGCTAAGAGGCAAAGTAGGTCTTTCACCTTGACAAGTTCCGTACTGTCAGCTATAATCAACAG
>ODAI013428298.1_pt1 | contig 12967 bp, 11 predicted proteins | sample 1539321 | NCBI WGS metagenome assembly ODAI01 (sample SAMN02144231, study PRJEB22623) | gut metagenome | biome: sheep rumen | host: Ovis aries | place: New Zealand | reverse complement strand
CGTGCCAATATCATGACAGCGGCCTGGGCCGGGACCCTCTGCTCGGATCCTGTCATGGTCTCCGTGGCCATCCGCCCGGAGCGCTATTCCCATGACATCATCCAGCGGACCGGCGAATTTGTCATCAGCCTTACAACGAGAAAGCTTGCTTTCGCTGCCGATTTCTGCGGTGTCAGAAGCGGCAGGGATATCGATAAATTTGAATATCTCCATCTGACAAAGGAGCCCTCCCGCCTGGTGAAGCCGCCGGGCATAGGAGAGAGCCCGGTCCTTCTGGAGTGCAGGGTCAGGGAAATAAAGCACCTGGGCCTCCACGATCTTTTCATAGCGGACGTGGTGAGCGTGGGCGTGGACGATGCCTACCTGGACGAAAAGGGAAGACTTGCGCTGGAGAAGGCAGACCTCATTGCCTATTCCCACGGGGAATACTACGCACTGGGGGACATGCTGGGGAAGTTCGGCTTCTCCGTACGAAAAGACGCGCCGAAAAAAAACGCGTGCAGAAAATCTGTGAAAAAGCCGGTTTCCGATGCCAGAGGCGGCAGAAGGAAACTGTGAGAGGATATTATGGCACATTACATGATCAAAGGCGGCACTTCACTGGTCGGCGAAGTAGAGATTGCCGGAGCAAAGAATGCGGCACTGCCTATCATTGCAGCTTCCGTGATGACCAATGAGACCGTCATCATCGACAACGTACCGGATGTCAGCGATATCAGGGCACTGCTGGACGCGATCCGCAGCATAGGCGCCTATGTGGAAAAGATCAACCGGCATTCCTTCAAGATCAACGGCTCTGCCATCAACCGGCATACAGCCGTCGACAATGAGTATGTCCGCAAGATCCGCGGCTCCTACTACCTGATCGGAGCACTCCTGGGCAAGTATAAGCTTGCCACGGTCGCTCTTCCGGGCGGATGCGACATCGGCCTTCGTCCCATCGACCAGCACCTCAAGGGCTTCAGGGCCCTGGGGGCGGACGTCCGTTTCGTTCCTCCGGGAATGGCCAGAGCGGAAGCAGAAAGGCTTACCGGCTCCCACATTTACATGGACGTGGTCTCCGTGGGCGCCACCTGCAACATCATGCTGGCAGCCTCCATGGCGGAGGGCCTGACCATCATCGAAAACGCGGCCAAGGAGCCCCATGTGGTAGACCTGGCCAACTTCCTCAACTCCATGGGCGCCAGGATCAAGGGCGCCGGCACCGACGTCATCAGGATCAACGGCGTGGAGAGGCTCCACGGCACGGAATATTCCATTATTCCCGACCAGATCGAAGCCGGTACCTTTATGATGGCCGCTGCCGCCACCAGGGGCGACGTGACCATCCGAAACGTCATCCCCAAGCATCTGGAATCCATTTCCGCAAAGCTTCTGGAAGTGGGATGCCAGATCTCCGAAGAGGACGACGCCGTCAGGGTCGCGGCCACAAAGCGCCTTGGCAGGACCACTGTCAAGACCCTTCCCTACCCGGGCTTCCCCACCGATATGCAGCCCCAGATGACCGTGCTGCTGGGTCTTTCCAACGGTACCTCCATCGTGACGGAGAGCATCTTCGAGAGCCGTTTCAAATACACGGACGAGCTGACCAAGATGGGAGCCCAGATCCGTGTGGAAGGCAATACGGCCATTATCGAAGGCGTGGAGGGCTATTCCGCGGCCTATGTCAAGGCCCCCGATCTTCGGGCCGGCGCGGCTCTTGTGATCGCTGCCATGGCAGCCGAGGGATTCTCCGAGATCTCCGATATCCACTACATCGAAAGAGGATACGAGGACTTTACGGAGAAGCTCAAGAAGCTGGGCGCTCTGATCGACCGCGTGGAAACGGAGAACGACAAAAGAAATTTTAAATTTCGGGTCAGCTGACCGGTGAAAGACTGGCCCGCAGCCATAGGATCTATGTGATGCCCCATACAGAGGAAGCTCTGTATGGGGCTTAGTGGGTTTTCGGAAAAGTTGAAAGAAGCAGAAAAGAGGATTTTTTATGCGGATTATTGAGACCAGGAGCGCGGAGGAGACCCTGCGCTGCGCGGAGGAAATCGCGGAAAACGCCCGGCCCGGGCAGGTCTATGCCCTGATCGGGGACCTGGGAGCGGGAAAGACGGTCTTTGCCCAGGGCTTTGCCAGGGGCCTTGGAGTGGACGACTATGTGAACAGCCCCACCTTCACCATCCTGCAGATCTACGAGGACGGCAGGATCCCCTTCTATCATTTCGACGTATACAGGATCGAAGAGCCGGAGGAGATGGAAGAGGTGGGCTTCGACGACTATATCTGCGGCGACGGCGTATGCCTCATTGAGTGGGCCGGAAGGATCCGGGAGCTCATGCCGGATGACACGATTGTCGTCACTATTGAAAAGGACCTGAACAGGGGCCCGGATTACAGGAGGATCACTATCGATGAAAATACTTGCTATTGAAGCCTCCGGCCCCGTGGCCGGCTGCGCCGTACTGGAGGACGGCATCCTGCAGGCGGAATACAGCGTGCAGTATAAGAAAAAGCATTCCCAGAGCCTGGTGCCCATGATGGAGGAGGTCAGAAAGATCCTGGACCTGGACCTTCATACCGTGGACGCCATAGCCCTTTCCGGAGGGCCCGGCTCCTTTACGGGCCTGAGGATCGGAGCGGCCACCGCCAAGGGCGTGGGCCTTGCCCTGGACAGGCCCCTGATTGGGGTCCCTACCGTAGACTCCCTGGCCTACAACCTCTTCGGCACGGAGGCCCTGGTCTGCCCCATCATGGACGCCAGAAGGTCTCAGGTCTATACCGGAATCTATGACCTGAAGGAGGGCTTTAGGGTGGTCCGCAGCCAGTGCGTGGTCCCCCTTTCCGAGATCGCACAGGACCTGAACCAGAGGGGAAGAAAGGTCATTTTCCTGGGGGACGGAGTGCCGGTGTATGAGAAGGCCCTGGAGGATCTGATGCTTGTCCCCTACAGCCTGGCCCCCGCCCATCTCTCCCGCCAGAGAGCCGCCGCCGTGGCCGCCCTTGCCATGCAGCTTTACAGGGAAAAGGGAGAAGCCGTTTTTGTGAACGCGGACGATTTCCGGCCCGAGTACCTGAGACAGACCCAGGCGGAGCAGGAAAGAGGCGAAAAAAGGAACTATTCCCTGGTAGGGGAAGGAGAAAAGAAGTGACAGGAGAGGGCCGTCCTGCCGAAGGCGCGGTCCGGATCCGGGAAATGACCCTTTCCGATCTGCCCGGCGTCCTGGAGGTGGAAAAGGCCTGCTTTTCAGAGCCCTGGTCCGAGAAGGTCTACCGGGCCACCCTGCTTTTAGACTATACCTCCTACTATGTGGCGGAGATCACGGAGGAGGGCCTTTCTCCCCTTTTCGAAGAGGCCGGTCTTTCCGGCAGCAGGATCGTGGGGACCATAGGACTTAAAAACATAGCGGGAGAGGGGGAAGTCACAAACGTGGCCGTTCTGCCCTCCTGGCGGGGCCTTGGCATCGCCAGGCGCCTGATGGAAAGGCTCCTTTCAGAGGCCGGGGAAGCCGGCGTCGATACCTTTACCCTGGAGGTAAGGGCCGGAAACGTACCCGCCATCCGCCTGTACGAATCCTTCGGCTTTCTGCCGGAGGGAAGACGCAGGGATTTTTACGAAAAACCCAGGGAGGACGCCCTGATCTACTGGAAGCGCCCCTGACAGGAAGGAAAATGAATGATTGACGTTTGCCTTTTGGGGACGGGCGGCATGATGCCCCTGCCCTACCGATATCTGACCTCGCTGATGGTGCGCTACAACGGAAAGAGCATCCTTGTGGACTGCGGCGAGGGGACCCAGGTGGCCCTGAGGAAAAAGGGCTGGAGCCCCAATCCCATAGAGATGATCCTCTTTACCCACTACCACGCGGACCACATCAGCGGCCTGCCCGGCATGCTGCTGACCATGGGCAACGCGGACAGGCGGGACCCCCTTTACCTGGCAGGGCCCAGGGGCCTTGAGAGGGTGGTGAACGCCCTCCGGGTCATCGCTCCCGAGCTTCCCTTCGAGCTCCGCTTTCAGGAGCTGACGGAGGCGGAGGAGACCATAGAGCTGCCCGGTGAAAAGGACTTTGCCATCCGGGCCTATAAGGTCAGTCACAACGTGACCTGCTACTGCTACAGCATGGAGCTTTCAAGGGCCGGCAGGTTCGATGCCGAAAAGGCCAGGGCCCTGGAGATCCCCCTGCCCATGTGGGGCCGCCTGCAGAAGGGGGAGATCATAGAGCATGAGGGAAGGACCCTGACCCCGGACATGGTGCTGGGGCCTGAAAGAAAGGGCCTGAAGCTGACCTACTGCACGGATACCAGGCCCTGCGCGAATATCGTAAAGGCGGCACAGGGAGCGGACCTTTTTATCTGCGAAGGCATGTACGGAGAAGAGGACAAGATCGCCAAGGCCAGGGAGCACAAGCACATGACCTTCTGCGAAGCCGGAAAGCTGGCCAGAAAGGCCGGGGCCAGGGAGCTGTGGCTGACCCATTTCAGCCCTTCCCTGAATCATCCGGAAGACTGTATGGAAGGCGTCCGGAAGATCTTCCCCGGAGCCCAGCCCGGAAAGGACGGGAAGAGCCTGGAACTCAATTTTGAAGACTGATAAGGTGATATATATGTCAGACAAAGTAACGATTTTAGCTATAGAATCCAGCTGCGACGAGACCGCCGCGGCGGTGGTGGTGAACGGAAGAGAGGTCCTTTCCAACATCATCTCTTCCCAGATCGACATCCATACCCTCTACGGGGGCGTGGTGCCAGAGATCGCCTCCAGAAAGCACACGGAGCGGATCAATCAGGTGGTAAAGGAGGCTCTTTCCGCCGCCGGAAAGACCCTTTCCGACATGGACGCCATCGCGGTCACCTACGGGCCGGGCCTGGTGGGGCCTCTTCTGATCGGCGTATCCGCAGCCAAGGGCCTTGCCTTTGCCACAGGCATCCCCCTGATCGGGGTACATCACATCGAGGGCCATATCAGCGCCAACTATATCGCCGCTAAGGACCTGGAGCCTCCCTTCGTATGCCTTGTGGTCTCGGGAGGCCACACCCACCTGGTCCTGGTCAATGACTACGGGTCCTATGAGATCCTGGGCAGGACCCACGACGACGCGGCGGGAGAAGCCTTTGACAAGGTGGCCAGAGAGATCGGCCTGGGCTACCCCGGAGGTCCCAAGATCGATAAAGTGTCTAAGGAGGGAAATCCCGATGCCATTCACTTCCCCAGGGGAAAGGTGGACGGGTCCCGCTACGATTTCTCCTTCAGCGGCATGAAATCCGCTGTTCTGAACTATCTCAACACGGCCAGGATGAAGGGAGAGGAGATCTCCGTTCCCGACGTTGCGGCCTCCTTCCAGGCGGCCGTGGTGGACGTCCTGGTCTCCCACGCCATGTGGGCCATAGACGAATACCATCTGGACAAATTTGCCCTGGCAGGGGGCGTGGCTTCCAACTCGGCCCTCCGCCTGGCCATGGAAGAGGCCTGCAGGAAGCAGGGCACCAGGTTCTACTGCCCGCCGCCCATCCTCTGCACCGACAACGCAGCCATGATCGGCGCCGCGGCCTACTACGACTATGTCTCAGGCGTCCGCAGCGGCTTTGATCTCAACGCGGTCCCGGGCCTGAAGCTCGGGGAACGCTGACCGATTCGGAGAGAACAATGGAAATCAGAAATACTGCCGTTCTTCTGGCCGCCGGCCGGGGGAAGAGAATGAACATGGAGGGCTACAAGCAGTACCTGGAGATCCAGGGAGCCCCCTTATTTACCTATTCGCTGAGGACTCTGACAAAGTCATCCGTCATCACGGACATCGTCATCACCGTAAACCAGGGGGATGAGGACCATATGTTGGATCTGGTCAGGCAATACGGCCTTTCGGAAAAGGTAAGGGCCGTGGTGCCGGGCGGCGCGGAGCGCTTTTTGTCCGTCTACGAGGGCCTGAAGGCGATTTCCTGGCCCTGCGATTTTGTCTATATCCACGACTCCGCCAGGGCCTTCCTGGACGGGGAGACCCTTCTTCGCCTGGACAGGACTGCCAGGGAGAGGGGCTCTGCCGTGGCAGGCGTTCCCTCCAAGGATACGGTCCGGATCACGGACGAAGAGGGCAGGGCCATTTCCACGCCGGCCAGGAAAAATGTCTGGATCGTCCAGACCCCCCAGGTCTTCAGGCTCGAAGACCTCCTTCCGGCCCATTCCATGGCCGTGCAGAGCCTGGAAAAGCTGGAGGCGGAAGGCATCCAGATCACCGACGACGCCATGGTGGCCGAGACCATGCTGGGCATAAAGGCGCAGATGGTCATGGCATCCTACAATAACATCAAGGTGACTACCCAGGAGGATCTGCCTCTGGCAGAGGCCATCCTGAAAGGTCAGAGCTTCCGATGAGGTGACACGGGTATGGCATTTGCGCATCTTCACGTACATACGGAGTACTCCCTTCTGGACGGGTCCAACAAGATCCGCGAATATGTGAAAAGAGTAAAGGAACTTGGCATGGACGCCGCGGCCATTACGGACCACGGCGTTATGTATGGTGTCATCGATTTCTACAAGGCCTGCCGGGAGGAGGGGATCCGTCCCATCCTGGGGTGTGAGGTCTACGTGGCTCCCGGCTCCCGCCTGGACAGGGAAAAGGGGGAAGGCGAGGACCGTTACTACCATCTGATCCTGCTGGCGGAGAACAACAAAGGCTACGCCAATCTTTCCAGGATCGTCTCCCGCTCCTTTACAGAAGGCTACTACTACAAGCCCAGGGTGGACCTGGAACTCCTTCGGGAGTTCCACGAGGGCCTGATCTGCTGCTCCGCCTGCCTGGCCGGAGAAGTGGCAAGAAATGTCGTCCGGGGAGACCTGGAGGGGGCCGAAAAGGCGGCCCTGCGCTACCAGGAGATCTTCGGAAAGGGAAACTTCTTTTTAGAGCTCCAGGACCACGGATACAAGGACCAGCAGACGGTGAACACGGCCCTTCTCACCATGTCCCGGAAGCTGGACATTCCCCTCATTGCCACCAACGACTGCCACTATACCTTCGCGGAGGACGCGGAGGCCCACGATATCCTCCTGTGCCTGCAGACGGGAAAAAAGCTCTCCGACGAGAACCGCATGCGCTATCCCGGAGGCCAGTTCTATGTAAAGAGCGAGGAGGAGATGAGAAAGCTCTTCCCCTACGCCCTGGAAGCTCTGGAAAATACGGAAAAGATCGCACAGCGGTGCGATGTGACCATCGAATTCGGGGTCACAAAGCTGCCCCGCTTCGAAGTGCCGGAAGGGTACGACTCCTGGACCTATCTGAACAGGCTCTGCGACGACGGCATGAAAAAACGGTATCCGGAGGCGGGAGAGGACCTGAAGGCCCGCCTTTCCTATGAGCTTTCCACTATCCGCCAGATGGGCTACGTGGACTATTTCCTGATCGTCTGGGACTACATCAACTACGCCAGGGAGCACGGGATCATGGTGGGCCCCGGAAGAGGTTCCGCGGCGGGCTCCATTGTTTCCTACTGTCTGGGCATCACGGACCTGGACCCCATCCGCTACAGCCTTCTGTTCGAGCGCTTTCTCAATCCGGAGCGTGTCTCCATGCCCGATATAGACGTGGACTTCTGCTTCGAAAGAAGGCAGGAGGTCATCGACTACGTGACCCGCAAATACGGCAAGGACCGGGTCACCCAGATCATTACCTTCGGCACCCTGGCGGCCAGGGGCGTTATCCGGGACGTGGGAAGGGTCATGGACCTGCCCTACGGCTTCGTGGACACCATTGCCAAGATGGTGCCGGCCGAGCTGAATATGACCCTGGACAGGGCCCTGCAGCAGAACCCCGAGCTCAAGAGCTCCTACGAGAGCGACGAAAGGATCACCAGACTGATCGACATGGCAAGGCGCCTGGAGGGCCTGCCCCGCCACACCTCGGTCCACGCGGCAGGCGTGGTCATCTGCTCAGAGCCGGCGGAGGACCTGGTCCCTCTGGCCAGGGCCCAGGACGGATCCGTGACCACCCAGTTCACCATGACCACCATCGAGGAGCTGGGCCTGTTAAAGATGGACTTTCTGGGCCTTCGGACCCTGACGGTCCTGCAGAACGCCGTCCGGATGGCCAACGAATCCATCATGAAGGCAGGGGGAGCCTATCCTCCGGGAGAGCCTTCCCTGATCGGTAAAAAGATCACCGAAAACCCCCTGGGAGGGACCTTTGCCCTTTCGGATATCCCCTTCGACGATCCGGACGTCTACGCCTCCATTTCCACGGGCAGGACGGACGGCGTCTTCCAGATCGAATCCGCGGGCATGCAGTCCTTCATGAAGGAGCTGAGGCCCGAGAGCCTGGAGGATATCATCGCAGGCATCGCCCTCTACAGACCGGGCCCCATGGATTTCATTCCCAAATACATAAAGGGCAAGAACGACAGGGCGGACATCACCTATGACTGCCCCGAAATGGAGCCCATCCTGTCTCCCACCTACGGCTGCATCGTCTACCAGGAGCAGGTCATGCAGATCGTGCGGGATCTGGCGGGCTACACCCTGGGAAGGAGCGACCTGGTCCGCAGGGCCATGTCCAAGAAAAAGCAGTCCGTCATGGAAAAGGAGCGCCATAACTTTGTTTACGGAAATCCCGAAGAGGGAGTCCCCGGGTGCCTGAAGAGGGGCATTCCCGAAAAGGTGGCGGAGCACATCTACGACGAGATGATGGACTTTGCCAAGTATGCCTTCAACAAGTCCCATGCCGCCTGCTACGCGGTGGTGTGCTACCAGACGGCCTGGCTCAAGTACTACTATCCCCTGGAATTCATGGCGGCCCTCATGACCTCCGTGGTGGACTTTTCCGCCAAGGTGGCCGGCTATATCAGCACCTGCCGCAGCATGAAGATCCGCCTGCTTCCTCCGGACATCAACGAGGGAGAGGCCGGCTTCTCCGTATCGGGAGGGGCCATCCGCTATGCCCTGACGGCCATCAAGGGCCTGGGAAGGCCCGTGATCGACGCCATCGTGGCGGAGCGGGAAGCGGGAGGAAAATTCAAGGACCTGCAGGATTTCCTTTCCAGGATGACGGGCAGGGACCGGGAAGCCGGAAAGCGGGTGGTGGAGTCCCTGATCAAGGCCGGGGCCCTGGACTGCCTGGGCCATACCAGGAAACAGATGATGAGCGTCTATCTGCGGATCATGGAGGACCTGCAGAGCTCCAGAAAGAATGAAATGACGGGCCAGATGACCCTCTTCGACTTTGCGGACGAGGAGGAGAAGGAAGACTTCCGGATCAGAATGCCCGACATCGGCGAATACAGCCGGGAGATGCTGCTGGCCTTCGAAAAGGAGGTCCTGGGCATCTATGTCAGCGGACACCCCATGGAGGACTACGAGGCCCTGTGGAAGAGCCGTGTGAGCGCCAGGGCTTCGGATTTCATGCTGGACGAAGAGACCGGAGAGGCTTCCCTTCCCGACGGGAAGACGGTGACCATCGGCGGCATGATCACGGAAAAGACCGTCAAGTACACAAGAAAGAACCAGGTCATGGCCTTCGTGACCCTGGAGGATCTGACCGGGGCCGTGGAGGTGGTGGTCTTCCCCAAGAGCTACGAGACCGAATCGGGAAAGATCCGGGAGGACGCCAAGGTCTTTGTCCGGGGCCGGGTCCAGCTGGACGAGGGAAAAGACGCAAAGCTGATCTGCGAGACGATCACCCCCTTTGACCAGGTGCCCAGAAAGCTCTGGCTGCGCTTCAGGGACGACGCCGGATACCTGGCCAGACAGAAGGAACTGATGCAGATCATAGAAGAAAACGGGGGCCGCGACCAGGTGATCCTCTATATTGAGGAGGGTCGGAAAAAACGGGTCCTGCCTCCGGGCCAGGGAGTCCGGGCGGATGATCAGTTACTGGCGAAACTGCACAGAATTTTCGAAAAAAAAGATGTGATTGTGCAGTAAAATTACCAGTAATCATTGAAATCTCCCACCGTTTACGGTACAATAAATCCGTAGATTATGCCGAATGAGCAGTACTTTACGGCATGGATAACTGAAAACGGTATTCCGCAGGAAGAGGTCCCGCAGCAGCTCTGACGGAACTGTCCGCGGGGATCATGGAGGCTGAAATGAGCAAAGAGATCAAAACCATCGGCGTACTGACCAGCGGCGGCGATGCGCCCGGTATGAATGCGGCCATTCGTGCGGTCGTAAGAGAAGCTCTTCATAGCAAAGTAAAGGTCATGGGCATCAAGCGCGGCTACAGAGGTCTTCTGAACGAGGAGATCTATGAGATGCGGACCAGGGACGTGGCCGGGATCATTCAGGCCGGCGGCACCATCCTGGGCACGGCCAGATGCTCGGAGTTCCGTACGGAAGAAGGGCAGGCAAAAGGCGCAGACATCTGCAGAAAGTACGGGATTGACGGTATCGTCGTCATCGGCGGCGACGGATCCTACCGCGGAGCCCAGGCCCTGGCCAGACACGGCATCAACACCATCGGCGTTCCCGGAACCATCGACCTGGACATCGCCTGCACCGATTACACCATCGGCTTCGATACGGCCGTCAACACGGCTATGGACGCCATCGACAAGGTAAAGGATACTTCCTCTTCCCATGAGAGATGCTCCATCATCGAGGTCATGGGCCGCCATGCGGGCTATATCGCCCTCTGGTGCGGTATCTCCACCGGTGCGGAGGACATCCTTCTTCCCGAGAAGTATGACTATGACGAGCAGAAGATCGTCGACCACATCATCAACAACAGAAGGATCGGCAAGTCCCATCACATGATCGTCAATGCGGAGGGCATCGGCCATTCCACATCCATGGCCAAGAGAATCGAAGCCGCCACCGGCGTTGAGACCCGCGCCACGATCCTGGGCTACATGCAGAGGGGCGGCAGCCCTACCTGCAAGGACCGCTACTATGCTTCCATCATGGGCGCCTATGCGGCGGACATCCTGGTGGCCGGCAAGAGCAACCGCGTGGTATGCTACAGGGACGGCAAGTTCACGGATCTGGATATCGAGGAAGCTCTTTCCATGAAGAAGGAGATCAGCGATTACGAGTATCAGATCGGCTGGAACATCCGCTGACCCCTGTACGAAGACATCATCACAATCAACAGACCGGGGATGCAGGCGCTCTGCCTGCATCCTTTTTTTGAAAGGCAGCATGTCCATGGAACACATTTCGTCACCGTCCAATCAGAGAATCCGCCGGGTCATGGAGCTCTCCTCGAGGGCCCGGGAGAGGCGCAGGGAAAAGGCCTTTGTCATAGAAGGCGCAAGGCTTTTTGCCGATACGCCGGAGGAGTTCCTTGCGGAGACCTTTGTTACGGAGGCCTTTTTTGAGGAGGCGGATGAAAGGATCCGGGAAAAGATCGGAAAAAGCGGCGGGGTGATGGTAACGCCGGAGCTTCTTCGGAAGATGTCGGATACCCAGACCCCCCAGGGCGTCATCGGCATCGTCAGGATGCCTGAGTGGACTCTGGAGGACCTTCTTTCCGGCAATCCTCTGATCCTGGTCCTGGAGAACATCCAGGACCCCGGAAACCTGGGCACCATGGTCAGGACCGCCGAGGCCGCCGGGGCTTCGGGGATCCTCATGTCCAGGGATACGGTGGACCTATTCAATCCCAAGACGGTCCGGTCCACCATGAGCGGCATCTTCAGAGTGCCTGCCCTTATTTCGGAGGATCTTGGCGCATCTCTGGACCATCTGAAGGAAAGAGGGGTCACTTCCTTTGCGGCCCATCTGGGAGGAGAGGCCGCCTATGACCGCCTTTCCTATACCGGCCCCAGCGCCTTCCTGATCGGCAACGAAGGCAAGGGCCTTACGGAGGAGCTCTCCCAAAAAGCGGACAGAAAGCTCCTGATCCCCATGCACGGCAGGATCGAATCCCTGAACGCGGCCATGGCCGCCGGCATCCTTCTGTATGAAGCGGACAGGCAGAGAAGAAATGCTTCATAAGAAGAAAGGCAGCGGAAGCGGACCGCTGCGGCAGGGGCTCCGGGCCCTGAGGCCGCGGGACCAAATACTTTGTCTTCTTTTTAACATAAAAGGAAGTTGCGTCTTCCCGGTCCTGGATTATAATATCCATAACAAGTCAAGAGAACTGCCAAGCAGTTAAAGGAGGTGCTTTATGACTGCAATGAGCATGCCTGTGATATGGGGCATAACGATCGCTGTACTACTTGCAGTGGAAGCGGCCACCATGGGGCTGACCACCATCTGGTTCGCCGGCGGCGCGCTGGCGGCCCTGATCCTTTCCATCCTGCACGCGCCCATATGGCTCCAGATCGGAGTCTTCGCCGCGGTTTCGATCCTTCTCCTCTTCATGACAAGGCCCCTTGCGGCGGCCTTTCTGACCAGGAACAGAACAAAGACCAATGCGGAGAGCCTGATCGGCCAGGAGGCGGTGGTCATCGAAAAGATCGACAACGTCCAGGGAACCGGACATGTCCGCGTCAGCGGCATGGAGTGGACCGCCAGGAGCGTAAGAGCCGACCAGACCATCGAAGAAGGTGAGATCGTCATGGTCCGGGCCATCGAGGGCGTAAAGCTGATCGTGGGCAAAAGGATCACAGAGCCGGACACCGTCTGAGCGTCCGGACAGAAAACTTATCAAGGCGGAAGCGGAGACAGTGCTCCGTTCGCACATATAAATTTATATTAACAATTTGGAGGTAAATTTTATGGGTCCCGTAGTAATGCTGGTTATTTTGATCTTACTCCTGGTACTGATTGCCACAAGCTGCATCAAGATCGTCCCTCAGGCGCATGCCTATGTCATCGAGAGACTGGGCGCCTACAGCGGCACCTGGAACGTAGGTCTTCATTTCAAGATCCCTTTCATTGAAAGAGTGGCCAGAAGAGTCAACCTGAAGGAGCAGGTGGTGGACTTCCCGCCCCAGCCCGTTATCACCAAGGATAACGTTACCATGCAGATCGACTCCATCGTCTTCTTCCAGATCACGGATCCCAAGCTGTATACATACGGTGTGGAAAATCCGATCATGG
>ODAI011388371.1_pt1 | contig 12967 bp, 8 predicted proteins | sample 1539321 | NCBI WGS metagenome assembly ODAI01 (sample SAMN02144231, study PRJEB22623) | gut metagenome | biome: sheep rumen | host: Ovis aries | place: New Zealand | reverse complement strand
CTATGAACAGGTAGAGCACGTCGAGCGCACCTACAACGGAAAACTGAATCGGAAATACTATCTCTGAGTCTTGCTGATGGCCTGCGCCACGGTGTAGGCTGTGGTCCAGGCTGCTTGAAAATTGAAGCCGCCTGTGACGCCATCGATATCAAGGACCTCTCCTGCGAAATAGACGTGGGGGAGGTCTTTGCTTTCCAGTGTGACCGGATCAACAGCAGACAGACTCACACCGCCACAGGTGACGAATTCGTCCTTGAAGGCCGCACGCCCAGCGATCTGATAGGTATCGTTGCTGAGGATGTTCACTAGACGGTTCAGCTCTTTCTTATTCAGATGCTGCCAACGGTTGCTCGCCCGTTCTCCAAGTGCTTTTTCTGCGAGATAGGTCCATAGACGCGTAGGCAGGTCGAAAGGACGTATCGTCGTCATTTGTTTCTGCGGATGTCGTGCGATGATGGTTTGCAGTTCCTCCATGATTTCTGTGTCCTTCCGACTCGTCCAGTTGATGGCCAGTGGCATCTGGTATTGGTGTTCGTGGAGTGTGCGTGCTGCGTAGCTTGAGAGTCGTAGGATGGCAGGTCCGCTCATGCCCCAATGGGTGATGAGCAACGGTCCTGAAGCACGGAAGCCGCTACCAGGAATCAGGGCCGTAGCCGTTTCGACGACAGTACCCATCAGGGCGTGCAGGGCCTCGTCGTTGATGCTGAAGGTGAAGAGTGAGGGAACGGGTTCCACAATGCTCACCCCTTTGGAGGAAAACCATGCGAGACCTTCCGCTTTGGGAGAACCACCTGTAGTGACGGCAACGAAGTCGTAGTCTGCGAGTGCATCGAGGTTGTCGATTCTGCATGCTGTGCGTATCTCCACCCCGAGGCGTTTGGCTTCGTAGAGAAAGCAGTTGATGATGGTGTGGGAATCCTGCGAGACAGGGAAGACACAGTTGTCCTCCTGTGTCGTCAGGCGCACGTGATGCTGTTCAAACCACGCATAGGCATCACGATAGTCGAAGGTCTTGAAGAGCCGCTTCATCAGTCTGTGACCCCGTGGATAGACCTGCGACAAGTCACTGACAGCAGCAAAGGAGTTGGTGCAGTTGCATCGTCCTCCACCCGACACCTCCACCTTCGCCAGCAACTTCTTGGACTTCTCGAAGATGGTGACATCCATCTCAGGACATTGTTCCTTCAGGTTGATGGCAAGGAAGAAGCCCGCAGCACCGCCGCCGATGATTGCTGTCTTCATCGGAAGACGGCTTTGGAGAGTGACTGCATTGCCAACTCAAGATAGTGGCGGTCTGTCTCGTCGAAGCAGGCAAGTTCCTTGCTGTCGATGTCCAGCACACCTACGACCTCATTGTTGGCATTGAAGATAGGTACGACAATCTCTGACCTCGAGAGACTGCTGCAGGCGATATGACCTGGAAACTGCTCCACATCCGGTACGACGACCGTCTCACGCCGTTCCCATGCCGTGCCACAGACCCCACGTCCGAAGGGTATCTGGTAACAAGCCACGGGCCCCTGGAAAGGACCGAGTTGCAGTTGTTTGTCACGTACGAGGTAGAAGCCTGTCCACCACCAGCCGAACTCCGCATGGAGGGCTGCACAGACATTGGCCATCACGCTGACGGCCTCTTGTGTCTCGTCGATGAGTCCCTGCAGCTGTGGCAGGAAGGCCTCATATTTCGCTTGTTTGTTCATTTCTCAATTAGTATTCTTGCATCTACGGCTACGACGTCGTTCTCGTCGGCCAATAACGGGTTGATATCTATTTCCTTAATCTCAGTGGCGAAGCGCAGCAGCGTGGAGAGTCGCACGATAATCTCAGCGTACTTCTGTTCGTTGAGTCCTTTCTGTCCTCGTGTGCCTTTGATGATCTTATAGCCTCTCAGGGAGTGAATCATGGAGTAGGCTTCCCCATAGCTCAGTGGCGCCAGACCCGACGACACGTCCTTCAGCACTTCCACGAAGATACCACCGAGACCACAGAGCACCACATGACCGAAGCGCTCTTCATATTTCGCACCAATGAAGAGTTCGGTGCCTTTCAGCATCTTCTGCACCATCACACCCGTAGCGTCCTCAATCTTCATCATGCGCTCAAACTCCAAGGCCAGATGCTCTGGGGTGCGGATATTGAGGGTTACACCACCTACATCGCTCTTATGGACGGGACCTACCACCTTGGCGACGACAGGATAGCCTACTTTCGAGGCAAAGGCTGTGAGTTCTTCCTTGGAGGTCGATACCATCTCGGGTACGAGTGGGATACCGGCACAGGAGAGGATGTCGCGTACGGTATCAGGTGCTAGATAGCCACCTGTTATGCCTTCAAACTTCAGACGAGCTGTCTCACGGTAAATGATTTCTCGTATCTTCGGCACATCGACCCCATATAGCTCCAGTTCGGAGGGTGCTGGCTTTGGTGTGCGCATGACTTGTGAGAGCGCAGTGGCAAGTGTCACCTCGTCGCTGAAGTTCACATGTCCCTTCTTCAGGAACTCCTCCACCTCAGGACCTGCGGTATGCAGACTGGGTAGGATGGGGAAGACTGGTTTCTTGCATGTCTTGATCTTACGGTCCAGCACGTCATAGGCCTCATAGAGCTGAGTCAGTCCCGGTGTGCCGTAGATCACGGCGATGGCGTCGATATCGTCAAACTTGTTCTCGCAATAGTCGATAATCGTGGCCAGTTGTTCTGCTGTACCCGTAGCGAGGAAGTCGATGGGGTTGGCCACGGAAGAACCTGCGAAGAGCTTGGTTTTCAGTTCTTCTGCTAACGGTCCGTCAATCCTTGGCACGTTCAGTCCACCTTTCGACAGAGCATCGGTAAGCATCACCCCAGGTCCGCCGGCATGTGTCACGATGGCGAAGTTCTTGCCTTGCAGTGGGGGGAGTGTGAAGATACACCCTACCGTTGTCAGTTCTTCGCGCGAGAAGCAGCGTACTATACCTGCTTTACGGAACAGAGCCTCTACGGCAGAGTCACTGGAGGCAATGGCACCTGTGTGGCTTGAGGCTGCACGACTGCCGCTCTCCGACGAACCAGCCTTGATGGCAGCGATGCGACAGCCCTTGCGTATCAGACTACTGGCGTGGAACAGTAGTTTGTCGGGATTGGCGATGTTCTCGATATAGAGCAGTTTCACCTTCGAGTCGTTCTCGGCATCGAAATGCTCGTCCATATACTGCAACACGTCTTCGATGCCGATCTGCTTACCATTGCCGATACTCCACACGCTGTTGAACTGCAGTCCCTTGATGACAGCACTCTCCAGGATAAACACGGCTGTAGCACCAGAGCCACTGATGAAATCGGCGCCCTGCGGACTTAGGTTCGGGACAGGCAACGTGAAGACACTGTGGTGGTTGCGGTTCAGCAGACCGATGCAGTTAGGACCTATCAGGGCTGCCCCGTAGCGTTCGCAGGTGTCGAGGATACGTTGTTCGAGGGCGGCGCCCTCCTTCGTCTCCTCACCGAAGCCTGCTGAGATAATCACAAAGGCGCGCACACCCTTCTCGGCACAGAGGAAGTCCACGTAGTCTGGACAGAACCGTGCTGCCACCACGAGGATCGCCAGGTCGGTCTGTGGGATGTCCTTCACATCGTGGAAGACCTTGATGCCCTGCACCTCCTCTTCCTTGGGGTTCACGATATGCAGCTCGCCTTCGAAGCCGCCGTCCTTGATGTTACGTACGATAGCACCACCGGGCTTATGTACATTGTTGGAGCCGCCGATGACGACAATGCTCCTGGGATGAAGTAGTTCTTGGTTAATCATAGGTGCAAAGATAGTGCAAATCGGATAAAAAACCAAATTTATTTGGATATTTTTGAAATGCAGCCTATCTTCAGATGAAAATCAAAGATAATATAATATTTCATAAATTTCAAATGAAATTCAAATAATTTCTTTATCTTTGCATGGTTGAACCAATTAAAACATCGGATACGGGTATGAAAAAGTGGTTATTAACAGTTCTAGTATTTATGATACCAGTGTTTATTTTTGGAGAAAATTACGCTTCTCTTTGGAAGAAAGTGAGGGAGGCAGAGAAAAAGGATCTGCCTCGTGTGGAATACGAACAGCTCCAGAAGATCGTGTCGAAGGCCCAGAAGGGGCGTGACTACGGACAGCTGCTGAAAGCCCAGTTGTTGGGTGCTCAGGTGTTGTCGGAGATTTCGCCCGACTCTCTCCGTCCGGAGATACTTAGGATTAAACAGTGTTATGATAATACGACGGATGTCGTACTCCGCACGGTCTATGAGACGGTGCTGTATCGTGTCACTTCACGCTACACATCCTTAGGCTTCAAGGTGGATGAGCCAGAACTGACCGACGAGCTCTGTAGCCAGTTGGCACAGGTCAAGGAGAAAGAGTATGTGCCCTTTGTGATTGAGGGCAGTGATAGCGAGATCTTCGGTCGCGACCTCTTGAGCATCATTGGCTATGAGCTGGGTGAGTATGACGCCCTTTACCGCTATTACGAGAAGACGGGCAACCGTCGTGCGGCTTGTGTCGTGGCTCCTCATGCGTTTCGCTACGAGAAGATAGAGTTCATCGATTCGCTGCTCCGTCAGTATGGGGATCTGCCTGAGGCTGGCGAGATCGCCATCTTCCGCTATGACCGGATGTCCAGAAGTAATCGTGAGCAGCGCCTTGCCTTTGCCCGTGAGGCACTTGGCAAGTGGGGCAGCTGGAAGCGCATGGACTATCTGCGCAATGAGGAAAAGGAGTTGACGCGTCCAGAACTGAATTTCTCCTTCGACCGTGTGGTCGTCATGCCTGATGAGTCGTGCAGACTGGTGCTGAAGGAGATGCGCAACCTGCAGTCGCTTACGCTGAATGTCTATCAGCTCAATGTCGATGGTGACACCAACATCAATCCTTCGAGAGACTATGCCGAGGTGAAGAAGGTGTTGGGTGAGGTTGTCCACACCCAGACCCGCGACTATTCCGATAAGAAAGAATGGGAGTTTTATAACGACCAGTTGGCGGTGCCTGCATTGCCTGTGGGCGTCTATATGATAGAACTGACTACGCCTTCAGGCGTCAGTCCCCTGCGTCGTCTCTATTTCGTCACCGATGTCTATGTCATCATTGAACCGCAGCCTGTCGAGGGCAATGAGCGCTACGTGGTGGTCAGTGCCCGCACTGGTCAGCCTATTGCCGGTGCCCATCTGCGCATCCGCAATTATCGCACCTATGACGAATATAAAGACTATCAAGGCGTGACCGACGAGAAGGGTGAGTACATCTTTGATGGTCATGATCTGATACGCTATCGCCGTGAGGTCTTCGCCTATACCGACGCCGATCGTGCCTGTCCTGACAGAAGCAGCCATGGCTCCTATTATTACCATCCGGCTGCGCATAGCGAGTCGCGTGTCAATATCTACACCGACCGCAGCATCTATCGTCCAGGACAGACCGTCCATGTCTCTGCGCTGACCTATCAGGTGAAGCGTGGCTTCGAACTGTCGGTCTCTGCCGAGCAGAAACTCACGTTCAGGCTCTATGATGCCAACCACAAGCAGGTGGACCAGAAAGAGGTCACGACCGATGCCTATGGTGTGGCTGCCGTCGATTTCACGTTGCCTGCCTCCGGTCTGACGGGTTCCTTCAGAGTGGAAGTGGGTGACGAGCGCCACTATATCCGTGTTGAGGAGTATAAGCGTCCTACGTTCTACGTGGAGTTCCCGGAAGTGAAGACGGCTTATGCTGCTGGTGATACGTTGCCTGTGAAGGGTGTCGCGATGAGTTATGCCGGTGTCCCTGTACAGGAGGGTAAGGTGTCGTATAAGATCATGCGCCGCACGGCCTTCTGGTGGTGGACCTATAGCCATTACTGGAGTAGGGCTGTCGTGGGTTATGGAAACGATGGTGACGAGATTGCCCATGGTGAGGCTGTGACCGATGAGAAAGGTCAGTTTGTCATCGACCTACCGTTGATACTGCCGAAGAGTGCCGATCCGGCTTTCTATAATTTCGTGGTGACGGCTGATGTGACCGACAAGGCTGGTGAGACCCGCAGTGGTCAACTGTCTCTGCCGCTTGGCAATCGTAAGACGGCGCTGACAGTCGATCTGCCACAACAGATCATAGCTGACGATAAGCCCCAGGTAACCATCAAGTTGATGAATGCCGCAGGTCAGTCGGTCAAGGCAAAGGTCCGCTATCAGATCGACGATGCCGCCTGGCAGACTGTAGATACTGACAAACCCTTCGCTCTGCCCGTAACCAAGTTCGCCAGTGGCTCTCACCTCATGAAGATGGTCTGCGAACAGGATACGTTGGAACGCAAGTTCGTGCTCTTCTCACTCGACGATCAGGTGCCTGCTACTAAGACCGACGACTGGTTTTATCAGTCTTCAGAGCAGTTCCCTGCCGATGGTGGTCCTGTTACCATCCAGGTAGGCTCTTCCGATGACGACGTCCACATCGTCTATAGTGTCTTTTCTGGCAGCAACCTCATTGAACGTGGTGCTGTTGACAGGTCAAACCGCCTGTTCAACCTCAAGTTGACTTACGAGGAAGCCTATAAGAACGGTTTGATGCTGACCTTTGCCTGGGTGAAGAATCAGCACTGCTACACGCATACTGCCCAGATACGACGTCCTTTGCCCGACAAACAACTGAAACTGCAGTGGACCACGTTCCGCGACCGTCTGAAACCAGGACAGCAAGAGGAATGGACGCTCTCTGTCAGTGATGCTGCCGGTAAGCCTGTCGATGCCCAGTTGATGGCTACGCTCTACGACAAGAGCCTCGATCAGATTGCTCCCCACGGGTGGACACTGACGCCCTCCATCAATGTGCCGCTGCCTTCGGCCTACTGGCAATATCCCACCTATGGTACAGTATCGGGTTTCGAACATAAGAGTCTGAAGCTGCTCGATGTCAGTGAGCTCCTGTTCAGCAAGCTCGACGAATCGGTGATCCCTTCGCCTTACCATGGTCGTGTGCGTTCAAGAGGAAGCTATGATATGGTCTATGAGACTGCGATGATGCCTGCACCTTCACCTGTGATGCTCGAGAAGAAGATGATGGTTGCCAATGCCGAGGCCGCTGCTGATAGTAAGCAGGAAGAGGCAGCACCTGAGGAGGCAGAGCAGATGGAGATACGCGAGAACCTCAACGAGACCGCCTTCTTCTATCCCCAGCTCACCACCGATGAACAAGGTCGCATAGCCATTAAGTTCACGTTGCCCGAATGTCTCACCACCTGGCGGTTCCTTGGTGTGGCCCATACGAAGGATATGTCTTATGGAAGCATCGAGGCTTCTGCCGTTGCTCAGAAGGAAGTGATGATCCAACCCAACGTGCCACGCTTCCTGCGCGATGGTGACAAGGCAGTGATTGCTGCCCGCATCCATAGTCTGGCAGAGAAGAATCTCACGGGCTCGGCCCGTCTGCGTCTGCTCGATGCCGAGACAAACGCTGTGGTGTGTGAATGGACTCAACCCGTCACCCTCAAGGCTGGTGCTACAGCCGACGTCGCGTTCCCCGTCGATGTCGTCAGCGATGGTCTCTCCGCCCATCCGTTACTGGTGTGTCAGATGACAGTCAGTGGCAACGGTTTCTCAGATGGTGAACAGCACTATCTGCCCTTGTTGCCTGCTACGGAGCGTGTCCTTGTCACCCGTCCGATCTCACAGCATCAGCCAGGTACGGTCACCTTCGATCTGGCCCAGTTGATTCCCGCTGATGCCACCCAGCCGTGTCTGACGGTCGAATATACCGACAATCCTGCCTGGCTGATGGTACAGTCGCTGCCCACGCTCGGCATGCCTTCTGATGATAATGCCATCTCACTGGCTGCCGCCTGGTATGCCAACGGACTCGGTCGCTATATCATCCAGCAACAGCCTGAGGCCAAGAAGGCCTTCACGTTGTGGAAGCAGGAAGGGGCAGAAGGCACTTCACTCGTCAGCCAGCTCGAACAGAATCAGGAACTGAAGGATGTTGTGCAGAATGAGACACCATGGGTGCTCGATGCCGACAATGAGACCCGTCAGAAGCAGTTGCTCGCCGACTTCTTCGACGATAATCTGATGCAGAACCGTCTCACCTCCGTGATAAATAAGTTGCGCCAGCTGCAACGCTCCGACGGTTCGTGGTCGTGGTGGCCTGGTATGTCCGGTTCCTTCTATATGACGGTGGCCGTCTCTGAGATGCTTGTCCGTCTGAACGATCTCGCTGGTGCTCAGCAGGAGTCTGCCCGATTGCTCGACAAGGCCTTTGACTTCATGGGTAAGGAAATGGTTGAGGAAGTGAAGAATCTGAAGAAGCTTGAGAAGGAGGGCAATGAGGTCGGCTTCCCAAGCTATAAGGCCCTTCAGTGGCTCTATATGGTGGCTCTCGACGGTAGGGAACTGCCCTCAGACGTGAATCGTGCCAACGACTATCTGCTGAAGCTCCTGAAGAAAGATATCCGCAACCAGACGATGTATGAGAAAGCCCTCTCGGCTGTCATCTTCTCGAAGTTCGAACCTAAGCGTGCCCTCGAATATGTACAGTCGCTCAAGGAATATACCGTCTATCGTGAGGATATAGGCCGCTACTACGACACCCAGCGTGCCGGCTACTCATGGTTCGACTACACCATTCCGACACAGACCGTCGCCATCGAGGCCCTGAAGCGCATCACGCCCGACGACCTGCAGACCGTCCGTGAGATGCAGCGCTGGCTCCTGCAGGAGAAGCGTACGCAGGCTTGGGATACGCCTGTCAACAGTGTCAATGCTGTCTATGCCTTCCTGATGGGGCAGGAGAGTCCGCTCACCGTCGCAACGGCTCACGCCCAGATGAAGATCGACGGTCGCCAGCTGGAGACGCCGAAGCCCACAGCAGCTATCGGCTACGTGAAGACCAGCGTGCCCGCTACCGCCAAGACACTCACGGTCGAGAAGACCTCAGAAGGCACCTCTTGGGGTGCTGTCTATGCGCAGTTCCTGCAGCCTGCCCGTCACATCAAGGACGACGCCAGCGGTCTCACTGTGACCCGTGAACTGCTGACGGCTGATGGCAAGCCCCTGACCGATCCTGTCGTCGGTGCCCGTGTGAAGGTGCGCATCACTATCGATGCCGACCGTGATTACGACTTCGTGCAAGTCATCGACAAGCGTGCTGCCTGCATGGAACCCGTACGCCAGCTGAGTGGCTACCGCAATGGCTACTACTGTGCTCCGAAGGACAATGCCACCTGCTATTACTTCGATATGATGGGCAAGGGCCGTCACACGATTGAGACAGAGTACTATATCGACCGTACTGGAACCTACGAGACGGGTGCCTGCACCGTGCAGTGTGCCTATGCGCCTGCGTTCCATGGTATCACTAAATCAAAAGAGATAAAGGTAAAAAAGTAAAAAGGTAAAAAATAGAAATGAAACGACTGATGATCCCTCTGCTGATGTTACCGGCCATCTTGCCGGCATCGGCTCAGAAATTGAATGTTGAAAAGACAACCATCGAGTGCGGTCGCACTGGCTATCAGCAGCCCGTCACCGCCACCTTCGAAATGCAGAACAAAGGGCATCGCCGCCTCGTGATCCAGAGTATCAAACCCGACTGCGGCTGTACGGCTGTCGACTATCCCCGTGAGGTACCTGCCGGTCAGACGTTCACGGTCACGATGACCTACGCTGCCCGCCAGTTGGGTCATTTCTATAAGATGGCTGCTATTACATGTAACGGCTCGAAAACGCCAGTCTGGCTCACGATGCGTGGAGTCGTCGTCACCGATGCACAGGACTTCTCTGGCTCCTATCCGTTCACGATGGACGGCCTGATGCTCGATAAGGATGAGTTGGAGTTCGATGATGTCAACCGTGGCGATGCGCCTGTACAGGAGATTCATATCTTTAACAACGGCGAATCGACGATGACACCCAGTCTGATGCATCTGCCACCGTATCTCTCGGCCGTTGTCTCACCCGAACGTCTGGCTCCCGGCCACAGTGGTGTCATCACCGTGATGCTGAATTCCGCACTGCTCCGCGACTACGGTCTCACGCAGACCAATGTCTATATGGCCCAGCAGCTCGGCGACAAGGTGAGCACTGACAGAGCCCTTGGTGTCTCCGTCGTCCTGTTGCCCGACCTGAAGCAGTTCATGGATACCAACAAGTCGCTGGCTCCTCGGTTGCAGATCTCTTCTACCGATATCGATTTCACCTCGTTCGAAGGTAAGTCGAAGAAGAAGGAGATTGTCACCCTCACCAATACCGGCCAGTCGCCGCTGAAAATCTCCTCCATGCAGCTCTTCACCAGTGGACTGAAGGTGACGCTCTCCGACCGTGAGATTGCCCCGGGAAAGACTGCAGAGCTTGAGATCATTGGCACCGCCTCAGAACTCCAACAGTTGCGCAAGCGTCCGCGTATTCTGATGATCACCAACGATCCTGACCATGCCAAGGTGGTCATCAACATCCGGAAATAACCCTCAATGATCAATTCACAAAATGGAACATCCAGAGAACAGTTCAGAATATGCCGGTCTGCAGGTGAACAGCGGCGTGGAGCAGCCCTCGATCATCAACCCCTACCTGAAGCGTAACCGCTTCCGTCGTCGCGACCTCACCGTCGGTGAGATGGTAGAGGGCATCGTCAAGGGCGATGTCACCATTCTCTCACAGGCCGTCACACTGATTGAGAGTGTCAACCCCGACCATCAGGCCCGTGCCCAGGAGGTCATCAACAAGTGTCTGCCCTACAGCGGCCGTAGCGTGCGTGTGGGCATCAGTGGCGTTCCCGGTGCAGGCAAGTCCACGAGCATCGACGAGTTCGGCATGCATGTCCTGCGTGAGAAGGGAGGCCGTCTGGCCGTGCTCGCCATCGACCCTTCCAGTGAGCGGACCAAGGGTAGCATCCTTGGTGACAAGACGCGCATGGAGAAACTCGCCCAGCATCCCGACTCCTTCATTCGCCCCAGTCCGTCGGCTGGCTCCCTCGGTGGCGTGGCCCGTAAGACGCGTGAGACCATCATCCTCTGCGAGGCTGCCGGCTTCGACAAGATCTTCGTCGAGACCGTCGGTGTCGGACAGAGTGAGACCGCCTGTCACTCGATGGTCGATTTCTTCCTGCTCATCCAGGTGGCTGGTACGGGCGACGAGCTGCAGGGCATCAAGCGTGGCATCATGGAGATCTCCGACGGTATCGTCATCAATAAGTGCGACGGCGACAATGTCGATCGTTGTCAGATGGCGGCCACCAACTTCCGCAATGCCCTCCACTTTTTCCCGATGCCCGAGAGTGGCTGGCTGCCGAAGGGGCTCTGTTACTCCGGCTTCTATGGCACTGGTGTCAAGGAGGTGTGGGATATGATCTACCAGTACATCGATTTCGTGAAGGCCAACGGTTACTTCGACTACCGGCGCAACGAACAGGCCAAGTACTGGATGTATGAGAGCATCAACGAGCATCTGCGACTGAACTTCTACAACAACCCGCTCGTCAAGAGCCGCCTCGCTGAGGCAGAGCAGACCGTCTTGGCCGGACATAAGACCTCGTTCGTCGCCGCCCAGAACCTGCTCGACATGTATTTTAACGAACTCAAGAAATGATTCAAATAGAAATCGACGAAGGTAGTGGCTTCTGCTTCGGAGTGACCCCCGCCATTAAGAAGGCTGAAGAAGAACTGGCACAGGGCACGACGCTCTACTGCCTCGGTGATATCGTACACAACGGTAGGGAGTGTGACCGTCTCCGTGAGATGGGACTCGTCACCATCAACCACGACGACCTGCGCCAGCTCCACGACGTGAAGGTGCTGCTGCGCGCCCATGGAGAACCCCCCGAGACCTATGAGCTCGCCCGTCAGAACAATATCGAGATCATCGATGCCACCTGTCCTGTGGTGCTACAGCTCCAGAAACGCATCAAGAAGCAGTTTGAGGCCGGTGGTGGACAGATCGTCATCTTCGGCAAGAAAGGCCATGCAGAGGTACTCGGACTCGTCGGACAGACTAAGAGCACGGCCATCGTCATCGAGAACTTCGACGAGGTCGCCAAACTCGACTTCACCCGCGATATCTACCTCTACAGCCAGACCACGAAGTCGCTCGATGAGTTCCATCGTATCATCGACTACATCCAGGCCCATATCTCGCCCGAGGCCACCTTCAAGAGCTTCGACACCATCTGCCGTTCCGTCGCCAACCGCATACCCAATATCTCCAGTTTTGCCGCCAAGCACGACCTCATCCTTTTCGTCTGTGGCCGAAAGAGTTCTAATGGCAAGGTGCTCTACAACGAGTGCCTGCATGTGAACCCCAACAGCCATCTTATCGAAGATCCCGAGGAGATCGATCCCGCCTGGCTCAGCGACATCCGTACCGTTGGCATCTGTGGTGCTACCAGCACCCCCCGCTGGCTCATGGAGCAGTGCCGCGACGCCGTCCTCCAGATGGACGTCTAACATAGCTTATAAATACGGAAATGACACAGAAAAAGGTCATGCAATGGATGTTGGCCGCTGTCCTCGTTTGCGGCTCATCTTTCCTCTCATCGTGTACGGAGGACAATGGCGATAACCCTGCCAAACCAGAACCGACATCCACCCCGTCGCCCACCGGCAACGACCGCTATCAGAAGCCCGGCTCCATAGCATGGTACGACGCCATGCTGGAGAAGATCAGAACATACAACAGGATAAGATAGTAAATTTCTCTTCCTCTGTCATCTCGACCGAACGGAGTGAGTGGAGAGATCTCAAGAGATTTCTCGGCTACGCTCGAGATGGCAGGGAGGTGCTCGAGATGACAGGTGGGAATTTGCTATTATTTTCAAGGCCTCGTAACACTTTTTCCATGGCCTTCCAAAAAGTGTTACGAGGCTTCGCAGCAAGAAATGTTTAGTATCGTGAATAGGCATGCGATGCTATGTGGGGGCAGATGGGGCAGGTAATCCATGGGAACTATAAAAATAAATCCCTAAATCCCCGAATGATGAATCAGGTGATTT
>ODAI010718735.1_pt1 | contig 12967 bp, 6 predicted proteins | sample 1539321 | NCBI WGS metagenome assembly ODAI01 (sample SAMN02144231, study PRJEB22623) | gut metagenome | biome: sheep rumen | host: Ovis aries | place: New Zealand | reverse complement strand
TTCTTGCCATCCCACTCAGGCAGCTGGGTGAGCAGGTCGACACACTTGAGCAAGACCAGATAGACATGCTTCATATAATACTGGATGGCGTGTTCTTGACCCTGACGCAGATAGGCATTGCCCTTGTTGTCGAAGGCAGCACGGATCTCGGCAAACACCTCCTCGCTGAGCGTGGGATTCAGGCCGTGAATCTCAGGGGCCAGACGGATAAAGCCATTCTCAGGATAGAAACGGCGAGCCGTAGCGTCGCGGATGGTCTTGACACCGGCTCCCGGAGGAGTCAGCACGACGGGACACGAGCCTGCCTTGGCACCATGGGGCATGAGCAGGTAGGCATAGAACGCATGGCGATCGCGGTCGAGGTCGATCTTCAGCCGGTAGCAGTCGACTTTCTCGTTCGAGAGCTCCTTCACCCATTCCTTCGTAAAATGCAGGGGGAACTTGGCAGCCTCAGCCTTCTGCTGTTGCCAGAACGACCAGAAGTCCTTAGGCTCCTGGGTGAACGGCTGTATCTTATCGGCCGAGAAGCCTACCTTCACATGGTGCTGATAGGTCTTACCGTCGAGCTTCAGCGTCAGGCGCAGGTCGCGGAAACAGGGTTTCTTGGCGGTTCCCATATTGATCTTGGCGCGACCATTCTTCAGCGTCGTGGTGCCTCGCTGGTCGGCAGGCAGCAGGTCGGTACCTATCTCCCACTCCACCACACCATCGCGCGGGATGCCATACTTATAGAACTGCACTTCGACGGTGGCCTTCTCGCCCGTCTGATAGAGCCAATCGGCATGGTCGGGGACGGTCACCCACAGGTAGTCACTACGGTAAGGATAATTCTCGGCCTTCAGCATGTGACAGCTGAAGAATAGGAGGAAAAAAGCAATAAAAATCTGTTTCATCGTTTTCAGTAGTTTGATTTTTAGGTGCAAAGATACAAAAAGTTTAGAGATTAGTGTTGAGAGTTGAGAGAAATTTCGTATCTTTGTCCCATAATCTTACAACGTCACTACTATCTATTAAATATCAGAAGGAATGAGAAAGCTATTAATGATCGTTTTAATGTGTTGTGCGCTCACCGAATGTTACAGTTCAACAGCCAGTGAAGTGGAAAACATCATCAGAAAGGTGAACACCTACTGGCAAGCAAACCATCCGGCAGAGGTTCGCGCCTTTTGGGACAATGCCGCCTACCATACTGGTAACATGGAGGTGTATAAGTTGTTGAAGGACCGGCAGATGCTTGACTACAGCATCCGTTGGGCTAAACACAACAACTGGCAGGGTGCCACGGAGAAGGATCCCTCAAAATGGAAATACAAGCAATATGGCGAGGGGCAGGACTACGTGCTCTTTGGCGACTGGCAGATCTGTTTCCAGACCTATATAGACCTCTACAACCTGGCACCAAGCAAGAAAAAGATTGCCCGTGCGAAAGAGGTGATGGGCTATGAGGCCGACTCGAAGGCTCATGACTATTGGTGGTGGGCCGATGCACTCTATATGGTCATGCCCGTGATGACAAAGATGTATCAGCTGACAGGCGAGGAGAAGTATCTGGACAAGCTCTATGAGAACCTGTGCTACTGCGACAGTATCATGCTTGACAACGAGACGGGACTCTACTTCCGTGATGGCAAATATGTATACCCGAAGCATCAGACCGCCAGTGGGAAAAAAGACTTCTGGGCTCGTGGCGACGGATGGGTGCTGGCGGGACTGGCCAAGGTGCTGCAGGACATGCCAAAGAGCTACAGACACTATCAGTTCTTTGCTGATAAGTTTGTCACGCTGGCAGAAGCAGTCAAGAAGATACAGCAGCCCGAGGGCCACTGGACTCGCTCGATGATGGATCCGGAACAGGCTCCTGGCTACGAGACATCGGGAACAGCATTCTTCTGCTACGGCATGTTGTGGGGAGTGAATAACGGCTATCTGACAAAGAAGGATTTTGTGTCTGCCATAGAGAAGGCCTGGAACTACCTGACAACCATTGCGATGCAACAGAATGGTAAGATAGGTTATGTCCAGCCGATAGGCGAACGCGCCATTCCCGGTCAGACGGTTGATGCCAACAGCGAGGCGAATTTTGGCGTGGGCGCATTTCTGCTTGCAGCCTGCGAGTATTATAGGTATATAGATGCAGGCAAGACAACGCTAACCTTTAGCAATCCAAGCAACGTGCAGCGTCAGGAAGTGGTAGAGGCAGACTTGCAGGCGGTATGCCATCAGTTGGGCGTAGACGCCGACTGTCCGCTTGTAGTAGAGAATGCTGTCGGTCAGGAAGTCAGCTATCAGAAGAGTTACGACGGCAAACTGCTGCTCTACATATCGCTGCATCCGCATGGTGAAGCCGTTTTTACGGTCGCCAAAGGCAAGCCGGCTGATGCCAAGAGCTATGCGTATGGAAAGATGTACACGATGCGTAAAGACGATATGGCCTGGGAGAACGACCTGGGCATATATCGTGTTTATGGCCCTGCACTCCAGAAGACTGGCGAGCGGTCGTTCGGCACTGATGTGTGGGTAAAGAACACGCCAGAACTGGTGGTCGAGAAACGTTATATGATGGACTATAATGGCAATGCTGAGGAAGATTCACTCAGGAAAGCTGGTCAGCAGGTGGCCCTCAACGATATCGACCAGCGTACGTCATTCCATCTGGATCATGGCAACGGCATGGACGCCTATAGCGTGGGGCCGTCGCTAGGGTGTGGTGCACCAGCGCTGATGAAAGACGGCAAACTGGTATTCCCCTACTGCTACGAGACCTATCAGATTCATGACAATGGGCCGCTGCGATTCACCGTAGAACTGACCTACGCCCCAAATGCCGATGGCATCACAGAGCACCGCATCATCAGTCTGGACCGTGGTTCCCACTTCAACCGTATGACGGTTTGGTATGATGGCATCAAAGAGCCAATGGCACTGGCCTCGGGCATTGTGCTGCATGGCAAAGACAATCTGGTGTTGGGTAAGAATTACATTCAGTATGCCGACCCTACAGACCATCCCAAACTGCACCAATCGCAGATTTATGTAGCTACCCTGTATCCTGAGGGCGTTAGCGAGGTCTGCCAGCTTGAGGGCGAACAAGACCACGCATTAGGTATCGTCAACAACTATAAAGGCGAGCCATATACCTATTATTTCGGTTCTGCATGGAGCCTGTACGACGTCCGTTCGCAAGCCCAGTGGCAGCTAACCATCGATGAATTTATGTCACGTACACCTATCAAATACACAATTCAATGAAAAGAATCATCATCATGACGGCAGCCCTCGTGCTGCTCCTGCCGCTCCAGGCAGCAAAGAAAGTAAAGCAATCACAGCAGTCCGATCGCGAATACTGGTGTTCGCTGGCTTGGAAGATGGCACAGCCCGTATTGGAGAATATGGCAAAAGGTGAACTTCAGAAAAATATGAAGACGGAGTTCTCGCCCTCGTTTGACAATCGTGACCGTAGCGTCGTCTATATGGAAACCTTTGGACGACTGATGGCTGGTATCGCCCCATGGCTGACGCTGCCCGATGATGACACCGCAGAGGGACAGCAACGTCGTCAGTTGCGTCAGTGGGCCTTGGCTGCCTATAAAAATTCTGTTGACCCCGATTCACCCGACTATCTCTGTTGGGGCAGATCAGGACAGAATCTGGTGGATGCGGCCTACATCGCAGAGTCGTTCCTGCGTGCCTGGGATACGTTGTGGATGCCACTTGACGAGACGACCAAACAACGGTACATCAAGGAGTTTCAGAATATGCGCCATATCGATCCTCCTTACACCAACTGGTTTCTCTTCTCGTCGACCATCGAGAGTCTGTTGGCCAAGGCCAAGGCTCCTTTCGATGAGTTCCGCGTCAACACGGCCTGCCGTAAGGTGGAAGAATGGTATGTGGGTGACGGCTGGTATGCCGATGGTCCCGTGTTTGCCTTCGACTATTACTCGAGCTACGTCTTTCATGCCATGTACCTGGAAACCCTTCAGGCAATGGTTGACTCGAAATACAATTCGCGTCTGGACTATCAGAAATACTACGACCGTGCCCTGAAGCGCGCCCAGAAGTTTGCCATCATCCTCGAACGGTTTATCTCGCCAGAAGGTACGTTCCCTGTCATCGGACGTTCGACACCCTATCGCATGGCAGCCATGCAACCCCTGGCGCTGATGGCGTGGTATCAGAAGCTGCCTTCTGACCTGAGTAACGGTCAGGTGCGTGCCGCGCTTACCAAGGTGATGCATCGCATGTTCGACAGTCAGCAGAATTTCAATGATGCAGGCTATCTCACCATCGGATTCTGTGGCTCGCAACCCGAGACGGCTGACTGGTACACCAACAACGGCTCGCTCTATATGCCCAGCCTGGCCTTCATGCCGTTAGGCCTGCCGGCATCGCATCCTTTCTGGACGGATGCTCCACAGCCTTGGACACAGGTGAAGGCCTGGAATGGTCAGCCCTTCCCCAAGGACCATCGGTGGGCCGACGATATCCAGACACGCGATAAGTGGTGATATGGTGAAATACAATGTAATTTGTCAAAATGTAAATAAAACGTATGCTTGTAAAAACATATTGTGCTGCCGTCAACGGACTGGAAGTGACGACGGTAACGGTCGAGGTGAGTATGTCGCGTGGCGTACAGTTCCACCTGACAGGACTGGCCGACACAGCCGTCAAGGAGAGCTACGACCGCATCAAGGCAGCATTGGTGAACAACGGTTTCAAGATGCCCACGATGGACATCACCGTCAACCTGTCGCCTGCCGATATCAAGAAAGAAGGGTCGGGCTACGACCTGCCCGTCACCATCGGCATTCTGGCTGCTAACGGCAAGGTGGACAGCGAACTGACCAACCAGTATATGATGGTGGGCGAGCTGAGTCTTGACGGCCATCTGCAACCCATCCGCGGTGCACTGCCCATCGCCATTCGTGCTCGTGCTGAGAAGTTCAAAGGCCTGATCGTACCCAAGCAGAACATCCGGGAAGCAGCGGTGGTGAACCAGCTGCAGGTCTATGGCATGGAGACGCTGATGGACGTGGTGCAATTCCTGAACGGCGACACGAGCTATGAGCCGACGGTCATCGACACCCGCAAGGAATTCTACGAACAGCAGAACCACTACGAGCTGGACTTCAGCGACGTGCGCGGTCAGGAGAGCGTGAAGCGGGCGCTGGAGGTGGCGGCAGCTGGTGGTCATAACCTCATTATGATCGGACCACCGGGCAGCGGTAAGTCGATGATGGCCAAGCGGTTGCCATCGATTCTACCCCCACTGTCGCTGGCCGAGAGTCTGGAGACCACCCAGATACATTCGGTGGCTGGCAAACTGAATCGCGACACGAGTCTGATCAGTCAGCGACCGTTCCGCGCGCCGCACCACACGATATCGCAAGTCGCACTGGTCGGTGGCGGACAGAATCCACAACCTGGGGAAATCAGTCTGGCACATAATGGGGTGCTCTTTCTGGACGAGATGCCGGAGCTGTCGCGCTCGGTACTGGAGGTGCTGCGCCAACCGCTGGAAGACCGTAAGATCAGCATCAGCAGGGCGAAATACAATGTGGAATACCCTTGCTCGTTCATGCTCATCGCCTCGATGAATCCGTGTCCCTGCGGATACTACGGGGACCCCACGCACAGCTGCGCCTGCACACCTGGCCAGATACAACGCTACATGAACAAGATCTCCGGACCCCTACTCGACCGCATTGATATCCATTGCGAGATTCAGGCGGTGCCCTTCTCAGAGCTCAGCAAGATGCAACCGGGCGAGCCGTCGGAAAAGATTCGCGAGCGCGTCGTCCGTGCGCGTAAGATACAGGAGGAGCGGTTCCGTGGGCATAAGGGTATCCACTGCAACGCCATGATGACCGAGAAGATGCTCCGCGAATATGCCGAACCTGATGCTGCCTCACTGGAGATGCTTCGCATGGCGATGGAGCGACTGAAACTCTCCGCCCGTGCTTACAACCGCATCCTGAAAGTGGCCCGCACCATTGCCGACCTGGAGGGCAGCGAGAAGGTGCAGAGCCACCATATTGCTGAAGCCATCGGTTACCGTAACCTGGACCGAGGCGACTGGGCTGAACGGGGGATCTAGTAGTCTACGGCAGCATACCAAGCCAGCTTCTTGACATTTTCGTTATAGGTCGCATAATATCCCTTCGAAGGATCCTGGGGGATGAACATCGACACACCATGATAGCGGTCCTTGCTCATCTGGAAGTCAGAATAGTAAGTATACCACGACTTGTCGGTGGTCCACATATCGGTATATTGGCGGTAGACGACGGCCTGCTCAAAAGCCTGAAGCCAGGTCTGGTATTCGGCATCTGAGGCGTAGCGCTTCACATAGTCGCCCGCATCGTAGAAGATATTATACTCCGGACGGAAACCCGAGTTGTTCATATTGTAATAATGGATCAGTCCCGACAGGTCGGCATAGCCGCCACCTAACGTCTGGTCGATGGAGCGCAACACGGTACGCGTAGCTGCCGCCAAAGTCTCCATCTGACTGGTCTTCACGACGGCAAGGGGCTGGTTGGTATAGTTGTCGACCACCTGACGATAGAAATCATCAGCCGTGCTGAACAGGGCAGGAATGACGGTATCGTAGGGCGCGCCGACACCCGGTATTTCAGCCGGCGAGCCGATGATATAATCCGACACCTTACGCAACTGGTAGAGCGTCTCCAGACACATGAAATTGCAGCAATCGGCCATGAGGAACTTCAGATGAGGCACTGTGGCCAGCACACGTTCCAGCGTAGGCACGTTCATCCACTTGCCGATATTGCTCGTCGACTTCTGGCCGTTGTCGACCCCATAGGCACGGCGGGGTGCTATGGAGTCGGAGGAAACGAGCCAGCCGTCGCTATGTCCCCAGAGCACCAGTCCATAGCTCTGCTGGGCTGGATACCGGCCGAAGGCATAGCGAAGCACTTGCTGCATGATGTCCGGATCACCGGCATATTCGTTCTTCGTACTGATGCCCATATCCTTTAGGCTGACAGAGTCCGTCAGTTCTCCGTTCCGGAAGCGTGCCAGCCAAGGCAACTCCGTCGTCACACTGCGGTCTACATAGACCAGCAGCGCATCACCGCCAGCGATGTGGCGTGAGCCTTCCTTCATCTCACGGAGGTCGGAATAGGTATAGTTCGACAAGCTGTTCTCGGCCGCCATATAGACCAGCACGGTGCGGTTGATGGTCTGAGGACCGTCATCACTATCGTCGCTGCTACAGGCTGTCAGGGCTGCAACCATCGCGAACATCATCATCAGTCGTTTTATCTGCATATCTAACGTTCCTATTTCTCGATTCGCTGGAGCTTCTTGTCACCGGGCTTGAAGAGCAGTCCGCTGCACTTCTTGGCGTCGGCCTTATAAGCCTTCAGTTCTATCTTGTCCCACTTAATCTGGTCAGTACGCTGAGCCAAGGGGACATGAGGTATCAACGAGCCATCTCTCACCAGGATAACAGCTGGTATCTTACCAGCTCGGATGGTCTGATAGCCACCGGCATAGACCTGACCACTCTGGTAGTCAATCCATTTACCCTTCGGCAGATAGACGGTACGCTCATCGCCACGCTCCATCAAGGGTGCTACGAGGATCTGCGAACCGAACATATACTCATCTTCTACGAGCCATGCTCCGGGATCCTTCGGAAACTCGACGAGCAGGGCACGCACCATCGGCAGACCACGCTCCGAGCAGTCCTTCGCCTGGGCATAGACGTAAGGCATCAGCTTATACTTCATCTCAGCACACTCGCGGAAAGCCTTCGTGAACGACTCGCTGATAAGCCAGGGCTCAGTGGGAGGAGCACCATGAGCACGGGTGTGAGAACTCAGGAAACCGAAGGGCAGCCAACGGCGATAGATATCCTCGGGCGAGGCAGTGACGAAACCACCCATATCATGGCTCCAGAACGAGAAACCGCTCAGTCCGAAACTCAGACCGCCACGCAGATCTCCCAACATACCGGTATTGGTGGTAGCTGCATCACCACCCCAATGCAGAGCGTAACGCTGCGAACCAGCCCATGCGGAGCGTGCCCAGATGATGCCCTCGCCAGGATGCGAGCGCTCTACGGCTTCCCACAGGGCTTTATTGTAGCGCAGGGGATAGAGGTTATGCTCATACAATCCTCCCTTGCCACTATGGTAGAAGCCATTATAGGGTGCTGCCTCACCAAAGTCGCACTTGATGGTCGAGACACCTTGTTGCATCAAGCCCTCTATCTTCGACTGATACCATGCTACGGTGGCAGGATTCGAGAAGTCGAGGACGGCATCCTCGTAAGGCATACCTCCTGTAGCATTCACCACATGCAGACCTTTCTCGATGATCTCGGGGAAGAAGCGGTTCTTTGGTGTGAAGTAAGGTAACTGCCACAGACAGGTGTGGAAGCCATCCTTAGAGAGCTGCTTCAGCATACCTACGGGGTCGGGGAAGCGGTCTTTCGCAAACTGATAGTCACACTGCCAGTCGACACCGAACCAGCCGGTGTCGAAGTGGATGACGTCAGACGGTATCTTGTGTGCTCTGAGCTGCTTGGCGATATCAAGGCCTTCCTCCTGCGAGAAATAGGTGATACGGCTCATCCAAGTGCCGAAGCTCCAAAGGGGCAGCATTGGCGACTTGCCCGTGATATTCGTATACTCGTTGAGGATATCCTTCGGCTCACCGAAGAATACAAAGAAGTCCATCTCCTCATCGCCCATGAAGATCCGGTCGGCACCGATATAAGAGGCCCCGAAGTCGCAGGTCACCGGTGCTGAGGTGTGCATGAAGATGCCATAACCCCGATTCGAGAAGAAGAAAGGCACGGGCTTATACTGCCCATCGGTCTCAGGACCCTGCGGGTCGGTGACGGAGAGGTGTACCTTCTGGCCGACCTTATTCAGCGAGGTGAACGACTCACCACAGCCGTAGATACGCTCATTGGGAGCTAGCGTCAGCACGGGGTTGATGCTGCGCGAATTGTCTGAGCCGCGCTTGATGAACGAGAACGGCAACAGCTTCACCTGGCTGGAGTCGTTGTCGATATTGTGGCGCGTCTGCGTCAGCACCTTGCCGTTCTTATCCTTCAGCACCAGTCGGAAGGGGAAGCGCTGTATCTCCACCCTGCCATAATCCGTTGTGTAGGCGACGGTATTACCGTCGCGTACTGAACGCCAGGCGTTCGAGGACGAAACGGGGCCAGCCAGCATCAGGCTCTCGCTGTCCTTACGCGGTGCAGCGATGGGTGACGTCAGCATACGGATACGCACACAGCGAGGTGATACGAAATCTACTTTCAGCCGTAGGTTGGGATCATTCTCGTAAGCCGCATCGGGGAAGTCGAGCATCTGCATCCGCACAGGCCAGTAGCCATTGAGGTTGAACGCCTGACGAGGACTCATCCGATAGCGCTTCCACTGCACCAGCCCCTCACCCTTCGCCACGTCAAAGCTGACCAGCGAGTCGGCCAGGAAATAGGTGTTCGACAGGTCTGAGAAATCCGTCGACATGTCTTTTTGCATACACTGCAGGTACTGCACTCCAGCATTCGTCTGTATCTGGGCTGTCACACTGCTAAATGATAAATGACAAAGGAACAATGACAATAATACTATACTCCTTCTCATATGGCTTAACTCCTTAACTCCTAAAACTCAATAACATCCGATTTGAGGTTATACGACTTGGCGGTGATGGATCCCGAGCCTTTAACCACTGCGATACACTTGCCGAAGAAGGCCTTGCGACGGGGCGACGTAAAGCGCTCCATAGAGGTCTGGCAACCATTGTCTGTGCCCAAGAACTCGTGGTCACCCTCGCTGATGAAGAAGATCTCATCGTCAGCCCAAGGACAGAGGTTACCATCCTTGTCGACGACCTCAGCCACCACAAAGGTGGTGTTCTTGCCCTTGTAGTCGATAGAGAGACGGATATGGTCGGGAGCTCCGGCAGTCTTGATGCTCTTCTCGCCAACCACCTTTCCATCCTTACGGGCTACGACCTTCACCTCACCAGGATCGAAGGTCACTCTCCACATGACATGATACTGATGCGAATCAGCCTTCTTACGTACACCCTGACTCTTTCCATTGACAAACAGCTCGACCTCGTCGGCATTGTTGTAGTAGCACCACATGTCGATGTAGTCGCCAGGCACCCAGTTCCAATGGGGGAAAAGGTGTAATACGGGTTGCTGCGTCCACTCGCTCTGATACATATAGTAGGAGTCCTTGGGGAATCCTGCGAGGTCGATGATACCGAAATAGCTGCTACGTGCGGGGAAGCCGTATGGTGTCGGTTCACCGATATAGTCAAAGCCCGTCCAGATATACTGTCCGCAGACATAGGGCGTGTGTTTCACCACATCCCACGTCTCCTCATGGGTAGAGCCCCACGAAGCCGACATGTTATCATAGGCCGAACACATATAGGTAGGATCGGTATAGGGCAGCCACCACTCCTTCGGTGCGCGGTAGATGCTGTCCGACGGCATCATATAGAACCCACGCGTCTGCAGGGCCGACACACTCTCAGAGAAGATAAACGGCTTGCCGGGGAAGTCCTTGGGCACGTCCTTCACCCACTGGTGGTGATAGTTATAGCCGATGATGTCAAGTGCACCACTCATGAAGAGATGGTTACCCGGATTGGGCTCATTACAGCCCGCCGTGATGGGTCGTGAGGTATCATAGCGCTTCACGATTTCAGCCAGGTGCTGTGTCAGCAGACTCTGCACGGAGAGCTCACCGTCCTTGGCCAGCGTCGAGGCATCATGACCTGCGTTCAGGATGAGGTTAGCCTGTTCGAGCGTCAGCGTGTCAGCCTCAGCCGACGACCACTGCTCCAGCACCTCATTGCCTATCGACCACATCAGGATAGAGGGGTGATTACGGTCGCGCAGAACCAGATCGGTCAGGTCACGCTCATGCCACTCGTCGAAGAAACGGGCATAGTCGTTCTGCGTCTTCTTACGGCGCCACATGTCGAACGACTCGTCCATCACGATGAGTCCCATTGTGTCACACATGTTCAGCAGTTCGGGGGCAGGAGGATTATGCGAAGAGCGGATGGAGTTCACACCCATCGCCTTCAACTTCGACAGCTTACGGTGCAGGGCGTCCTCATTCAGTGCCGCACCCAGACAGCCGAAGTCGTGATGCTCGCAGACACCATTCAGCTTGAAGTTCTTGCCGTTGAGCCAGAAGCCCGTCTTGGCATCAAAGCGGAAATCGCGGAAACCGGTCGTCGTCTCTACCTCATCAACCACCTTGCCGCCAACAAGCAGCTGGGTACGTACGGTATAGACGTAAGGATCCTCACAACTCCACTTTCGAGGCTTCTTGATACTTGTCGGTTTGCCATCAGCATCAAGCCAGATGTTCTTCACCTTCACCTTCTGTTTCGTGGGGTTCACATAGTCTACCTCCACCTTACCATCGTGCACGAAGACTCCCCAGTGCTTGATGTGGATGGGATGCGTCTGGGTGAGCCACACGTGGCGGTAGATGCCACAACCAGAATACCAGCGTGAGTTGGGTTGATCGGAGTTATCCACTCGGACAGCCACCATATTCTCGCCTTCTTTCAGATACGACGTGATGTCATATTCGAAGCTGGAATAGCCATAGGGACGGAAACCCACCTTCTGGCCATTCACATAGACGGTCGAGTTCATATATACACCGTCGAACTCGAGGAAAAACACTTCGTCCTTCAACCCTCTCACCTCAAACTTTTTCCGGTACCATCCGACGCCTCCGGGCAGCGCTCCCCCACTCGCTCCGCTGGGGTTGCCGACGTAGAAGTCACCCTCGCGGGCCCAATCGTGGGGCACGTTAAGGCGACGCCAATGGGAGTCATCATAGTCTACCTCGGCCATCTGCGCTGAGTCGGCTAACATAAAAAGCCAATCAGCGTCAAAATTCTGACGCTGACGGGCCCCGATCGTTGTAATCCCTAAAAGGGCACATACGAGACAAAGGATTCTTCTCATAGCTGAATGCTTATAGCTTTACCGTTATAGTTGACCATCTTACCCTCAGGATTGTCGAGGTTCAGTGCCTTGGGAGCATCCTTGGTGATGAGTACCACATTGAAGCGACGCTCCTTCAACATGCCATTGAACGAACCCGTGCGCTTGCCGAAGCTGACTGTCTTGGTAGCATCATCGTAGGTGATATCGATGGTAGCATACTTACCCTTCTCGTAATTATAGTTCACACCCTCGTCCTCATAGAGTTGGAACTGACCATCCTTACCGGCATAGATATAAAGGTTGATGAGCTCGGCAGGCTTCTCGTCACTCCACTGCATCTCAGGACCGAAGGGGATGATAGCGCCCTCGCGAACGAAGACTGGAATCTGCTCATAGGGGGCCTCCACGATGAGGTTCTGGCCACCCTTGATATACTCATTGGTATAGAGGTTATACCAACCCGTCTGCTCGGGGAAGTAAACCGCACGGTTGCGGGCCTTGTAATAGCCTACAGGACAAGCCATCAGCGCCGGACCGAACATCCACTGATTGCCGATATTCTCCACGGCCTTATCGCCACCAAAGTCCATCACCAGCGGACGCATCAGGGTGTAGTCCTTGAAGTGTGCCCAGCCTGCCATTGAATAGAGGTAAGGCATCAGACGATAGCGCAGCTTGTCGTAGTAAACGAACGACTTGTAAGCAGGATGCTCATCTGGAGCGATGTTCCATATCTCACGCAATGGCCACTGACCATGAGAGCGGAAGAGAGGAATAAAGGTTCCAAACTGGTTCCAGCGTGTCTGCAACTCACGCCACTCCTTCAGGTCTTCAGTCTCCACACCCGTCTTGTCGTAGGTGCCTTGAGCAGCCATATATCGGTTCTCAACACAGAAACCGCCCTGGTCCATTCCCCAGAAAGGAACACCTGAGATAGAATAGTTCAGGCCTGCCGTCATCTGCGCACGCATATCCTCCCAACGGGTA
>ODAI012695382.1_pt1 | contig 12968 bp, 14 predicted proteins | sample 1539321 | NCBI WGS metagenome assembly ODAI01 (sample SAMN02144231, study PRJEB22623) | gut metagenome | biome: sheep rumen | host: Ovis aries | place: New Zealand | reverse complement strand
TATTACTAATTATGGTTCGAATGTTAATGGTTTAATATCTTCAATAACTCAATTTTTGGGATATATTTCTTTGTTAGAATCTGGATTTGGACCAGTTGTTAAATCAATTTTATATAAACCTATATCACAAAAAGATAAAAAAAAGATAGGAAAAATTTTAAAAAGTTCTGAGAAATTTTTTAGAAAAATTGCTTACGTTTTTGTTTTATATATAATAGTTTTATGTTTGTTTTATCCATTAATTGTAATTGATAAGTATGATTATATTTTTACTTTTTCTTTAATTATTATTATTGCAATAAGTACTTTTTCTGAATATTATTTTGGAATGACATACAGATTATTTTTACAGGCAGAGCAGAAAACATATATTATTTCAATTATACAAACTGTTACTTATTTTTTAAGTGTTATTTTAATTATGATTTTTGCATTACATGGTTGTTCTATTCATATTATTAAGTTAGTCGGAAGTATGGTTTTTGTGTTAAGACCAATTTTACAAAATGTTTACGTAAGAAAAAAATATAATATTGATTTAAAAAAAGTAAATGATAATTATGAAATAAGGCAAAAATGGGATGGATTAGCTCAACACATTGCTTCTGTAATTCATAATAATACAGATATAACAATATTAACTTTTTTTGGTACTTTGTTAGAGGTATCTATATATTCTGTATATTATTTGGTTGTTAAAGGTATTAAATCAGTTATTCAAGCGTTTTCAAGTGGAATTGATTCAACTTTTGGGGATATGATTGCACGAAAAGAATACGATAATTTAAGAAAAAAATTTGGATTATATGAGATATTTTATAATTTTTTATGTACGATTATATTTACATGTACAATGATACTAATTGTTCCTTTTATTTCTATATACACAAAAAACGTTACAGATGCTAACTATGTAAATTATACTTTTGGTTATTTAATTGTCATTAGTGAATTTGCTTGGGCATTAAGGTTACCATATAGCCAAATTATTTTTGCTGCGGGTCATTTTAAAGAAACAAGAACAGGGGCGTGGGTTGAAGCCGGAATTAATGTTATATTATCTGTTATTTTTGTTTTTAAATATGGAATGATTGGTGTTACTATTGGAACAACGATAGCTGTTACAATTAGAGCATTAGAGTATATATATCATTCAAATAAATATATATTATATAGGTCTAATATAGATAGTTTAAAAAAAGTAGCTATTTCTATATTTCAATCATTAATTACTGTTGCTTTATGTCATAAAATTACGCTTTTAAAAAATACTAATTATATTAATTGGGGAATAAATGCAATTTTCATTTTATTTATATCTTTTTTGATTGCTATTGTAATATATTTAATATTTTATAGGCAAGAATGTAAGAAATTTGTTATAATTATCGAGGAAAATATTGTCAGGAGGAAAAATGTTAAAAAGAATAAGGAATAAAGTTATTAATTTTATAGTGATAATTTTAGGTTTTTTTTCAACAAAAAGTGCTTCAAAGTTTTTGTTTCGTTGTTTAAAAAAGAAAAAACTTGATTTAAAAAAGCCTAATGGTTTTAATGAAAAATTGATGTGGTTAAAGATTTATAATTATAACCAAAATGAACTTGTTTGGAACTGTTCAGATAAATTTTTAGTTCGTAATTATGCTATTGAAAATGGTGTTGATGAGAAAAATTTGACTAAGCTTATTGATGTTTATGATAATGTGGATGATATTAATTTTGATAAATTACCTAATCAGTTTGTACTAAAATGTACTCATGGAAGTGGCTTTAATATTATTTGTTCAAATAAAAGACAATTAGACGTTAATGAAACAAGAAAAAAACTAAAAAAATGGTTAAAGAAAAAATTTGGAGCTAATAGTGCTGAAACACATTATAATCATGTAAAGCCAAGAATCATATGTGAAGAATTTATAAAAAAAGACTCTTATGGAAACTTGCCTAATGATTATAAAGTATATTGTTTTAATGGTAAAGCTAAAATAATTTTGGTTTGTTCTAATAGAAAAAATAATTATCACGATGTTGCTTTTTATACAATTAATTGGGATAGAATTAATTTAAGAAATGATGAAACAAGTGAAGAATATTCTAAGCCAAAATCTTTAGATAAAATGATAGATATATCGGAAAAATTATCATATAATTTTCCTTTTGTTAGAATAGATTTTTATGAAAATAAAAATGAGTGTATATTGGGTGAAATGACTTTTACTCCTGCAGCTTGTTTGGCAGATTATACAATGGAAGCCGAAAAAAAACTTGGTGATATGTTAAAAATTAAATAATGGTTAATATAACAACAATTATAATTTAATTATTAATTTTTTTATTTATTGTGATATACTATTTTGCGAAGGAAGGTTTATTTATATGAAAATTGCAGTTGCAGGTACCGGTTATGTTGGTTTATCTTTAGCTACTTTATTATCTCTTAATAATGAGGTAGTAGCTTTAGATATTGTGCCTAATAAAGTAGATAAAATTAATAATATGATTAGTCCTATTCATGATGAATATATTGAGAAATATTTTAAAGAAAAGGAATTAGATTTAAAGGCTACTTTAGATTATAAAGAGGCTTTTGAAGGGGCTAGTTATGTAATAATTAGTACTCCTACTAATTATGATGATGAGACTGGTTATTTTGATACTAGTAGTGTTGAGGATATAATAGAGAAAGTTATTAGTATGGATTAGATACTATTATGGTTGTTAAATCTACTATTCCTGTAGGCTTTATAGAAAGTGTTAAGAAGAAATATGGGATTTCTAATATAATGTTTTCTCTTGAATTTTTAAGAGAAGGGAAAGCTTTATATGATAATTTATATCCTTCTAGAATAATAGTTGGAGAAAAAAGTGAAAAAGCTTTAGAATTTGCTAATTTATTATTAGAAGGTGCTATTAAGAAGGATGTACCTATCAAATACATGAATAGTACTGAGGCTGAAGCTGTAAAATTATTTGTTAATACTTATTTAGCTTTAAGAGTTGCCTTTTTTAATGAGCTTGATACTTATGCTGAGATTAAAGGCCTTAATACTGCTGATATAATTGATGGGGTATGTATGGACCCTCGAATAGGTAGTCACTATAATAATCCTTCTTTTGGATATAGAGGATAATATTTACCTAAAGATACTAAACAGCTTTTGGCTAATTATAAAGATGTTCCTCAAAATTTAATAGAGGCAATAGTTAGATCTAATGATACTAGAAAAGATCATATAGCTGATATGGTTATGAGTAGGAAGCATGAATGCGTTGGTGTTTATAGACTTACTATGAAAAGTGGCTCTGATAATTTTAGGGCTAGTGCTATACAAGGGGTAATTGACATAATTAAGTCTAATGGAATTAGAGTAGTAATATATGAGCCTACTTTATATGATAAGTTATTTAATGGGTGTGAAGTAATTAATAATTTTGATGAATTTAAGGAAATATCTGATGTAGTACTTGTAAACAGATTAGATGAAAAAGTAGAAGAGATAAAAGAAAAAATATATACAAGAGATTTATATGCTAGAGATTAAATCTCTTTTACTATTTATTTTAATTTTGTTTTATTATATAATTAACTATAGAAAAATAGGAGAAGAATATGAAAAAAAAGATATTACTATATTTGTCAGTTATATTAGTTATTATTTGGATGGGTGTTATTTTTATGTTTTCTGAAACGCCTTCTGATAAGTCTAATGAGGGCAGCATGCAGATATCTAGATTTATTGTGGAAAAAGTTTATAGTAGTAAAAAAGCTATAGAAAAAGAGAAAATAGCTAAGAAATTTAATAAGCCACTTAGGAAATTTGCTCATGCGTCTGTTTATTTTATGCTATGTATTTTTGTAAATAGTGTAGTATGCACTAGAAAAATTAAATTAAATATTTGTAATTTAATAAGCATTTTATTTTGTTTTATATATGCATGCAGTGATGAATTTCATCAATCTTTTGTTTTAAACAGGTCACCTTTGATAGGGGATGTGTTTATAGATACATTTGGAGCACTAATAGGCTGTTTTATGTTTAATTTTATATATAGAAAAATAAAAAATATTAGTTTTCACTAATACTTTTTTTGATTTTTAGTATTTCTTCTTTAGATAAATCAGTTACTTTTGAAATAATGTCAATATTAATATTTTCCTTTAACATGTTTTTGACCGTTTTTATGTTTGTTTCTTTAATTCCTTCTTTAATTCCTTCTTTAATTCCTTCTTTAATTCCTTGTTTAATTCCTTCTTCTTTTCCTTCAGCTAGTCCTTCTTTTCTGGCATTTTCTTTTGCTGTATATTCGACTAGTTCATTTAACATTTCATTTTCCCAGTCGGTTAGTATTTTTTTATCTTGATTCAAGCTAAACACCTCTTTCATTATTTGATCAATATGGTTTTCGTCATCATATATTTCGCATAGTATCTTATACAATTCTGTATATGTTTCTGATGATAAGGCAACTAGCCATAGCTGCCCTTTTGTTAAATCTTTAGTTTTATTATAATATAACTTTCTGTAATAAGCAATGTTTTTTACTATGACTTTAAAGTTTTTAGCTTTAATATGTTTTCCTTTTAATTCTAGTGTGTCTTCACCATATTTATTATTAGATTCATTAGAGTTTATGTTTAATTGAAAGAGTTGTTTGCTTTTTAATTTTTTGATGTTTTCACCTTTTTTTAAAATCTTAATACCAACTAATTTAGCTATATATATTAAGTTTCTAAATAACACTTCATTATAGTTTTTTGAGTTTGCTTCTACGTTAGCTATTATATTTTTATTTAGATATACTAATATGTCTATTCTATAAACTTTATCATCTATTTTATCTACCGGGTATTCTTCACTTGTAATATCTATGGTTGTATTATTTGGATTAATGTCTAGGTTTAGCTGTAGAATTAGGAATTCTTTAAGGAAATCTGGATTTTTACTAAAAAATGATTTAAATGGTCTATCTTCTGTTAAAGGTACTATCGTTCTATTTGTTTTTTCAAAAATTTTAAGTTTTTTCTTTTTAACTTCTTTATCTAATTTTTCAAAATATTTTAATTTTCTCTGGTCCATGTTTTTCCTCCTCATATATATAATTCTACGTTGGATAGTAATTTTCCTTTTTTTAGAGGAAAAAATTATAATTTTGTGGAATATTAATTAGTGGAGAGGAAAAAAACTATGTTGATAATTTTATTTTTTATATATTGCTGTATAAGGGTGTCAAGTGAATGTACAAGACGTGAGGAAGCCTTTTATAATAAGGGTAAAGATGAAAGTGTAAATAGTAAAAAAAACTTGTAATATATATTTTTTTGTTGTATAATGTCCGTAGGAGGTTTTATTATGAAAAAAATGTTATTTTTACTATTAACAGGAGTACTTTTTTTAGCTACAGGAGTTAAAGCTATGAGTGAAGATGATTTACAAGCTAAATTTACTAAGAGTTATGAGATGAATGGTTCTACTTATTCATTAAGTGAAGGAGATAAAGCTTTAGTTAAAAGATATTTAAAACAAAATGAAGTATCTAGTAAAGACTGTGATTATATTGCAGGAAAAGTTGATGAAGCTATTTCATTAATGAGAAAATCAGGTGTTAAGGATTTATCTGAGTTTTCTAAATTTCCTAAATCATTAAAGGATGATTTGAAAAAATTAGTAGAAGATATTGCAGCTAATACTAAAGTAAAAGCTACTACTAAAAAAGGTAGTGTAGTTATTTATAATACTGATGGAACTGTATTTGCTGAAATTACTAAGTTTATTAAAAATACAGGAACTAATGTTAATATTATTCCTACTGTAGCACTTTTTGCAAGCATTTTAGGTATTGCCTTAGTGGTAAAAAATATTAAAGCTAATGCGTAAAAGGTATGTTTTTGATTTTAAGGTATTTGCTACTAAGGTAGCAATTTCCTTTTTATTTGCGTCTATTTTCATTGTGATTATTTATTTTGGACTTAATAAGAGTATAAGTAGGTATGTATCTTTAATAAATACTTTTACAATAAAAGAGAGCAAAGAAGAGAAAAAGGTGCTATTTGATGATATTAAAAAAGAACTTAAGACTTATCCTGCTTATGGTTCTAAATATGCTAATATTAAGATTGATTCTGTCGGTATAAATCTTCCTGTTTATTATGGGGATACTATGGAAATACTTAGTTATGGTATTGGTCAGTATGCTGGGTCTTATTTCCCTGGTGAAGGTGGAAGCATTGTTCTTGCTGGTCATAATGATTCTGGGTATTTTGATAGTTTACTTAATGTAAAAAAAGGTGATAGTGTTGTAATTAATACATCATATGGTGAATTTAATTACACTATCGATAGTTTTAAAGTAGTAAATGAAAATGATTTAGATTCTTTTCCTATTCAAACTGATAGGGAAATGCTTATTATGTATACTTGTTATCCATTAGGTGTTGGAAGAAAGACTGAAAGGTTTGTTGTGTATGCTTATAAAGCAGGTGATGAAAAATGAGTAAGTTAAAGCTTGCTTTAAGTTATATTTTAGGTTTTGTTTGTAGTATCTTATTAGTTTTAATCGCACTTCTTTCTGTAGCTCGCATGACAATTTATAATAAGGGTTATATTTTGAATAGGTTAGAAGATAGTAAGTATTATGATAAGGTTTATAAAGAAATAGGAAAAGAGATGAAGAATAATTTACGTTCTTCTGGACTTGATGAAAGTGTTATTTCTGATTTATATAATAGTAGTGATGTAAAAAATGATATAAAAAATATAGTTGGGGCAATTTATAGTGATTCTAAGTTTACTGTGGATACTGCTTCTATTGAAAAAAAATTAATTTCAAATATAGATAATTATTTAGAGAAAAATAATATTGTTTTAACTGATAAAAGTTCTTTGGATTCTTATGTCTCTAATGTTATTAGTGTGTATGAAAAGGAAGTTAGTCTATATGGTTATATAGAAAATTATGTTCATAAGTTTATAAAAATAGGTGATATATTAGAACTGTTAATTGGTGTTTTTATAATATTATTTGTTGTATTTGTCCTTATTAATAAATATGTTAATAAAAAAAATTTTTTTGATATTTCGTTTATAGGTAGTTCATTTATGCTTCTTTATTTTAGGTATTTTATTTTTGATAAAGTAGATTTTAAAAATATTTTAATTATTTCGGATGCATTTTCTGATTTTATTAGAAATTTAATATTGGATATTGATGTTTATATTTCTGAATTTGCTTATTTGTGCATGGGTTTGGGTATATTATTTGTAGTATTTACATCTTTTCGTGAAAAGAGGAAAAAGAAGGTAAGGAGTAGTTAGTTATGGAAGAGATAGATATAAAGGATTTTCTTGATTATTTAAAAAAATATTCTATTTTAATTATTGTTATTTCGGTAATTTTAATGAGTTTAGTTTTTATATATGATAAGTCTATAAAAAAACCTATGTATACTACTTATACGACTATAGTTTTGGTAAAGGGTGATAATAGTAGTGTTACTGGAAATAGCGAGGCTATTAGTCAAAGTGATATTTTACTCAACCAGAATTTAGTTTCTACTTATAGCCAAATTATCAATAGTAAATTAGTACTTAAACAGGTTATTAAAAATTTAAATTTAGACTATACTGTAAAAGGGTTGTCTAGAAATATTAAGGTAGAGGCTTTACAAGATACTGAAATACTTAAAATATCCGTTAGCGATTTAAAACCTGATAATGCAGCTGATATTGCCAATGAGATTGCTAAGGTATTTAGTTTGGAGATTAAAAAAATATATAAAATAAATAATGTTAGTGTTATAGATGATGCGGCTATTTCTTATGATGTATCTAATAATACTATAAAAAGAGATTTAGCTTTAGCTTTAATGGTTTCTATTTTTGGAACTAGTGCTATTATATTTATTAAATTTTATTTTGATGATACTATTAAATACAGTGAGAATTTGGAACAAGAAATTGGAATGCCTGTAATTGCTAAAGTGCTTAAAGATGATGAGGGTACTGATTTAATTACTCAAACTAAACCTAATTCTTTAACTAGTGAAAGTATTAGAAATCTTAGAACTAATTTACAGTTTTCTGCGGTTGATGATGATGTTAGAACTATTTTGGTAACTAGTACTTTGCCATCTGAGGGTAAAAGTTTTATAAGTGCGAATTTAGCTATATCGTTTGCACAAGCTGGAAAAAGAGTTTTGCTTGTAGATTGTGATCTTAGAAAAGGTAGACAACACAGAATTTTTCATGTGAATAATAAGATTGGTCTTTCTAATTTATTAGTAGGTAATTCTGGAAAGACGAAAGATTATATTAAAAAAACAAGTATTGATAATTTGTATTTGGTTACTAGAGGAATTTGTCCTCCAAATCCTACTGAACTACTTAGTTCTAAGAAAAATAGTGCATTTATTAATAAAATGAGCGAGTGGTATGATGTAGTTATATTTGATGGTGTTCCTTGTAATGGCCTTTCTGACTCGCTTATTATTTCTTCTTTAGTAGATAGGGTAGTAATAGTTTCTTCTGAAAATTATACGCCTAAGACTGATTTACTTAACACTAAAAAGGCTATTGAAAACTCTCACGGTATAATTGCGGGTATTGTTATTAATAATATTAATATGAAAAGTGGGGGAAATAAATATTATTACTATTATGAGGACGAAGATAGATGATAGATATTCATAGTCATTTACTTTATGGTATAGATGATGGGTCAAAAAGCATAGAAGATAGTGTTGATATAATAAGAGATTTATCTGAAATAGGTTATACTGATATTATTTTAACTCCTCATTATATTAGTCATAGTAAATATAGTAGTCCTAAAGACAATAATTTGATATTATTAAATAGTTTAAAAGATGCTTTAAATATGCAAAATATTAATGTTAATTTATATTTGGGTAATGAAATATATATTAATCATCATATAAGTGATTTGCTTGAATCCGGGGAAATTAGTTCTTTAAATGATAGTAAATATCTACTTATTGAGCTTCCGATGAACGGTGAATATGATTATATAGATGTGTTTGAAGATTTAATATATGATGGATATAAGATTATTTTAGCGCACCCTGAAAGGTATCATTCTTTTCAAAGAGATTTTGATAAGATATACGAGCTTGAAGAAATTGGTGTATATTTTCAGTGTAATATAGAAAGTATACTCGGTAGTTATGGAAAAGGTGCGGTAAAGATGGTCAAGAGGATGTTTAAAGAGAAAAAGGTATCTTTTTTAGCTACTGATATTCATCATAAGAAAAGAGATTATGTCAAGTTTGATAGAGCTAAGAGAAAAATAAGAAAATATTTATCTTCTTCAGAATTAGATGAATTATTAATTAAAAATCCTAGTATGATAATAAACTAGGTTTTTCATTCTATTGACAAATATATGTTTTTTTGAGAAAATTAGTGTGTTATAGAAAGAGGGGATTATATGCTTCAAGAAAGATTACTTTTAACTCCTAAAGATATTTTGGAGAAGGAGTTTAAAATTGATACTCGTGGATATAGGCCTCAGGAAGTAGATAAGTTTTTAGATGCTATTATAAGTGATTATGATGAAATGATTACTATTATTAAAGAACTCGAAAGAGATAAGAAGAATTTAACTGACGAAAATATTAGACTTAAACAAGAGGTTAGAAATGCTAGAACTAAGTTAGATGTTTTACGTGAATCTGGTAATAATGATGTTTCTAATGCTGATTTGCTTAGACGTCTTTCTAATTTGGAAAAAATTGTTTTTGGTAATGACAAGTAGTATTTTGACAAACGCTGCATTCTTTGTAATGTAGAGGAAAGTCCATACTTGCACAGTCTGTGATGACTGTAGTGTTTGTGCCTTGGGAAAAAATAACCAAGGGTAGCTTTATAGCTAACGGCGTGTAAATAACCTAAGTATTATTATATGGTTATTTTACGTAAAGTGCCGCAGTGACGATGCTTTTAGAAATAAAAGAGTGAAACGTGGTAAACCCCGCAAGCAAGAAACCCAAATTTTGGTAGGGGAACCTAATAGGAGAGAATATAAGAATTTCCTATGGGATCGATTATTCGATAGATAGATGTTTGTCGCCTTTTTTAAGGAACAGAATATGGCTTATAAAATATTATTTTGTTATTATGGGAAGGAATTATCATGAAAGAAATTGGTCGAAAATTAAAGGAGGCCCGCGAGGAGATAGGTGTTTCTATAGAGGAAGTAGCTGAGGATTTGAAAATAAGACCAGCTCAAATAGAAAATATAGAAAATGGCGATTCTTCTGTTTTTAAGGATAAGTTTAATCTAAAGTATTTGATTAGGGATTATTCTAAGTATTTGGGGCTTAATAAGGAAGATTTAGTCGATGAGTATAATGAGTATTTATTTGACTACACTTCTAAAATTTCTTTGGAGGATATTAAGGCAGCTAAAAAAGAACGAGGTGAGGCAAAGAGGATTAGATCTCCTTATACTGCTGAGAAGAAGAATAAGAGAAAAATTATTATTATGTTTTTATATTTTGTTATTGTTATTTTGATTGTTCTAATTTCTTTGTTAATTATTAATATTAGAAAATCTGATGATGATGAATTTATTGAAGGCTCTGTTATTACAGATAGAAAGTGATGATTTATGAATTTACCTAATAAACTTACTATGATTAGAATTTTTTTGACTTTTGTTGTTATATTTATTTTACTATTTCCTTTTTCGGCAATGGGGATAAATATACCGCAAATTTTTGTAAATGAATCTTTGAGAATGGATATTCGATATCCTATAGCTGGTGTTATTTTTATAATAGCTTCGATTACTGATTTTTTTGATGGTATTATTGCTAGAAAATATAATTTAATTACTGATTTCGGTAAGATGATAGATGCGATTGCTGATAAAATTTTAGTTAATTCTGTACTTATTATTTTAAGTGCTCAAGGATTTATTCATCCTATTATTCCAGTAATTATTGTTTTAAGGGATACTGTTATTGATTCAATTAAAATGGTTGCTGGGTCTAAGGGTAAAGTAGTTGCAGCTATTAAAACTGGAAAATATAAGACGGCTTCTTTAATGGTTGGTATTGTTTTAACTTTGTTTTATGACATGCCATTTGAACTTTGGAATGTCCACGTTTCTGATTTTTTACTTATAGTTGCGAGTGTTCTTTCAATTATTTCTGGAGTTCAGTATTATTCGATGAATAAGAAGTATATTTTTGGTTAAAAATGGAGAAATTTAAAATTTCTTCTTTTTTTTAGAGGAAATTTAGTTTTTTTATAAAATAATATATATAGGGGCTATTAAAGGGTGGTGAATTAATTTGTAAAACAAATGTTCGGAAAAGTGTTGACAAAGCTTAAATGTTATTATAAAATGAAGATGAGGTAATAAAGGAGGATTTAATAATGGCGAAATCAACTGTGGATAGTGATCAAAATTTAAAACAAGTTTTAGCTGATATAGAAAAACAATTTGGAAAAGGTTCTATTATGAAACTTGGCGATAATGAACATAGGGAAATAGATGTTATATCTAGTGGTAGTATAGCTCTTGATACTGCTTTGGGTATAGGTGGATATCCAAAAGGGAGGATAATTGAGATATATGGTCCTGAGTCTTCTGGTAAGACTACTTTTGCACTTCATGCGATTGCGGAAGCTCAAAAACTTGGTGGCAAAGCTGCTTTTATAGATGCAGAAAATGCTTTGGATCCACAATATGCGGCTAATTTAGGTGTAAATATTGATGAACTTTTGCTTTCTCAACCTGATAATGGTGAGCAGGCATTAGAGATTACTGAGGCTTTAGTTAGAAGTGGAGCAATTAGTATTATTGTAATTGATTCTGTTGCGGCATTAGTTCCTCAAGCTGAAATTGAAGGAGAAATGGGAGATTCTCATGTTGGACTTCAAGCTAGACTTATGAGTCAGGCTTTGAGAAAACTTGCTGGTATTATTAATAAAACTAACACTATTGCTATATTTATAAATCAACTTCGTGAAAAAGTAGGTGTTATGTATGGTAATCCTGAGGTTACTACTGGTGGTAGAGCTCTTAAATTTTACTCTTCTATAAGGCTTGATATTAGAAGAAGTGAGCAGATTAAATTGGGTTCTGATATTATAGGTAGTAAAACTAATGTTAAGGTTGTAAAAAATAAGATGGCTCCACCTTTTAAGACATGTCAAGTTGATATTATGTATGGAACTGGTATTTCTCGTGAAGGCGAAGTTGTGGATTTAGGAGTGGAAGCTGGTGCTATTGAAAAAAGTGGTGCTTGGTATTCTTATAATGGAGATAAAATCGGACAAGGTAAAGAAAATGTAAAAGAATATTTAAAATCTAATCCTGATGTGTTCAATGATGTGTATAATAAGATTCGTGAGTTTTATCATTTGAATGGTTCTAAAAAGACAACTAAGTAGTTGTCTTTTTGTTGACTTTTATGTGTTTTTTCCTTATAATTGTTTTAGAATATGGAGGGATATAAATGGAACAGAGGAAATCTGATATTAATACGGGAGATGGCAATGTTGTCAATGTTGATTCAAATGGTTTAAGTTACAGTTTTGACTTTTCTAGTCAAGTTGAACAAACTCCGCAAGTTGCACCAGTTCAACCTCAGGTAGCACCGCAAGTTGCACCAGTTCAGCCAGAGATAGCACCGCAAGTTGCACCAGTTCAACCTCAGGTAGCGTCACAAGTTGCACCAATTCAGCCAGAGATAGTACCGCAAGTTGCACCAGTTCAACCTCAGGTAGCACCACAAGTTGCACCAGTTCAACCTCAGGTAGCACCACAAGTTGCACCAATTCAGCCTGAGATAGTACCGCAAGTTGCACCAATTCAGCCTGAGATTGTGCCACAAGTTGCACCAATTCAACCAGAGATAGCACCACAAGTTGCACCAGTTCAATCTGCTGAGCAAATTCAGAATAACAATTCTGATGGAAATATAGTTAATAATACAAAAT
>ODAI011681511.1_pt1 | contig 12970 bp, 7 predicted proteins | sample 1539321 | NCBI WGS metagenome assembly ODAI01 (sample SAMN02144231, study PRJEB22623) | gut metagenome | biome: sheep rumen | host: Ovis aries | place: New Zealand | reverse complement strand
GTGGGTACAATCCCGCGATGAAGAATAAACGCTCCGCGAGGATGCGCACGGATGCGATGCGGAAGATGTTGACATGTCTTTGAAAAACAAGACATGTCAACCCGCATCCGGCGCGCAAGACTCGCGAGCGAGTCTTGAATTTTCAGAGGTTATTTATGAATTATAGAACCGGCCGTATTGCGGCAGCTATTATGGCGGCTGTCTTTTCAGTCGTCTCGATTGCGGGCTGTTCCCAGTCAGGCAGTACCGGCGAGATGCCTGTCCAGCTGACCAGGGTGGAATCGCAGAAAGCTTCCAGGGGTACGCTTGAACTGACCAGTACATACGTGGGCACTCTTAGTCCCTATACTTCAGTCAATGTGGTTCCGCTGGTATCCGGAACTGTGGATACTGTAAATGTCAAGGTTGGAGATAAAGTCGAGGTTGGAGATGTGCTCTGCAAATTTGACGACGAGCCTGCTGACCTGCAGCTCCAGAGCGCAAAGGATGCGGTAAATACCGCCAAGGCCGGCAAACAGGCAGCCAAGGACCAGATCCATGCCGCCAGGAAGCAGGCGGATGCCAGCATCACCTCGCTGGAGTCACAGAGAAGCACTCTGAAGGACCAGAAGAAGAGCACTGAGAAGCAGCTCAAAGAAGTGAAAGGGAGCCTTGGCACTCTCAAAGATGCTCAGGACTCGGCAGCCCAGGCTTACACTTCTTCAAAAAGCATATATGATAAGACAAACGATCTTTTCATACGCTATCAGGCCTTTATCGCGGCAAACCCTGACTGTGCTACCACGGCCGGACTGGTGTCCGCCTCGATCCCGGAGACTGTCGTCACTGAAGTTTCCGGCGGCGGAAAGGAAAATGACGGTAATGTGCTGGTCTTTTCTGTTCCCGGTGAGGAACAGGAAGGGCAGGGGGATGGAGGATCCGGCGGCAGTGTTCCTCAGTATCAGGAGAAAACAGTGAGCTCGGAAAAGCAGAGAACTGCCGCCGCCCTGCTCAAGGCGCTGGGTGAGGTCCCGATCGCCGTGGAATATATGTCCACAGCGGGACTGGCTATGCTCAGGGATCAGATGGAACAGGCAAAAGCCTTGCAGGCTTCCGCGCAGTCCGGATATGCCCAGGCGGCTTCTTCTGTCAAAACGCTGGAGAATACGATCAGCCAGCTGGATTCCCAGATCAAGGCTCTCGACAAAAACATAGGAGCGGCAAAGTCCGCCGCCGACGCGACCGCAGGCACTCAGGTTTATGATGCCCAGATCAAGGCGGCTGAGACCGGTGTGGATTCAGCAGAATATCAGAAAGATCTTTATGTCGTCAAGGCGCCGATCAGCGGCATCGTGGAGACTGTCAGTGTCACGGAGAAACAGATGGCGGCACAGGGACAGCCTGCCTTCACTATCTCGGATAAGGAGATCATGACCGTCTCTTTCTATGTTCCAGAATCTGTCAGGGACCATCTGAGGATCGGAGATACGGTCAATATAGATTCTACAGGAGGAGACCTTAAGGCAAGTATCACTTCCATAGCAACCTCTCTCGATCAGCAGAAAGGACTTTTCAAGATCGAGGCGGATATTCTGACTATCACTGATAAGAGCCTTCTCTCAAATACCAGCGTGAATCTTTCTGTCGTTTCGGATTCGGTTGAAAATGAGATCCTCATCCCTTTTGACGCTGTTTATTATGACAATGACCAGGCCTATGTCTTCATCGTTGACAGAGGAACGGATCAGACCAGGGCTGTCCGCAGGAATGTCACTGCCGGATTATACAGTGAAGATATGATTGCGATCCCGGAAGGGCTTTCCGACGGGGAGGAAGTGATCACATCATGGGGGGCCGGACTTAAGGACGGAGCCGCCATCGAAGTCATATCGGCGTCGTCAGACTGAGCGGGATCCTTCGCGGCCGGGGTGTATACAAGGTACGATACAGCCTTCGGCGGATGATCCGCTGCTGAAAGGAACTTTCCTCAATGAATATTACGAAACTGGTCCTCAGGCGGCCTGTCTCCACGGCGCTGCTAGTCCTGGGTATTATCGTATTCGGCGTTTTCTCTATTCCGGGATTCAGTATGGAGCTGATCCCGGATATTGAGCTGCCTATGTATCTGGTCAATACGGTCTATCCGGGAGCGGATCCGACCACGATCGATGAACTGGTCACTTCCAAAATAGAAGACTCTGCGGAGACCCTGAGCGGCGTGGACAGCGTCGCCTCTTATTCATATAACGATTACTGCATGGTGCTTCTGACCTACGACTATGGCCAGAACATGAATGACGCATACACATCTTTGTCGGCAGCTCTGGACAGGCTGGACCTGCCGGACGACGCTCAGGAGCCGGTCATCATAGAGATGGATGTCAACCAGGTGCCCACAGTGTCCATCTCCGCCACCAGCAGCGGATCCTCTGATATGATGGCCTATATCGACCAGACAGTGGTGCCTGCCCTGGAGGGCGTGGGCAATGTCGCCAGAGTGGAAGTCACCGGCGGCAGGACCAATTACGTGCGCGTGCGCCTCAACGAGGACAGCATGCGCCAGTACGGCCTCAACATTTCGTCCATCGCCCAGCAGGTGGGAGCCGCGGATTACAATGTCCCCGCGGGCAAGATAAAGGCGGGATCACAGGAGATCAGCATCAATACAAGCGCCGACTTTCTCTCCCTGCAGACTTTGGAGAACACGACGCTGACTACGGCGACGGGTGCCCAGATCCGGCTCAAGGATGTTGCCAAGATCAGTATGGGAGTAAAGAACCCGTCTTCGATCAGCCGCTACAACGGGGCAGAAAATGTTACAATCCAGGTATACAAAGTACAGAGCGCGTCTACTGTCAGAGTCGCTTCCAACGTCCGCAAAGCTCTGGAAAGGATAGAAAAACAGGACGCAGGTGTGACCTTTGACATGATGTATGATTCGGGTGCCGAGATCACAAGTGCCCTGAAATCTGTCGGGGAGACACTGGCCCTTGGTGTAGTCTTCGCCATGCTGGTCCTGCTGATCTTTTTCGGCGACCTGAGGGCGTCCCTGATCGTCGGCAGCTCCATGCCCCTCTCGGTCTTTGCTACGCTGGTGATCATGTATCTTCTGGGATTTGACCTGAATATTATCACCATGGGAGCTCTCGTGATCGCGATCGGTATGATCGTCGACAACTCCATCGTCGTCATCGAGAGCTGTTTCCGAGCCACGGATCAGGGCCTCGATTTCCCGGAGGCTGCCGTCAGAGGGGCCGGTACTGTCATGATGAGTATCGTGGCATCCACCATCACCACTTGCGTCGTCTACGTGCCCATGACCCTGATCGAGGGACTCTCGGGGCAAATGTTCTCCCAGCTGGGCGTCATTATTGTGGTCGCTATGATAGCCTCCCTGATCAGTGCTCTCTGTATCGTCCCCCTCCTGTATGTCTATGTCAGGCCCAGGGAGAAGAAGGAAAATACCGCCAACTCGGTCCTGGACCGGGTGCGCGCGGGCTATGACCGACTGCTGAGAAAGCTTCTCTACAGAAAAAAGACCACTCTTTTCGTGAGTATCCTTCTTCTGATCGGATCTTTTTTCCTGGCGTCGACACTGACTTTTGAACTGATTCCGGCGGATTATGACGGCAGTATTACTATCACTGCGGATTTCCGTCCCGGCATGCGTCTGGAAGTCATGGACAAGGAGATGGAAACGATAGGGGAAATGGTCAGTAATGACCCCTATTTTGAGAATTTCAGTCTGAGTATTTCAGGCAGCCAGGCGGTCGTGACGGCTTATGCCGTCGACAAGTGTAAAAGATCGAGTGAAGACGCTGTCCAGCAGTATACACAGGCGCTCTCGGCTTCGACGGGGGCGGATATCTCGATCGCGCCGTCCGGCGGATCCAGCAGCTCCATGTCTTCCTCTGTATCCGGAAGTACAATCGATGTAGTCGTTCAGGGAGAAGACCAGGATGCACTTGCCGGGGCCTGCCAGCAGGTGGAGGAAATGATGGCCGCCATACCGGGTGTGCTCCATGTCAAATCGGACGCCTCAACGCGGCAGACGGCCGGCTACATTGTGGTGGACCCTCAGAAAGCAGGGGCTGCGGGGCTTGCTCCCGCCCAGATCGCTATGGACCTCTACCAGACCATGAACGGCGTCACCGCCGCCCACATGGTCATGGATGGAAATGAATATGATATTATACTCAATTATGCCGACGGGACTTATGAGGACGTTAATCAGCTTATGAACAAGCCTCTGACGGGAGCTGCCGGCAATACGATCACCCTGCACGACGTGGCCTCGATCGAGTACAGACAGCAGCTGCAGATGATCCACAAGACTGACGGGAAGATCCAGAATACAGTTTCCGCCACACCGGCCAAAAGTATGAAAGGCAAAGTGACCAAGGCGGTTAATACAGCAAAGAAGAACATGACTCTTCCCCAGGGCGTGGAGTTTACTTCCTCCTCTCTTGAGGATATGCAGGACGAAAACCTCTCGGCCATCTTTATGGCTATCCTGGCAGGTATTTTCCTGGTCTTCCTGGTGATGGCCATGCAGTTCGAGTCTCCCCGCTTTTCACTGATGGTCATGACCTGCATTCCTTTCTCCCTGATCGGTTCCTTCCTCCTTCTCTTTATAATGAGAAGCAGTATGAACATGGTCTCCATGATGGGCTTTCTGATGCTGATGGGTATTGCGGTCAATAACGGTATCCTGCTCGTCGACACTGTCAACCAGGAGAGGGAGCACATGTCTCTGGAAGAGGCTCTCGTCACAGCCGGCAGGATCCGCCTCCGTCCCATCCTGATGACAACCCTGACCACGATCCTGGCCATGGTCCCCATGGGATGGTTTTCCGACAACAAGATGATGTCAAGTATGGCTTTCGTCATTATCGGAGGCCTGGTTGCTTCCACTATCCTGTGCCTTTTGATGATGCCTTCCTATTACCTGATCATATCTAAAAAAGAAAAAAAGCAGGATGATGCCTGAAGAAAGGGCGGTCTGCAGCGTCAGCTCAGACCGCCCTGTTCGTTATCATGATGACAGAACCTGGAGACTGATCCCCGTTCCTTCCGGCCTGCTTCGGACGTTCCGCAGCCGGGCAAAAAGGCGGTTGTGACGAAAAGGCGCAGGAGGGCTTTCAAACCGGGGGGCTTGCAGGAAGGAGGCCGGGTTGAAAAATCCCACGGTTCTGATAAGATGACGGAAGAAGACGGGAGAGACAGTTCACACCATAACCCAAAACCCGCTTGCAGGAACCACGCCGGCCAGTGTCTGACCGGCCGGTAACGTTCAGGAGAGATGGAAAGATGGCAGCAAAGAAAGAGGATTTCGGACAGCAGCAGAAGCTCCTTAACGCGGAACTCAAAGAAGGCAGATTCCGCCGGGCATATCTGCTGTGCGGCGAACAGGCATATCTGAGGATTCAGAACCGCGACCGGGTGCGGGCAGCACTTCTGGGGGACGGCGATGAGATGAACGTGTCCGTCTATACAGGGATGGATGTGACCGCCAGAGAGGTGATCGATCAGGCTCAGACGCTGCCCTTTTTTGCCGACCGCAGAGTGATCATTCTGGAGAATTCTGTCTTTTTTTCTAAAAAGGCCAGCGTGGAATCGGACGCCCTGGCAGCTTTTATCCCCGATATTCCTGAAACTGCCTCCATTATTTTCGTGGAGGAAAATCCCGACAAGCGAAAGAAGCTTTACAGGGCGGTCCAGAAGAATGGGTTTGTTCTCAACTGTGAGGATCTCTCACCAAGGATGCTGGGGCAGTGGACTTCCGGTCTCTTTAAGAAAGCCGGGCTTTCGATTGACGGACCGGTCCTGAACCTTTTTCTGGAGACGGTGGGAGAGGATATGATGAATATCGTCAGTGAGTCCGAAAAGCTGATCGGCTACTGCATGGGGAGAGAGAAAATAACGGACCAGGATATCCGGGCCGTCTGCAGCCCTCAGCTAAAGGACAGGGTCTTTGAGATGGTGTCTGCGGTATCGCGCAGGCAGAAGCAGAAAGCTCTTTCCATCTATATGGATCTGATCGCCCTGCGCACACCGGCTCAGGTGATTCTGACCCTGCTGCAGAGAGAATATTCCCGCCTGCTTCAGATCAGGGAACTTCGCAGGGCGGGACAATCCGGTGAGGAGATTGCTGCGCGCACCGGTATTTCCGCCTGGATTATAAAAAAGAACTACATGCCTGTTATCGGCAAAATGGATGCCGGCCGACTGGAGCGGTCGCTGCAGTACTGTCTGCAGGCGGATCAGGATTACAAGAGCGGAAAGATCGACGCCGGCATTGCGGTGGAGATGACGATTATCCGGCTTTGCGGATGAAAGCGGAATACGTCCGGGCCCATGGGGAGGGAACCGCGTCAACAGGCGGCAAGAGTAATGCCGCCCTGATGTGTCCGTTCCCCCGGGGGGAAAAACCGCGGCAACAGGCGGCCACAGAGGCTCTGCACGTCTGGAGGGTCAGTGAGAGGAACAGAACATGGAGATGGGAGAAGATAATAACCGGAAGAAGCCGGGCTATGCCCTGCTGGAGTGGTATGATTCGCATCGGAGAGACCTCCCCTGGAGGGAGGATCCGACGCCTTATCATGTCTGGATCTCGGAGATCATGCTGCAGCAGACCCGGGTCGAGACAGTCAGGGGATATTACACTCGTTTTCTGGAGCGATTTCCGGATGTTCGATCCCTCGCGGAGGCGGAAGAAGACGACTGCCTCAAACTATGGGAGGGGCTGGGCTATTACAGCAGAGCAAGAAATTTGAAAAAGGCGGCAGGGGAGATCATGTCCCTGTATGGCGGTGAGATGCCCAGCAAGGCTTCTGAACTGAGAAAACTGTCCGGTATAGGACCTTATACATCCGCGGCGATCGCCTCTATCGCTTTCGGAGAGAAAATACCGGCCGTAGACGGCAATCTGCTTCGTATTTTTTCCCGCCTCGCCCTGTATGAGGAGCAGATCCGCACGCCGGCTGCAGCTAAAGCCGCTGACAGCTTTTTTCTCGGGATCATGCCCGACGACAGACCGGGGGATTTCAATCAGGCGCTGATGGACCTGGGGTCCGGTGTCTGTGTGCCGGGAACGGGAGCGGCATGCGGGGCAGATCCCGCCGCCTGTCCCCTGAGTCCTTTCTGCAGGGCTTTTCATGAAGACAGGGCAGCGTCTCTGCCTGTTATGCCGGCAGCAAAAGAGAGGAGGGTGGATCATAGGACCATCCTGCTCATACGAGACGGAGACCGTGTCCTTCTGCGCAGGCGTCCCTCCAGGGGACTGCTGGCAGGCCTTTATGAATTTCCTAACGAAGATGGCTGGCTGTCCGACCGGGAGGCTGTTGAAAAGGCCAGAAGCTTCGGCTGTGAGCCCGTGAGGATCAGCCCCCTGAATGAGTCCAGGCATGTTTTCAGCCACCGTGAGTGGCATATGCAGGCATATGAAATCTGGACGGGAAGCTATCCGGAGAAAGAAGCCGCCGGGAACAGCAGCCATATTGATGACAGTGCGGACAAAGAGGAAATGCAGGATCAAGCCTTTTCTGAGCCTCGGAGAGGGAAGCCTTTCTTCGTCCCGGTGAGCCGGCTGCATGAGCAGTACGCGATTCCCAGCGCCTATGCGGCATATCTTTCCCGCCTGGTGCAGGAATCTCCGGCACAGGAGCAGTGAAGCACTGTGAATCTTTCCTGTATTATCCTGCATTATCCTGCGCATGGGTTTCCCTGCACTTTTTTCCTGCACTTTTTTCTGCATTTCTCTGTATATAGTTTTCTGTATATGAAAATAAACTATATTCCGTCGGATTATTATGGTATAATATTGTGTCTATGTATGCGGTACGGAACCCTGTTCGGCTTCCGCGCAGAAAAATGACGATGACTTCGCACAGATGTGCACGGGCATTCCGGCACGCTGTGGAAAAGTGACGGCCTCATACAACCAAGGAGATATGTTTTATGAAACTGTTATCAATTGCCGTTCCGTGTTACAATTCACAGGATTATATGGAGAACTGCATAAAGACGCTTCTGGTCGGAGGAAAAGAGGTCGAGATCCTTATAGTGGACGACGGCTCTGCCGACAGGACTGCGGAGATCGCGGACCGGCTGGAAAGAGAACATAAAGGAATAGTGCGCGCGATCCACCAGCCCAACAAGGGACACGGAGGCGCGGTCAACACTGGTCTTGAGAACGCGACCGGCCTTTATTTCAAGGTCGTCGACAGCGATGACAAAGTAAAGCCCGCCGCCTATAAGAGCATACTGGATGTGCTCCGCCGTTTCAGCGGCTCTGCACAGGCAGAGGACGCAGACGTCGAAGGTCAGACAGGGGAGGACAGGGAAGAACCGATCGACCTCCTTATTTCCAACTTTGTCTACAACAAAGAGGACAAGAACCGCCATAAGATCATGGAGTACAGAAAGTGCCTCCCCAGGGATCGTGTCTTTTCCTGGGATGAGGCCCGGCATTTCCCGGTCGGGAAATACATTCTCATGCACTCTGTCATATTCAGGACTCAGATGCTGCGCGAGAGCGGTCTCAAACTCCCCGAGCACACATTTTATGTCGATAATATCTATGTCTTCAATCCGCTTCCCTATGTGAAGAGGATGTATTATCTTGACGTAAACTTCTATTACTATTTTATCGGTAGAGAGGACCAGTCGGTCCACGAGTCCGTCATGATCAAGAGGCTTGACCAGCAGCAGAGGGTCAACCGGATCATGATCGATTACTTTACAGATCCCGCCAACCAGGAGAGGATCGGACATCACAAGGCTCTTAAGCAGTACATGTTCAATTATCTGGAGATCATCACCACGATCACTTCGGTTCTGGCTATTCGCTCAGGCTCGCCCGAGCATCTTCAGATGCGCACAGAGATCTGGGACTATCTGAAGAGCCGGGATGAGAAGCTATGGAAAAAGATGAGAATGAGGCCTCTGGGGATGGCTATGAATGTCAACAGCAGTCTTCCCAGGTCTTTCGTATCGGTGTGCTATCTCGTAGCACAGAGGCTCTTCAGTTTTAACTGACAGCTCTTTGGCTTTGGCTGACAGCCCTTAAGCTTTAGCTGACAGTTTTCCGGCTGCAGCTGAAAGCCCTTATACTTTAGCTGAACGCTTATCGGTTTTAAGTGCTTATCGGTTTTAACTGATATAAAAGATCTGTCATCAGATTGTATCAGGAGCTATTTTTTGACAGGAGGAATACTATGTGTGGAATTGTTGGTTATATAGGTCAGAAGCAGGCTGCTCCCATTCTTCTTGACGGACTGTCCAGACTGGAATACAGAGGATATGATTCGGCAGGACTGGCTGTCAGGGACGGCGAGGCGGAACCTGCGATCGTCAAGGCAAAGGGCAGGCTGAAGATTCTGGAAGAGAAGACCAATGGCGGTCACGCAATGATCGGAACCTGCGGTATCGGCCACACCCGCTGGGCTACCCACGGCGAACCTTCGGAGGGAAATGCCCATCCCCACTGCACCGATGACCGCTCTATCATCGGTGTTCACAACGGCATCATCGAAAATTATCAGGAACTCAAGGAAAAGCTTCTTCGCAAAGGCTACACTTTCATGAGCCAGACCGACACGGAAGTCGCGGTCAAGCTCGTGGATTATTACTATAAAAAAGATAAAATGGGTCCTCTGGAGGCGATCGCCCACTCCATGATGCGCATACGCGGCTCTTATGCCCTGGTGCTCATGTTCCGCGATTTCCCCGGAGAGCTCTTCGCTGCCCGCAAAGACAGTCCCATGATCATCGGTGTCGAAGACGGCGAGACCTATCTGGCTTCCGATGTACCTGCCATCCTGCGCTATACCCGCAATGTCTATTATATCGGCAACAGTGAGATCGCCAGGATCTCCGCCGGCGATGTGGCCTTTTACAACATTGACCAGGAAGAGATTTCCAAGGAGATCACCGAGATCAAGTGGGATGCGGAATCCGCTGAGAAGGGCGGTTTCGAGCACTTCATGATGAAGGAGATCCACGAGCAGCCCAAGGCGGTTCAGGACACTTATAATTCCATCGTCAAAAGCGGAGAGATCGTCCTGGAGGGCATTTCCCTCTCGGAAGAAGAGATCAAAGGCATCAGTGACATCAATATCGTGGCATGCGGCAGTGCCTATCACGTCGGCATCAGCCTGCAGTATGTGATCGAGAAGCTGGCAAGGATTCCGGTCCGCGTGGAGCTTGGAAGTGAGTTCCGCTACCGCGATCCCATCCTCAGCAGCAGCACTCTGGTCATCGTCATCAGCCAGTCCGGCGAGACTGCGGACTCTCTTGCCGCCCTGCGCGAAGCCAAGGACAAGGGCGCCAGGACACTGGGCATCGTCAATGTCATCGGCTCTACCATCGCCCGTGAGGCGGACGATGTGCTCTACACACTCGCCGGGCCCGAGATCGCTGTCGCGACGACCAAGGCCTACTCCACCCAGCTGATCGCGGGATATCTTCTCGCCATCAAGTTTGCCTTTGTCCGCGGTCTCATCACGAAGGAACAGATGGACAAGTATCTTGAAGATATAGCCCGGCTTCCCGATAAGATCACCAGAGTGCTCGAAGATAAGGAGAGGATTCAGTGGTTCGCCTCCAAATTCTCCCATGCCCGCAATATTTTCTTCATCGGCAGAGGCATCGATTACGCGATCTGCCTCGAGGGCAGTCTCAAGATGAAAGAGATCAGCTATATCCACTCCGAAGGATATGCGGCGGGTGAGCTCAAGCACGGCACGATCAGCCTGATCGAGGACGGAACCCTTGTGATCGGTGTCGTGACACAGCCCGACCTCTATGAGAAGACCGTCAGCAACATGGAAGAAGTCAAGAGCCGCGGAGCTTATCTGATGGGGCTGACCACCTATGGCCAGTACAATATCGAGGACACTGCCAACTTCACAGTCTATGTGCCCAAGACCGATCCTCTGTTCGCGAACAGCCTGGCCATCGTATCTCTCCAGCTGCTGGCCTACTATATCAGCGTAGCCAAGGGTCTCGACGTCGACAAGCCCAGGAATCTGGCCAAGAGTGTTACAGTCGAATAAACGGTACTGGTCACTTTGCCCTTTTTGTCCGCCTCATATCGGGACACGGACAAACTGGGCGAAGTCTGTGAACTGCGGGCGCTGCTGCTTTGTGATGCATCGACGAGAAATCCGCCCGGTGAGTGAACAGGCGCTCTCCGCGCGCCTGTGCCGCAGGAGAATCTTTTTATGTATAAAAAAGAAAAAACGGGCTGGCTGAAACACCTGGACTTTATTGTGCTGGATCTCATAGTATTCCAACTATGTTATATTCTCAGTTACTGGATCCTGCGTGGAATTTCGAATCCATACAAGATCGTCCTCTACCGCTACCAGGCAATTGTCTATCTGTTCTGCCAGCTGATTGTGGTCCTTGTCACAGAGAGTTACAAGAATGTGCTCAGAAGAAGTACTTTCATGGAACTCACCGCGACATTCCGCTATGTAGCAGGCGTTGAGATCCTCAACCTGCTCTACCTGTTCTCGGTCCACCAGATCTACATGATCTCCAGGCTTCTGACAGGCCTGACGGCGGTGATGTTTTTCATCGTTTCATTTATTGCCAGACTCATAAATAAGAAAAGGATCCTGGATATGAGAAAGGACCAGAAGGGACAGCGGTCCCTGATGGTCATCACTTCCAGTCATCTGGTCGATCAGGTGATCGCTGAACTGACGGAGCACTCTTTTCACGACTATTTTATTTCCGGCATCATCCTGATGGATCAGGCTTCCTCGGACAGGAAAGAGATCAACGGAATCCCGACACTGGGAAGAGGGGAGAATATTCTCTTCTATATCAGCCGCAACTGGGTAGATGAGGTTTTCCTCTACCAGCCGGACAATCTCCCCTATCCGACCGAGATGGTAGATTCCCTGCTCAATATGGGAATCACTGTCCACTACTGCATCTCGGCGCTGAACGAGAGCCGCTGGGGCACCCAGGAGGTCGAAAAGATCGGCAATTACAAAGTGCTGACCAACAGCCTGCGTATCGTCTCGATCCGTGAACTTGCCTTAAAGAGGATTATCGATATAGCCGGCGGAATCGTGGGCTGCATCCTGACCGCGATCATCTTTATTATTATCGCCCCGATGATCTACATAAAGTCTCCCGGTCCCATTTTCTTTTCCCAGAAGAGGATCGGAAAAAACGGCAAAGTCTTCCGGATGTACAAGTTCCGAAGCATGTATATGGATGCTGAAGAGCGCAAAAAAGCCCTTATGGAGCAAAATAAGGTCCACGACGGCATGATGTTCAAGATGGACGATGATCCCCGTATCATCGGAAGTGAAAAGAAGGACAAAAACGGAAAGCCAATGGGAATCGGCAATTTCATCCGCAGGACTTCCCTGGACGAGTTCCCCCAGTTCTGGAACGTGCTCAAGGGTGAGATGAGCCTGGTTGGCACCAGACCCCCCACCCTGGACGAGTGGGAAAGATATGATCTGCACCACCGCGTGCGCATGAGCATCAAGCCCGGAATCACAGGACTCTGGCAGATCAGCGGACGAAGCGATATCACTGATTTCGAGGAAGTCGTGAAGCTGGACCGCGAGTATATCGAGACCTGGAGCATAGAACTGGATTTCCAGATCCTGTTCAAGACCGTTTCGGTCGTGCTCAAACACACGGGTGCAAAGTAGAAGTTTCAGACGGGCTGTACAGACAGCAAATACTTCTGATGGAGCAGAAAATCACAACAACTGTAATAAAATAATAAAAACAGCTGTATTTTCGCAGGTTTTGACGAAAATACAGCTGTTTTTGATTTTAGTAACCGGACAAAGAGTGCGTCAGTGTCACTGACCGAAATACTTCTTGCGGTTTTCCGGAGTGGAATTCATGACCGTACAGGCCGCCAGGGAAAGGTAGGATTCCTGTGGGGTCTCACTGCGGCCGGTGATGGCGATGGGAATATTGCTTCCGATCAGGATGCCGCAGTTGTGGGCGC
>ODAI014250196.1_pt1 | contig 12971 bp, 4 predicted proteins | sample 1539321 | NCBI WGS metagenome assembly ODAI01 (sample SAMN02144231, study PRJEB22623) | gut metagenome | biome: sheep rumen | host: Ovis aries | place: New Zealand | reverse complement strand
TTAAGAGCACTATCTTCAGGGGTTCTTGAAATATAAGAATGCCCGTTAGCCAGTACCAGCAAATAATCACTTAATGCTATACCTATACGTTTTGTTCCAATATCAAGTGCCATAACTTTATGCATTTTTTACCCACTTATTCTCTATTGATTGAATGATAACATCAAGTTGTTTTAATGTAAATTTGTTTTGATTATCTTCAGTGTTATATTTTAATGAAAAGTAATATTCGTAAATACTTTTTCTTAAAATAATTTTTAGGAATTCATCAAAAACTTTGGTGTCATTATATAGAGCATATAAATCTATTGCAGTTTGTTCATCTTTATCATTAAATTTTAGATAAGAGCAGATAAGTAATCGTTTTTTCCATATATTATATTCTTCTTTGTAGAAAACTTTATGAAGGTAACTTTCAACAAGTTTGTCAAAATCATAATTTTCTGATAAAACTTCAGTATTAAGTATTTCTATAAAAGCCTCAAATTCACTGCTGTAATGACTATCCAAAAACCAATAGCGGATAAAATCAGTTTCCATTATTTTATCAAGTTCCACAGCTTGATTTTTCACTTTATCATCGAATAATTTTTTAAGGTAATCTTCTATATTATCTGTTTCTTCTTCAATGTCTGTCAGCAGATTTTTCCAGCATACATATTCATATGGCAGCAGCCACCCGGATGCCTTTTCTTTTGAGATAGTTTCGCCGTGCAGTATTAAGGTCTTTAAGCATTCCGGTTTTATAGGAATATTTTTTTCATCCTTGTAAAAGCGTTCAATAATTTTGTCGCACTCAAATTCTGAAATTTCATTAAATCCGAAACAATCTCTAATTCCGGTGTAGTCGTTTATGACAACGGCAACAAACTGTACTTTTTTAGTTGCGGTATTTTTTCTTGAAAAAATAAGAGCCTGATTTCCATGTCCGTCAGGATAAGTTGCACAGCACCTGTATGGTTTAGAACCTGACAAAAGTTTTTTATAGAATTCAAGAGAATTATCCTCTCTTATGCCTGATAGCTTTAATAGGTTTATATTTTTTTTGACAATAGGCTTTAATTTGTCGTTAATCTTGGGATAAACAGTATTTAAAGCGTGGTATGCAAGTTGAGAATGTGTTTGCCCTAATGCATTCAAAGCGGCTTTACCGACTTCAGAATCGGGAGCTGACAGAAAAACGGGGATTAAAATATTTGCCAGTGCATCTTCGCTGTAATCATCCGATAGAGATTTGACAAGAGTAACCTTGTCATTTTCATTTACAGAGGCAAGAAAGTCCAAAAAATCAATCTGTACTTCAGGATTGACTATGGCATTTTCAAGCAAATTCTTAGTATCATTGTCAACAATATCAACGTCGTTACCTAAATGTTCCGAGAAATCTTCGTATTTCCAATCTGTTTCCAGTTCCCTTAAGTAGCTTAAAACAATAATTTTTACTTCACTTGAAGTCATTGTGTTTTTTAGAACAGACCACAACTGATTTGTTAATCTGTCTTTAGGAACATATCGTTGAAGCAGAAATCTTATAATACGCTCTTTTGACGTGTCAGCATGCAGTAATTCTTTAAATAAGATTTTTTCAATAGTTTGTGTATCCGGTTGATTATCAAGCCGTGCGACTCGATGATGTAACTGCAATATATCGGTTTCATCTTTGCAATCTTCAATGATATTAAGGATTTCAGCTTTTATTTCAAACGGATTTAGTAGCATCAATTATTTTCTTGCCTTTCCCCAAAATGCATCCAGTATCTGCTGCGCCTCGGCAGATGGCATTCTGTCATTAAGTATAAGATATTGAACAGCTATCATAGCACACTCGGAACATATATTTACTCCGGGACCTTTTACCATTTTTAATACTTGGGTATTAGGGCGTTTGCAAAAACTGCAATAAACTATTTCTTGCTCGTTTTCTGATGCAGATTCCTCATGGGAGTGCTTTTCTCTTTTAGCACCTAATTTTACAACTTTATCATCTGACATATTTTTCTCCTTATACCAATCACCTCTATAACCCTTGCGAATTTATTATATCATAAAAATAGGCAACATATAAATTTTAATTTATTATGGCAGTAAAAGCAGGCTTACCCATATAAATAACATGCCGGAGATTATGCCTACCATAGATAAATGCCAATCCCCAAATTCTTTTGCAAGCGGCAATAATGTATCAAAAGATATATATATCATAATCCCCGCAACTGCAGCCATTGCTATTCCAATCATTAATTGCGGTAAAAATATGTGTAATAAAAGCATACCTATAACTGCTCCGATTGGTTCACTTATACCTGATAAGGCAGCATATAGTGTTGCATAACGTTTTTTCCCGGTTGAATGATATACCGGAAGTGCAACCGCAATGCCTTCGGGGATGTTGTGCAGTGCTATTGCTAAGCCTACTGATATTCCAAGTGTTAAGTCGTGTGATGCGGTTAGAAAAGTTGCCATGCCTTCAGGAAAATTGTGGATGCATATTGCAACTGCCGTTAACAGACCAGCCCTTTGTATTTTTTTATTTGTGTTGATTTTGTCAGGAGCTAATAGTTCTTCTTCATCAATGTGATCGGGTATAAAGTAGTCTATTAAAATTGCGGTTAATATCCCTATTATAAATCCGCCGTAAACAACCCATTCGTGATTGTTAGGAAATGTTGATTTGAGCATATTCCCAGCAGCCGGTATTATGTCCGTGAATGACAAAAATATCATTACTCCTGCCGAAAACCCCAACCCGACAGACAATGCTCTTAAATTATCTTTTTTAAATACAAATGCAAATACTGAACCAATAGCAGTTGCCAAACCTGCAAATAACGTTATTAATAAGGCTATTCCGTAATTATGGGGCAGCATTTGTTAAATCCTTTCATTTCATAATGATTTTAACATAAAAATATTTATTTTGAAACTTAATATTTAGCCATGAATTTTAGTTCGCTGTATAATAATTTTATTATTGGAGACGGTTATGATTATTATTGGTGAACCTAAATTAAAAAAAGAATATACAAAGGTGCGTCTTTGCGCAGATGTCGAGTTAAATGAAACCATAAAAACTTTATGGTTTGAGTTCGATGAAAGTTATGCAAAATATGTGGTAAAAGACAGGTGCGATGCTTTTTTAGTTGCATTGCTGCCTATCGCATTACGTAAAAAAAAGGATATCATATGCAATTCTACAGTTTCCGAAGAACTTTTGCATAATATCAGGACTGTTTTAATTCCGTCTCTTGTTAAAGGCAGTCCTAACCTATATAAAACAAGAGTATCTGCAGATTCAAATAAAAAAAGAATTATTTCTGCAGAAGCTGTAGGTACAGGGCTGGCTCTTGGTCCGAACAGTTTTCATATTATAAGTACATATACTGAGGCTGAGTACCCTGTTTATAGGCTGACACACCTTTTAATTAATGATTATACAGATAAAATGTCAGTAAAAGATGATTTTAAAGATAAAAAAAATCTTCATATTTCGGACAATATTCAGGTACTAAAGGCTATTGATTATGCTCAAGAACTTGAACTCCCATATATTCATGTAAAAACAAACTTACTTTCGGAGTTTGATATAAATTATCATCAAGACCATATGTATGTGAACATAAGTTCGGCATTAATTTTGCAAAAACTTTTTAAAACTTATTTTTATGGCTCTACCGGTTGGGATTATAATCATTTTAGTGTGAAAAATGCTGATGTGCGTGATTGTTCAGTGTATGGTGCATTGTTGGCAGAGGTGCTTAGCACATCAAACTTTATGGTGAAACTTGAAGGCGGCGATAAAGATATGCTTGAAAAGTTGGAGGATATTGTCCATTATGCGCCGGCGCAAAGACTTTTACATAATTGTATTAAGGATGATGATAAAAACTGTAATGTGTGTTATAAGTGTAAGCGTACTTTGTTAGCGTTAGAAGCAATAGATAAAACAGATTATTTTTCACAGGTATACGATGTTGAATATTTTAAAAATAACAAGCGTTCGTATTTAACTTATTTAGAGGACAGTTATGAAAAAGGTGACAGGTTTATTGAACCTGTATATAAAGCATTTGAAAAAAGGCATATGCTGACTTGCAGTAAACCTATTTCACATCAGAGCGGCTTAATATCACCGAATAATATAAACACATCAGCATTGATTCTTAAAAATTTAAGTACTGGTAAATTGCTTTTATCAAAACAAATAAAGGATATTCTGCCTGCTGTCGCTTTGGGAAAGATTGTTACGGCTCTTATTGCATTAGAAAGCGGGAAAACTCAGCTCGTTGCCGATGTATCTCCCGAGATATTCTGCGGTATAAACAGATTATCTGTGTATGATTTAATAAGAATAATGCTTATTACTCAAAATAATGATTCTGCAGATATAATTGCGGAAACTGTTTGCGGCTCAATCGATGATTTCGTTGTGTTAATGAATAATAAAATGAGAGCGGTGCACGCATATAATACCAAATTTACAAATCCTTGCGGTTCAGGTTCTGATAATTGTACAACTGCTGATGATGTTGTGAAGATTATGGAGTATGCCCTGAGAAATTTACATTTGCGGAAAATCTTTAAATTGCCTTCTTGTTCAATTTATTCTGGTGACACGGAACATATATTTAATACGATAAATCCGATATTGAAACAAAATTCTCCTCTGTATATGCCGGAGTGTATCGGAGCAAAATACGGTATGCAAGGGATTTTTGCTAATCATATTGCTTTCTTTAAAAAAGATGACTCGGTATATTTATTGGTATTGCTTGGAATAAAGGATAACAAAAAGCAGCTGACACGTTTTCATGATGTAAAAAATGTGATGAGTTGCATATTATAAGTCTACTTTAGTCTGTATAGCTGCAATTTGGGTGCATTATCGATTTGTGCCTTGTCTGTCCAGCCGTCATACAAGTCCATATAAATGTCATCACAGTCGATGTCACCCAATAATTTTACCTGATGAATTTCTTTTGGTAAATCTTGCCAAGGTACATCATTAAATGCATCACTCATATATACTGCAATATTTTTTCCTGCTATATCTTTACCAACTTTTTCCGCATAATCTGCCATGACATTTCTTATTTGTTGCTGTACCTCTGTTGACGGCTTTTTGGCGTCATTAATCTCAATGTTATCTATGACGAATGCAAGTACTCCGTTATCTAATGTTACCATATAGCACAGAGCATTACCCACAGGTTTATCTGTATTGTTGTCAACAAGTTCAATCATATTGTAGGTTGTATCAAGCAAGTAGTGTGGCATAGCATGCCCGTTTGCCCCGCCCATAGCTATGCAGCATGTTGAATAGTTGCCCTGGAATAAATCTTTTTGCGGAATTCTGTCCCACATTTTAACTGTTATATTTAATGATTTTGTAATTTTTGTACCGTCAGGAATTTGTCTTAACGTGGCCAGTCTTGATTCTAAGTGGTCTTTTATTGTTAGTGTTTTTTGTGCCTGAGCTCTTCTTGTTTCATTGTCAATGTTGCTTTCAGCGCGTTTCCATACGGGTCCCAGTTGTTTAAGAATGTTATTTATAAATTCTTCCAATTTAGCTTTGCTTGCACTTGCTTCATTCGGCATCACAAACTTATCATCTTTAATGCATTTTGGGAATAATTTTTTTATAACTTGGGTCAAAGCTTTATTTCCCATAATAGTATTAAGTTCATCCTGAACCATTGCAGAAATTTGCATTAACTGTTCCGTATTCTTGTCTCTTGTTGTAAGGGTTATTTCGTTTTCTTTTTTCGGGTGCAGCCATTTGTCATAATTTGCATTTGCTTTATTAAACATAGCCTTTGTTTTGGCATTTGTTTTTCCATAATCATTAGATTGGTCATGGATATATCTTTCAAAATTATCTAAGTTCGCCGCGCGAATAATATCATTAAAAGATTGTTTACTTTCTAATGTTTGACAGCCGGAGATTGCTCTAGACAGCATATGTGCATATTTTGTATCCCATTGGGTCAACTTCTCAAGTGGTATATTTGAAATTTGTTCATCGCTTAAACCTGAATTTTTCATGATTTGTTTAAATAAATCAATTTTCATTTGCGCTACATCAACCCTGCCGTTATCGCTTATTACATCTGAAAGTTTTAAATTTAAGCCGCTTTCAAAATATGCTTTTACAATATCTATAAAATCTACTTTTTGTGTTGGCAAAAACGGTTTCCCGTCGATATTTAGAGCATTTGATAATTCTTTTATCTGGAACTGAACAAAATTTGGTAACAGCTTAATATCCATTAAGTAATCTTGAAATTCATCAAATCGTTTCCGCATTAAAATATCAATAACTTCTTTGTCGAACGTTGTAACTAAATTGAATAGTGAGTCATAATTAATTCGATAGAAATTGTTTATTTCCTCGATTGTTTCCCAAATTGTGCTATTTTCACCATTTATATACAACTCGGGATGAGCTTTCGTTCGCTTTTTCATTGAATCTATTTTGTCGAATGCTGCATTTATTTCAGCTTTAGTCATTGATAAAATAGTGTTTAGCGCACAATTATCATTAGTAAAATATGAAATATCCTGCGGCTCAGATGATATACGGAATGATGCCATACCGCTGCCGACATCGCAAAAACTTTCTAAAAGTTTTTCAATAACATAATCTATTGGAGTTGCATCATCCATTTCTTGTCCGAACAACCTTCTTTGTTGTTCTTCGTATTTTGCAAGCTTAACAAAATCCAACGGTTCAATGTCTTCTTCTTTGATTAAATCTTCCTGTTTTATTTGTTCTCTGCGTCTGATTGAAATACCGTCAGTTGTCCATTCTTTATTTTTGAACGCATCAAGGATATCTGTTCTTGTTAATAATGTCTCAAGTATCGAAACAAGTCCTGTTTCTTGAGGGTGTTCTGATGTAATATTTTCAATTGCGATATCAAAATATGTTTTGATATTTGATAAATGCCAAAATTCTTCAGTTTCTAAAATGTCAGCATATCTTGCCCATTTTATCAATTCTTTTATTTGCTCATCAGTTGTAGCCGGTTCATTGATGGAATACAATATTTTTTCAATGATTTCGTTTCTGTGTTTAATGTTTGAAAGCAACTCTATTGTTGTGTCAAATTTTTTAGAGTTGGAACCGAATAATCTATTAATATTATTTAATAAAGTTATTGTTCTTTGGTCTAATTTTAATTTATCCTTCACAGAATAAAGCTTGGATATAAATTGGTCGCTAAATTCGCTTGCCATATGTATGGCGCAGCAAAGAGAGTCCCGTTTGGGGTTTAGCGGATTTTCATAAAGTTGTTTTATAATCCATTCTCGTTCAAAAGAATTTGTTGCAAATTGAAATTCTTTTATATTTTCCGTACAGTTTACCAAATCCGAAGCTGATTTTGAAAATAATGAGCCATGAACCCCTCTGTTTAAGTCTGCAGCAGCATTACAGTATTTAATCCAATCTAATAATTTTGTTTGATCAATTTTTTTTATATTTTCAATTATCTCCCAAATTTCATCGTCAGGGTCTGCATATTCATGGAATTCTTCAACACATTTTGAAGCAATTTTGTAAGCTTCTTTTGAATGTTTATCAACTGAGATTTCGAAAGCTTCTTTTAAATTTGTTTTATCAAGCGTTTTATCCTCAAGTATTTCTTTTAAGAAGTCAATATTTTCTGCAGACTCTTTTGCTCTGAGAACTGTCAGCATATTAACTTCGCTATCACTCTTTGCAAACATTTCAAATATTTTGGTAACTGTTTCAATGTTTTCTGATGTGGATAAATCTTTCAGCAATTGATATGTTGTACCTTTAACTTTAAGAGCTGTTTCGAAGAATTTTATATGTGCTGGTGAATTTTTATATGGTTCTATAATATCCATAGCCCCGCCAAAATGAACTTCCGAAATGTAACTTACCCCTGTTGGAATTTGACAAATTTTATCGGCAATAGTGTTTATACTCATAATTTCAGAGCTTGGGGTTCCGTTTGCATAATCCAACAAGATTTTACCTAATTCATATCTGTTCATTTTGTTCAAGTTTTCGTCTATTAAATCCTGCAGCTCAGAGCAAGCATCTTCAGATGAAAATGCTTTCTTCATTACGGTGTATACTTTGTCTGTTGTATATCTTGTTGACCAGTCCGAAACTGTTTCAAATACGTGTAATTGAGTATCATTTTGCATATTTTCTTTTATGAACAAAGATAAGTCATCTTTTCTCATTTTTCCGTACATAATTTGTGATTCTATTAAATCGTCAATTTTTTCATCGATTTCAGGAGGCAATTTGGCTTTAGCCTGCTGCTCAGCAGCCTGTTGTTCAGTTTGTCCGTGTCCTGAAGTATTGTTATTAAGGTTGGTAGATACTCCTCCGCCGGATACACCTGCATTTTCAAATGGTTTTGTTTCGGTAACCGTATTCAATTGTTCATTAACAGCTTTTTCATCTTTTGTTTTAGGGGTATCTGTTACTGGTTCTTTTCCTTTTAGTACTCTAAGGGTGTGGGTATCAGTATATTCGGATTTATCAACCCAGCCTTTAAATGCATCCATATATATTTGCTCGCAATCTGTATCACCAAGCAATGATATTCGTTTTTGGATTTTTTCCAAATCTAAATATGGGATGTCATTATATTGATTCCCAAGAAATATTTCTGTATTGTCTTTTCCTGTCACTTGTTTTGCAATTTTATCGGCGTATTCTATAATTGCGTTTCGCAGCTGCTTGCCTACATCGGTAGAGGGTTTAATTGAGTTGTTTATTTCGACGTTATCTATTACTAAAGCAGGTTGCCCGTCTAACCCTGTTATCCAAAAACATAAAGCATTCCCGACGATTTTACCGCTTACGTTATCAACAAGCTCAATCATGTTGTATGCAGTGTTTGTCAGGTAATGCGGCATTGCGTTACCGTTTCCGCCGCCCATACCAATGCAGCAGGTCGAGTAATTACCTTGGAAAATATCGACTTGAGGGACTCTGCTCCAATTTCTTATTCCAATATTAAGTGTTTTGATTGCTTTTTTAGATGATGAACTGTCATCAATTACAGCAATATCTCCGAGCCGCTGTTGAAGGTGTGAACGTATATTCAGAGTGTTACGTGCTTGTGTTGAACGTGTTTGGCTGTTTAGATTGCCTTCTGCACGTTTCCATATACCGTCAAGCTGATTTATAATATTTTTTGTGAATTCTTCTAATTTAGCTTTACTTGACATAGAATCTTGCGGTATTACGAATTTATCGTCTTTTATATTGTTAGGGAATTGCTTATCGATAAATCCTTTTAATGCAGGGTTTTCTCTCAGTGTTTCTATATCCTGTACAATTTGGTCAGCAGTTTGTGTTAATTGTTCGGTATTTTTATCTGTTGTTACAAATTGTATTTCTGTATTATTATTCAGCCAAGCCTGATAATTCAGGCCGTGTTTACTAAACTCCGATTCTGTAATGGCATTTGTTTGTCCGTAAATGTTATCCTTGCTTTGAATGTATTCTTTGAATTCACTGCTGTTTGCAGCACGAATTACATCAGTGAATATAGATAAGTCTGCATTTTGTATTTCTTTTGAGAGCAGATGTGCATATTTCGTATCCCAGGCTGTTAACTTTTCCGGCGGAACTGAAGCTATTTCTTCTTCGCTTATTCCTGCGTTTTTCATGATTTGCTTAAATAAATTAATTTTAATTTCAGCAAGATTTACATTTCCTGCTTCTGCAGCCTCTTGAAGTTTAGATGCATCCATTCCGTTTGCACGGTATGCCGTAATTAAATCAATAAATTCAAGTTTTTGTTTTGGCATAAACGGTTTGCCGTCAATGTTTGTGCTGTTAATTAGAGCATTTAATGCGTTTAATTCTGTTAAGTCAAACTTTTTGATTTCAGATAAATATGTTCCGGCATCTTTAAATCTTGTTCTTAAGAGTTCCGTTAGACTCGTTTTATCCATAATTGTGGCTGCAAGTTTTAGTTCTTGTTCGTGCCAATTGAAGAAACGTTCAACTGCTTCCAACTCCTGTTCGGCAGTTTCAAATTCGCCGTTAATATATAGTTTAGGATTTGCTGATACAAGTGTCTTTTGGTGCTGAATTTCAGCTGTAACCTTTTCTATTCCGGTATTATATATTTTTAATATTGCATCACTGCTAAGGTTGCCAAAAAATTCAGCAGCTTTTGTTTTTGGTAATGCATTTATCTCATTTGTTACTATCTTGTGTATCATTTCAAACGTTTTTGAATCAGTATTTTTAAGGAAGAAGGTTACATCTGTTGATAATAACTCGGAGTCATTTTTTATTAATTCGTAAATCTGTTCTTTAGCTTTAATATCACTTACGGTTAAGTTTTTATTATTTAAAGCTGTGGACGCATAATAATACCCGTTATCACCATCAGCCATCATTTTATTAAGTAAATTTATATATTCATTAGCAGTTTCTGTATTAATAGTGCCGTCTGAATTTTTAAACGCTTTAATATATTCGGCTGAGGATGTTATTTCCGGTAGTGCGTCTTTGAATTTTTCACTTTTATCAAGTAAATCTTTATCAAGTATAATTTTGCCGTCTTGTTCTTGAATTGCTTCAGAAAGCATGTTGCCGCCATCTTCTGAACCGTATTTGTTAAGTATAGATTCTACTAATGATAAGTCTTCTTCCGATAGCTTCGAAAGCTTTTGTAAATCTTTAAACGATTGTGATTCAATTCCCGGCATTTTTAAGACGCGCAGCATTGAGGAAATTTCATCGTCATTCATTTTGGATATAGCTAAAATTTCGCCGTATGTTAAATTTACTTCTGTATCTTGGTTATCTTTTATAATGTTCCCGTTTTTCAACGAGATAGCCTCGTTGCCATCCGTATTAAGAACCATTATTCTTGGTGTTACAATTTCAGTAAATAAGTTATATTTCTCAATTTTAGAAAATTCATCCTCTGAAAGTTTCGCAAACTCAATTGCAGTTTCAATATTAAGGTTTTCACTCAGCGGAAGAATTTCGTTTATAATTCTGTCTATAGTTTCCTTATCATATTTTGCAAGTGCCTTGATTTCTTTCGGTTTTAATAATTTGCCGCTTATTTGCATATTAAATAAACCTTTTTCGGCAATTGAATTAAATTCATTTTCAGGTAATGCTAACAGCTCTGCAATATCTTGGCTTTCGGGTATGTATATTTTGCCGTTAACACGTTCTGTAAAGTTATATTTTGCAAAATTTTCTTTTTGTGTATCTGACATTTGCCGCAAGGTCTCAATTGTTTTAATAGCGCTAACTCTTGAGGTTCCTGATTCAACATCAAATAGGTTCATTTTAACTATTGCAGAAAATTCGTCATCGCTCATACTGTTTAGATATTCAATTATGTCATGAGATTTTAATTTTAGAAGATTTCTTTTATTAGCAGTTTGCCATTGGCTGTCGGTCATTTTGGACATATATTTTAATTTTTCTGAGTTATTTGTTGTGGAATCAACCATTGAAAGCAGATTTCTTGAAACAAGATTTCCCCAGCTGCTGTCGTCAAGTTCGCATAATCCAAGTAGTGACGAAACATCTTTTGCGTGTTGGCTTATAATCGGGTGATTTAGAATATATACGGCTCTGTCAAAATTGTGGGGGCTAACATTAGCTAAAGCGCTCAATAATTTTAAATTAGATTTTTGTTTACCTGCTATTTCAAGAATTTTTGCGAAATTCCCGTTTGCCATTTTCATAATTTTACACAGGTCATTACCGTTTATGTATTGGCTTGAACTTTTCATAAATTCAATAATCGTATCAAGTCTTGACATATCAATGTTATCGAATTTTGCAAGCTGCATTATAGTATCAATACTCATATGCACGCTAAATGAACCGGAACCGTGCGGCTCATATATATAGTCTTGTAATTTTTCAAGTATTGTATTTGCTTTTTTTAGTTGTCTGCCTGTCATTTCTCTTGCAAGTGTCTTTTTCATATCGTCGATTTGCCTTTTGACAAATGCTTGATTGAATTTAGAAAGTTCTGCTTTCTTTTTATCCTTTTCAATTTGTATTTCCTCAACAAGTCCTGTTTCTTTTGGTCTTTCTGTTGAAGTTTTTTGTTGTGCAGGTTGTAATTGCTGCGTTTTAGTGTCAGTTGTTACTTTTGCTGTTTGTGCGGGTTTGGTTTCGCGTTTCTCAATTTCGTTATCAGCTTTTGTGTCTGTTTTAGGTACTTGTTTTGATTTTGCTGATGTATCTGTTGTTGATTTATCTTTTTTAGCAGTATTAACTTTATTTGTGTCTTTTGGTGTTAAAGGTTGTTGTGGGTTTGTCAGGTTAGAAATTTGGGCCTTCATTGTTTCAAGTCTTTGATGAGTAGCTTTTGTATCGGCTACACGCGGGTTAGAACTTTTTATAAGTTCTAGTGCAGCTTCAAGTTTTTTTGCAATATCTGAGTTAGGATTGCTTTGCTTTATGATGTTAACTAATCTTTCTAAATGATAAGCAAATTCGCTGCAAGCTGTGATATTTTTTTCATTAAGACTTGTTGTATTTCCAAGTTGCCCTTTAATTTTTGCCATTTCTTGTTTGCAGTTATTCCACAGTGCCCGTTGCTTTTCAGGGATTTCAAAATCATTAATTTGTGCAAGCTCACTAAATCCGCCGTTAATTTTAGACATTGGTGTCGGATATTTTTCTTGTGGAGTCTGACTTTTTTTTGATTCATTGTCTGTTATACCCCATACTTGTTTGGTATCTTGTGGCGGTTCGGGCGGTGTATCCGGTTCGACAGGTTTATTAGGTTCGGGTTTAACCCAAGTGACTTTATGTCCTGCAAGTTCTTCCAATGATCTTAAATCACTTATCTTATTATCGCCAAACTTTATGTTGCCCGTTACTTTTTTGAGCTTCTTCATCTCAGTTAAGGTTGACCCGTCAAGTAGCATACCGCTCCTAACTTCCGAAACATTTGACATCAATTTATTTTCATCAATACCGAGTT
>ODAI013411180.1_pt1 | contig 12972 bp, 10 predicted proteins | sample 1539321 | NCBI WGS metagenome assembly ODAI01 (sample SAMN02144231, study PRJEB22623) | gut metagenome | biome: sheep rumen | host: Ovis aries | place: New Zealand | reverse complement strand
GGCGACTGGCGGGCCACCTGGAGCGGCGAGGGCGGCGGCGTGCTGCTGAACCAGTGCCCCCATCAATTGGACCTCTGGCAGTGGATTCTGGGTATGCCCAAAAAGGTGCAGGCCTATATGCGCTATGGCCAGTGGCACGACATTGAGGTGGAGGACGATGTGACCGCCCTGATGGAATATGAGGATGGCCACACCGGCGTGTTCATTACCTCCACCGGCGACCCCCACGGCACCAACCGCTTTGAAGTGCAGATGGACGGGGCCCAGCTCATCGCCGAGGGGGAAAAGCTGTATCTGGCAGAGTTTGAACAATTGGAGCAGGAGTGGAGCAAAACCAACACCGCGCCCTTTGGCGCCGTGCCCTGCCGGGAGATCGAAGTGGAAACCGACGGACAGAACCCCCAGCATCAGGGCGTGCTGAATGCCTGGGCCGGGGCCATCCTGCGGGGCGAGCCCCTGGTGGCGGGCGGCGAGGAAGGCATCAACGGCCTGACCCTGTCCAACGCCATGCACCTGTCCGCTTTCCTGGGCAAGCCCGTGGAGCTGCCCTTCGATGAAAACCTGTATTATGACGAGCTGATGAAGCGCGTGGCCACCTCCCGCCGGAAGGAAGCCAAGGCCGCCGTGTTCGCCGATACCGCCAATTCCTACGCGGGAACCAAATAAGGCAACGCCTTTGATCCGTGTTCAGAGCGGACAGGAGGCGGCAGAGCAAGGGGAGGAGCGGACGAGCGCTCCTCCTTTTCGCCAAAGAGCAGGAAATCGCCGGGCGGGCGAAGAATTACTCACCCAAACGCCAAGGGAGGAAACAATCATGAATGTCCGCGGGGAATGGCTGGACGCCATGCTGAAAATTGTGTCGCCGGTGCTGGACGCGCTGGCGGAAGGAAAACTGAAATCTTCGCTGCCCCTTTCCTTTCATCCGGAGCGGGCGCGGTTCGCTCCCCTGGAAGCCTTTGGCCGCAGCATGCTGGGGCTGGCGCCCTGGCTGGAAGCGGACGCGGACAGCCTGGACCCGGAAGAAAGAACGCTGCAGGCAACATGGCGGGAAAAGGCATTGCTGTGCATGGACCGGGGCACGGACCCCGCCTCCCCGGATTACATGCTCTTTGACCGGGACGGCCAGCCCCTGGTGGACGCGGCCTTCCTGGCCCACGCCATTGTGCGCGCGCCCAAGGCCCTGGCCCATGCCATGAACCCGCAGACAAAAAAGCGCCTGGCCGACGCCTTGCGCGCCTCCCGGGCCATTCCCGCGATCCCCACCAACTGGCTCTTTTTCACCGCCATGGTGGAGGCGGGGCTGTATGTGCTGGGGGAGGAATACGACGCCTTCCGGCTGCTGACCGCCCTGCGCTGCTTTCAGGGCTGGTATGTGGGGGACGGGGTGTACGGCGACGGCCCGGCCTATCATTGGGATTATTACAACAGCTTTGTGATCCAGCCCATGTATGTGGATTTGGTGAACCTGATGGGGGAGAGGCACCCGGAAATCGAGGCCATGCGGGAATCCGTGAACCGCCGCGCCGCCCGGCACGCCGCCCAGTTGGAGCGGATGATCGGGCCGGAGGGCAGCTATCCCATCATTGGCCGCTCCATCTGCTATCGGTTCGGGGCCTTCCAGATGCTGGCCCAGGCGGCGCTGGAGCATATGCTGGAGCCCCCGCTATCCCCTGCCGCCGTGCGCTGCGGCCTGACGGCGGTGATCAAACGGGTGATGAACAGCGCTTCCATGTTCGATGAGCAGGGCTTCCTGCTGCCGGGCATTATCGGCAGCCAGCCGGAATTGGCGGAATCCTACATCAATGTGGGCTCCCTGTATCTGTGCAGCGCGGTGTTTCTTCCCCTGGGCCTGCCGCCTCAGGACCCCTTCTGGCAGGACCCGGATGAACCCTGGACAGGGAAAAAGGTATGGAGCGGCGGTCATATCGCCATCGACCACGCCCTGGAGGACGGACGTTGATTTTCCGTTTTGCCGCTGTTCTTCTTGATAGAAATCCTTGTATTTTTTCTCAGATTCGTTTATAGTAGGAAGGACTGGAAAAAACGGGGAGGGACAGACATGGAGCAGAAATCCTGGGCCAAAGCGGCGCGGCAGGCGTCTTACGCTTTGGCGGCGCTGACAGCGGAGGAAAGAAACGCCGCCCTCCGGGGCATTCAGAAAGCCCTGCGCGGCCACGCGGCAGAAATCTACGCGCAAAACGAACTGGACATGGCCCAGGCCCAGGCGGAGCAATTGGCCGGGCCCCTGCTGAAACGGCTGAAATTTGATGAGAAGAAAATGGCGGATGTGCTGTCCGGCCTGGATTCCCTCCTTCGCCTGCCCGATCCTTTGGGCCGGGTGACCCTGGCCAGGGAGCTGACGCCGGGCCTTAACCTGTATCGGGTCAGCTGCCCCATCGGGGTCATCGGGGTCATCTTTGAATCCCGGCCCGACGCCCTGGCGCAGATCGCCTCCCTGTGCTTAAAGAGCGGCAACGCCGCCCTGCTCAAGGGCGGACGGGAAGCCCTGCGCACCAACCGCGCCCTGATGGCCGCTCTGCTGGAGGGGGCCGCGGGCATTCTGCCGGAGGGCTGGGCCGCCCTGCTGGAAACAAGGGACGACGTAAATGATATGCTCACCCAGGATCAGAGCATTGACCTGATTATTCCTCGGGGCAGCAACGCCTTTGTGCGCTATATCATGGAGCATACCACCATCCCTGTCATGGGCCACGCCGAGGGCCTGTGCCACACCTATGTGGACCGGGACGCCGATGTGGACATGGCGGTCAAAATCACCGTGGACGCCAAGACCCAGGCCCTGGCGGTATGCAACGCCACGGAAACGCTGCTGGTGCACCGGGATATCGCTGCCGCGTTCCTGCCCGGCTGCGCCCGGGCGCTGCGGGAAAAGGGCGTGGAGGTGCGGGGGGATGCGGAGGTCCGGGCGATCATTGACTGCCGGGCCGCCGATGACCAGGACTGGGACACCGAATATCTGGACGCCATTTTATCCATCAAACTGGTGGATTCCCTGGAGGAAGCGATTTCCTTTATCAACCGCCACGGCTCCCACCACACCGACGCCATCATCACCAACGACCCCGCCGCCCAGCGCCGCTTCCTGACGGGGGTGGACAGCGCGGGGGTGTATGTGAACTGCTCCACCCGCTTTGCCGACGGCTTCCGCTATGGCTTCGGGGCGGAGGTGGGCATTGCCACCGGCAAGCTCCACGCCCGGGGCCCTGTGGGCCTGGACGGCCTGTGTACCTATAAATATCACCTGATCGGCTCCGGCCAGACCGTGGAGGACACGGTCAACGGCACCCTTAAATATACCCACCGGGATCTTTAAAAAGTTCAAAAACAAGCCGCTCCTCCAAAAAAGGAGCGGCCATTTTTTCAGTGTGCAGAGTTCAGCGTACAGAGTTCAGATCATATTGTTTTTCAATGATTCCGCGCGATCTTGTCATACCCTATCCGCCTGAGTTCTGCGCTCTGAATTCTTCACTCTCGTTCTAATGCCTATTGCCTAATGCCTATTGCCTAATGCCTTTTTCCCGCCTTACCGGTGCTCGCCCAGGAAGAAAATGGCCACGGTGCCGGGGCCGGAGTGGGCGCCGATGATGGCGCCGATGGGGGACATCTGCACGGTCTTGGCGTGGAAGCCCAATTCCTCCAGGCACTGCACGGTATATTTCGCGTCCTCCTCGCAGTCGCCATGGGAGACGAACACGGTCTGCCCGTCCCGGGGCACGGCCAATTCATTCACCTTTTCCGCCAGGCGCTTCAGGGACTTTTTCCTGCCCTGCACCTTTTCCCGGGGAATCAGCTTGCCTTCAAAGTCCACATGCAGGATGGGCTTGATTTTCAGCATGCTGCCCATGAACGCAGCCGTGGCGCTGACCCGGCCGCCCCGGCGCAGGAACATCAAATCGTCCACCGTGAACCAGTGCACCAGCCGCTGCCGGTTGTCCACCAGCCAGGCGGCGGCGTCCTCCAGGCTCAGGCCCTGGGCCCGCTTTTCCAATGCGTAATGCACCAGCAGCCCTTCCCCGGCGGAGGCGCACAGGGAATCCACCACCTTGATCTGGGCGTCGGGATGCTCCTCCAGCACGATTTCCCGGGCCAGATTGGCCGCCTGATAGGTGCCGGACAGGCCGGAGGAAAACACCAGCGCCAGCACTTCTTCGCCCATGGCGATCAGCCTGCGGAATTCCTTCAAATATTCCTCGGTGCTCACCTGGGAGGTGGTGGCCACCTTCCCGCCCCGCAGGGCTTCATAGAAGGGATGCCAGGTGCTCACGTCGCCCAGGGCGCAGGGATGCTCCTGCCCGTCCATGGTGTATACCATGGGCATCACCGTGATCTTTTCCACTTTTTCCACATAGCTCTGCGGCAGGTCGCACCCCGCGTCAGTCACAAGCCAAAACATCGGTATCATATCCCCTTTCGTATAGCAAATATGCGTGTATCGTTTTTTCGTTCTATGTTCCAAGCAAAATCGACGCCCGGCACAGGCGCGCCAAACAGCGTAAAGCTTTATCAGCTTGGAACTTGGAACTTAGAACTGTCAACGACTGAAAGCGTTCTTCTGAGTTTGCCTGAACAAAAACGCATCCCTTTACAAAAACGCCATGAGCCTTCTGATCTCCTCCTGGGACAGCTCCCGCCACTGGCCCCGGGGCAGATCCCCCAGCTCCAGGGGGCCGAAGCGCACCCGGCGCAATTGCAGCACCTTGTGGCCCGCCTCCTCGAACATGCGGCGCACTTGGCGGTTGCGGCCCTCGTGGATGGTGACCAGCACCACCGTGGCGAAGGTTTCTTCTTTCACGATGCGCACCTTGGCCGGGGCGGTTTTATGGTCGTCCAGCATCACGCCCTGGCGCAGCAGACGCACGGTGTCCAGGCTCACCTTGCCGGTGACCCGGGCCAGGTAGGTTTTATCCACCTGATGGGAAGGATGCAGCAGGCGTTCGGTGAGGGCCCCGTCGTTGGTCAAAAGCAGCAGGCCCTCGCTGTCGTAGTCCAGCCGGCCCACGGGATACAGCCGCACAGGATAATCCCGGAAATGATCCAGCACGCAGGCGCGGCCCTCCGGGTCGTTGACGGTGGTCACTTCCCCGGCGGGCTTGTGATAGAGCACATAGCGCTTTTCCGCCTCGGGATGGATTACCTTTCCGTCCACGCGCACCTCGTCCTCTTCCTCCACCTGGGTGCCCATTTCGGTGATGGTGACGCCGTTTACCTGCACCTGCCCGGCGGCGATCATTTCCTCCGCCCGCCTGCGGCTGGCCACCCCGCACAGGGCCATGTATTTCTGCAATCGCATCGGTTGTGTATCCTCCAAATGTATGTTCGTTTCAGCGCCCGCAGCCACACCGCCGCGCCCGCCGCAGCCCACAGATAGGAAAATCCTTCGGGGAGCTCATTCCCCCGCGGCCAGGGGCCAGCGGGCTTCAAGGCGTTCCCAGCCCCGCCGAAAGGAGCGCTCCTCCACGTCCTCTGCCGCCATCAGCGGCACGGAAATCAGGGTTTCGCTCCCGTCCATCAGCCGGGCTTCCCCCAGCATCTGCCCCGCGCGAATGCCCGCGGGCAGGGAATCCGGGATGTTCAGCACCAGGTCAGGCCAGCGGTCGATCGGCACCGGCGCGGCCACGTCCCTTTGGGCCACCAGGGCCACGCTTCTTTGGCTGCCGCCCGTGACCGGCACCTGCCGAACCGTTTCCCCGGCGGACAAAATCGTCGCCATCTGCCAATTGGCAAAGCCCCGGTCCAGCAGGGCGGCGGCTTCCCCAAACCAATTGGGGCAGTTCAGCACCACGCCGATCAATTCCATCCCGTCCCGCTCCGCGGCGAAGGCCAGGCAGCGGCCCGCCGCCTTGGTGTAGCCCGTTTTGATGCCCAGAGCCCCGGGATAGGTGGACAGAAGCTGGTTTTTATTGGTCAGCACCCGGCTGTATTCATGGCCCGCCCAGGGAATGGACGCCCGCTGGGTGGACACGATTTCCCGAAAGGCGGGCAGCTTCATGGCTTCCCGGGCGATCAGGGCCAGGTCGTAGGCGGTGGTGTAATGTCCTTCCGCCGGCAGGCCGTGGGGCGTTGCAAACGCCGTATTTTGGCAGCCGATTTCCCGGGCCCGCTGGTTCATCCGTTCGCAGAACCCTTCCACCGTGCCCCCGATATGCTCGGCGATGGCCACGGCGGCGTCGTTGCCGCTGGCAAGCATCAGGCCGTAGAGCATCTGCTCCAGGGTCAATTGCTCCCCCTGGGCCAAATAAATGCTGGTGCCCGGCACCCCAAAGGCGTTTTTTCCCGCGGTCACGGTGTCCTGCAAATCGCCCTGTTCCAGGGCGATCAGCGCGGTCATGATCTTGGTGGTGGAGGCCATGGGCAGGGGCTCGTTTTCGTTCCAGGCGTCCAGCACCCGGCCCGTTTTTGCCTCCAGGAGCACATAGGCCCGGGCCCCCTCGCCGGTTTCCTCCGCCATCGCCCCTCCATTATACAAAAGAATCAGCCCAAAGAAAAGGCCAAATATTGTTATTTTTACGATTCTTTTCATGTCTGCGGCCTTTCTTCCTGCCCTTCATTTTTCTTTTGCAGCAGGCGTTTCACGTCGTCGATCAGCTGAGGCGCGCAGTTGACGGCCCGCTCCCAGGCGGTGGTCTGCTGGGCAGGCAGCACCTTCACCCCGTCCCCCTGCACCACCAGAAAACCCACCGGCTGCACGGATACCCCCGCCCCGCTGCCCCCGGCAAAGGGCATTTCTTCCTCCGGAAGCCGGTTCTTTTCCAAGTCGCCGCCCCCGGCCACAAAGCCAAAGGTCACCTTGGAAACAGGAATGATGGTGGCCCCGGCGGCCGTGGGAATGGGCTCGCCGATCACCGTGTTCACGTCCACCATATCTTTGATATTTTCCAGGGTCGTCTGCATCAGGTTTCCGATTGGATGGTCCATGCTTTTTCCTCCTTGCGGTCCGCGCCCTTGCGCATACGCCAGCGCAGCCATGCTGCCAATAGGGTGCCCAGCCGGGCATGGGCTATGCACAGAACATAAGCCCGGGTCTCCCCGCCAAAGGAGGGACGGCAGCGGAAATTACCCGAAGGCAGCAGGGGGCGCAGGGCAGAAAGAAGGCCAGTGAGCAGGGCGGCGGACGCGGCGTCGCTTCCTCCAATCTGGAAAAATACGTCCAGCCGGTCCACTGACACCAGCCCCTTGAGGGCCGCCCGGCCTTGATTGCTTTTCAGCAGCAGGCCCAGGGTTTTCAGGACCGTCCCCGACCGCCCCCGGCCCAGCCTCAGGGGCAGGGGACGCTTTCCCAGGACCCCGGTCAAAAGCAGCCTGCCCGCTTTGTCCCGACGGGCATGGAGGCTCCCCCGGACGCGAACGCCCCACACCGCCCCCCCCGCCTGCAGGGAGGGCAGCCCTTTTGCCCAGCGCGCTTCCACCCCCGCCCGTACCGGCGCAATCAAAATGATATATAGCGCGATCAGCAGCCAAATCATGTTTGCTTCTCCTTTTTGGCGCATTCATGTGGATGATAGTTCTAAGTTCCAAGCTGATTCAGTACAGCGCAAATCCGCCCATCAATGGGGATAACTATTTCGCTTAGAACTTTGAGCTTGGAACTGTACACCTATTATCTTAAACTGCAAAGATATTTTCTATCCCCGTTCAATCCCCGCTTTGCTTCTCATAATTCTGAAAAAATTGGTTCATTATATAATTTTGCCGGAAATTCCAATATATTCCTGCTATTTTGTTCCGAAAAGAGTCAAGAAGGAAGAACGCAATTACTAAATCCTTTATGCTTTCTCGGAGGGGGGTGGGGGGAACCGCTCTTATAGCCAGATGGCCCGTAGGGACGCCTGGCGCGTTTCAACCAATCATTATGGTGAAAGGAGCATGGGCAAGCAAAGCGCAGGCCATGCGAAGTAACACCAAAGAGCGGTTCTCCCCACAAGCTTGTGCATTGAGCCCAAATATCAACCATCCTGTTCCATTTTTGGAAAACAAAAGTGGATAAATGGGTACAAACAGACAAAAAGTAAGAAGAAATTTATTGGATACAGGATTTGCATTCTATTGTAAAATGGCGTATAATGAACAAGATTCGCCTGAGGCATTTTTTGGCGTATCGCGGAAAGGGGGAAGGGGTATGGGCCAAGTGGTATGGATCACCGGCGCGTCCAGCGGGCTGGGGCTGCACACGGCCCAGGCGCTGGCCCGGAACGGGTTCACCGTGGTGGCCGGAGCACGCTCCTTCGGCAAAGGAAAAAAGGCAGAGGGCTGCCAATGCCTGCCCCTGGACGTGACGGATCAAAAAAGCATCGACGCTTTCGCGGCGGAGGCCCTTCGCCTGCAAGGAACGCCGGATATTCTGGTGAACTGCGCGGGGATGCTGATTTTAGGCGCCTGCGAAAGCTACGCCCTGAGCGAACTGCGCCAGGTGATGGAAACCAATTTCCTGGGCCAGGCGGCCATGATCAGCAAGGTCATGCCTCTGATGCGGGAAAAAGGGAAAGGCCGCATCGTGAATTTTTCCTCCATCAACGGCCTGCTGGGCATTCCCTTCGAGGGGGCCTACACCGCCAGCAAGCACGCCGTCGAGGGCTACTCCGAATGCCTCAGCTATGAAGCCAGGCCCTTCGGCATCGAAGTGATGCTGGTGGAGCCCGGCGACCACCGCAGCGGCAGCGCCGCCTACCGGAAGCATTCCCTGGGCATGACGGAGGACAGCCCCTACAAGGCCGCCTTTGCGGCGGGCACCGCCCAAATCGCCCACGACGAGGCCACCGGCAGCGACCCGGATATCCTGGGGGAAAAAATCGCCCGGGCCTTAAAGCGCAAGCGTTTGCCCCGCCGCCTGCGGATCGCCAAGGCGGACCAGCATCTGGCCGTTGTGCTCCACGACCTGCTGCTCCCCGGCCTGTTTGAAAGGATCATCGGGCCCTATTATGGAAAAAAGAAATCATCATAAGATACGCACCTACAAGGGAAATGAGGAAACGAAATGAGTGAAGTGCTCGCCCGCAGCGCCAGGCTGCGGGAGGATATGACGCTGAAAAACCTGTTTGAAATCATCTGCGGCGACGAAAGCAAGGTGGCTGCCCGCTATCTGGACAAGGGCGAGGAAATGGCCATTACCTACGGAGAATACCGCGCCCGGGTCTATGCCGTGGCCAGCCTTCTCCGCTCCGCCCTGGGCGAAAAGAACAAGGGAAAATTTATCGGCATCCAGCTGGACACCTGCCCCGAATGGTTCTATCTGTTCTGGGGCGTGACGGCGGCGGGCTACAACGCCGTGCTGATGGACTTTACCCTCAGCGACGACATGACCGCTTATATCCTGCGCCAGGCCGGGGCGGTGGCGCTGATCGGGAAAAACGTCCGTTCCCTGCCCGGCGGCACGGTGCAGTTTACCGTGAAGCAATTGTCCATGGCCCAGGAGGCCCCGGGTTTTGCCCCGGACTTTGGCACCATGGTGGCCTTGTGCACCTCCGGCACCACCGACACCAGCCGGGTGTTCGTATACAACGCCCAGGCGGTGTGCAGCCAGGTGCTCAACGCCGAAATGCTCTATAAGGCCAACAAGCGCATCATCTGCGACGAGCCCCGGCGGCAGCTGGCTTTCCTGCCCTACCACCATATTTTCGGGTTCATGGTGTGCCTGCAGTGGATTCATTTCCTGGGCTATGAAACCGTGTACCTTCACGACCGCAGCCCCCAGTGCATCCAGGATACCGCCCGGCGCTTTAAAATCACCCACCTGATGGCGGTGCCCCTGCTGGCCAACAACCTGTCTGTGGCGCTTAACAAGCGGGTGGCCAAGGAAAGCCGCCTCAAGCGCGCCGGCTTTAAGACCCTGCGGGGCCTTTCCCTGGCCCTCCAGTCCATCGCCCCCGGCTTCGGGCTGGACTTTGCCAGAAACGTGCTCTTTAAGTCCGTCACCCAGCAGATGCTGGGCCCTGACGTGCGATGCGTCATCCTGGGCGGCAGCCATACCCCCAAGGAGCATATGCGCAATTTAAGCGCCCTGGGCTACTTTACGGTGTCGGGCTTTGGCATGACGGAAACGGGCATCACTTCCGTGGAAACCAACATGAACGTGATTACCCGCACCTCCGGCTCCGTGGGCCGGCCCCTGGCCTCCGCCGAATACCGGGTGCAGAGCGACGGGGAAAAGAGCAACCGGGGCGAAATGTACATCCGGGGCAACACCATCCACACGGGCCGCCTGGTGGACGGCAAGCTCCTGCCCCCCGCCCTGGACGAGGAAGGCTGGTTCCGCACCGGCGACGTGGTGCGCCTGGAAAAGGGCAGCCGCATGTATGTGGAGGGCCGGGCCAAGGACGTGATCATCAACGAGTCCGGCGAAAACGTGTACCCCGATGAGATCGAGGACGCTTTCGGGGCCCTGGAGGGCGTGGATCAGTTCTGCGTGCTGGGAATCAAGGCCCGGGCCAGGCAGGCGGAAAAAGAGGAAAAGGGCTTCCTTTCCCATCTGCCCCATCTGCCCATGCACAAGAAAACCAATGTGGATTATGAGGATATCACCCTGATCCTGAACCTGGGCCAGCACTACAAGGACGACGAATACATCGCTGCCCTGATGACCCAGGTGCGCCGCATCAACAGCGCCCTGCCCGCCGTGAAGCGGGTGAACCGGCTGCTGGTGACCAGCGAAAAATTCCAGACCGCCGCGGGGGTGAAGGTCAAGCGCCTGGCCCTGAAAAAGCAGATCGAGGAAAACAAGCTGGCCTACCGGGAAATCGACATGAACCGCCGGGACGAGGGCGCGGCGGGGGAAGAAATCAAGCCCCTGATCCAGGAAGAAAACACCCCCTCCGATTTGCAGCTGGAGGAAATCAAGCAGAAGGTGCGCGCGGTGTACGCCGAAACCCTGGACGTGCCTGTCTCCGATATCCGGGATGACGCCCACTTTATCGACGAGTTGGGCGGCGACAGCCTGCAGGTGCTGGGCATGAGCCTGAAAATCGAGGAGCAGTTCAACGTGCTCATCCCCACCGAGGAATACGGCAAGTGCACCACGGTGAACGACCTGGCGGCGCTGCTCTATGCCCGGGTGCGGGGCGACGTGGCCTATGAAAGCGCCGCGCCGGAAAACCAGGAGCCCGTGACCCCCATCACCCGCTTTGAGGATTCCCCGGAATACAAGGCCTTTGAAAAGCGCTATCAGTCCCTGATGGGCGACGGCCAGGAGAACCCTTATTTCGTGGCCCACGATTCGCCCCTGCTGGACCGGAGCTTTGTGGACAACCAATGGCAATTGGACTTTGGCTCCTACAACTACGTGGGCATGAGCGGCCGGGAGGAAACCAAGGCCGCCGCCAAGGCCGCCATCGACAAGTACGGCACCTCCGCCTCCGGCAGCCGCCTGCTGGCCGGGGAAAAGACCCTGCATAAAGAATTGGAAGCCGCCATCGCCGAATGGAAGCATACCGAAACCGCCCTGGTGCTGGTGGGCGGCCACTCTACCAATGTGACCTGCGTTGGCAATTTCTGCGGCAAGGGTGATTTGATCGTCTACGACGCCATCGCCCACAACTCCATCGAGCAGGGCTGCCGCCTTTCCCAGGCCACGGCCAAGCCCTTCCCTCACAACGACACCGCCGCCCTGGAAAGCATCCTGCGCAACCAGCGGCATAAGTTCGGCAAGGTGCTCATCGTGATCGAGGGCGCGTATTCCATGGACGGCGACATTGCCCCGGTGCCGGAATTCGTGAAGCTGAAAAAGAAGTACGGCTGCTTCCTGATGGTGGACGAGGCCCACTCCGCCTGCGTCATCGGCGCCACCGGCGGCGGCGTGGACGAATACTTCGGCCTGGCCCCGGACGACATCGACATCAAGTATGGCACCCTGAGCAAGGGCCTGGGCACATGCGGCGGTTACCTGGCCGGGTCCCACGCCATCATTGATTACATGCGCTATAACCTGCCCGGCTTCGTGTTCTCCGTGGGCATTTCCCCGCCCCTGGCCGCGGCCAGCCTGGAGGCCATCCGCCTGCTGCAAAAGGATCACACCATCGTGGAACGGCTGCACCGCAACATCAAATGCTTCTATGAGGAAGCCCATAAGCGGAACCTGAACACCTGCCTGGCTGGGGAAACGGCCATCCTGCCCATTTTAGTGGGCAAGGATGAGGACGCCTGGGAGCTGAGCAACCGCCTGCGGAAAAAGGGCGTGATCGTGCCCCCCGCCGTGTATCCCGCCGTGCCCAAGAACAAGGCCCGCCTGCGCTTCTGTGTGATCAGCGAGCATAAGCCCGAGCAGATCGTGGAGGCCCTGGACAAGCTGCTGGAATGCGCCAGGGAGGCCGGGATCCAGCTGCCGTCGTAAGACCCTTGATTTTTGGCGTAAATGGTCAATTTTGCAGCATAAACTGTACAGTTTCCGGTCGTTTGTCCGTTGCAATTTTATGAAAGATTTGCTATAATATTAGAAAACAACGAGGAGGTGCGTGAATTTGAAGTCCGTTCCGATCAAGCTGAGCTTTGCCGAAGAAGTCAAGGCCTTCGTCAACGCCGTTAACCGTTACCCCTATGACATGGATCTTCGCTCCGGCCGCCATGTGGTGGACGCCAAGTCTATCTTGGGCATCTTCTCCCTGGATCTGAGCAAGCCCATTACCCTGGATATTTACGACGATAACTGCGATGACCTGATCGCCGATATCCAGAAGTTTACCATCTGATGTGATTCCCGCGAAAAAAGCCGCGTTTGTTTGCGCGGCTTTTTTTGCGCTTAAATAGGTTCAATACAAAATCTTGTGCGGATACCAATCAATCTATGGTTCTTTCCTCCATAAAGCATTGGAAAAGGAAGATCGGCATTTATCCATTCCTGGATTGCTTTCTCGGAGGGGGACGAAGCGCGGACAGCCGCCGGTGGCGGATGTCCTGTCCGCGCTGAGATCAGCCGAAACAAGCGATCTGCCCATGTAGGGACGAACCTCGGACAACCGCCTGTGG
>ODAI011479247.1_pt1 | contig 12972 bp, 13 predicted proteins | sample 1539321 | NCBI WGS metagenome assembly ODAI01 (sample SAMN02144231, study PRJEB22623) | gut metagenome | biome: sheep rumen | host: Ovis aries | place: New Zealand | reverse complement strand
TTAAGAAAGATAGTTTTTTATTCAACTTTAGCAAGTGAGAAATCGGCCTGAAAGGCCAATATCTCTTAGCCCAGGGCAGCGCCCTGGGAATATGGAACACAAACAACCAGCGCCCTGAAAGGGCAGCATCATGAATAAAAGAAATGATTTTGCCCTTTCAGGGCGCAACTGTAAACCACATCAAACCCCAGGGCGCTGCCCTGGGCTATAGGAGGGTTGCCCCTTCGGGGCGCACTTGCTAAAGTTGAATTTTTTAGTTCGTATTACCTTAAAATCATGTCATTATGGTTAGAATAGACAATTTTGGTCCGTACAACCGGATTTACCTTTACCCTATTTTCAGGGCAGTTTTCGAGACCACAGGACTCAAGGACAATCTGTCCTACTACGAAGTGCAGGCTCTGAAGGCCTACATATCGCAATACCGCCCTATAGCGGACGATGAGGTGAACACCTTCTACGACGAAGGGTTCGCACGTTTAGACGATGAAGAGGCATTCATGACAATCAGTCACCTCAATCCAGAGGCCAAACAGTTTGCCACCGAACTGCTCACAGCAGCCTTCAATGCCGAACAGAGGACTGACATGGACAGGCAACGCTTCTTTGAGGTATTACAACTATGCGCATTGCCTATGCCCTATTAATCATCCCAAAAGCCGACCTACGCTATGTTTAAGCGCAAACTCCACAAGATGTTGTCGGAAGGCGAGGGACGCCAGTTGTTTTGGCTGCTTATCGTCACCGTCGCATCCTTTATCGTCTTCACGAGCATTGTCAAATTGTTCTTTCCTGGATGGAACTTCTCCTGGCAGGACATCATCGCACTCTACCTCGATGCCGGCAACTTCTCAGGTGCAGGTGAACACGACTGGCTCCGTCTGATTATCGCCTTTGTGGGCATGTTCGTCTTCTCCGCACTGCTCATTTCGGTCTTCACCAACGTCTTCGACAACGTGGCCAGCGCCTACCGAAAGGGTGAGGCACGTTATCGCTTCCGCGACCACGTGCTGATCCTGGGGGGAGGCAACATGCTCGACAATATCCTTATCGCACTCCACAACAACGCCGATTATGCCGACAAAGACATCGTCGTGATGACCACATCAGAGGTGGAACTGCTTCGCGACAAGATGGAAACAGTGCTTTCCGACAAGCATTTCAGCGACCATATCACTTACTACCATGGCGAGCGCGATACCCGAGTGCAATTGGAAAGCGCATGCCCCCAACATGCCGCTGTCATCTATATCATTGGGGAGGACAATGAGCCCGCCCACGACACCCTCAGCATCCGCTGCAACGACTTGCTCAGCGACATCTGCGGTCAAGAGGGCGAACCGCTGACTTGCTACCTCACCTTGGAGCAGCACACCTCCATCAATGTCTTCATGTATATGAAGAATCATGGGGGTGGGCATCGGTTGCAGACCGAGGTGGTCAACAACAGCGAGTACGTGGTGGAACAACTCCTGGTCAATACCGACCTGCTGCCAGCACTGCATATCGACGATCCTCAGCACCTGCATATCGTGGCGGTTGGTGGTTCATTTACCACAAGGTCGTTTGCCAAGGTGGCGGCACAGATCTGCCACTATCCCAACTTCCCGACCGCAGGGCGCACGCGCATCACATTCATCGACGGTGATATGCGCAGGAAGATGGACGACTTCGTTGCCAACAACCAGAGTCTTTTCGACCTCTCACACTATCGTTATGTCAGTCCGACGGAAACAGAAGAGCACCAGCCCAAGGATGGCTACGGCGACTTCCTGGATGTGGAATGGGAGTTTCTTGACAGTCGCATGTCGTCGCCTTTCGTCCGCCAACTTCTCAAGGAGTGGGCCACCGACCCTATGCAGAAACTCGTTATTGCAGTTTGTTATGACGATCCAGCCATCACAACGGCAGCGGCACTTCATCTGCCATCTGTGATCTATGAAAAGGGAACGCCCATAGCCGTCTATCAAAAGGAGCATACCGAACTCATCGACAAGGCCAAGGCGACAGGCATGTACGGACGGCTCATCTGCTTCGGCGAGGCGACACCATCCAACGACTCGCTCTTCATCCGTCAGGCGGAACAAGCCAAACGAGTGAATTACCTTTACGACAAGGAGTTTGGCAGACAGCCCTCAGCCAATGAGGGCGAGGCATGGAACAAACTCTCCCATGCCCACAAGCGTTCGAGCATCGCCAGTGCCAACAGCATTGCATTGAAACTGCGCAGTTTTGACCTGGAACCCACCCGTCAGAGCATCGATGCCTTGGACCATGAGATGCTGGAAAGTCTGTCGGAGGTGGAGCACCGTCGGTGGATGCTGACCATGCTCATGATGGGCTATCAGGCGGCCAAGCAAAAGGACAGACGAGACAGAACCAACTTCGACCAACTCAAGCGCGAGCACTTCATTCACCTCGACATCGCACCCTACGACGAATTGCCGCACATCGAGCAAAAAGACCTCTTCATCGTCAAAAACATCCCCTATATCATCAAGAAAGATAGAATGGTGTGATAGACTTGTTCGCTTGTGTTTAAATGTTCATTGTCCAATAATACTGATTGGTAAAAGCATCGAAAAACCATTTGGCGAACAATTCAGGCGGATTCTCATAATAGCGGTCTGATGTTTCCCCAGGATTGATTTCTATAATCAATTCAGGCGTGGCATCAATGGCATAGTATTTGCTGCCAATGGGTTTCAATCGTATGATGGCCTCTTGCACGATTTCTGGAATGATTCCCGACTTATGGTATGCTTTGCCATTGAGAATCCAATAGCGATCTTCTGAATATAGCGGCAGGTCCAGCCATTTGCGTATGGCGAATATATTTGTTTTCGGCATTTTGTCGAAGTACTTGAGCATCTCATCAAAGGAGGTCGTTGGCCATGTAGATAAGTCTTTGCCGTATGAAACCAATGCCGAGACATCGTTTTTGACGAAAGCCTTTTCCCACTTCCGCTTTTTGATTTCCTTGATGGTATTGTCATCTAATTGCTTACAGAAGAATGTGGGGGTAGTCAAATCCTCGATCAGCGGATAGTATTGGGAGAGGAACAAAGTAGAACTGTATTCCGCCCAACCTTGGATCATGTGTTTGTGGTGAGGATAGGACTCTTTATTCCAAATTGTAGTTCCTCTGTAGAGTATCGTCTGCGCTTCTTCCATAGGCTGAGTACCTATGGCAAATCCGCATGCCTCCATGGCTGACGACTCCTCCTTGAGAAAGGGAACTATTGAATCATCGCCCTTTCCAATTGACTGGTATAGAATTTGTATCATTGTGCTTTTAATCCTCTCTGAACAAAGCATGCAGCCATGCCGCAATGGATATTTTCATACAGTACTTGACGTATTCCACTGAATCCATGGCAAAGACATTCTGGCTCAGGAATTCTTTGGTGGTTGTTGTAGAAAACAATGGATGATGTGTCAAGTCATAACTCTCCTCGAAAAGGAGCTTGATGGTGGGTTTAGCTGCTTCAAGTCCACTGGTGTCCATGCCGAAAAAGTCGGCAAAGTAGGAGTACTCCGCCAATTCTTTGGGGATAAAGTCCCTGAAGAACCGACGAGCCCAACGTTTCAGGGCATCTTCTCCTTTTCCCATTCTTAGATTGCTGATTTGGTCGATGATGTCTTTATCGGCAAAAAAAGATTCCAAATGTAAGCCTCTTGGCTGGTAAATCAACTCGTCCTCCCAAGGTGTGAGGAACTCGTATCCGATATTGTAGGCAGCCAGTCCCTTTGTCTCGTCTTCGATAAAAAGTGAGTCACCACCCTGACCTGTGAAAACGATATCAACATGCTCTTTGGCAAATACATCAGCAAGCGCCTTTGCCGATTCGTTGGATTTGATGAACGCATCAGGTACTTGATGCTTGGGAGTCAGTTCCAAATGATTGTAGAAGGGATATTCTTCCAAGTCCAGGAGGATAGACTTCTCACCCCATTGGCTCACAATATTCTGTATATACCGTTCTGTTCTGAACTCAAAACGGTTGACTGCATAGCCTGCAAGTACACAGGGTATCTTGAAATATCGAAGCAATCCTATAATCAGTGTCGAATCGAATCCTCCACTCAAATGCACACCTATCCTCTTACCCTCGAATCGCCGAAGATATCTTTCCACAGTCTGCAGAAAAGTGGTCATACTGACATGATCCAATGGCTTAGCTTGGTACATTTCGTACTCCAGACATCTTTGCTCCCTGTTCCATTTAAATCCAGGTAGAACAGGAGTATAGGATTTGAACAAGGGAAGCCATTTGTCTATTTGATCCATACCTAATTCTTCATTCCGCAAGGCATGGTCTATCTCAAACTCATTCCATAGTCCTGATGCCAGTTCCGACCAGATGCTTTCAACCACAGAGTCGGTTGTATGATGATAGAATTTGATGGAAGGTTGTGGACTTCCTATGACTACTTTCTTTTCCATTCAAATTCGAATATGGGTTGGTACTGTATCCAGATGGTGTCGTTGATATCGGCATGCATTCCGTCCTCAACAATCCAGGCGTGGAGTTGTGTTGTCGGCAGAAAAGCTCCGATGAACAAAGCGCCATGATGTTTGAAACGTTTGGAAAGGGATGCTGTGAAAATGGCTCTGGGCATGCATAGTTCTCTTTGCCGTGCGTGTGGAAAAATGGCATAGAATTGTTGGTTGGCTTCTCCTGCATCCTTGTAAATCGGAATACGGATGTAAAGAAACAGCCGAGCAAGCAAGAAGAAGTGCTTGCACAAGTAGGTCAGAACGAAGGCATATAGTTTTATGCCGATAGAGGGAGATGGATTTTCCCCTTTTCTAATCCTTGGTTTCAAAAGATAGGGATTCTCCACATATTTGTAAGACTCCACATGACCATCTGCCCTTTGTTCATATTGCTGATAACATACCAATGCTCCAAAGTATGGATTGAACACATAGGTATGATTATTGTATATAATAGCGGGTAAGAAAGTCATGTGAAGTCCCTTCTAAATCGATGTTTGTTAGTTCTGGCTGGCAGAGCTGTTGCTGTTGTCCTTTTGGAAGCCCTTCACGCCTGCATAGTCGGAAACACCTGCAGATTTACGTCCGTTGATGTTCTTAGCACTGGCAACAATCTTGCCGCCAAGCAACTTTTCGATAAATTTTTTCATATTGAAGATAATTTTTGTTTAGTGCCTACTCTTGAAAGGATTTTCGGCATACTCCTGTCTCACATCCAATGATATTTGACTTTTCTATTTTTTCATGACTCTCCAATTACCAGGCGATGCCCAACTCAGTGCCATTCCACTGAATCCTGCCCTGATAAGTGCCTCACGGATCTCAGTTGCCTGAGGACCCGCAGTATTGTTTGATACAACCTGAAGCATGTAACCTTCAGGTATCCCATCCATGTATCGTGGGGCTATAAGTATGTACGCTTTCATATGAGGTTAGTTTTGGTTTGTGAATGTTTGATGATAGTTGCTATAACTTTTCATGGCAAAACTAATCATTTGCCCTTATAAATAAAAAAAGAATGGAGTTCAAAGTGGTTCATTCGGTGGTTCATTTGAGTTCACTTGAAATCCACTTTGACTCAATTCTTCGTAATCGATTGATTGTCAATATTCAATCGTTTATAGTCTCAACTGCTCCAGATAGTCGAGTTGATGGAGGTCGCAATAATCGAGGACACGCTGCCACATCAGCCTTGTGGAGTCTGAATGCTGGGGGTCGAGCCGGTAAACGCCGATGAAAGTATAGGTGGAGTCCTGGACGTTTTTCATGAAAGTGACACGGAGCTCCTTGAATGAGGTGACGCGCAGATAGTTGTCGGCGTTGCGCATCTTCACAGTTTCTGCTGTGTTTGTTGTGGTGTCGATAGGTTGCCAATACTCAAGAATTGTTGGGCAGAGGCTGTCGGTGTTTCCCTCATTGTGCCATTCGGGATGGTTGTATTCAGGTCCCCAGATGATGATGCCTTGGTGATGTGGCAATGCCACGCTCCAAGGTGTGGGGGATTCAGTCACCCCGAAAAGGCGAAGGTAGTCGTCAGTGGAAGCGAAAGACTGTCCGAGGCGTAGCATATATCCGTTTTGAGTCGTTTTGTCTTTAGCGTCTGAATGGTAGAGCAGTGCTACTATGCACACTATGGCAAGGGCGCAGATGATGTTCACCAACATCCATTTGTGCCTGAATCTATGATCCGTTTTTCCGTTCTCGTCAGGTCTGAATGTGGGTTGATCTTCTTGTTCTGGTTCAGTTGATGTAGTGGGTTCGGTTGATGTAGTGGGTACGGTGGATGTGGTTGGTACGGTGGATGTTGCAGGATTTGTTTGCTGGCAGAAGTCGTCCCAATCCATGTAGCCCACATAAGCGGCCAGCACATCGAGTGTTGAACGTCGTGGCATGACCACGTCTCCCACATACCCCCATAGTCGCTTGAGTGTGCTGACGCTGACTGTGGTGTGCATCTGTTCAGAGATACAAGCGCAGAGATAGTCGAAGTCTTTCGGGGTCTTGACTGTCCGTCCCAACTTGGCCTCTATGTCTTTTTTCAGCCTGTCTAAGTGTTGTTCCATTTCGAGTGTTGGTTTTTCATTCTTGAATAGAAATCGCATGGTGAATCAATACACCATGCGATTTTATTTCAGTAAGAAAACATCACTTGCTATAGTCGGGGATGCCGAAGCCGAAGACGTTGTCGGGATGCTCGGCGTTGTCACCCAAGGCACGGATGACACCGATTACCTCCTTGGCAGTGAGTTTGGGATTGGCCTGCCAGAAGCATGCCACACTGCCACACATGATGGGCGATGAGAAACTGGTGCCGTCGGCTGTGGTCAGAGTGCCGTCGCGGTCGATGACTGTGCAGTCCTCACCCTGAGCGCAGATATCGGGTTTGATGCGTCCGTCGGCGGAGTTGCCGATAGAGGAGAACAGCGTGTTCACTCGCTTGTTGTTCACCGCACCCACTGTCAGGATATTGTCGGCATCGGCAGGCACGCCAATCAGTTTCCAGGCGTCGTAGAAGGCGCTGTTGCCAGCCGACTGGCAAAGCACCATACCTTTGTTGGCCGCCATGGAGGCTGACTTCGAAATCAGATGCGTCTTGCCGTCGAGTTCATAATAACGCACATTGTCGGCCTTGTTGTCGAACTCTGTATAACCCAACGAGGTGTTCACTACATCAGCACCAACGCTGTCGGCAAACTCGATGGCAGCGCACCAAGTGTCTTCCTCAACCAATTGCTCACTGTGGCCGTCTTCGCTGCGAAGCAGCCAGAAGGAAGCTTCAGGAGCTGTTCCCACAAATGTGCCTGGTTGGTTGGTGCCGATGCAAGAAAGCACCATCGTGCCGTGCAATTCCTGCTCGAACACGTTGTCGATGCCTGGGTTGACGAAGTCCTGATAACCCAGCACATTCACGTTCTTGAGCATCGGGATGATGTCGGCATTGTAGAAACCACCGTCGATCACGGCGATGGTCATGCCTTTGCCTTTATAGCCTTTTTCGTGGAGAACGTCGAGATTCATCATGTGGAGCTGTCCCCAGCCCTTGCCGTAGTAGTTGTAGGGTTCACTCTTCATCGCCTCCGCCTGAGATCCGGGCGTCACAATCAGTGAGTCCAGATGGGCATACTCCATCTCCTGCTCCTCAGCTTCCTGGCGTTCCTTGACGGCCTGTGCGATGAGCATGCGCAGCATCATCGACTTGAACATCTCGAGGGAGTCTTGTTGCTGGGTCGTCAGTTCTTTCACATCTGGATAGAAGAGGTCTTTGATTCTTTCCTCCTCGGCATCCAGTTGGTTGCGTATTTCCTCCTCAAGAGAAGATGTGGTTACTTCTTCCTCTTCCACCTCTGCTGCTTCTTCGGCTGGTGCTGCCTCAGATGGAGCCTCTGTCTTGATGTAGGCGAAGCGGGCGTTGTGGTCGGGTGTGTCGTCCTTGGTATAGACTGCCACCTGGCGTACCTCTGTGACAAACGCCTCCTGGCGCACCTTGTCCATCAGTGTGGTGTCGGTGGTTTCCACCACCACCGTGTTGTTCCACTTGCTGCAGATGATCACCTTCACCCCATCGTTGCGCAGGGCATTGAGATAGACCTGGCTTACGGGTAGGTCGGTCTTGTCGATCTTCAGTTTCTGGCGTTTGCGACGCTCAATGGCCTTGGCCGAGAGAAATTGCTCGGGATGGCTGGTGGTGAAGGCTGTGCCTTTCTTGTCTTTCAGTGTCACGCGATAGCGATAGCGGGGCGTGTAGTCCTGCGCTGACAAACCGAGTGCAAGCATGAGGCACAAAATGAGAATCGGAAATCTTTTCATTGTTTTGTTGCTTGTTATTGTTAGTTAATGACTTGCCCTTGGGGCTTCTTTTTTCGTACAAAGAGCAAAAATAAGGTCTTTTTCCCAAATGACCAACTAAATCTGTATTTTTTTTCGTGATTTGACAGAATGCAGCCATCAGTGGGCGCGGATATACACACCAAGGCGAAGGCTTTTATTTGTCCAAATTTTGTTATATCGATAAATAGTTATAGATTTGCATGGAGAATCAAAAAACGGTATTATGACAGCAATAGAGTTGAATGCGCAGATATGGCGGGATATGGCCGAGATTGCCGATAATGAATTACTGTTGAAACAGTTGGCTAAGTACTTGAAGAAGTTAGTGGCTAAAAAGCAGACAGACCCGTCGCTGATGACGAAGGAGCAATTCTTCGCCAATGTTGATGAAGCTCTTGAGCAAGCGCGTCAGGGGCATGTCCATAGAATGAATCCAGATGAATCATTAGATGATTTTCTCAAAAGGGTCGGCTGATGGTATATCAAATTGACTATACTGACAAAGCTATCGAAGGTTTGATTCGCCTTCGTAGGAGTGAACCAAAGGCATACGCAAAGGTGCAACGTCTGATTGTTGAACTGAAGGAACACCCTAAAACCGGTACAGGCAAACCCGAACAACTGAAGGGAGACCGAAGTGGTCAATGGAGATGTCGTATTACCGACAAACACCGATTGATTTATACCATTAATGAGTTGGAAGTCGTGGTGTTAGTGCTTACCACTTATGGGCATTATGAGGATAAATAATTTGATGGGGCAAGACCAAGCATAATCCCCCTCACCAAAACGTGGTGTGGGGGATTGCTATATCTGGAAGTGTTTTGACCCTACGATGTAATACCTTTATTCAAAATGCTTTCTGCCTACGTGCTTATAGCTCCAAGAGGTGAGCCAGAAGAAGAGGAAGGCGGTGATGAGTCCGGCGATGGAATCCACCAAGTAGTGGGCGCGGATATACACTGTGGCGCAGCACAACAGCACATAAACGGGCATCATCAGCCAGAACAACCAGCGGTTGCCACTCTTCCAAGCCAGAATCATCGTCACGGTGCTCATACCCACATGGCTGCTCGGAAAGGCTGCTGTAGGGCGTTCGCCTATCTCCTGCGCCCCAGCCACCAGACCGCTGAACACACCCGTCACCTCCTGTTGCATGGCTTCGAGATGGGTCTTGAAAAAATAACCCATCTGGGGGAAAGCACCGTTCTCGTAGCCCGACGAGCCTCTGGACTGGAAATAGTACTGAGGACCAGCCACAGGACGGAAATCGCACCCCACGTAGTAGATGAAGAACGACCCCATGAACACATAGCCAGCCCAATCGAGACGTTCGTATCGGCATAGCATATAATACAAGATGGTCAAAGCCATCATGTAGTAGTAGGCGTAGTAGCCGAAGTTGAACATCTCACTCCAAACCACGCCAGAAAGCCACTGCCTGAACTCCAGTGCAGGCTGGCAACCGAAAAGCGCCTGGTCCCAACCTGCGAACACATGGTCGAGATTGGGATACTGGCTGCTGAAATCATAGGTCTCGGGGTACCACACAATCAAGGTAAGGAAAATCAGTATCATGCGCACCCAGACACCCAAACGGCAGGGATAGATCAAATATGCGATATTGACACCCAGCATGGCCACAAACACCCACACACGGTTCATCACCAAGGCAGAGGCATCCTGAAGGCCGGCATGGTGGATGGCAATCAGCGCCGCTGTGAAAATCATATACGCCAATGTCACCACTTCTGCACTGAGCAGGCCCTTGAGTCTTTTCTTCTTGAATACGATGCTTAAATCCATTTTTCTTTCTTATACCAATTGATTGTTTCTTCCACACCGCGCTGGAGGTTCCACTGAGGCACATACTCCAACTCGTCGATCATGCCGCTGATGTCGCAACGCCAGTTGCGCTGCTTCATGATCTTGTACTTGTCGCCATTGAGCGTGGCGGCCTTGCCCGTCAAGCCCGACCAGAACTCCGACACCGCAGAGACTGCACGCAGCAACCATAAAGGAGCCTTCACGTGCAACACGCGCTTCACGCCCATATTCTCCTGCAACAAGTCGCTGAAAGCCCTTGAAGAATACACATATCCGTCGCTCACCAGATAGGTCTTTCCTTCGACACCTTTGTCGATGGCTGCGAAAATGGCGCCTACAAGGTCTTTCACATACACAAAGGTGATCTCCTGGGGACGGAAACCCACAGCGAAGTCGATGTGGCGTTTGATGCTCTTGGCCATCAGGAAGTAGTCTTTCTCGCGAGGTCCATAGACTCCCGTAGGACGCATGATGACCAGCGGGAGGCCTTCTATGCCGCGAAGGTAGTCTTCTGCCCTCAGTTTGCTCTCACCATAGGCTGTATCGGGTTGGGCCTTGTCGGTCAGGGTGATGTCGTGATAGACCGACTGCTGCACCGTGAAACGCTCCACAAACGACTTGGAGTCGTGAATGCCACGTGGTATCACTACCTCGTGGGGCTCCACTGGCTCTTCCTTGATGGGCCCCATCACACTCAGGCTGCTGAGGTAGATGAACTGACGCGGCATCATGTCGAGCGCCACGAGCGTATCGACCAGATTCTTCGTGCACTCGAAGTTGTTGGTCATGAAATCCTCTGGATGGAGGCACTTGGTGGCTCCGGCGGCATGCACCACCACATCCCACTTGCCATACTTCTCCTTGAAACGCTCCAACTGACTGCGCAGCGTGGTGGCATCGGTCAGGTCGAGCGGCAGGACGTTCACCCATTCAGCCTGCAAGTATTTGCGGCTGCTGGTGGTCCTGATGCCTGCCCACACCTCATAATGACGGGCATGCGCTTCCTCGGTCAGAAAACTGCCGATGAACCCAGATGCCCCTGTGATGAATATCTTTTCCATTGTCTGTGAATGCACTTCTATATAACAAGCAGTCATTGCCCAACTTAGCAGCAGGAGGTGAGGCTTTCCCAGGCAAACATTACAGTGCGGCAGGAATGCCGCACCTCCTATTCTGAATGCTTGGAAAAATGTCCTTTTACTCCAAGAAAAAGTGAAAATTCAGCTTTCATGAGGCAAATTTACCACTTTTTTAGGCTTAAAATAACTTTTTTGCCGCTTAGGAGTGCAAACTATCGAAAAAATGTAGTAATTTAATCGCAAATTTCTAAAAACATCACGATTATGGGCAAAAGTAAGAAGAATAAAATGTTTCTGCCGACTCTTGACAGAAACCTCCTCACCGAAAGAATCATGACGTTCCTCATGGGGCATAGAGGGGAGAGTTTTCCGAAGAAGAAACTCATGCGATTGCTGAAGATCACCAACCATCCTGGCAAGATGATGGCTGTGGATATCCTCGAGCAACTCATCGAGCAGAAGAAACTCAGCCAGAATTCCGATGGCGACATCGCCTACAATCCACAGAGCCAGATAGAGGTGGGTACCTACGTGCGCCGCAGCCACGGCAAGGGATACGTGGAGACAGAAGACGGGACCATCGTCAGGGTCTATGACGAGGATGCCCACCATGCCATGCACGGCGACAAGGTGAAGGTGTGTGTCTTCGCCAAGCGCCGTGGAGGCAGCAAGGTCCTGGGCGAGGTGACAGAGATCATTGAGCACAACGACAAACCCATAGTCGGCATCGTTCAGATGCACGGCGATGTGGCTTTCCTGGTCACCTACAGCAGTTTCTTCCCCTACGACATACTCATCCCCAAGGACAAGCAGAAGGGATGCAAGGACGGCGACAAGGTCACGGTCAAGGTGCTCAGTTGGCCCGACAACACGCGTAATCCCATCGGTGAGGTCATCGATGTGCTTGGTAAGAGCGGCGACAACAACACCGAGATGCATGCCATCCTCGCAGAGTTCGGCCTACCCTACTCCTACCCGGAGGCAGTGGAGAAAGCAGCAGACCGACTCGACCCTGGTATCACCCCGGAGGAAATCGCCAAGCGCGAGGACTTCCGACAGGTCACTACTTTCACCATCGACCCCAAGGATGCCAAGGACTTCGACGACGCCCTCTCCATACGCCGGCTTGAGGACGGACTGTGGGAGGTGGGTGTGCATATCGCCGATGTGTCGCATTATGTCACACAAGGCTCCATCATCGACCAGGAGGCCTACAACCGCGCCACTTCCATCTATCTGGTCGATCGGACCATCCCGATGCTTCCCGAACGCCTCTGCAATTTCATCTGCTCTCTTCGTCCCGATGAGGAGAAACTCACCTACTCCGTGGTCTTCGATATGGATGAGCAGGCCAACATCAAACGCTCACGTATTGTGCATACCGTCATCAAGAGCTGTCGCCGATTCGCCTATGAAGAGGTGCAGGAGATCCTCGAACAGAACGGCGAGGCTTCGGACATACCCGATGCAGTGCCTGTAGAGCCGAGCAAGCGCAAGGGAGAGCTGGTCAACGAACTCATTACCCTCAACCGCATGGCGCATTGCCTGCGGGAGAAACGATTCAAGACTGGAGCCATCGACTTCAACAGCGAAGAGGCTAAGTTCGACATCGACGAGAACGGCAAACCTCTGCGCGTCTGGTTCAAGAAGTCGAAGGATGCCAACAAACTCATCGAGGAGTTCATGCTCCTGGCCAACAGGACGGTGGCGGAGAGTGTAGGTGCCAGTGCAGACCCC
>ODAI010498949.1_pt1 | contig 12972 bp, 13 predicted proteins | sample 1539321 | NCBI WGS metagenome assembly ODAI01 (sample SAMN02144231, study PRJEB22623) | gut metagenome | biome: sheep rumen | host: Ovis aries | place: New Zealand | reverse complement strand
CTATTATCTATCTCTGACACTTGTGTGGTGATATTGTTTCATGATAATTATGGCTTTAGATATAGGCTTTATGAGTAGCATGACTATATAGTCTATCTCCTGCACCGCAAAAAGCAGCAGTCCCAATATCCAGAATCCTAAATACTGACTGCCAAATAGCCTGAAAAATCTAAACATCGCATCTCCCCGCTCCTTATCATTTTCTGCTTTTATCAAAGCAGCTTGCTATCAGCTATTATACACCTGCATATTATATTTGTCAATAAAAAACCGCAGCGTTCCCACTTTGTGAAAATGCTGCGGTCTTGATGTAGCTGTCAGATATATTACTTGGTTATTGCCTCTGTCCAGTACTGCTGATTGTAGATGTCAGTAACCAGGTACATTATCTTGACTTCACCGTCGCCTACGTCTGTATTGCTTATCTGCATATTCTCTGTTACCTTCATAGGCTCGCCAAGATAGTAGGTGTCGAGGTACTCCTGGTCGTATGAATAATAATCACAGATAAACTCAAGTGTATCACCGACATTGAGCTCTGTCATGCTCTTTGCGACTGTGTCTGTCTCATCGTTAACATATGCCGGCTCGGCACCTGCGATATAGCCGTCAGGCTCGTCCTTGTCAAATACTATTATGAGTTTTACTCTCTCGCCGTTAAGATATGCCGGAACATATCCGGTGATAACGTCGTCGCCTTCAAAATCGGTAGTATCGGTGTGATAATATGCCACAGGCTGTCCGTTTATAGAAAGCCAGTTGCGGTCAGTATCTGCAACAAGGTCATCATCGTCATTGTATGTGAATGTATTATCTATACCGAGGTCGATATATCCGCTGCCGTCGTCATAGAACATATTCTTGTCGATAGCGTGTATCATTTCCCACTGGGCATCAGGCAGGTCAAGGATATACTCTCCGTTATCCTCAGTCCAGATGAGATTGCTTGCATCGAAATAATGCTGTGAGAGATACTCAGTGTTCTCGGCTGAATCCGCTCCCTCCATGAAGTCGGTATTTGATGAGTCGAGACCGTCTATGCTCCTGCCGGATGAACCTCCGCCAAGGAATGCACCGAGGAGCTGACCTATCATATCAGAGCTGCCAGATGAACCTGAGGAGCCGCCAAGTCCGAAGAGCGAACCTATAGGCGATGAAGAGCCTCCTGCGGCTATCTGGCCGCTGGTCTCCAGCTTTGCGAACTGTCGGATGCAGTTGGTGTAATCAGAGTCCATGCCTATCTGGCTGTAGGTGCTGCACGCACTGTCAACATAGGATGTGCGCTGGTACGGGAAATAAATGGAAACACCGTAGGCGTTTGTCATATTTGAAGAAGTACGGTTGTACTTTACCGCTCCCTGGATGGACTTTTTCAGCTCAGCTCCCTCAGGGGTGCCCATATTCTCGGCCAGATTAACAAGGTCTACCTGGTCTATCTTTGAGCTGGATGCAAACTCTCTTGTTGCGTATCTTGCATCAGATACAGCCTGATATTCCTTGTTGTCTATCTTGCTGCTGACTGACTTTGAGAATGCAGACAGGTCAGCAGGAACTGTATTTGCGAACTCTGCAAGGTCGATGACTGAGAGTGTGGTTTTCTGTCCCTTGCACTTCTTTCCGCACTCGGTAACGAAGTCGTCAACAATATTCTTGCCGATCTCAACTGTGGGAGTTGAGGTATTGCCGGCCAGTTTTTTCAGCCAGTCAGTGTAGTACCAGCCGATACCCGGCTCAGTCTCCTCAGAAGCTATGAGGTAGTCAGCATAGTCGTTGAGCATCAGAGCATTCTCAGCAGTTGCCATAAGGCAGGCATCAAATCCGATGAAATCAAAGGTCATGCCACTGTTTTTCAGCGCCTTTGAAATGCCTGCAAGGCTCATAGAACCGCTGCTCTGGTTCTTCTCGTCGTAGCCGTAGCCGCTTACCGAGCCGCCGCCGTGGTCCCAGAGAATGAGTTCGTTGCGGTTTGCAGGGAAGTTCTTGCTGCAATACTTTATGAATGATGTCAGAGTGTCCGGAGAGGTCATTGCCTTGCTTCCGTCATCGCTGACAAGACGTGTCACCTGACCGCCGCTTATCTGGTATATCTGGTTAACAGAGGAGCTGATGCTGGAGGTCTTCCAGGCCTTGCAGCCGCCGGTATAGACTATCAGGTTTATATTATTTCCGAAGGATGTGCTGGCCTGACGCATCTCCTCCATATCAGAAGAGGCCATGCCGTATTTTGATTCAAGGTCAGTACCGCACATATACACCATAAGTGTAACTGTGTCCTGATTATTGCCCTTTATCTGGGTCCTCTTGGCTCTTGAGCCGCTGGCTACTCCGGTATCTGCGCTGGTCTCGCTGCTGGCAGTATATCCGCCTGAACCGGAAGCTCCGCCTGAGCCAGAGTCTCCGCCGCCTCCGCCGAGGAGTCCGCCAAGTCCGCCGCCCTTGAAGAGGAGCATCGCTATTATTGCGATTATCGCAATACCTCCGCCGCCTCCTACAGCAGCTCTTTTGACATTTCCGCCGCCGGATGTTCCTCCGGAATGGTCTGCGGAGCCGACTCTGCCCGTGCCGAGTCCTTCTCCTCTTTTATGTACTCCCGAACCGCCGGAAGTTACGTTCTTCTGACGGGCTTTTGGTCTTTTCTGATTTGGATCCATATTGACCTCCGTTTTCTGTGCGTCCTTGCAGACACCGATTCTATTGGTTGACATATATATTGTACACGTTTTTTCCTTAGTTGTCAAGAAAAACAAATACAGGGCACATTGGTCTCTCCAATGTGCCCTGCTGAGTTTATGTCGTTGTGCTTTCGTCACTTTCAGTGAACAGTTCCGCATCAAGCAGACGGCAGTATGTTATGCCGTATTCGTCGTATGCATCGAAAATGCCTGTCACGGTTATGGGGTCCCCTATCTCAGGATAATCCTCCGGATATGTACGCTCCTCTTTAAGAACGAACTCTACTCCCTGGCTGCAGCAGGCTGCTGCATCGGGAATGAACACCGAGAAATACTCCTTCTGTGCAGGGTCCTTGAAATATGCGAAGTTCCCTGTCATCTTCATGGACTTTCCCTTGTATTTGTCCGGATTTACCGTCATATCGTATATCTGTCCGTACATCATGTTCGCATTGAGTCCTGTCAGGTCATAGTCAAACTCCCCCGACTGGCTCTCCGGAGCCTTTCCGCATCCGGCTGTAAACAGCAGGATAGCCGCCGCCATTGCCGTGAACGCTTTTTTCATCCTCTTGACCTCCCGATAAATGCACCAGCAGTGCTGAATATTATGAACGCTGCAAGGTCCGCAGCAACTATCGTCGAACCTACCGGCGTTGAGAACAATATGGATACCACTATTCCAGCCGCCGCACATATGACTGATACTGCCGCTGAACATATTATGACGCTCCTGAAGCTCCTGAACACCCTCATCGCTGAAAGTGCCGGGAAGATTATCAGTGCGGATATGAGCAGTGAACCTACAAGGTTCATGGCAAGGACTATTATCATCGCTGTTATCACCGCTATGAGCAGATTGTATGCATCTGCCCTGACTCCCGATGCCTTGGAAAAGCTCTCGTCAAATGTCACGGCAAATATCTTGTTGTAGAAAAGTATGAACATACCGATGACTATCGCCGCCATTATGATACACAGCTTTACGTCTGACTTTTTCAGCGTAAGTATTGATATAGAGCCGAAAAGCGTACTGCACACGTCACCGCTGATATTCGAGCCGGAGGGGTACAGGTTCATGAGCATATAGCCTATGGCCAGAGCTCCGACAGATATCATCGCTATAGCTGCATCGCCCTTTATCTTCGTATTCTGCCCGGTCCTGAGCAGAAGTATGGCCGCTATGAGCGTCACCGGCAGGACGACTATCATGTTATTCGTGTCAGCTATGAGCTCTATGACCTTCCGGGCAAAGCCCTTCGTATTCTCCGAAACGTCATCTTTAGTAAGCCTCAGCATAAAGAAATTCAATGTTGATGCCACTGACATGGCTCCGAAGGCCACATGGGACAGTCCGTCGCCTATGAAGGAGAACCTTTTCAGCACCAGTGTTACTCCCAGAAGCGATGAACAAAGTGCTATCAGAAGTCCTACTATGAGAGCATATCTTGCAAACGGGAAGCTGAAATAGTATTCAAGGGTCTCTATCGTATCACTCATCTTCAGCACCGCCTTCCACCTCTATGAACGCCTTGCCTGCACGGCTGTTCTCATAGTCTGAAACAGTCCCGAAAAATAGCTGTTTCCGGCTGCCTATGTGCAGTATATGGCTGGCATATCTGAGGGATGAATTCACGTCGTGTGAGACCATTATAACAGTAACTCCCTTTTTATTGAGTCCGGCTATCAGCTCGTAGAGGTCTGTCTGTGCCTTCGGGTCAAGGCCTGTGACCGGCTCATCAAGAAGGAGCATATCCTCCGCCGCACACAGTGCCCTTGCCAGGAGAACTCTCTGCTGCTGTCCTCCGGAGAGCTCACGGTAGCAGCGCCTTGACAGTTCACTTATCCCCAGACGCTCCATTGCATCGGCAGCACGTTTTTTTTCAGCTTTGTTGTAGAATGGTCTGATGCCGCAGCCTGCCAGACAGCCTGACAGCACCACCTCCCGGACAGATGCCGGAAAGTCCCTCTGTATCTGTGTCTGCTGGGGAAGATAGCCTATCCTTCCGGAGCCTCCCTCTTTGTTTATCTCAATATCGCCGCTGACCTGGAGTTTGAGTCCGAGAAGAGCCTTTACAAGTGTGCTCTTTCCCGAACCGTTCTCACCAAGTATACACAGGTAGTCACCACTGTTTACTGTGAAATCTATTTTTTCCGTGACGATACGTCCCTCATATCCCAGAGAAACGTTTCTACATACGACTTTTTTACTCATTTCAGTTAAGCGCCTCTTTCAGCACGTCATAATTCGACTTCATAATATCAATATATGTTGCTCCGCTTTTGACCTTGTCATCAGACACAGACTGGACCGAGTCCAGCTCAGCTATCTCAATGTCTCCTGAGGAGGTGCTCTCTATCACTGAACGGGCTATCGACTTGTCTGAGCCCTCAATAGTGAATATAGTTTCCGCTCCAAGCTCGTCAGCCTTTTCCGCAAGAAAAGCTATGGTGCTGAAGCTCGCCTCAGTCTCCGCAGAGCATCCCACAAATGCAGCATAGTACTTCAGTCCGTAGTCATCTGTAAAATACCTGAACGGGAAACGGTCTCCGAATATCAGTGTATCTGTTTTTGCAGAGCCTATCATCTCTGTAAACTGTCCGTCCAGCTCATCAAGCTGGCCAAGGTAGCTCTCTAAATTCTTACGGTAGCTGTCAGCATTGTCCTTGTCCTTCTCGCAGAGCGCATCTGTTATTGCACGGCAGCAGGTGCCGGCATTCCTGAGTGAGAGCCAGATGTGTTCGTCGTACTCAGGCTCCTCTTCCTCCTCTTCTTCCTCCTCAGCTTCCATTCCTTCAACGACTTCCTCTTCCTTTGCCGAATCACCTATAACATCCATAAGGTCTATGACCTTCATATCCTTGTTTTTGGCCTCAGAAAGGGCATCGTCCACCCAGCCGTCAGACTCTCCGCCTACATATATGAATATGTCGCAGTCAGATATGGTTATCATATCATCCGCTGTGGGCTGGAAATTATGAAGGTCTGCTCCGCTATTCAGCAGATATGTGAGTTCAACATCCTCTGCATGGCTGCCCAGTATCTCACGGGTCCAGTCATACTCTGGGAAAATGGTGCATACTATACTGAGCTTGCCGCTGTCTTTTTTTATGTTTCCGCAGCCGGAAAGACCTGCTGCAATTGTAAAGCAGGCTGCTGCGGCTATTATCTTCTTTAAGTTCATGTTATTACTCCTTTTAGCATTTTATATTATCCGGGTCTGTGTGTACCCTTCTGCTAATTCAGGAGCCTTACCCTCATTGTCACCGGGTCTGAACGTTCTTCAAGGCGGCTGCTGACCAGTAATATTTCAACTGTGATAGCAATCACAGCCGTAGCAACAGTCTGTTCCCTGGGAGCATCGCCGGAGACAAGAAGTCCGCTGACTGACTCAACTGCCGCACAAACCGGGCAGTCCTCCCCTGTACAGTGGTGTTCTGAGCCTAAAGCAATGAACACGGCCGCACCAAGCAGGATAACGCTGAGTACTATGCATATCATCTGTACTGCTCTGCTCTTTCTGACTGCCATATTCATGCCTCCTTAAAATTGATAATCATTTTCAATTTATGATTATATCACATTCTGTCATCTGTGTCAAGTACATTTTAAGGTATAAAAAAGCCTGCGGTGCCATAAAACAGGCTCGCAGGCTTTCGCTGGTGCCGCTGACCGGGGTCGAACCGGTACGGATTTTACTCCGAGGGATTTTAAGTCCCTTGTGTCTGCCAATTCCACCACAGCGGCGCTCAACTATGATATTATACCATGCCGGAGGAAAAAAGTCAAGAGGGGACAGTAATAATTAATCATTTAACAATATTTTCTTCCCTCTTTCTCATATGTAAAACTATGGACAAGCTGTAAAAAATGTGGTATAATATCAGCAAGCTGATATTATACATTTATTTCAATGCCCTTGCAGATACGCAGATCTTCGGTCTGCTCCCTGCATATCGGGCAATTATACCACATCGCTCTGCTTATGCGGTATAATACCATAAAACAGTTATTATACTTTTATCCCAAAGGAGATGACGTGATGTCAGGAACTGTAATTGAAGCAATCTCCGCTTTTTCCGGCACTGCCGCTATGTCCGCTTTTGCTGTGTCAGGAGCCGCCGCGGCTCTTTTAATAATATTGTTTATCGCTGCATCCGTCGTTTCCGGTATCCTTACTTTCAGAGCCAGAATGAAAAAGCTGCGCTCCGAAAGCCCTCCCTCTGAAACTGACAAGGAGGTATCGCCTTGAATACAGATATCGAGCTTTATGTTAATTCTGAATTGCAGGGGTTCTACCCCATTAATGTGATAGAGAAATACTTCTCTATAGCTGAACAGACCGCAGAAGAAACTATCCGCAGCATTGAATGGGACCAGATAGTCCTCTACGCTATCTTCGCCTATGACCCCAAAACAGGTGCTATCCTCTCTGCTAATATGATGTGCATTTGCCTTACCAAAGAGGAATTCCAGAAGCTGTACCCTAAATTTCCCAAGAGCTGCCGGCTGTTCACACTCAGGAAGAAATAGGAGATAAATCATGAACAAAGACATTATTTTCACGCTTCTGACTGCCGGCGTTATCGCCGGGTCAGTCATGCCGCTCTCATCCCTCGCAGAGACAGGAGACAGCTCCGGGCAGAGCGGCACTCAATCTACTACAAGTCAGGCTGACCCATACGCTCCCACTGACCCGAATGTCTACACTCTTACATTCCTTGCACCCGACGGCACTGTTTTGTCATCTTATCAGGCCGAAGAGGGAAGCACTATCGACTACAGCGCTGTGGACACTTCCTCCCTCAGCAAGCATATCGACATCTATACCGAGCAGGAATTCTGCGGCTGGGACCAGACTCCGGAAACTGTTACCGGAGACACTACCTTCCATGCTCTTATGCAGACTGCTGTTATCTCTATGGACAGCCTCCCCTCACGCACCAGATACGCAAGCACCAACGGCACTGTTGACCTCTCAGGACTTAAAGTCACTATAACGCTTACAAAAGAGACTCCACAGAAGGACAGCTCCGGAAAGTACATCACAGAGACCTCAAACGTGGACATTTCCTCCACCTGCGCTGCAAAGCCTTCAAGTCTCAGCGAGGCCTTCGCCGGCGGAGATACAGCAACTATTGCAATATACCCTATCGGTCAGGATAAGAGTATCGTTTCCTTTGATATATCCACCGCCGGGAACATAGGCGATGTTGACGGCAGCGGTTCCGTTGACGGCTCTGACGCTACACTCATCCTCAAATGCTATGCAGAACGTCCTTCAAACCCTGACTATGTCCTCACAGACCTTATGTCCAGGCACGGAGATATTAATTTCGACAACTCTATCGACGGCTCCGATGCTACACTGGTACTCAAATATTACGCTTCAAAAGGCGGCGACCCCAACCTCACCATTGAGTCTTTCCTCGACGAGGCAGGGATAAAATACTGACCTGTCTCCGCCTTTCCCAGGCTCACGCTGAAGGTACTCAAATTTTTATTGCATTTTTTCCCTTTCCCTATTGAAATTTGTGTTTTTTTAATGTATAATAGAAACGTAATTGTATTATGTCCAAAATAACTTAAAGGAGTGCTTTTTACAATGTATAACGACCTTATGGATTCAATCGGTTTCGTATCAAAGTACGACCCCGCTGTTGGTGAGGCTATGGGCCAGGAGCTCGCTCGTCAGCAGAGAAATCTCGAACTCATCGCCAGCGAGAACATCGTTTCCCCCGCTGTTATGGCTGCTATGGGCAGCGTTCTCACTAACAAGTACGCTGAGGGCTACCCCGGAAAGCGTTACTACGGCGGATGTCAGTGCGTTGACGAGGTTGAGAAGATAGCTATAGAGAGAGCCTGCGAGCTCTTCGGCGCTAAGTACGCTAACGTTCAGCCCCACTCCGGCGCTCAGGCTAACACTGCTGTTTACTTCGCTGTTCTCCAGCCTGGCGACACTGTTCTCGGTATGAGCCTTGCAGACGGCGGTCACCTCACTCACGGTTCTCCTGTTAACCTCTCCGGTAAGTACTTCAACTTCGTTTCTTACGGACTGGATGACGAGACCGAGACTATCAACTACGACGAGTTATACAAGCTGGCCAACAAGACCAAGCCCCGTCTCATCGTTGCAGGTGCTTCTGCTTATCCCCGTGCTATCGATTTCAAGCGTCTCTCAGAGATAGCAAGAGCTGTCGGCGCTCTCCTTATGGTAGATATGGCTCATATCGCTGGTCTCGTTGCAGCAGGCTGCCACCAGTCACCTGTTCCTTACGCTGACATCGTTACCACTACAACTCACAAGACCCTCCGTGGACCCAGAGGCGGCCTTATCCTCACAAACAACGAGTTCCTCGCTAAGAAGATCAATTCCGCTATATTCCCTGGCACTCAGGGCGGCCCTCTGATGCACACTATCGCTGCTAAGGCTGTTTGCTTCGGTGAGGCTCTCAAGCCTGAGTTCAAGGAGTATCAGCAGAGAATAGTTGCAAATGCCAAGGCTCTCGCTGACGGTCTCCTCAAGAGAGGCTTCAACCTCGTTTCCGGAGGTACCGACAACCACCTCATGCTGGTTGACCTCCGTCCTTTCCATATCACAGGTAAGGAACTGGAGCACAGACTTGACGAGGTTTATATCACTGTAAACAAGAACGCTATCCACAATGACCCTGAGAAGCCCTTCGTAACAAGCGGTATAAGGATCGGTACTCCTGCTGTTACTACAAGAGGTCTCGGCATCGAGGAAATGGAAAAGATCGCTGAGTATATCTACCTCTGCGCTACAGATTTCGAGAACAAGGCTGACGAGATCCGTGCCGGTGTAAATGCTATCTGCGAGAAGTTCCCGCTTTATAAGTAATCAGTAAATTTTAAGGGACGGACAGGCTGTCCGTCCCTTTACTTTTAATGGAGAAAGTAATATCAGTATGAAAGATCTGAGCTGTTTGCTTGCAGGACTTATAAATCTTTGCGGTCCGATGATAATGCTGACGTTCTGGTCAAAAAAGACCGGAGCAAGATCGTTCCCCGCTGTTGCAGCGTTTCTGGTGTGCTTTCCGGTTTTTATCATGGGAAACGCTATTCGTTCCGGGTTTGACCACAGTAATGCTATTTTCTTCTATATACAGCAAGGACTGCTCTTTGGAGTTCTTGAAGAATGTACAAAGTATCTGATGATGCGCTATGCGCTGACATCTTACGATAATCGTAAAGATGCCGTTACTTATTCCATTGGTCATAACGCTTATGAAGAATTGGGGATCGGTATCAGATGCCTGGGTCTTATCGGTACTGGCAATGCTGCGCCTGATATACTGATATTTCAAGCACTTGAGGTAACGATATCTGCTGTTTCAGGTGCGGCTGTTGCTGTCATTATTTTTTATGGGATACAAAATGAAAAATACGCAGTGACGCTGCTGACAGCCATTCTCACGCATACTGTTCAAAATGCTGCTGTTGGTATTTTTATCGAGCCGGTTGCCATTCTCCTGCGTATTTTGATAGATGCGGCGTTATGCTATGTCGGTTACCGCTGCTGGAGATCATTGAAAAGTCCATTTGATGAAGATTATTGATATAAAATAGGAGGTCAGCTATGTCCGCACCATTAGCAGATAAAATACGTCCGAAAACACTGGCCGACGTGGTCGGTCAGGAGCATATCCTCGGTGAAGGCCGTCCGCTGAGAAAAATAATCGACAGCGGAACTGTCCCGAATATGATATTCTACGGTCCCTCTGGTGTGGGAAAGACTACCGTTGCCCGTATCATCGCTGAAAACTGCGGAATGTCGCTGTATAAGCTCAACGGTACGAATGCGTCACTTTCCGACATCAAGGACGTTGTTGCCGACATCGGAACCTTCGGCAGCGAGAACGGTATCCTCCTCTACCTCGACGAGATACAGTACCTCAACAAAAAACAGCAGCAAAGCCTGCTGGAGTACATCGAGAACGGCGATATAACTCTCATAGCGTCTACCACTGAAAACCCATATTTTTCAGTCTATAACGCTGTTATCAGCCGGAGCACCGTCTTTGAGTTCAAGCCCGTTTCCGCTGACCAGCTCATGCCTGCTATCCGCCGTGCTTTCCGGATAATGTCCGATGAGAACGGATGCGAAATAATCGCCGGCGACGACGTCATCAAAACTATCGCTTTTAGCTGCGGAGGAGACGTCCGAAAAGCTATGAATACTGCGGAACTCGCCGTTATATGCGGTGAACCCTCAGACGGTAAAGTTACTATCACCGAGGATTCCCTGAGAATCCTCGCTCAGCGCAGCAATATGCGATATGACCGTGACGGGGACCAGCACTACGATATACTCTCCGCTTTCCACAAGTCTGTGAGAGGCTCTGACGAGAACGCTGCCCTGCACTATGCAGCCCGTCTTATTGAGGCCGGAGACATCATCTCACTTTGCCGCAGACTTCTCTGCATCGCATCGGAGGATGTGGGACTTGCCTATCCTCAGGCAGTTGTAGTCACCAAAGCCTGCGTGGATTCCGCACTTCAGCTTGGTCTCCCGGAGGCTAAGCTCCCTATCGCAGAAGCAACCATTCTGCTTGCCACTGCTCCAAAGTCAAACAGCGCCTGCATGGCTATAGACGCAGCTTTAGCAGACCTGAAAAGCTGTGATGCCCTTGACTTTCCCCGGCATTTGCAGAACGTACACTTTGACGGCAAGGGTGCGGCTGTTGTCGGACAGCATTACCTTTACCCCCATGACTTCCCAAATCACTACGTCGAACAGCAGTATCTCCCCGATGCTCTGAAGGACCATGTATACTACGAATTCGGTGAAAACAAACAGGAGCAGTCCGCCAAGCTATACAGGCAGAAGCTCCTTGAATCAATAAAAAAACCCCGGTAGACCTCCGGGGTTTAAATTATTCAATTGTAATAAGCGACTTTCATCACTTCACTTAATTATCCTTTGGACTCATTCCTTTCATTTCAGAATTCTAATCTGTACCTCATTTTCATAGTACATCATTCCTTATATACAGAAGTAATTAAGCAATGTAATTGTTTCCCATTGGAATCACCTATAATATTGTATTTACTCACATATCCCCCGGAACTGTCCGCCCCGGCATGAGCATTGCAAGATCATATAGTAATTTACCTAAATTCTCATTGGACTCAACCTTTTCACTAAAATTTTAGCAATATATCTAAAGACTCATTGTCGAAATTTCAGATAATCCTGTATCCAAATTGAGTTTAGACATGAAACCGTTTTCAAACCAGCAATACGTCCGCTTTATAATCAAATCATAACTTCCGAAACTTCAATCGACGGAACAAGCGCCCTGCGCCTATATTCCCACTTTAGAAGATCCAATTACTCAGCAAGTCCGCCGGTCTCACGCTGCTGTATTGAGTTTTCTTCCATCGGACTCACTCTCCCTTCCGCATAGTATCATTTACATTGAGGGCCTGACCCTCAGTCCAAGTAAATTCAGCTCTGGGAAAACCTCCGCTCCAGCTTCAGGTAATGACCTATCGGCCTTTCCTTTGGTCTTTCCCTTTCCTTGATTATATATTAACACATCCTTTGGCAAATGTCAATAGTTAATATCAAGTTTTTAATTATTTTTCGTATATTTCGTCGGTTAGCACAATGAGGAGCAGCCACAATTGAGCGTTTTTAACAAAGGAGCGCTCCCCTTTTATTTCCTCTTGCTTTTTCCGGAGTTATAGTGTATAATATTCTTATCACTTGGCACATCGCCGGAACGGAGTTAATTATGTCTGAAATGAATGAATACACCCCTGAGCTCTTCGAGCTCGTTGACGAAGAGGGCAACAAGAAAAATTTCGAGCTCATCGACGCTGCTGAGATCGAAGGCGAACAGTACTACGCCATGGTCCCCGCTATCGAGAACGACGACTTTCTCAACGCCGACTGCGACCTCGTCATCCTCAAGGTCATTGAGGAAAACGGTGAGGAGATACTCGCTTCTATCGACGATGACGATGAGTTCGACAGGGTCTCCGGAATCTTTCTGGAGCGTATGCAGGAAGCCTTTGAAGAGGAGCTCTGAAAATTTTAACCGAATTTTCATAATTTTACATAAAAAAAGTCTTGATTTTTCTGAAAACTTGTGATATAATATAGTCAACAAATAAATATTCTGCCTTGTTCGGTGAATTATAGTTCATTTGATCCAACACATTTTCTAAGGGAATTCAGCTCCGGGTGCGGACTGCAGACCTCCCCACGGGAAGAAGGGAGCGAGAAACATTCGGGCGTTTACCCACCTGCTGCGTGCGGGTTTCATTCACTAT
>ODAI010459767.1_pt1 | contig 12972 bp, 10 predicted proteins | sample 1539321 | NCBI WGS metagenome assembly ODAI01 (sample SAMN02144231, study PRJEB22623) | gut metagenome | biome: sheep rumen | host: Ovis aries | place: New Zealand | reverse complement strand
GTTATTTTGAACTCTTTGTACTTGCATTTTATTTTACTCCTTCTACTTTCGCTTGCTATATCATATTATAATAAAATTTGCTATTCATTTACCCCTAATGGTATTTTTTCAGTACTTTTTTAATAAACTTCAACAAATCAGGATCTTTATCCATTAACTCATAAATTGTATGTGCAAGTCCGCTATTTGCAAATATTTCTTTATGCGGTTTATAAACCGATGCAAACGCATCGCAACCTTGTGCGAAATATTCATATTTATTCGCCGCCGCATAGTAATCTAAAGTCCTGTTCTCTCGCATTGCTTTTTTATATAGTCTTGTGAGAGTTTTCATATCTGATTTATCAAACATATCGTGAACGGTATGTCCGTTTTCGTGTGCCATTTGGTTTTGGTGGCTTGCTGAACTTACTCTGTACGGGTTCATCATATTGTAATTATCAGCGGCAATTCCGTCAAATGCATCCATATAATCGCCTGAATTATAGATGCCGGCATTTTTAAAGAAATATCTTTTTGCAACATCTTCAAGTGCTTGTTTTGTATAAGTATCACTTTGGATTAAATAATGTCTGCCTTTACCGACAAATCTTCCTAACTGCTTTCTGAACGGCAAAGTGTTCAACTGGCATACATTTTCTTGTCTTGTATTCAAAGGCGATTCCGTCTGATAATAACGATTAAACAAACTCTTAAATCTGTCGGCTTGTTTTTTGGTCATTCCTGCATATTTTAATTCTCTGTCTTTTTGCCCATGATAATTTCCTGTAATTTTATCAAGAAGAATTTTACCTAACGGTGCGAATTCAGATTTTTCTCTGCTGACTTGTCCTAAAACTTCCTTAACTTCTTCCGGCTTATCTTTTAAATAAAGTGCTGTTGATTGAACTGCAAACTCTCTTTTTCTTACATCCTTTTCGGTTCTATCAAGAGCAATATTTTTAATTATTTCAAAGTTTTCATCACTTCTGAATTTACCACCGCCCAAAATTGCTGTTCTTACCATTTGAGGTTCGGCTTTTTCACTTTTTAATATTTCGGTTATAAATTCTCTTGTTTCATTATTATTTGGAGAGCTTTTTTTAATTACTGTTCTGAATAAAAAGTCATTATTCGGGTTTTCTTTTAATTGTTTTAATGCTGAGGAAGTATCAAAATCCTCTCTTAGTTGAGTTATGCTTTCAACTAAATTTTTGTCTTTTGTTATGTCTAATAAATCATTATATGTTTCTTGAATAAAAGGTTTTAATTTTGGATTTCTCTCTTCAATTGATGCTAAAGTTGTTATTATAAAATTCTTACCTCTGTTTCCTGATGCAGTTGTTTCATCAAATTGTGTGTAAGCATTTTTAAGAACTGCAACATTTTCTTTTGGAGTTTTATGCTGATATGCTCCTCCAAGCCGTTCCATTCTGCCAATGCCTGTAATATTAAATAATCTCAAAGTATCATCAATCTCTTGCGGTGTGAATTCTTTTGGCATAATATCCGAGATTTCTTTATAATTTCGTGAGAGTGTAAGTTCAGGTTTTAAAAGTTCTTCATATAGCATTTCTCGTTCTTTATTGATTAAATCTGCTTTTTTATCAACGGATACTGACTGTTTATATTTTTGAGCAAGTACATCTAATTCCTGCAACATCTTGTCACTATCGCTCACTTTATATTCAGGTCTTTCACCTTTTTTAAATCTTTCTAATAATTCATGCGGTGTTAAAGTCGCTTGCTGTGTTGGATTAATTGCTGATACTTCCATTCATTTAATTCCTTTTACAAAATATTGATATTATATAAATGCTCCTAAAAATAAAATTTGCTAAATATTTCGTGCATTAAAATGCACGCTACAAACTGCATAAAAAACAGGAGTTAATATAGTTTATATTTACTCCTATCATATTATAAACCACGTAAAAATAAAATTTACGGGAGGTTAATGTAAAAAAACTTCTTTTCTTTTTGCATGTTAAAATATGTTTATGGACGAATTACCTTTAAAGAATTATGCTCATATCGGAGATGCAGTTTGGGAAGTTTTTGTCAGAGATTATGTAATTTTAAAAACTTCTAACTCAAAGTTATTGCACAAAATGACAACAGACAGAGTTAATGCTGTTTTCCAGAAGGAAATGCTTGAATTTTTAAACGAATTTTTAACCGATACTGAGCAAGATATGGTAAGAAGAGCCAGAAATCTTTCTATTCCTATAGGTCGAAGATCTATTCAACACGATTACAGGTTAGCTACTGCGTTTGAAGTCCTTATCGGCTATTGGTACCTTCACAATAAGGACAGACTTAATTATTTCTACGATAAAATTAAATCAACCGAATATTTCAACTGATTATTACTGATTAATAATTATGTGACCAAATGCTTTTGTGATATTATAAAGGCATATAATAAAGATTAATTAGCTAATATCAAGAGGGAAACACAAATGGATAAATTTTATGCTACAACCGCAATAGATTATGTTAACGGAGCACCGCATATCGGACACGCTTACGAAAAAATTCTGACAGATATTATATACAGACATTTTTCTCAAAGATGCGATAACACTTATATGCTTACAGGAACAGACGAACATGGCATAAAAATTCAGAAAACATCCGCAGAAAAAGGTATTTCGCCAAAAGAGTTCTGCGACATGAATGCGCAGAAATTTAAAGATACATGGAAAGCTCTTGATATTAATTATTCTAAATTTATTCGAACAACTGATGAAGAGCACGAAAAAGTAGTACAAAAAATATTTAAAAAGCTTGCCGATCAGGGTGATATTTACAAGCACTCTTATACAGGATTATATTGTTCAGGCTGCGAAGCTTTTTTAAGTGAAAAAGATTTAACTGAAGACGGCTTATGTCCCGAACACCAAAGAAAGCCTGAAGTAGTGTCGGAAGAAAACTACTTCTTTAAGCTGACAAAATATAAAGATGAGATTATAAAACATATTCAAACTCATCCTGATTTTATTATTCCGTCCTTTAGAGCCGCAGAAGTTCTAAACCAACTTGAGCATATAGAAGACATTTCCGTTTCTCGTTCAAAATCCAGTGTAAGTTGGAACATACCGGTTCTCGGAGATGACGAACAAGGAATTTACGTATGGATAGATGCTCTTTCTAACTATATTACAGCAATCGGATATGACCCTGACGGAAGCAGCGATTTATTTAAAAAGCTATGGCCTGTTGATGTTCACGTAATAGGTAAAGATATTTTAAAATTCCACAGCATATACTGGCTTGGGATTCTGATGGCATTAAATTTACCGCTGCCAAAGCATATTTTTGCCCATGGTTGGATTACGATTGACCAGACAAAAATGTCAAAATCGTTAGGTAATGTAATCTCTCCAACAGGGATTTTAGAAGCTTTTAATCTTGAAATGCCTGACTCTTTAAGATACTACATGGCTACATCCGCTCCTTGCGGCAAAGACGGTAACTATTCAGATGATGATTTTAAAGAAAAAGTTAATGCGCACCTTGCAAATTCAATGGGAAATCTTTTGAACAGAACATTGTCAATGCTTGTTAAATATTTTGACGGAAATATAAAACCTGAATTTTTAAATAAAAATGAACTTTCAGAACAAGCTATTGAAACTGTAAAAGCAGTAAAACATCATTTTGATTATTTTGAAATTGCAGAAGCGGGACACAAGATTAACGAACTTGTTGATATTACCAATAAATACGTAACTGATAACGCACCATGGACACTCGCAAAAGAAGGAAATACGGAGAAATGCGGAATAGTTCTTACAAATGTATTGGATGTAATGTGTGTCATAACATCACTTATCTATCCGTTCTGTCCGAATATTGCAAAAGCTATGTCCGAACAATTAAGTTATGATTTAGATACTAAATTGGATAATTTAACTTGTTCTAATATTAAAGCGGGACACTTGATTGATAAAGAAAATATTAAACCTGTATTTTTAAGACTTGATAGCGAACTTGCCGATAAAACTAAAAAAGCTTAATAAAAAAGCTTGTCAAAATAATTAATGTCTGGCATAAATATAAGATTTATTATATAATACAGGCTATGGTTACAAAAGCTATTACAGCCGCAAACGTAGGAATCAATTCCTGCATCATAGAAGTGGAAGTTGATGTAGCAAATTCACTGCCTTCCATGAGCATTGTAGGACTTCCTGATAGCGCCGTTTCAGAAGCAAAAGAACGCGTACATTCCGCTATCAAAAATTCAAATTTTTCATTTCCGCAAGGAAAAGTTATTGTGAACCTTGCTCCGGCGGATATACGGAAAGAAGGCACCAACTTTGATTTACCGATAGCAATTTGTATTTTAAAAGAACAAGGGGTGGAAATTCCTAATGATTTGAATATAGGATTCATAGGAGAGCTTTCTCTTGACGGTTCACTAAGAAAAATCAACGGAGTATTACCGTTAGTTAGCGGATTAAAAGAAAACGGTATAAAAGAGGTTTTTGTTCCTTATGAAAACGCAAAGGAAGCTGCTTTGGTACAAGGTATCAATATATATGGCGCTAAACATCTTGGAGATATTGTAAATCACTACTCCGGAGCACCTATTCAAAAAACCGTTGTAGATATAAACCGGTATTTGGAAGATAATGCAAATACAGATTATACATATGATTTTAGGGATGTAAAAGGACAACAAAAAGCAAAAAAAGCATTAGAGATTGCTGCAGCGGGAGGACATAATATTTTGATGTCAGGTTCTCCGGGGTCAGGGAAAACTCTTATGGCAAAATGCCTTGCTTCCATATTACCTCCTCTGGAATTACAAGAGGCAATGGAGCTTACAAAAATATACAGCATTAGCGGCTTATTGCATAATGATAATCCTTTAATGACAAAGCGTCCATATAGAGCTGTTCATCATACTGCTTCTCAAAACGGAATAATAGGTGGCGGTTCTAACCCAAAACCCGGAGAAATCACACTGGCACATAGAGGTGTATTATTCTTAGATGAAATGGTTGAATTTCCAAGACAAGTTCTCGAGGTTCTGCGTCAGCCCTTAGAAGATGGCGAAGTTGTAATATCCAGAGCAAAAAATTCTATAAAATATCCTGCAAAATTTATGTTAGTTGGTGCAATGAATCCTTGCCCATGCGGTTTTCTGGGAGATAAAGAGAAAGACTGCACCTGCTCTGAATTCCAAATACAAAGATATCGTTCTAAACTTTCCGGACCGCTTTTGGATAGAATTGATTTGATTATAAATGTTCCAAGACTTACAACTGATGAACTTATAAATACTAAAACAGAAGCAGAACCATCGGTAAAAATTCGTGAGCGAGTAATTAAAGCAAGAAAGATTCAAGCAGAAAGATACGCAGGAGAAGGAATTTTTACAAATTCTGAATTAAGCGGGAAGCAGATAAAAAAATATTGTAAACTTGATGAAAAAACAGCAGAATTTCTAAAAATAGCCGCACAAAAATATCAACTTTCAGGAAGGAAATTTGACAGGATTTTAAAGTTATCAAGAACGATTGCAGATTTGGCAAGTGAAAAAGACATTCAACTGGAACACGTAACATTAGCACTTCAATATCGAACAGACATATAATAAAAAGACCGATTTTTCAATCGGTCTTTTTTATCATCCATTTACTTAAATTCTTCTGCCTTTTGTTATGAACCCATCATCGGGAAAGCTCTGACTACTGTTACTGATCCGTCAACATTCTTTCTTACTGCTGATGCTTCTTCGTCGTCATCTAAGTCTGCAGCGAATGCTACCGGTGTATTTACTGGAGCTGCTGTCGGGTCATCCGGTGCCCAGTTTCTGAGTAACTTAACGTTATCATCATTAGGGTCGATTTCTCCTTCGTTTGGCTTAGGATCCGGTCCAGGTTCTTTGCCAGGGCCTACCAAGTATGTTGTTTTTTCGCCAGGTTGAAGAGTAGGTTGGTTATAACCGTTTGGTCCGTCAGTTAATTCGTATGTGATAACTTCGTCAGGTTTAATTGTTGTAACTACTTCATCTCTGATATTTGTGTAGTTTGTTGTAAAATCTCTTCCCTCAAAGTCGAGTTTTAACCTGTCTGTTTCCGGTCCGATATTAACATTTGTTGCGTGAACATTCGGACCTGTGATTTCAATGTTCTTTCTGTATGCTGTTAAATTGATATTGTCTGCATTTGCACCTGTTAGTTTTACATCACCTAATGATGCTATGTAAGCGTTACCCGGAGTTTCAATATTTTTAATTTCACCACCTGCAATCTTTGTATATGCAGAACCATAATCTTCTTCAGTAACATGTTTGTATTTTTCCATTATGTCGATTATTTTATTAGAGACCTCCTGCTTATCTGCACCTTTAATCGAGCCGATGTAACCATTAGCTTTAAAGCTGTATTCGTTCGCAGTAAGGACAGCATCTTCACTTGTTAAAACATTGTACCTATCAGATGTATAGTTAATTTTATCAGCATTTACATTAACCGTAGTTGTAATATGTCCTGCTTTAGCGTGGGCATTTAATGTTCCGCCTACATTAAAGTTTCCATCCAATAACTCACCTGTTAACTTCGTTTTATCATCAATGCTGTAATTCCCTATGTGAATATTGTTATGTGAATCTATATTTGCATTACCCTTTACGGTTGTATTACCGTTTACGTGTGTAAAATGTTTATATCCCAATGGGCTATCGGATTTATCAACAGTTTTAATGTTCATATCCTTGCCAATATTTGCATCATTTACTTCAAGGAAGCCACCGCCGTTTTCCATATTTAAGTTCCCTGAAACATCAGCTAAGTTCATGTACATTTTCGGTCCGTTACCTACTATATCTACATCGCCTTTTATTGTTAACTTTTTATCATTATTTAAGTGATTAAACTTAACGCTTCCATCTGCTTGAACATTTAAGTTTCCGTTAATTGTACCACCATTTTCAGATTTAACAATACCTTTATTTGAAACGATATAAACATCTCCGTCAACTTGAATTGCATCCAATTTCATTGATTCTGTTTCAGTATGTTTTAGTTTAACACATCCAGGGCATCCGGCATCTACCCATTCAACAATATAATCTTGTCCGTTTGTAGTTGTGAATTTAACATCACCGGCACCATTGTTAGCTTTAAATGTAGATTGAACAGCTTCAAATGTCGGAGCTACGATATTCAAGTCACCGCCAACTGAGAAGTCTGAATTCTTTACTGTTACAACGTATTGGGAACCATCAACAGCATATGGAGCTGTTGTTGTAGGATCATAAGTAATTGCACCGTTTGCACCTAATACTGCACCTTGAGTTGTAATCATTGCATCGCCTGCTGTAGTGAATTTAGCACCATCAAATAAAACACCGTTTGGGTTAGAAATAATTAAATTTCCGACACCTGCATTTGCATTAATTTGGCCATAAATTGTTGACATTCCCTGATTTACTGTGTTCAAAACTGTAATTCCATTAGCACCGTTAACTGCGTTAAAGTTTAATGTTTCACCGCTGTTTAAGTTTAAAGTATTCCAGTTAACATGAGAGTTGCCGTTGAAATTCAAATCAACATTTCCTGTTCCAGCACCCTGAATACCTGCAAAATTGCTATCGGTGGAGTTAATAACAGCACCGCCTAAGCCGTTGCCTAAACCGGTATCAACAGATGCGACAGAAATTTGCATTGTTGCAAAGACTGTTGTCAAAACTAAAGCTGACACTTTTTTTGTGAAGTTTTTCATAGTTTAAATCCTCTTTTCCTCGTTTCGTTTTTCTACCTATACCATGTATAAGTATTTCAACTTTTAGAAATTGCCTTTTGTGTTACAAAAATTTACAAATTTTTAAAAGTTAAACTAAACGACGATATTCATAACTACAAGTCTATTCTACACTAAATATCAAAAAAATAAAAACTGACTCTTTTATTTTCCCTTTGAGTCAGTATAAGTATTTTCTCTAATAATTTTGGGAGGAGATTTGGGGATAGTTGATAAGAGCATGCTACAATAAATTCATAAAATATGATACATGTTGTCAAGAAAAATTTACAAAATGTTACACATTGCAACAAATAAATGATTTAAATATTTTAAAAACAATAGCTATATTTGCCTTTTAGCGAAGAGGAGAATTTTTTTACACATTAAATTAACATTAAGTTATGTAACAAATTTGATTAGTATGGGCAATTTCTTCTTCTTTAAAAACTTTATATATACAGATATTAAAAGAGTAAACATAACACAACCTTTCATACAACCTACACACTAACCTTCTACACATGAGGAATTAATTAAAAAAAATTCCGAACCCTAATCAATATGATTCAGGGTTTTTTATTTTATAAATAGCTGGATTTTGTCTTGGATTTGCTTTTCGCTCAGAAAGCTACGCTGCGAACCATAAGGTTCTGTCACTTCGTTTCTTCGCTATCCAGACTCACGTCCCCCTCTCAAGAAACGTGACATTTAGTCACCTTTCTTTCGGCAGAGTGCGAATCCGATTCGGGATACAATCCCTCAAATTGACAGTATAATAGTACTTAAAGTCTAATTTTGTGGTAAGTAGTATATAATTACGTAAATTAATTTAAAAATTTTTCTTTTAATTTTATTTTCGTAAACATAAAGTATAAATATTTTATATTTTTTTCATTTCTTATTGAAAATAAGCGTTGAGCTATATTTGGCGCATTTTTTAATTCACATTTTTCTTCATAATCTACATCAATTTTGGAATATAGTTTTACATCATTTCTAAGTATCTCGCTTACTGTTGATGATTTGCAAGATAAAGAACCAAAGTGCTTAATTTGACAATTTGTTACTTTAAAACACATTTTATTGTTATCATAATTCATTTTTAATAAATAATTATCGCCACACCAAATCTTTATGTCATCGGGTATCGGATAATAACTGTTTTTGTGACCGAAAAACGCAGAACCCCAATAATCAGCCTGATCTTTTAGTAAATTCTTCATTGGTTTTATTTTTATTTTAGAGTCTTTTGGATATGTTTCAAAATCGTTTAATTTTGTTAAACCTTTAACATTGTTACTTAAACCGATCAAACCTACGTCTGTATTAGCAATTAAAAATTCATACACCTGTTTACACATATTTTTAGGTAGCAATAAATCATCATTTAATATTCCAAAATATTCATTTTTTGCGTTTTTGATACCCAAATTCCAAGCCGGATTTACAAATAAATTTGTCTCAGGGATAATAACTTTTACTTTTTTAGAGGAATGGTCATAACCCTTAAGCGAATTGTCAACAACAATAACTTCATCAATACACTCATCGCAAACTAATTCTGAAATGAGTTTATTTAAAATATTAACTTCTTTTTGAAGGGTTGGAATTATTATTGATAACATCTTTATGCTTTCTTATATCTTACTTTTATACCACAAATATTTATTATTCTGTATATTCCATCTTTTCGCTTTGAAAATATAAAGTGTTTTATTTTATATTTAATCTGTTCTATTAATAAAATAAATTTTTTATTCGCCGGAATATTAAATATCATATCTTTATATTTTTGTTGATTATTGATTATATATTCAGGAAAACTATTATCAATTTTTGTAGGTAATAGTTTTATATCTTTCCTATTAAAAACATCTTTACCCTCAAGTATTTTCTTTTCTATCAATTCTTTATTCAAAAATTCGTCCTTATTATATTCTTGATGTGAAAAATTTTTTATTTTTTCGATAATTTTATCTGCACCATAGCAAAAAGAAAAGTGCCATCCGGCATTGGTAATTACCGGACAGTCTTTTTTCATACGAATTTTATTTGGTGTGATATTTTTGTTTAAATCCATTGGTAAAAACTCATCATATACGTAGCCGGTATCATTATTTTTATTGAAAAAATCCTTATAAGTCAAAATACGCGCAGTATACCAATATTTCCCTCTTACATCTTGTAAATTTAAGTAGTAATAGTACAATATTTGTTCTAAAGATTTTATCCCGTCTGGATTTTTACAATATTCTTTGATAGCATATTGTGAAGGAATTTCATCAACGTCAGAGATGATTATAATATCATCTCCTTGACAAATTTTGTCTAATGCATTTAATATATAATTTCTTTGAAGATTTTCATATATCCATGCATTTGTAAACTCAGGGTAATTATCAAAAACATAATATAAAATTTTTCCGTCGAAATCTTTAAATCTATCTTTATCAAAATTTAAAGGTTTATTATTACCACTAAAAGTCTTAGTACCCTCTATAATGACAAACTTATCTACTATATCTTTCAATACATTTAACCGTATTTCTAATAAATCATTTTCATTAAAAAATGTAAAACAATCATATATCATTATTCAAAACTCTCCATAATATATTTTTTTATGTCTTTTAATAAATTAGTTCTGCGATGTGCCCAAATATATTTTGCGACAGGGTGCTTTTTAAAGAAGTATTGCTCATTTCGTTTAAACAATTCTTTCCAAGAAGAACTCTTGCTTGTAGTACTATGATTGTGCAGTATAAAAACTCTATTATTATACGCAAGGGAAAATCCTGCATACATTGCTCTAAAGCAATAGTCATTATCTTCCCACCATGCCGGAGTAAATGCTTCATCCATAAACCCTACTTTATCAAAAACTTCTTTTTTCATAATGGTACAGCTAAAAAATGTCGTAACAACATATTTTATCGGATTTTTAAATCTTTTTATAATCTTTGGGTATTTTTCTAAATAATTACTTACGTTTACCCCTTTACCCTTTTTATTTTCCCTTGGTGACATCATGCCCAAAGTTTTATCAAGTTCAAATCCCTTAATTAAATCTTCCAGCCAATTAGGCGTGAAAAGAATATCATTATTTAAGAGTCCTATAAATTCATAATCTTTATCTTGAACATATTTAAGCCCGCAATTATTACCTTTGGAATACCCTAAATTTTCATTGTTATAAATAACATGCAAATTATTGTGTTTTTGTTCCATTTCTTGTAAAAACTGTACCGTACCGTCTGTAGAGCCGTTATCTACCCATACTAAATCAAATAGTTCTTCATTAGTATATTTATAAATGGATTCAAAATACGGTTTTGTTGCTTCATCCAAATGGTTATAAGAAAGCGTAATAATTACCACTTTTTTCATCTTATATTTCTCCTCTTATTATTTTATCATAATAAGATTTTCCGCTTGAATAATCTTTCAATATTTTATATGAAAGTTTATGGATATTTGTTTTTGATTTTATTTCTTCAAATTGTTCTTGATTAAATTCTTCAAATAATATTTTTTGCAAAATACCTGTATCTTCTGCACTGTATACAGGCATTTTTTCCCATTCTTCTTTTAATTCATCTCTTTTTGATAATATAGTCATCATGTGTTCATACATAAAATAATTGATTACAAAATCATTGTCATCCCAATAACTATCTAATGCATTTTTTATACATTTCATAGTTTTGCAATTCTTATCCGCTCGTATAAAAAAATTGGACATCCGATTTTCCATCCAATCTTCTTTTGGATCCTTAGATAAAACAAAAAAACGGGATTCTAAAATATCTCTCGGGATTTTGTCTGTTAAATAAATGGTAGAATCTACCCAGACGCCTCCATATTCACATAACAAGTATGTTCTCAAAATATCACTAAAAAATGCCAATTTCATTTTACCTTGATTTACCATATCATAATATTTTGAAGGAAGTTCAATATAATCTTTTATGTTTTTATAATTCAAAACAACAATTTGTTTATCCGCATGGTGTTGTTTTATCGAAGACAAACATTTTTGTATTAATAAAGGAGCATTTTCTTCACCTTGATGCCAATATTGCCAAAAAATTTGGTTTTCATTTTGCTGTTTTACTAAATTGAATGATGATGCCGACCGTTTTATTGCTATATCAACATACTTCTTTAAATGCTTTTTTGCCCAACGTGACTTCACTTTCATTCTTTGTTTTTTATTAAAAATGAAAAGTTCAATCAATATTTTAAAAATATTATTTTTTAACTTCAGCATTATATTTTACTAAATAACCTTTTTCTAATATCTCTAAACGTATATTTCTTAAGCTCTTTTGGAAGTTTATTAATATATTCTTGGTAATCTTTGTACGGCATTTTCATTCGCCATGGCTTACCCATTTTTCCTGCATAATGTATCATAACAGTATTATTTTTGGCATTTATTAATTCTTCATCCGTATAAATACCCTTTAAGAAATTGTACTCTTCTGCATTTTTAATATCTTGGTTATACATTATGCTCTGAAAAGTTCCGTACCTGAATGATATCGGCAAGAATCTGTTAATCGCAATATTCATTGTATCCAAATCATAAAATTTTAATCTCTTATTAACTTTTCTGATAACATCAAAAAACTTATCTACAGTCCTTTCCTCTCTCATTAATTTTGAATTGAATATAATAAAACTTGATATATAAATTTTATCATTTGTGTTTTCCGGGAAATATGTATGACAAATCATTGTATCTTTATTGTTAATTTCTACTGGCACAGCCGCCATTTCATACCCTGTCAAATCAGTATTGTAAATGTCACTCAAATCCCCTTTAAAAAGCACATCAACGTCAGAATAAATAACTTTATCATACTCTTTCATAACTTCAGGAATTAATAATCTGTAATATACAAGTTCTGTCCAAGAGCCGTTATTGTGAGGAGCGCCTTTAAAAATATCCGGATTTATATAGTGGAAAGAAATGTTGTGTTTTGTGCTATTTGCAAGCAGGGTAATATTTTTTTGATTTTCTATATCAATATCCGAATGAAATATCCTTATATCATAAGAGGTATTTTCACCGGCGCAATCAATTAAACTTTTGATTGCAACGGAGGCTCCCAACACAATTCTTTTATCAAAACAAAAAACTACAGGAATATTAGTCATTAACTCTTCTCCTTTAATTATTTTTATTTATTAAATTTTTTAAATTTTCTTTTGAAATCTGATATAAAT
>ODAI013389628.1_pt1 | contig 12975 bp, 12 predicted proteins | sample 1539321 | NCBI WGS metagenome assembly ODAI01 (sample SAMN02144231, study PRJEB22623) | gut metagenome | biome: sheep rumen | host: Ovis aries | place: New Zealand | reverse complement strand
CGGCATACAGGCTGACCGGATGGTCGACCATGTAATCGGTGCTGAACGGCACCTTCTTATTGCCTCCGTAAACGGAGGAGGAAGATGCGTAGACAAGGTGCTCTACAGGATTATGACGGCAAGCCTCAAGAATGTTGTAGAAGCCGATCAGGTTCGACTCAATGTATGTGTCAGGATGGTCGATTGAATAGCGGACGCCGGCCTGTGCGGCAAGATTGACCACAACGTCAAAGTGGTACTTCTCGAATACCTCATCCACAAGCGCCTTATCCGCAAGAGAACCCTTCACAAAGACATGCTTTACAGGTGAGCCCTGGGCAGCCTTATCTATCTGCTCCAGTCGCCACTCCTTAAGGCTGACTTCATAATAGTCGTTCATGTTGTCGAAGGATACAACCGTTCCGCCGGACAATTCCATTAAGAGACGCATGACAAGATTTGCCCCGATAAAGCCGGGAGATCCCGTCACAAGAATGTTTTTGCCATTTAAATCAATGTGCTGTTTCATATATTTGATCCTTTATCTTTAATATAGTCTTAGCGAATCTATTAACCTATATCACATTTGTCCGATATTGAATACTGATTATTTTGAAATGATCAATTCATAAGGCCTGCTTGTTACCTCTGAAACACTTAATAACACATCGCCTCGGCGCGTCAAGGGCGTGCCTGCTGCACGGAGATACCCTTGACGCGCCGAGGCGATGTGTTTGGAATTATAGCTAAGAGGTAACAAGCCAGGCTGTGCGTTCAGGAACGCCTCCGGCGTTCCTGCCGCACCGCCGCACTGGCTGAAGAGACGGGGATTCCTCTGACTGAGTTGAACTCATCGGCGGCCATGTCTTTACATGAAATAGTGCTCAATCAGTTCTTTGATCTGGCGAACATTAAGATGAGTAGTTGATGTCTCCCAGGTCAGGATCAACCGGTCTCCGGGATAAATTCCGTTTGCATAGTAGGAAGATAATTTGCGAATCGCTTTTTCGGCATACACCGGATCGTCCATTATTCCAAAGTGTTCCCAGTAGTATTCTTTCCTGAGCCGCGGGTTCAGGACTGTAAAATCAGGATAGATTGTGCCGGCGGTATTCAGATATAACGGCTTTTCATACCTGTATGGGATATCTGCCTTGGCAAGCGAATCCGCGATGATGATCTCGGATTTGGATCTAACTCGTTCCCCCTTCCATGTGAAGTATTCTGAAGAATCAAAAGCATAAGGATTGCTGACGTACTCTTCACTCTCCCATCTGCTTCTGAACATCTCATCTGTTTCTGTTATAGGAATAACAAGGGCTCTTCTGGCCTCATGCAATTCTTCGTATACCTTCTCGGGCTCTACTGCGCCACATGTTGAGAGATACGCATCAATTGCCTTAATCTCCTGCTGCGCTGCCTTGATTACTTTTTCGTCATAGTTTTTCTGAGCGAGGCCTGAGATTAGTTTAGTGTTCTTTTTGGAGATGTAAGTGCCATATTTGTCTGATGACATTTTGCGATGATAGTACTGGCATCTGCCCTTAGCTTCAGTGATCCGTAGTTCTCCCGGCGGTGCTTTTTTAAGCTTCTTTTTTAATCCTTCTGTAAGCTTTGTTAGATACTGTTTTCTATCTACAAGCCTATTCTTGATGAATTCAGATATGCTATAACCTCCTTTAATTTATCGTAATCGCTATTGCCAAATCTTTTTGACTATCTCACCCCCTCTGGGAAGTCTGTTATGCTGTGAATAGCGGCCGAACTTGTTCTTTTAAGACTTTTCGGCTGACTTTCTTCTTACTTCTTGCGTCGCAATGGCGTTCGCTATGCCTTGACGAGCGGCCGAACTTGTTCTTTTAAGACTTTTCGGCTGACTTTCTTCTCACTTCTTGTGTCGCAATGGCGTTCGTTATGCTTTGACGGGCGGCCGAACTTGTTCTTTTAAGACTTTTCGGCTGTCTTTCTTCTCACTACTTGCGTTGCAATGGCGTTCGCTATGCCTTGACGGGCGGCCGAACTCGTTCTTTTAAGACTTTTCGGCTGACTCTTCTCTCACTACATGCACGACACTGTACGATTTTATACATCAATAGTGACTACAAGGCATCACAAATCATATGAGCTAGCCATCTTCGGGCAGATATCGCACTTATCTTTGATTTTCTGCTGAATTGTCAGATGTGTATTAGATTTGTCTGCAGCTGCACGCTGTAATGAATGCCTCTGCTTAAGATCTGGCAATATGCGTAGCAGTTAATACCCTGCACTCCGGATTGCATTCAGGCGCTCATAGACCACGAAAGGTCAGGCAGCTGGCTGCCTGACCTTTCAAGTGTATCATTTCGTATTCATTACAGGCTATTGATGAACCCGACAAATTCACACCTGTGTAATTTGGTTGATATTACCTGTTGCTGTAAGAATTGTGGGTCCGTTCAAAGCTTTATAGCAATCTTTTTTCTTACTGGATTCCTGCCTGCTGCATAAGTGCAGGGAGGGCTGCCTGTGTTGCCGCAAGTGCATCCTGCTGGGAAAATCCCTGTGCAACGTACTGGGCAAATGTCTGCCAGATCAGCTGGTCAACTGTCATCGGAGCGGCGGGAGCTGCTGCCGGTGCAGCTGCAGGGGCTGTTGCGGGAGCCGCAGCGACGGGGGCTGCCGGAGCTGCTGCAGCGGGGGCCGCCGGAGCTGCGGGTGCAGGGGCTGCTGCCGCGCCTGCCTGGGCAAGAAGGGCAGGAAGGTTCGCCTGTACTGCAGCGAAGGCCTGGTCAGAGGTCATTCCGCTTGCCACGTATGCAGCATAGGCCTGCTGAGCGATCAGCTCTGCCTGGGCATTTGTCGCGGGAGCTGCCGCAGGGGCCGCTGCCGCCGCGGGGGCTGCTGCGGCTGCGGGGGCAGTCGGAACTGCCGGTGCTGCCGCGGGAGCGGCTGCGGTAAGCGCAGCTGCAGATGCGGATGCAACCACATCTGTGTCATCTTCTTCATCCAGCGAAATGCCGAGATCGTCCAGAAGGGCCGGAAGCGCTGCCTGTGCCTGAAGGACTGCCTGGTCCGGAGCAAAGCCGGCGGCTATATACTGGGCTGTCAGATCCTGCAGGAGCTTGGCTGCAATAGCTTCGACATTCTCCTGAAGATTGTCGGTAACTCTTGCGGCAGCGGCTGCCGCTGCTTCCTTCGTGCTCACTGTCTTGATTGCCTTGGCCTGCTTTGTGTTGCCTTTCTCTCCAAAGAATTCCTGAAGATAAGCCATAGAAGCGTAGCCGTTCTCATCAAATACCTTGGACACGTCTGTGCCTGCCGGGATCTTGAACTTGAAATCCGTCTCATTCAGAACCCATTTTACTGTCAGGGCTACGTCGGGGCGCTCCACAAGGGCATCATAGACGTTCTTCGGAAGTGTTGTATATACCTTGGTGCTGATTGTAACGCCCTTGTTGGGTCCTGCGTTCAGGATCTTATTTGCTGAATTCCTTGCCCAGCTTGCATATGCATTTGCACCTGACCTGTTTGTCTTCTGCTCTTCACTAAGAGCCGCATTGACATTCACAGGCAGTGTCGCTATGGGTGCGACCGCAAGGGCAAGTGTCAGAAGAAGCACGACAATTGATTTTTTCATAAACACCTCCGAATCAATAAAACTTACCTTTTGTATCCTTCAAACCACAGCAAAGCTGTACAGCAATGTCATATAGCAATGCCATGGTTATAGAGGCATGTTTCATCCAGCTGCCAGATGCAAAAATAATGTCAGTCTTCCTTGTGGATTACTTCGCCATTGTCCTTCCAGATGCTGTTCTCCGGGACTACGCCGCGTACGCAGGATGTCGGATAGACGTTGCTGTGGCGGCCGATGACTGTGCCGGGGTTGCAGACGGCGTTGCAGCCGACTTCTACGTAGTCGCCGAGCATTGCGCCGAATTTCTTGATTCCTGTCTCCATGTGCTCGGTGCCGTTGTGGACAATGACAAGCTTCTTATCGCTCTTTACGTTAGAGGTAATGGAGCCTGCGCCCATGTGGCTGTAGTATCCGAGAATGGAATCGCCTACATAATTGTAGTGCGGAGTCTGAACATGGTCGAAAAGAATGACGTTCTTGAGCTCAACAGAGTTGCCGACCACGCAGTTCGCCCCGACCAGCGCCGAGCCTCTGATAAACGCGCAGTGACGGACCTCTGTCTCCGGTCCGATGATGCAGGGCGCGCCGAGGTATGCGGAGGGGAAAACCTTTGCTGTCTTGTGAACCCAGACATGCTCGGAAACTTCTTCATAGTCATCGCCGAGTGTGGGGCCGAGCTGAAGGATAAACTCCTTGATACCCTTTAATGCTTCCCACGGATAGGTAAAGCCCTTGAGGTAATCCGCTGCAAGGGTATGATCGAGATCATAGAGATCGCTTATTGTATACATAAAACTCAAAGCCTCTCTTTCTTCTCGATATCCAGGAAATATTTGTAGGTGTCGACTGTGAGCTCGCCGCAGGCAGCCTCATCGCAGGCGATGATTGCGCCGTTGTGCATCTGAAGAGCAGAGCAGGTCCACTTCTGGCTGACGCCGCCTTCTACAGTCGCTGCAAGAGCTCTTGCCTTGTTGTGACCGTTGATCAGGATCAGGACTTCCTTCGAATCCGTAACTGTTCCGACGCCGACGGAAAGAGCCTGTGCGGGAACCGCTTCGGGATCATTTCCGAAGAAACGGCTGTTTACGATACGTGTGTCGGTTGTAAGGTTTCTTACGCCGGTTCTGGAAGCAAGGCTTGTGAAGGGCTCGTTGAACGCGATGTGTCCGTCGACACCGATGCCGCCCATGAACAGATCGATTCCGCCGTAGGAAGCAATCTTCGCCTCATATCTAGCGCACTCGCCTTCCGGATCATCCGTCATTCCGTTCAGGATATTGATGTTTTCCGGCTTCATATCGACAAGGTGGTCGAAGAAATTGTCATGCATGAAATACCAGTAGCTCTGGTCATGCTCGTGAGGAAGGCCGAGATACTCGTCCATATTGAAGGTCACAACATTTGCGAAGGAAACCTCGCCGGCCTTGTTCATGCGGACAAGCTCCTGATAGACGCCGATCGGGCTCGAGCCGGTCGGAAGGCCGAGAACGAAGGGCCTTTCTTCTTTATGATTATTGATCTTCGCCGCGATATAATTCGCAGCCCACTTGCACATGTTTTCGTAATTTTCCTGAATAACGACTCTCATTTAGTTTATCTCCTTCAGTGCCGCCGAAGCGGCGCACAATTATTCTGCATTTCTGAAAGAGGCTTTGTTGCAGTGTTTATTCTGCTCTTTGATCTCTTTCTGACGACCGCTCCGCATGTGCGGGACGCCCGTGGCAGCATCCGCCGAATCTTTCGATAACTGCCAGTCCTCGTCACCCGTCTCCGGGCCCGGCGCTAACAAGGCCTTCCTTCCTCCTGACCGGAAGGGCCTGTTTTACATGTTTATGCAGCCTGGCTCCGGCAAAAAATGACCGAATGCCGGCTGCAACATATTATTTTGCAATATTATCCTATTAATGTAAAGAATCTAATCATGAAGTTATTATGAAAATCAGAGCGATGAGAAGATCTTCTTTACCTCTTCGTAGCTCTTGAGATCGCCGATATCATAGCGTTTTCCGGGCATTTTGTAGGCGTGCATCGGCGTCTTGTGCGAAAGCCAGGCTGCGTAGCTGCCTGGCGCGTCATAACCGCAGCCGTCGTCCAGCGCCTCCTGGATTCTGGCAAGGTCCTCGGCCCTGTAATAATAAAACGGCGGCACGGCAAGGTTTCCCTTCGGGGTTGCCGGCTTCTCCTCATAGGACGTGATCCTGCCGTTCTCATCCAGAGTGATGACTGCCGTCTTCCGGAGTGCTTCCAGGCGGTTATCCTCATGACACATCACGCACGAGGTTCCTTTGCCGCGCGCGTACTCGACAAAGCCGCAGAGGGAAAAATCGAGCACGTTGTCGCCTGCCATCACGACGCAGTCTTCGTCGATCTGCAGGCTTTTTGCCGCGAACTGGATGTCACGGACCGCGCCGAGCCTCGTCTCGTTCGAGGAGGTTCCGTCGTCGAGAACCGTGATCTTCACGCCCTCCTTCTCATCCGCCCATTTTTGGAAAATATCCGCAAACCGGTGATTGGTCACAACCACAAACTCGTCCGTCACCGGCGCGAGATCGTCTATCAGCCAGTCGACGATGGTCTTTTTTCCGACCTCCAGAAGGGGCTTGGGGAAATTCTCAGTCAGGGGATACAGGCGGGTAGCATAGCCCGCGGCCAGAATTATACATTTCATATTTAAGTTCCTTTCTCACTGCAATGCAGATTATATATCATTTCACTGCCTTTCTTGGCATCACGCTGCCCTTCGGGGCAGCTTTAGATTAATCAGAAGCATTCCGATCACGAAGATCACGACGCCCGCAGCGATGTACGGGGTCACGGGCTCGCCGAAGATCAGCACGGCCCACACCAGCGTCAGGATGACGGTCGTGCTCTGGATCATCGTTACCATGAAAATGGGGATCTTTTTTAAGGCCTGGACCTGCAGAAGGAAGCCGATTCCCGTGATCGCGCCGAGGACAAAAATGCAAATAAGCGACGAGAGCTTCACGCTGCCGGTAAAGGGCGTTCCCGCAAATGCCGCGGGGAAAAAGCAGATGCCGCCGCCGTACAGAAACATCGACAGGTTGGACTCGACGGTGCTGGCCTTGTTTATCATCATCTTCTGGCAGATCGTAAATACCGCGCCGCCCATGCCGGACACGATAAAGACCGGAAGGAGCGCCGCCTGCCCGCCAGAAAACCCGGACAGCCCGGCACCGTTCAAAGATACCGTCACGATCCCGACAACGCACAGCAACGCGCCGATGATGCTCCTCAGGCTCACCTTTTCATGGAACAGGAAAATTCCGGCAAAAAGAGCCGTCAGCGCCTGGACCGGCCAGACAATGACGTTGCCGTAGGAAAAGCCTTTCATGACGCCGTAATTTTCCAGCAGGTAATTGATTGCCTTCGCGGCGCCGCCGATCAGGATCAGGCGGTTTATGAGCATCAGGTTTACGCGCTTGTTACGGATGAGCTCGATAATGATCAGAAGCACCACGCCGATCGCAAAACGAAGGAAGGAGATCATCAGAGGTGAAAACATGAGGCCCGAAGTCTTGATCAGGATTCCCCCGAAGCTGAACAGGAAGGTCAGCAGAATTATATAAAAATACGCCATCCGGATACCTTATTCCTTACTCTGTAAGGTCATGCGCCGGCACGCCGCTGTTTCGCGGCCTGCCACACCACTAGCTTTCAAAATGTTCCATCAGATACGAGAAGATAATATACGCTGTTTTGAGCGCGCTGTGGCGGATCGAGCCGTTTTCAATGCAGAAAACATCCTTCTCGATCAGTTCGCACCCGTACTCCTCAAGGCGGTCTGCGTCCACCTCGACTATCTTCTTATTTTCCTTGGTCAGATAGACGTCGCGCACTTCGTCGTCAATCTCTGATCCGTTGGCGATGACGACGTCCACCTTGCGGTTTCGAAGGTACTGGTTGAGCACCTGCACGTGGTCCGCAACCGTATAGCCGTCGGTCTCGCCGGGCTGGGTCACAAGGTTGGAAACATACATGATCGGCGCCTTTGTCTGATCCAGGGCGTCCAAAACCTGCGGCGCAATCAGATGCGGAAGGATGCTGGTGTAAAGACTGCCCGGACTGAAAATCACAAGGTCTGCTTCGAGGATTTTCCTGCAGACCTCCTGACCGACCTTGATGTCGTGGTCGTAGGTCAGGCGCCGGATGTTCCTTACGTTATGGCTGACCTCCTCCTGGCCGAAATACTCCTTGCCGGCACTTTTTCCGACCAGCTCGACTTTTTCCTCCGAGAGAGGAAGTACCGTTCCCTTTACATTCAAGAGCCTGCACATAAACTTTGCGGCGTCCGTCAGGTTCCCCTTCAGGTCGATCAGCGCGGCGAGAAGGATGTTGCGGACGGGATGGTTGTAAAGAGATCCCGATTTCTTAAACCGGTAGCGAAGGAGCGAGACCAGATCCTCGTCCACGTTCGCCATGGCAAGAAGGACCTTTCCCACATCGCCGACAGCGGGAATATCCAGTTCCTCCTTCAGGACTCCCGTACTGCTCCCGTTGTCCGCGACGGAAATCACCGTCGTGACGTCCACGGGAAACAGCTTCATGCCGGACAAAAGGCAGGACAGTCCCGTGCCGCCGCCCAGAATGACAACCTTTTTCATTGTTTCAGGTGAGTGAATCATATGCCTTCCTTTTCCTGGTTCTCTCTGTAAATCTGGGCAAGGCCGCCATGCGAGGTCTCGCGGTATTTCTCGTTCATATCGAGGCCGGTGCGGTACATTGTCGCGACCACCTCGTCAAAGGAAATCTTTCTTGTCGCGTAAAGGAAGCGCGAGAGGTTCACGGCGCTGAGAGCACGCATTGCAGCTACGGCATTTCGCTCGATGCAGGGAATCTGCACGAGTCCGCCGACCGGATCGCAGGTAAGGCCGAGGTTATGCTCCATCGCGATCTCCGCCGCGTACTCGATCTGGTCGATGCTGAGGCCGTAAAGCTGCGCGATTGCAGCGGCGGCCATGGAGCAGGCGCTCCCGATCTCCGCCTGACAGCCGCACTCCGCACCGGAGATGCTGGCATTCGTCCGGATTACATTCCCCACAAGGCCCGCAACCGCGAGCGCATCGAGGATCTCCTCCTCGGGGAAGCCTCTGTCCTTGTGCATATAGTAAAGGATCGAGGGCAGAACGCCGCAGCTGCCGCAGGTCGGCGCGGTCACCACCACATTTTCGGACGCATTTTCCTCACTGACCGCATACGCATAAGCCGCGATGACACGGTTCATGGCGACATCCGCGCTCTCATTGTAGCAGCGCTTGCCGTACAGATATTTTGCCTTTCTTGTCAGGTTAAGCCCGCCCGGCAGGATGCCGTCCGCATTCAGCCCGCGCTCCACCGCGTCCTGCATTGCTTTCCATACCTTCTTCAAATATTCGCGCAGCCGGTAGCCCTCCAGAATATAAATCAGCTGGATGATGCTGATGTTTTCCTGATTGCAGAGCGCCACGATCTCCGAGAAATTCTTCTGCGGGTAAACTTCCTTATCCTCCTCCGAGGACTCGTTCTCTATCTTGATCGACCCGCCGCCGATACTGAAAATCCTCGCCGCGGCGATTTCCCTGCCGTCCTTGAAAGCCTTGAACAGCATGGTGTTGGGATGAGGAAGATCCGCTTCCTTCGTCTTTCTGTCAAATACGACCTTTGCGCCGGGAAGGCCTTCGAGGATCGCCTTCCCCGTGCCGTGCCCTTCGCCCGTAAAGGCGAGCGACCCGAAGAGCGTCACCTCATACGAATCCGCGTCCGGATAGCGGCTGCCGAAGGTCTGCGCCGCGTGATACGGCCCGACCGTGTGGGAGCTCGACGGCCCGTTGCCTATTTTATAAACACTTGTTATGCTTTTCATTTTTCCCCCTGTGCCGCATCGCGATTTGGGACGCCTGCGGCCCAAATCAGTGTAAAAATGTGGGACAGCGCCTGTTTACAATTACAGCGGCAGCTCTCCGGCCTTATCGCACAAATTATTATAAGCTATCCTCCTATGTAGGGGATAGCTTATATTCTGCAATCATTTCGTAAGTGATGATTCCGGGCGGCGCCTTACCTGCCGCGCGTGTGTCTGCAGGCAGCGCCGACCTGAAATCCGGCGGCGGGGCTGCTGTATCAGTCTGTCAGCCCGCGCATATATTTATCCATATCTTCTGCGATCTGCTTTGAAACAGCGACCGCGGCAACGACTGTCTTAGCTCCGGTCACAACATCGCCGGAAGCAAATACGCCTGGCATGGTGGTTTCGCCATTCTGGTCCGTCTCAAGATTTCCTTTTGCGTTGAGATGAAGCGCACGATCGCGGTTGACGAGTCCGTGCTGGGGAACCTGCGAGATTGCAACCATGATGCTGTCCGCGGGGACAAGCTGCTCGGTGCCCTCGATCTCGACAAACTGCTTGGGCTGCCCCTCCTGCCCCTCTTCCTGAGGGACCTCCTCAATGTCACGGAAGATGGCGCCTTCGTCCGTGATCCTCACAATTGACTTGCGATATTCGAACTGCACGCCGTCCACCTTCGCGTAGTCAAACTCGTTTTTCGCTGCGTTGACTTCATCTCCGCGCACGTAGACGGTTACTTCCTTCGCACCCTTGCGGATCGCGGTTCTGGCAACGTCCATCGCGGCATTTCCGGCGCCGATGATGATAACCTTCTCGCCAAGGTCATAGACGTCCGGATTGTTAAGATAGTTGATTGCGTAGAAGACATTGCCGAAGGTCTCGCCGGGGATATTCAGCTTTCTCGGCATCCAGGCACCGGTTCCGATGAAGACGGATTTATAGCCGTCGTCGAAAAGGTCCTGTATGCTCGTCGAGCCGCCGATCGAGAAGTTCGGGCGGAACAGGATTCCCATTTCCCTCATTCTCTTGTAATACCGGTCAAGGATCGACTTCGGAAGACGGAATTCCGGGATGCCGTAGCGCAGGATTCCGCCGATCTTGTCATGGGTCTCGAATACAGTAACTTTATAGCCCTTCTTCGCCAGAAGAATCGCGATCGTAATGCCCGCGGGGCCCGCACCGATTACTCCCGCCTTCATGCCGTTCCACTCCGGCACGCTCAGATCCAGGCGCTCAAAGCAGGAATCGGAAATATAGTTTTCAATAGAAGAGAAATGTACCGGCTCGCCCTTTATGCCCCGCACGCAGTGCCCCTCGCACTGCTGCTCGTGATTGCAGACCATCGAGCACACCACCGACAGCGGATTGTTGTCGAAAAGGACCTGCGCCGCCTCCATCATGCGGTTCTCTTTAAAGAGCCTTATTACCTCCGGAATGTTCGTATGAATAGGACATCCGTTCTCCCTGCACATCGGCTTTTTGCACTGCAGACATCTGTTTGCTTCATCAATTACATGTACCGCCATAACTCCCCCTCTGTACTTTCACCATGAATTTCCGGTCCTTGGATGTAACCTTCCCGGCCTGCCAGGGTCCTTGTCCTGACCCGGCAAGCGTGTCTCCCGGCCTGCCGGAAAGTGTTTAATCTATAATAATGTAAGCGCTTACATAAGTGGTTTGTCAAGTAGTTCTTTTGCCAAAATCCGACAAGATAATATGACGACATAAGATTTTCGGACGCAATGCCCACCAATGGGCACTTGCGTCCGATGATGGAGAGTTCACTGAACCATATCATGTATCGGCAAAGTAAAGTTAAGCCGCACGACAGTGAATCTGCCGTGCGGCTTTTGCCTGACACCATCTGACTATCCGATTCTCTTCACATAGACTCTGGAAGGTTCGCCGTTTATATCGTTCATCATCATTAAAAACTCGCACCCATACTTTTCATACAGTCCGATATGGCCTGTTGAAATATATACCCCGGAATATCCCTCCTCCCGGGCGATTCGTTCCACCTCTTCAAACAGCTTCCCGACATAGTGATGGCCTCTGTGTTCGGGATATGTGTAAACAAATCCCATCCATGGCGTAAGCTCTGTCGGCTGAATATCATCCTTTCTGGCATAGGTGCAATATGAAATCAGCTCATCTCCTTCTGTCAAAAGCAGCACTTTAGAACCTTCCCCGATAAAGTCAAAAACAGTCCCCCTGCTGATCATATCATACAGAAATGCTCCTGCGCCCCAGTCACTGCGCCTAATTGCTTCAAGCCAGTGCTCCTGTTCGCTGCTGTCAAAATAATTGATTACCTGCATATTTGCCCTCTGTCAAATTGACTGTTCCGGCTTTTCCGGACTTTCTGAAAATACAATGGATTTGCTATACTGATTTCAGCATACAGAAAGGAGGCCTGGCAGTGCTGATCACTCTTGCTGAGTATACAGCGAATCCCCACAAATATCAGAAGCTGTCAGAGGCTGAGGATATCTATATAACCCAGCGCGGGCAAATCATCACCAGGCTGAAGAAGAAGCCTGCCGCCCCCTCCGGAAAGAAACGCCCCCGCGGCGCGGGTATTGCCGCGGATATTACAGCCGCCATAAAAGCGCGTATCAGAGCAGGCAAATAAGCGGGCATCCGATCAGGTATTGCATTTATTTCAGTATCCGGCAGATCTCAAAGACCTCCCTGTTAGGCCCCTCCACTTTAAATAAGCGGATTCCGTTATCCCAGTACGGGAGCTGCCGGTTATACCGGCGGCTGTAAAGGCAGCCGGTCCGAAAACTGTCTTAGTCTTTGCGGAAGAGGTCTCTTGTGTAGACCTTGTCCTTAATCTCTTCTGAAAAGATCCCTGGTGTAGACCTTGTCCTCCACGTCATCGAGGACGGCATCGTAGCGGTTTGCAATGATGGCGTCGCAGCTTCTCTTGAAGCGCTCGATGTCATTGACTACGAGCGATCCGAAGAACGTGGAGCCGTCGGGAAGTGTGGGCTCGTAGATGATGACGGTCGCACCCTTTGCCTTGATTCTTTTCATGACACCCTGAATGCTGCTCTGGCGGAAGTTGTCGCTGTTGGCCTTCATGGTCAGGCGGTAGACGCCGACCGTGATCGGGCGCTCCTTCTCGGCATTCCACATGGAATTGGCCGTGTAATAGCCCGCGCGCTCCAGGCCTCTGTCCGCGATGAAGTCCTTTCTTGTCCGGTTGCTCTGAACGATTGCCTCGATCAGGTTCTCCGGAACGTCCTGATAGTTGGCCAGGAGCTGCTTTGTGTCCTTGGGGAGGCAATAACCGCCGTAGCCAAACGACGGGTTGTTATAGTGCGTGCCGATTCGCGGATCCAGGCAGACGCCGTCGATGATGTTCTTCGTATCAAGGCCCTTGACCTCGGCATAGGTATCCAGCTCGTTGAAGAAGGACACTCTGAGGGCAAGATAGGAATTGGCAAAGAGCTTGACCGCCTCCGCCTCTGTAAAGTCCATAAACAGAGTCTCGACATCCTTCTTCTCTGCGCCTTCCTGAAGGAGG
>ODAI014293169.1_pt1 | contig 12976 bp, 8 predicted proteins | sample 1539321 | NCBI WGS metagenome assembly ODAI01 (sample SAMN02144231, study PRJEB22623) | gut metagenome | biome: sheep rumen | host: Ovis aries | place: New Zealand | reverse complement strand
CATTTCACTTTCTATTACCTCTAATTCCTCAGCGACTGCATTCCAATCTTCCTCGGTATAATTAGAGCCATTAGCTTGTACTTCTTCTGCTAAACTTGAAAGGTTATTTATGGGTCCCTGCTTCGTCGAACAAGCCGACAGGCAGAAAGCCAAGACCATACAAAATGAAATAACAAATAGATAGGTTTTTCTGCTAAACATTTTAGTCCTCATGTAGAAATTGAAACAAACTATTAAAGTGTATAAATGGGGACACTGCCACTGCAATGTCCTCATTTATAGTTTAGTAATTACCGAACAAGCCCTTTGCGATACATCTCATTAACGATGCTTTGGATTTCAGCATATCTATCGCCAAGATTCCGTTTACGTTCAAGTCCATTGCCATAAATACCACGAATTACATCAAGGGCTGCATCTTCAATAGAACCATTAGCCATCACTTGCTGAGAATGTACTTTTGGTTGTACTGGAGTGGGACTCTGACCTGTTGGCTTTGATGGTCTGCTGTCTGATGAAGGAGTCGTAGAGCCTTCGATATCACCTTGAATTGCAGTTGAATTCTGAGGTGAAGACTCCGCTTCCGAACTGTTAGGATTATCAGAAGAGCCTTCAATATCACTCGTAGAGCTATTATCTGCATCAGAAACCTCTTCGTCAACGATAGAGGGGGCTTGGTTCGCAAATTTATCAATAGTACTATCTTTCGGATTATCTTGCTCATCGTTTTCACCCATGACACTAGAGGATACTTGTTTTGTTGGCACTTCTTTATTACTGTTACAAGACCTCATGCAGAAATAAGCAATGGCTACAGCACAAGCAATTGCAATAAGAATCCACAACCAATTCCTTGACTTTGGTTCTTTTGGGGCATGAGAAGTAGCCCCCCCAGAGGACTCGGATGAACCTTGAGAGGTTGAGGCATCATTTAACAATGCAGCAACAGATGCAGGAATTTTCCTGGCTTTCTTTTTCAGATGTAGCAGCAGTTGCTTTTCTACGCCATCAACCTGGCCATCGGCGCCAATCTTTTCAACCAGCCATTTTCCTTCTTCTTCATCAATCACGCCAGGGGATTTCTCATCATTAAGAAGGAAGTCTGAAACGACCTGCACAAAGAACTGATTCCATGTAGGATCATTCTTCTTTCCACTCACAGCATCATTGAGTTCAAAGATGAAATCAGCTTCCTCCTGATCTATCTTGCCGTCGGCATAGATCGTTTTGCGAAGTCGATTTACTTCGTCCTTATCAATCTTTCCGTCTGCAAGAATCTCCTTTTTCAGTTGTTGAAGATTAACGCTATCCGAAGATGCAGCATTACAGGCAACGGCACCAGCCAAAAGGGCTGTAACGGTTGCTGGCATCTTCTTGGCATTCTTTTTCAAATGGTCAAGTAGTTGCTTTTCAACGCCATCAACCTGGCCATCTGCGCCAATCTTTTCAACCAGCCATCTCCCTTCTTCTTCTTCAATCACGCCAGGTGATTTCTCATCGTTGAGAAGGAAGTCAGAAACAACCTGCACAAAGAACTGATTCCATGCTGGGGCATTCTTTTTACCACTCACAGCATCATTGATTTCAAAGATGAAGTCAGCTTCCTCTTGATCAATCTTGCCGTCTGCGTAAAGAACGTCGCGCAACTTTTTAACCTCTTCTGCGTCAATCTTTCCGTCAGCAAGAAGCTCCGCCTTGAGTTCTTCCAAGCTTAACTCGTCGGATTCTTTTGTAAGGTCAAACTTACGAGCAGATGCTTTGTTGAGGTCAAAGGAGCGTTTGCCTCCTTTTTCCAGTTCAAAAGACCTGCTGCTTTTTCTTTTTTTCTCTTCCATAAGCCTTAGGCATAAATGTCAATGAGAGTTTGCATACCGCCATCATAGCCTTTGCCCTGGGCCACAAATGACCACTCTCCCTCTTCGTCACATACAAGGCTGCCGGCAACGACTGCAGTTTCAGAACTGAATTTCTCATTCAATGCATAACGGCAGAGTTCCTCGCCATTATCATCATTAACGATAGAAATGTACGGATCGCGAACCTTACCGAAACTTGTCCCTGCTTCTTCACCGTGATAAATAGTAACACAGAATACAATTTCCGTAATTTTGCCACTTACTTTTGAAAGGTCTACATGCATTTCCTCACTTGCATCATCGCCCTCATCATCGTCACCAAGGTCATCAGCTGAACCAACAACAGAACGATCTATAGATACAGGTACAGTCTGTTCTCTCCATGCGCGTTTGTTTCCAAATTTTTGACGGTCAAAAGGTTCAGAACGATTGTCAGAATTATAAAAGACGAAATCACCATCTTCCAAAATAACACCATCTTCCCCTAGAAGGAAAGCTGAAGCATCTAAATCAGCTCCACTCTTCCATCCAAGAGTAATTGTAAGATTGTTCAAACCAGCTGACTTGTCGAGCTTAAAACGCTCACCTTTATTCAAATTAAATCTTGCCATAATAATAATGATTTATAGATTGTTAAACAGATATTTTATCCTGCATAGATTTCAATAAGGCTCTCAAAATCGGCTGCAGGACGGCTCTCGGCCCTAAATTCCCATTCGTATTCAGAATTAATAGCCAAACTTGCTGCAACGCAAGCTTTCTGGGTGGTAAATTGCTCGTCTAATCTATAGCTACAGAGTTCATTCCCGTTGGTTACATCTGTGACGGTTACAACAGGATTCTCGACATCACCAAATGTTTTCCCCTCAGTGAAAATTGTAGAGCAGAAAATAATCTCTTTAATGGCTCCCCCAACTTTGCTGAGATCGACTTCCATCTTCTCTGCATTACCGCCTGTACGCTCGTCATGTGATCCCATAACGGAACCGTCAGCAGAAACAGGCACTGTCTGATTCTTCCATGCATTCTTGTTTCCGAATTTTGCAGGATCAAATGGCTCTGAACGTTTGGCAGAACCGTAAAACACGAAGTCGGCATCATCCATAATGAGGCCATCTTCACCAACAAGGAATGCAGAGATATCAAGATCGGCATCTCCGCCCCAACTCAGGGTTACAGTAAGGTTGTTTAACCCTTCACTCTTTTTCAGCGAGAAACGTTCGCCTTTACTTAAATCGAATCTACTCATAATTTCGTTTTATTTTATTGATTTATAACTAATAATAATATCGTCCAGATCTTTAGTGTCAAGTCCATATTGAATATACTTTTCGCGCCAACTCATCATGTCGTCAAGATGGCTTTTTGCAAGTTGCAGGTTACGGCTGTTCCTGACAGACGGCATTTCTGCTTTAAAGGCTCTTATCTGTCTCGTGGCTTTTATTAAGGCAGTGCAGTCGGCAGCTTTTGCAATTAGTTTTTGTTCGGTAAACCATTCTCTGGCTTCCTTGAACTTGGCTTCCTTCATAAGTTTCACCCCATATAGCTCCTTGCTGACTTGATTCGATTCAACCTCCTTTGTTTTCTCTTTTGGTCCATCTGCTCTTGGAATGGAAGATTCCTTCTTGCAGGACTTTTCAATATCAGTCAGCATCTGTTCTGCCTCAGCTACGTCTGCGCCTCTATTCTTATATGTGTCTATAAACCGCTGTAGCTCCTTTTGGGCTTCTGAGGACTTTCTTTCTCTTAAGAAGCCGTTGGCCATAGCTTTTGTCTCACGCCATTTCCTATTGAAGTTTTTTAAATCAACAGGAGATGACGGCGGATTTTCACCGTTATTTCTTTCTTCTTTTTTTCTTTGTTCATCTGATTTTAGATCAGTCGCTTGGCCATCAGCGAGCAATTCTATCGCTTTTACCTGCATTTGGATATAGTCTTCACCAACACCTAACCTTGCCCATCTGCTTACGATATCGAGGAGTTCTTGTTTTTCTCGTATACGAACCTCCTTAGGCATACTGCTAAATTCCCGTATTTTTCGCTCGTCTTTTATGCAGGATGTACAAATAGCAATTTTGTTTTCTACTGCAGGTGAATTCATCCTGCGGAATAGTTCTCGGGCTTCCTTGAATTTACCAGCAGTAAGCACCTTATCGGCTTCACTTGGGGCTTGGGGAGGTTCTGGGCCATTCACACCACCCACTTGAGGAAACCTATAGTTACTTTTCTTTACAAATTCTAGAATAGAATTTAGCATTTCCTGATGCTTCTCTTCATCAAAGAGAACAACAGAGGGAAAGGTATCACAGAACGATTGCTTCACATAAGAATTCTTAGCTGCTGATTTCAACAAAATGACTGTCGTTTTTGTTGGTTCTACGTTTTTTGACTTTAATTGTAGCAACAGATTACCCAATGAATTGTCATTTCCTCGTATTCCATTCGTGATACTACTCTTGGATATGAAATATTCGTACGAATGGCCTTTCAACGTTACAATATTTTGACACATTAAATCTCCACTAGCCAAAAATCTCTGTGCATGAATTTGCAATTCTGGCAAGCACTCATCAAATACAAGATTAATGGAATTCTCATCATAGAGAATTTCTTGCCAAATAAGTTTAACAACTTGATCAATTTGTGGATCCTTTCCAGCATCCTTTGCATCAAAATCAAATATCCGTTTGAGCTGTTGATTCTTTTGGGCATCAACACATTGTATATACAAATCATTGCCAACATTGGACACAAATACAGCCTTCTCAATATTGTTAGCTAATGAAGTCCTGACATGATCCAGCACCATAGAGTTATAATCTATAGAGAAGGTGTTGCTATAGCCGGCATTTCGAAGCAAACTAACAACATATGCTTGCTCGTTATCAGTTAGTTCGGAACTCATCAACAAACAAATAGGAACTTTGGCTGTGTTTTGTTCAAGTTGACCTTCTGTTCCATAGAGAATGCTGTCAAAGAATTCTCTAAGACATTGTTCTATGCCAAATAGCAGAAGTTTGTTAAGCGGGTATTGTGTTCCACGATAAGTAAAAGACGATGGTTTTCTGATGGCATCAAAAATGTTATCGAATGCACCAATCCTTCCTGCACGTGCTTCTGCTGCTGCGAAACTTCCGATTCGTAATTCATTTCCTGAACTATAAATAGCCAATGGCTTAACCAGCTCATCCCCATAGGGGATAAACTGGTTCTTGCCATCATCTCTGCTATATGAGAACGCAATGGTGTGTCTCGATAATTCTATAAGAATACTATAATTCACCTTCCTAATTATGATTTATACCTTTTAAAAGGTAGTCGTCGTAAAATCTCATACCTTCAAGAATGATGATTGGCATCACAAAATCGAACTTCGTTGAATTCTGTCGAGCAGTTTGCTTTGCTGCACGATATTCAGGCAAGTTCTGAATGTAATTATTCATATTCATATTTTGGAAACCCATCATAAATTCCTGAGGTTTCATCTTTAAGCCAAAGAGACTAGCAGATACCTTATAGAACAAGTCAGCAAAATCCATAAAGCGAGGACATGGGGCTTGGGGATTAGCTTTTTGCAGACTATTCATAAAATAGGTCCCTGTATAGTCCATCATTTCACAAGTAATGCTGTTGTCAAAAGATAACGGAATCATTTCACCAGAAGCATTCTGTATGAAGAAGTTCTCCTCTCCCAATATCTCTATAACTTTCTCGTTTTTGGCTACTAGCAAAGTATTATTTGTCGAATTCCTTGCCAAGCCCATCGACACTTCATACTTAACATTATCTGTGCCTACATTAAACACGAATATAGGAGGTCCGAAAAGGAATTTTTGTGCGGCTTGCATGCCACCCATTCCACGAATAAACATTTGCTGATAATACTGTCTGGCATTGTCTTCCTGTGAACTCATAAACCAGTCAAAAATTCGTGCACCTTTTCCTGCAAACGTTATAGAAACTTTTGGGGTCCAATTTGGACGGTTCAAATTTGAGCGTCGTATCTCAGTTATCAGTTTGTTCGTTATCTGGCCTGCATAATAGGCAATTAACCCAGTAACATAAAGATTGACGCACATTAACTCGGGACAAGCCGCACTTATCTTGCGGTAGAATACTGCCAATTGTTCTATGGAAAGTTTGTTCACTATTTGTTCAAAGAAGAACGGAGCTGTATCTGGAGAATACTTATCTTCGCCCATACCAGGAGTCAACCCTTGAACCTTAAGGTTGAACTGTGAACAGACATCTAATAAGACGCGCTTGAAATTCGGAGAATACTTGGTAGCATTAGACACTCGCTGAGCAGCAAACCTAATCGAACTTTGTTTTAACATAGCAGTTCCAGCCTTTCCGCTTGAGTCAGGCACTGTGCTTAGCACAGAAATATCAGTCGTGCTACCACCAATATCAAAACATAACGTCATGGCGTTAATATCAGCACCAAAAGCCTGATTTCCTGCTATATAATTGGCCACAGCACACGCTTCGGTCATACTATTATTCGTATTAACCGGTTGGAACTCAAATTCGACAGGACCATCATCTGGTTTCAGATCGACAACAACTTGTGAACTTGGTTGACTATTGCCCCAACCTCCAGGCTGAGCAGTCTCTTGAGTTCCCCAAGAATTTTCAGCAGGTTGAGTTCCCCAAGAACTTGCCATTGGCTGAGATTCGGGGGTAGCTGTTCCCCATGTGTCGCCTCCATTGTCCCAAGATGAGGCAGAGTTGCCCCAACCTGCATGATCTTGCGAATTACGATCTGTAGCCATATTTTCCCACATTGCTGCACCATTTACATTCATGGCAACATTCCCGCTTGATATATGCAATGCATAATCAGCCTCGGTATTAATCGGGACTAATGGGTTAACATTCTTTAAAACCTGCCATATTTCCTCATACTGCATTATCAACGATGAACCCATTGAAGAGGGATAGGACCACTTTAGGTTTTGAGGGAACATCCTTTTCTGAAATAGCTCTGCATAGATTTCCAGCATAAGTGTATTAAGGAATGCCTTTTTATTAGCTTTATCGCCTTCACTATCCGACCATTTCATATTATATACAAGAGAGATTTCTCCGATAGAATTCGGATATGCGAGCTTGATATTTTTTTCAGATACAGAATCAACTGGCAAATTAGTCTCCATACACGGGAACCCTCCCTTAACTTCCTTAGAGAGCATTCCACTCTGCCCATTTTCATTTGCAGAGACTTTCAGTCGCTTCAAATCGTGCAATGCCAACATACTCTTCACCGCATTTCCCTCAACATCTACGTTTTGGAAGAACAGCAAATCATTAACAGCCACTACCTGACTCCGCTTATCATTAAGGAGCGAGACTCGACGGTTCGTCAAATTAAGAGGGTAAGCTTGTTCGTGATGAGCATTATTACAATAAGCCAAAGAAGTATTGGTGCTTCCAAAGTCGACACCTATATCAACAGGGCTTAACTGCTCGTCAACATTCATCCTGTTTTTAGGAAGCGGAGAATTATCACTTCCCGTATATTTAATAATCAAATAACCACTTTCCTTTCCCCCAGAAGAAAGACGCACCCCCATAAATGGTTTGTTGCTTTCGTAAACCTCATACTTATAACGATTATCTGAAACACGATTATCAGACGTCACTAACAGTTGAACGTCTATATCTTCATACTCAGGATCTATCGGTTTAATTATTTCACCGTTCTGAGCTACAAGCAAAGGGGAACCTTGTTTGTCTGTAATAATCCGTAATTCTTCCGAAGTGTTTGTTCCCAACAATGGCGTTGCGCGGAAAGAACAGCCAGGTGATTCAGCATAGTGGGGTATTTCTGAGTACATAAAGTAGCGTTTCCACTGTTTGGAAATGAAATTTGGCCAAATCACTAAATCACGACCACGTATCCAAGAATCACCTTTTACTGTATAGGCTTCCTTCATTTCTTTTTGCTGTCCATCCTTTGTCTCAATGACCAGTGAAACCTCAAGATTATCTACTTTAGAGGAAGGATCGTAGATAGCGGTAAGTCGTGAATTAATAACGGTATTTGAATCCGTTCCGACGAGGGCCCCTACGTTCTTGCCAAAGACATTCAGGCCAAGCGCACTTAAAGGGAGAGCAAAATAGGAATTACGTCCTTCCATTCCTTTTGTCTTCGCCTTTAACACATGAACTGGCAGTTCTTTAAGCCTATTCGGATCGTTTGCGACTTCGAGAGGCAAAATAATCTGTGCGATTTCGGCATCCTTACGCAACAGAATCTCTTTTGGATCAAATTCTATAGCTCCGTTTTCATCGGTTGTCGAGATGACGCCTTCCAATCCAAAAAGCTTGCTTGAATAATTGAATACTAAACTGAAAGGCAAGTTAAAATTATCTACAGGAGCAACTGATGCTGTGCGAGTATCTCCATCCTTCTCAACTATCTTTTGTTTGATTTCTTCTAACCATGTGTTCAGATTAGCACGCAAGTTGGAATAATTAGGGCGAATTCCCTCATCCAGATTGCCATAATATTCCTCAAGGCGACTCAGATGAGTAGCTATATGCTGAACATATGCATACAAATCAAGCAATTGAGCGGTTGATAGGTCAACGGTCCCTATTGGATCCATGAATCTTCCTGTTTCCGCATTGACAAAAGGCTTGTCTTCATTAATAGTATAGGCTGCCGATGTAAAAAACAGCGAGTCAGGAGAAGTTGCAGCAACAATGTTATCCTTATAACGTATGACATCAATAAAAGGCACCTGCTTCTTATTGCCATCTTGAGTCTGAATACACCATAATGGTTTGCGCTCGAAAAGCATATTACCAAATGCTCCCTTTGGCTCATATATATTGGAAGTGGAGGCAATGTCTTTGCCATCGGAATATGCCAAATCAATTCTATCTACACGAATATTTTTATAGTCAAACGCCAGGCAGGCAAGAAATCCTCGCCATTCGCTTACAAGATCGACGTAATACTTCATCAACCCATCATTCTCGGCATTCTCAGCACCTCTTGTATCCTGAATATAAGATATTGCATTCGTGAATAGGTTGATACGGGCAAAGATAGTCGGTATACCTGATACAATTGCACTCATATCAGCACCTTTTGCCAACGTTGGTGTTAATATATCTTTGGTGAAAGTTGCCATATTCCCTAAAGGAGCCCATTCTTGTGGTTTCCCCGCAGGTTTTGACTGGTTCTTTACTCCAATAACTAATGATTCAAAAACAGCCATGATATCAATTCTTTATATTAAACTTTTGTGCAATTGTTATTGCATTATATACATGTGCCAAAAACTTTTCCTTGGTGGTGTTGGCATTCTGTTCTTTAGAGGGTATGCTGGCACTATCTTCAGTCAGAATCTTGATAAGTTGATTATATTGGGCCGTACTAGTGCTATGCATGAAACCACCTTTAGCATCCCAATTGTGTTTATCATCATCAAAAAGCGTTCCTGGTTCAATTTTGCTCAGAGAGTCTGTCTTTTCTTCGAAGGCAGTAGGACGGAATATAAATTTTCCTGGTTTAACTGTGTTGTAGATTTGATACAACCATCCGCGTTGCAACTTTCCATTTACAACACTATATGCAAACATCTGCAAATACTTGTCTATCTCTTCAAGCTGGATATCATCAATATTGTAATTAGCCCTATCACTGTCTCTCAAACGGTCTAAAAAAACTTTAGTTCCTTTGTCACCTCTTGAGGCTCCGTTAAGGCCTAACACAATATGTGACAATGAGAGAAAAGCACCGAGTTTGTTTGCAAACTGATCACCGTGTTCTCCAACAAAGTCGTTACCATTAAAATCAAATACATTTTGATTTCTTTCTACTGAACGATAGACATAATTTGCATTTGTTTTGTTTTCAGGGAAGGAATCTATAGTAAAGAAATCATAAGCTGCGCAAGCACACATCAATTCAACAACATGACAGTTGTTCTTTTGTTCATGTCCACCCGTAATAGTATCACCTTCCTTTTCATCAGCTATTGGTTTACTCTGCAAAGGCCAACCAATGTGATAAAGACGGCGATAACACTGTTTTACAGTGGGATCTGCTTGATAAAAATGAAGAGCAGCCTGACTATTCAATGCGAAGAAATCTGAATTTGCTATTACCTTATCTTTTGCCATCTGACGAGCATCAGGATTAGGAAACGAGAAATATTCAGTTAGCAAAGTCGAGCCAAATTTTACTTTATCAAGTGCCAAACTGCTTTTCCCGTTACTGCGGATAGAAACAGCATCCCTCATTGCAACAGGAATGATAGGTATTGAAGAGGCCCCTGTTCCACCAAAAACAGATCCGAAGACAAAAACCCTTGCGTGAGCAGATGCCTGAGAGAGCAATTCCAAGAAACTGTCTAAATCCTTATCCTCTGGTTTTACATTTACTCCACCGGCTAGTTTCCTTCGTGCTGATTCTATGATGCCATGATACATAAGATGGCTGCCAAGGTGCGTCTGGGCACGATAGCCGTGTGCCAAATTGAATTGCTGCACAGTCGTCTTATCAAGAAAAAGATTTGACAAATCAGTATTTTGTCTTACTACCTCATCAGTACCTTCACCTAGACGAGACAAAGCAACATAGTTTTGCCGAGCGGTTGTGCTATAATCTGTCCAGAATTTATACAGATTGATTTTTGCCGAAAAGAACGTGTTAGTATTCGGAGTGCCGCCATCTATTTCTTGCACTTTATCAGACTTTATGCGATTATAATAATTTATCAATAATTCGACACGCTCCTTATTACCATTTGTTTGATCAGTGTCTAATGTCAATACATTGATTTCCTGATTGTCAAACATTCCTATAGCACATAGGTGAACGAACGATTCCAAGCATCGCATGCCCGTTCCACCTATTGCAATAACAAATAACTGATCATTCATACGTGTTAGCTATTTGACTATTAAAACCAACTTGAAAGTTTTCCGTGTTTGAATATCTTGCTCAATGCAAAGCCTGATATCACATAAAGGACAAAAGACATGGCCGTGGAAATGCACATGGCCGTCATGTATTTTTCCTGCACATTATGCATCTTTATGCCCGTATAGACGATAAAGTAGGCCAAAAAGAATGTCAAAACGGGCGTTAAGACACCTAAAATCCAGAACCACATTTTGCGTTTTCCTGGGTCAGTCGGGTTTGTTCCCGGTTGATAGGCAATGGCATTAGCTACAACGGCTGCAATAAGCAGCATAACGATAAATACTACGATGCCTATGACATAGGCAGAAACTACAGAAGTTTGCATAATTGATATTTTAATTTGGTTAATAGATTCTTACAAAATAGCTATAGATAGGCTTTCCTATGGGTTTCATATCTTGCAGTGTGCTTTTAACAGAAGCGGAAAGACAGTCATTACCAGGCCAACCAAAAAGGCTGTCGATAACGCTCAGATCACAAATATCGGCACTAGCCACAACGATGTCTATCCGGCACAAATCACCAGGATTCTCCAACTGAAGATTCGACCCCGTAGCCCCATTCTTAAAGCAAATTCCCATTTCTGTTCTTGAAGGATCTTTCGCTAAGGATTTCTTAAAAAGATCATTGTCGAACACCAATAAATCTTTTATTTCCTTAATCTCGCCAGGCCCTTTTGAATAGTCATATTCAGGAAGAATATTTCCTTTTTCATCATAATAATCTTTTCCAGCCTCTTTACCTTCAAAATTTAAGACAACTTCCCCTTCTTCTTTCACAATTTGGGGCTTATTGTTCGTTGCCAAATAATATCCCCAATATTTATCAAAGTCTTTTTGGACGTCTGTCATCCGTACTTCTAATGAATTAATTTTATAAGAACTGCTTGCAGAGAAATCTACAAACAAATTTCTAAAAAGATGGGTGAAAGGCACTTCTATACCATTCTCCTTGGTTTGGAATGAAGCATTCTTTATAATATCCTCCCAAGAACTTCCAAAGCAATAGCTTTCGGCACGAAGACTATCAATCATGAAAAATCCATTAGGACCACCATCTTCGTTTGACGTTGAAACAACATCGTCTCCTGCCTCGTCATGGTAGGTGCCTCCTTTTATGGCAACACCATAATTCGTTGCAAAAGGATAAGCATTAGCTGCTAGAGTGAAAGTTTTATAGTTTTGAGGAAGCCCTTGCAGTCCATCATTTACCAATTTCAACAACTTATGCTCGTTATAATCGAAAACCACATAGTACAAGTGTTTGGGGAGAGTTCCTTCCATATAGTCCGTTACAAAAAAGGAGATGTCTCCACCAGAAGCAAGCCACTTTTTAAAATAAGGTGTAGCATAGGCCTGACGATAAATCTGACCATCTTTGGTGTATTCTTCGAAATCAGTAACAAGCACGGCTCTACGCCCTTCATCTGTAATCTTTTTTAAGGTTTCCTCTATGGGAGCATAATATTCAAGTTTATTACCTGCGCTTTTCAACTGACCAAAAATTTTTGCAGGACTGACATTTCCTGAAAGAGGAGCAATTTCTGCATTACCCAACTTGTAAATATCAAACAGTTCTGAGCTTCCTGTTATTTTTTGACACAGTCCATTGAATGTCGCACCAGTTGAGGGGTCGTTACAGGCAATCATTGCACCTGTAAAATCAAAATATGCAGCATATTTATCGTTACCCACAGAAACGACAGGCAAATCTTTCATTAGATATGCTGATAACTTCTGCCGAAATGGAATTTCATCGCTGCCACCACAGGAAGATAATGTACATAACAGTACAAACGCCAAAGTGCCATAAATTGTTTTCCTTACTGCCAACATAGATTCTTTTTTTACTTAATCTTTCTTGGAATCTCCGGCAAGATTGTTTCTGACTCTGGTTACTGGGACTACAATATATGAAAAAAGCGTGAGATCCGTACTCGTTACCTATCTCACACTCCTGGCCTTTGAACTTGCCACCCTGTTAAGATAAGCAACTTCGAAGCCCACGCCGATATGAATATAGTACCCCTAACAGATTGACAGATACGACAAATTGCAGTATCTATTATCACGAAAGGGGATGCGTATAAACACATCCCGGAACATCTACCATTGCAACATCTGCTACAGGGATTCCAAGTGTTCGAAGTTTGGAGTGTAGCGATGAAGCGTTGAGT
>ODAI012856185.1_pt1 | contig 12976 bp, 9 predicted proteins | sample 1539321 | NCBI WGS metagenome assembly ODAI01 (sample SAMN02144231, study PRJEB22623) | gut metagenome | biome: sheep rumen | host: Ovis aries | place: New Zealand | reverse complement strand
CATTGTCGGAGAATACTCCACATTCTGTGTCTGGCCTGAGCGCGACTGGTATTATGAAAACCGCGAGGTAGCCCTCTACGCGATGGACTATTTCATCAAGAAAACAAAGGAGGAGGGTATTGGTACCTTCTACTGGATGGGACTTTCCGACGGTATGGCAAGAAATGAGCCCTATTTTAACCAGCCCGACTTGGTTGAGACTATCACCAAAGCCTACCACGGCGACGATTTCGAGGGCATTTACCCTGAGATGGAGGTGTCCGAGGAAACGATCGTCTTCGAAGGTGAGAAACAGTTGGAATGGGGTCAGGCCATCAACTTGCCGGCCTCACTGTTCACCAACCTGGGTGGCGAGACGACGGTTGAAATCACCTATACCCAGAACTATGCCGACCTCGACGAAGACAACCAGTATGGCATGTTCCAGTTCTGGCTAAACGACTGGAGCGAGCAGATCAACATCATGGTTGATGGCAAGGAGTACGCCTCCGACTTTGTACCTGCCGACGTCTATGGCACAGAATCAGGAACCGACCATGTGACCGTCTTTGCCTTTGATGCTGACACTTTTAAGAAACTACAGGCCAAAGGCATGCTGTTTCAGGGGCATGGCATCCTCGTGACGAAGGTAGTGCTCAAGGCAGTAGCCACAGGCATCAAGACACCTGCCACGATAACCAATAATTCCGATGCCCCCATCTACAACCTCGCTGGCCAGCGCATCACCAAGCCTGCAAAGGGCATCTACATCAAGAACGGCAAGAAATACATTGTCAAATAACACTCTTCCACGAGAGACTCACTGAAAAAGGATAGGGCATGCCCCCCTATCCTTTTTCTATTATTCTGTTAGAAAGTTCATTTACCTTTCAGCCAAGGCATAACATATTGATATACAACGAATTGCGCTGAAACGTATTTTTCCCCATGCGAATAGAGCCCCTAAAGAGGCACTTGTCAGTTGTAAGGAACCGAGTATTGAATCTTAGGAGCCGAGTATTCACCCTACGAGGCCATATATTTTTTTGTCCCAGGCCTTGGGACAAATCAAAAGCGAAGGCCTACGGCACAAACTTGTAGATACGCTATCGACCTGAAGGCTGACGTTTGCATAACCATGCGTCCCCAACGAGCCCCGACATCAACCATTCAGCCGAAAAGTCTGATAATCAAGAGATTACAGGCTTGCTGAAGGGTAAAACAATCTATGAAAACACTCGAATATAGTCAGCCGAACACAAAGCGGAGCGACTCATAAAACTGAATGAGCAGGATGAGCAGGATGAAGAGGGGTGCTCCCTTGGCGATGCCTACTGACAAGGCATGGAGTATGTCTGTCAGCGTCTTCAGGCGACCAGACATCATGCCATAGGAGACTGAAAACAGGATGACACCCGTAGTAATGACAGGCACCAGGCTGCGACTGAAAGGCGATGGAAAGAGTTGGCCCGTGGCAGAGAGCAGGATGGCATGGGGCATCAGCGTGAGCAGGGCGATGATCACGATATAGATCAACACGAAGCCGCAGGCCGCCCGCAGGGCTATCCGCATACGGTAGGTGAAGGGGGAGACGCGACGGAGCAGGTCGATCACCCCACCCTGACGGAGACAGCCCCAGGCAGAGAGCACCAGCACGAGCCACACCAGCAGGTGCGAGGCCATCATCGACGTGAACGAGCCGAAGTACCAGCGGATGCCCTCTGAGGAGAGGAGCGAACGCACGCCATCCATCATCGTGGCAGAGAGAAGCCATGAGAGGATGACGAGGAGGACCTCGCCCATCAGAAGAGCGAAGCAAGTCACTCCGAGCACCTTAGATATGTTATTCCTCATCGGGTTCGAGATTGTCGATGTCGAGGACACGGAGTTCGAGAGCACGCACCACGAGGCGAGTGGCATTCACCCCACTTGTACCCTCAGGGAAGAGTTTCTGGATGAGTTCGTTCTGGCGCTTCTCCAGGCTCTTCACGCCAAAGGGCATGCCACGGAGGTTAGTGATCTGCTCCTTGGTGTAACCCAGGGCCAGATGGCGCAGGAAGCGCTCGTCGTACTCGTCGATCTCATAGTTCACCAGGGCCTCCTGCTTCACGAGTTGACCACTGACAGCGGCCTTAAAGCGCTCGACGATTTTTTCGAGAATCGGTTCGTTGAACACCAGTTGCTTGCCGTCCATCACAGCGGATACATCACGACGCGTCAGCAGTTCACCGGTCTTCAGTATGATGCCGTCAGCCCCAGCGTCGAGCACATCGACCCAGAGTTTCTCGTTCAGTATCTCACCCGTAAAGATGAGCACCTTCACATCGTGGTGCAGTTCCTTGGTATGGCGACAGATCTCCACACCTACGGTCGTGGAGCCCCCCAGTCCGAGGTCGAGCAGCACGAGGTCGGGCTTCTGCTGTTTCAGCAGTCGCCAGTAACTCTGCTCACTGTCTGCCGTTCCAATCACTTCCGCCTCAGGGATGTCTGTGCGGATGATGCCCAGCGTGCCCTTGAGTTCGAGGGGCACGTCTTCTACGATGATTACCTTGAAAGTTTCCATACGCTTGGTAATGTTATGATCATATTTGTTATTCCATCAATCAGTGTGGCATAGATACCACAACCTCTGCGATTAGTGGCCTCACCATGGTCCCTGACAATCTGCCGGCATATCAGATAAGGTATATGCTCGTTGGAAGGGATGAAGAGGTCGCGCGCCTGTTCCTCAGAGAGTTTAAGCAGCGGCATGGGGATGCGCACCTCTACGTATTGCTTATCTTTCTGGGAGTATATCTTCTCCAGTTTCTTCCCGCCGGACTGCTTCCTGAGAATCTCAAAGAGGTAGCGGAGCAGGTTCTCATCGCCCAGCACTTGGTGATCAAGGGCCCTGAGGTGTAGTTTGGAGCGCTCCGTCTCACGTGTGGCCTGCTGGCTCAGGATGCCATAGAGTTCACGATAGTAGTCGGTCACCTCGCCCAAGGATCCGACATCTCCCATGTCGAGCAGTTGGGTAATCCGACTGGGATAGTACATGGTCTCATGCTTCAGCGATGACAGGCAATTGTCGAGCACGGCATTGGATACGTGCAGGTTATTGTCCTCGAGTTCGGCCTTCCTTACCTCATCGTCCAGCATCTCAATATCTGTCTGCCGTTGTTGCTCCTTGATGAATCGGGCATAGAGCCTGTGGCGATAATACAACAGATAGTAGGCTGGTACGATGGCCAGCAGGATCAGCACCAACAGGATGACGGCAATGGTCTTGTTGGTCTGCGACTGTTGCATCACGCGGCAGTACTCGCCCAGGGAGTTGTCTGCCGACATCTCTTTAAACAGTTGCGTATAAATACGGTTGTTGTAGGCATAGAGTTGCCACTCATGGAGGGCGAGAGCCGCCACGGCACTTTCGTTGCGGATGTCGAGGATGACATGATAGTCGGTGGCCAAACTGTCATGATACCATATTATCTCTGGTGCGGTCAGCGAAGCATTACCCAGCGGCAACATCAGGTGACGCCCTTCTGGGGAAAGAGAACGATAGTGCTGGTTCAGGTAAAAGCGGCAGGAATCGGCATACTGGAGGGTACGCTCGTATGTACCATTGATATTGGAGTAATAGGCAGAGTCTGCGTATGCACTGGCTCTGGTTAGTGGCTCATAGTCGTTGGCTTGGGATTCCAGGTTTGCTAAGAATACCAGGTTCACTAAGAGCACTAAGAGCCGAAGGACACCCTTCGGCAGTCGGAAGAAGAGACGGGTACCCTTACCCAAGGTGCTCGTAGCGCCGATACTGCAGACGGAGAATATCTGGCTTGTCTTACGATACTTCTCAATGATACCCTTACAGTTCAGTAATCCGAAGCCATGGGAATCTGGAGTCTGGAACTTGGCGTTCAGCGATTCGTCATGAATGGGCTTGGCATCAAAGAGGTGATCCAACTGTTCTTCCGTCATGCCTTCTCCAGTGTCAGACACTGCTATTTCCACATAGTCGTCTGCCTGACTGGCCTTCAATGATACCTGCCCACCTCGCGGGGTAAACTTTCTGGCATTGTCGGCCAATGTGTTGAGCATGAAGAGCGTCAGGGCGTTATCGGCCTTCACCACGGCATCCGTAGGCTCCACCTTCAGTTCGATGCCTTTCATCTGAAAGGATGTCCTGCCTTTTGCAATCAGGTCGAAAAGACTTTGCAAGGGGAAACTTTCAATCTTCAGGCTCAATTCTCCTTGGCGTAACTGGATCCAGTGGGTCAGCACATCATTGTATTCGCTGATCTTATCAGTAAGTTCCCTGACATATTCGATATTCCCACCGCCTTGCTTTCTCGTCTCATGGATAATCCTGTCGATAAAAGGCGTAATGTTATTCACAAGCGACACCTTGGCTCGCTGTTCAAGGTTCCTGCGCTCACTGTTCTCCACCCTCATTCTCAAGGCAGCCAGTTCCTCGCCTCGCTGTTCCAACAGGTCATCGTTCTCCACTGGCTTTCTCTGTTTCTTGTTCAAGTGGTTGAAGAGCCATAGAGAGAAGAGCAGTAATATGATAGCACACACCACCCCACCAAGCATCCAGTTGAGTTGTTGGGCAGTCTTCTCATACTGACTGGCGCGGGCCTCCAACTGGCGATCCTGACGGGTGGTCTCCTGTAGGTCGAGGTATAAGTTACGGTTATAGTCGCTCTGTGGTTTATCGTCGATAGCGGCATACGCCACACTCAGTTGCTCGCGGATACTGGCCACGAGGTCTGGTGCCTGATAGATTGCGGAGTCCGAGAGAGCCTGTTCCAGATTATAGAGGGCAGACTCATAGTCACCTATCTGACGGAAACAAGAGGCCAGTGTGCGATAGGCACCCGCAATCTGATAGACATCACCGTACTGTTCAAAATGATAAAGCGCATCCTCTGAGAGCCAGCCCGCCAACATGTCATCCTCCACATTCTCGGGGTTCAGGAATTTCATGGCAGGCATGTTGTCTGACAAGAGTTGCTGACGATAGTCGGGATCCATAAGATGCTCAGAAAGGGCTTCTAAGGCATTAGCCACGAAATAGGGATAGCCCCCCTTGCGTGCCAACAGGAAGCATCGCATCAGGCAATCAAATTCTTGCTGGTTTATCTCCTGCTGGGTACCGTCGATGATAATCCCACCCGCCCCTATGTTGTAGAGGTAGTTAAGATACTGGGCAGTATCGCGCTGCACCTCATTGGGGTCTATAGCGTAAAGCGCTTCTATCGACTGGCGTTCCAGACCTACATAATAATAATATGTAGAGTTGACGATGGCATATTCCGACTCGGCATATAGCAGGCGATGCGCCTCTCGCTGATCCAGCACGTTCAGCACTTCATGGATACGGCGCATGGCTCGTCCTGCCAGTTCGCGAAACTCATGGAACTCACGATTCCTGGAACGTCGCTGACAGAGTCGCATCTGCTGGACGTAAGCCACAAAGAGTTCCAGTTGATTGTCAGTAATCTCTGTTACCTCATTGAGTAATTTCTCTGCCGCTTCGTACTCCATCCGTGAGATATGGGCAAAGGCAAGGTTGTTCAAGGCCTCAGCCTTTCCTGAGGCATAACCGTCGGAGAGGTCGAAAGCCTGTTGGGCATAATGACAGGTACTGTCCAGGTTCTTGTAGTGATAGGCGTATGAAGAGTCATTCAGCATATCTACCGTCCGCCTATCTGGACGGGAACAGGCTGAGAAGAATATGGTTAAGAGTATGAATAGCCAATATTTCATTTCAAAACAGAATTATCCCTCCCGCCAAAACTGGCGCGAGGGATAAAAGGATTATGCACGAGCCTTTGCCACGTAGCCGAGGGCTTCCTTGCACTTGTCGGTGACATACTGCCAGTCACCGGCTTTCACCTTGTCGGAGGGGAAGAGTTTAGAGCCCATGCCTACGCAATAGACGCCTGCCTTGAACCACTTCGTCAGGTTCTCCTCATCTGGAGAGACACCACCTGTAACCATGATCTTCGACCAAGGCATCGGAGCCTTCAGACCCTTCACCATGTTTGGACCGACCACGTCGCCAGGGAACACTTTCGTCAGGTCACAACCCAGTTCCTGGGCCTTGCCGATCTCTGAGACTGTCATGCAACCCGGGCAATAGGGTACAAGACGACGGTTGCACACAGGTGCAATGTCAGGATTGAAGAGCGGACCTACTACGAAGCAGGCGCCCAACTGAATGTAAAGAGCAGCCGTAGGTGCATCCACCACGGAGCCTATACCCAGAGCCAGTTCTGGACACTCCTTGTCAGCCCACTTCACCAGTTCACCAAACACCTCCTGGGCGAAGTCGCCACGGTTGGTAAACTCGAAAGCGCGAACACCGCCCTCATAGCAGGCCTTCACCACATTCTTACAGATCTCCAGATCCTTATTATAGAAGACTGGCACCATACCAGTGTCACCAATCTTCTTCAATACTGCGATTTTATCAAACTTTGCCATAATCTTAACTATGAACTGTCAACTATAAACTATCTCTGCACACGACCACTGGCATTGCCACCAGCGAGAGATTCCACCTCTTCTGTCGAAACGAGGTTGAAGTCGCCGTTGATGGTGTGCTTCAGGGCAGAGGCAGCCACAGCGAACTCAAGGGCCTCACCCTGCGTCTTCTTCGTCAGCAGACCGTGAATCAAACCACCAGAGAATGAGTCACCACCACCCACGCGGTCAATAATCGGATTGATCTCATAGCGCTTACTCTGATAGAACTCCTTGCCATCATAGATCAGGGCCTTCCAGCCATTGAACGTGGCACTGTAACTCTCGCGGAGTGTAGAAACGACATACTTGAAGCCAAACTCTGCCATCATCTGCTTGAAGATCCCCTCGTAGCCTGCGGCATCTGTCTTACCACCCTCTACGTCAGCATCGGGCTTGAAACCAAGACAAAGTTCAGCATCCTCCTCATTACCGATACAAACATCTACATATTTCATCAGAGGACGCATGATGGAGATAGCCTTCTCCGAGGTCCATAATTTCTTGCGGAAGTTCAGGTCAACAGACACCGTCACTCCGTGACGCTTAGCAGCCTCACAGGCCAACTTCGTCAGTTCGGCAGCCTTGTCGCTGATGGCAGGCGTGATACCACTCCAGTGGAACCAGGCGGCACCTTCCATGATCTTGTCGAAGTCAAAGTCTGAGGGATCAGCCTCGGCAATAGCACTGTGAGCACGGTCGTAGATCACCTTCGAGGGGCGCATCGAAGCACCAGTCTCAGCATAATACAAGCCTATACGGTCACCGCCACGGGTGATGAACTGTGTGTTGACACCATAGCGGCGCAGGGCGTTCACAGCAATCTGGCCTATCTCATGCTTCGGCAGTTTGCTCACGAAATAAGCCTCGTGACCATAGTTTGCCACAGAGATAGCGACGTTAGCCTCACCACCACCGGGGATGATGCGGAATGACTCACTCTGAATAAAACGATCGTTGCCCTGTGGCGACAGGCGAAGCATAATTTCGCCTAATGTTACGATTTTTGCCATTGTTTTGATTTTTATTTGATAGATTAAACATATTTCGTTTGCGAGCACAAAGATAGGAACAATTTTCCATACCTGCAAATATTTAAGAGGTTTTAAGGAAAAAACTTACGGAAACGATTTCGCACACATTATTTTGGTGATACATTTTGGTTTATCAGAATTTATTCGTACCTTTGCCGAAAAATAGCAATATTATGCCAAAGGAGATTATTACCATCAAGGATATCGCTGCCCGTGCAGGGGTGTCAACGGGAACAGTCGATCGTGTGTTGCACAAGCGCCCGAATGTCAGTAAGTCTGCATTGGAAAAGGTTAACAAGGCACTGGAGGAACTGGACTATCGCCCTAATATGTACGCCTCTGCACTCGCCTACAACAAGACCTATAACTTTTATATCGTATTGCCCAAGCATGAGCAGGAGGCCTACTGGGATGAGATCGAAGAAGGGGCACAGGCATGTACGGACTTCAGGCGTGACTTTGGAATCACCTTGAACTTCATGTATTACGAGCGATTCAACAATGCCGCCTTCACACGGATGGTGCGCGAACTCTTTACGGCTAAGATCGACGGTGTCATCATCGTACCTACCACACTCGAACAGACAGCACGCTTTACGGAAAAACTAACCGAGCGACAGATTCCCTACGTTTTGCTCGACTCCTATATGCCCGACCTCAAACCGCTATCCTTCTTTGGACAAGACTCATTCGCCAGCGGCTATTTCGCAGCGAAGATGCTGATGCTCATTGCTGCTAAGGAAAAGGAGATTGCCATTGTCAAGCAGACACGCGACGGCAAGGTGGGCTCCAAGCAGCAGGCAAACCGTGAGACGGGTTTCCGTCATTATATGATGGACCACTATCCAGACATTATCATTAAGGAGGTCGATCTCCCACTCGACGAAGAGCACAAGGAGTATGATGGCATACTGGAGAAGTTCTTCCAGCAGAACCCGAAAGTCCACCATTGCATCACCTTCAATTCCAAGGCACACCTCGTAGGCGAGTTCCTACAGAAGACCAACCGTCGTAATATCCAGATTATGGGTTATGATATGGTGCCCAAAAACGAGGAATGTATCCGACAGGGAAGCATCTCTTTCCTCATCGCACAACACGCTTACCAGCAAGGGTATGCATCCGTCGATACGCTCTTTAATGCTATTGTGATGAAGAGAGAGGTAAACCCTGTCAACTATATGCCCATCGAGATTCTCACAAAGGAGAACGTGGACTTCTACCGCAGGACGGCAATTTAACTAAAACAAATACAGCAAATGGAACAAACTACATTTTTAAAGATTAATCCAGCAGACTCCGTCGTGGTTTGTCTGCAGCCCAAGAAGAAAGGGGATATCATTGCCATCGATGGCAAGAAAGTCGTGGTGAATCAGGATACTCCAGCAGGACATAAGGTACTCATCAAGGATGCGCCAAAGGGTACTGATATCATTAAATATGGCTATCCCATTGGGCATGCCAAGGAAGATATGAAGGCTGGTGACTGGGTAAACGAGAATAATTTAAAGACCAATCTTTCTGGTACACTTGAATACACATACAGTCCTGTCAACGAGGAACTTAGCATAAAAAAAGAAAACCGCACCTTTAAGGGCTATGTCCGTAAGAATGGCGAGGTAGGCGTGCGCAATGAAATATGGATAGTTCCGACTGTTGGCTGTGTGAACGGTATCGCAGAGCGCCTTGTAGAACAACTGAAGAAAGAAACCCACGAAGAGGGCATTGATGCCATTCATGCCTGGCACCATAACTTCGGCTGTTCTCAACTGTCTGGCGATCATGAGAATACCCGCAAGGTACTGCGCGATATCTGTCTGCATCCCAATGCAGGAGCCGTGCTCGTGCTGAGTCTTGGCTGTGAGAACAACCAGCCTGATGCCTTTATGGAGATGCTGGGCAACTATGACAAGGATCGCATCAAGTTGCTTGTCACCCAGAAAGTGGAAGACGAGATGGAGACTGGCATGGAGATACTGCGCAGTCTATATGAGATAGCCAAGCAGGACAAGCGTCAGGAAGTGCCAGTTTCTAAACTCCGCGTTGGTCTGAAGTGTGGCGGCTCCGACGGTTTCTCCGGTATCACCGCCAACCCGCTTGTGGGTGAGTTCTCCGACTGGCTTGTGGCGCAGGGTGGTACCAGTGTACTGACAGAGGTACCGGAAATGTTTGGTGCAGAGACAATCCTGATGAACCGTTGTCGTACGGAGGATCTGTTCAACAAGACCGTTTCCATGATCAACAACTTCAAGGAATATTTTCTTTCACACGGTGAGCCCGTAGGCGAGAACCCGAGTCCAGGCAACAAGGCTGGTGGTATCTCTACCCTTGAGGACAAGGCTCTGGGATGCACTCAGAAATGCGGCAAGGCACCTGTTAGCGGCGTCATGGAGTATGGTGACCGCCTGGAGAACACCGGGCTTAACCTGCTGTCCGCTCCCGGCAACGATCTCGTAGCCTCAACAGCCCTCGCCTCATGCGGCTGTCACTTAGTGCTTTTCACCACAGGTCGCGGTACGCCCTTTGGCACGTTTGTTCCTACGATGAAAATCGCTACCAATCCCGACCTTGCCAACCGTAAGAAGAACTGGATTGACTTCTCGGCAGGTCAACTTGTGGAAGGACGCACCATGAAGGAACTGGTACCAGAGTTCATCGACAAAGTCCTTCGTGTAGCAAGTGGTGAGAAAGCCAAGAACGAGGAGAACGGCTACCGTGAGATTTCCATCTTCAAGAACGGTGTCACCTTATAATATATGAAGAAAGGACTCATAGCATTATCACCGTTAATGGTGTTCATCGCATTCTACTTAGTCACCAGCATCGTTGCTGGTGACTTCTACAAGATACCCATCACCGTGGCCTTCATGGTATCGAGCATCTATGCGATAATCATCAGTAGCGGGAGTCCTTTAACAAACCGCATTAACATCTATAGTCGAGGGGCTGCCACGGAGCAGATGATGCTCATGATCTGGATCTTCGTGCTGGCAGGTGCCTTTGCCCACTCAGCCAAGGCGATGGGTAGTATCGACGCTACCGTCAACTTGACGCTGAGCCTCCTTCCCCCACAGATGATACTCGCTGGCATGTTCATTGCAGCCTGCTTCATTTCCTTGTCCATCGGTACCAGTGTTGGCACCATCGCCGCCCTTACGCCGATAGCCGTCGGGGTGGCCACGGAGACTGGTACAGATACGGCGCTGATGACTGCCATCATCGTCGGAGGTTCTTTCTTTGGCGACAACCTTTCCTTTATCTCCGACACGACCATCATGGCCACCCAGACACAAGGATGTCGCCTGAGCGACAAGTTCCGCGTGAATATCTTCATCGTTTTTCCTGCGGCATTAGTCATACTTGTTACATACCTGTTGATGGGTACGGAGGTGGATGCTCCCCAGCAGATTCCTGCCGTGGAATGGGTGAAGGTCATCCCCTACCTCACCGTACTCGTCATGGCCATTCTCGGTATGAACGTCATGGCCGTTCTTACTCTGGGCATCCTTCTGACAGGCATTATCGGCCTACTGACGGGCACCTTTGATATATATGGCTGGTTCGGGGCCATGGGAGACGGTATCCTCTCGATGGGAGAACTGATCATCGTCACCATGATGGCAGGAGGCATGCTGGAACTTATCAGGAGACAAGGTGGTATAGACTTCATCATCCGCCTGCTTACCCGTCGCGTCAATAGCAAACGGGGCGCAGAACTCAGCATCGCTGCCCTGGTATCTTTCGTCGATATATGTACAGCCAACAATACCGTTGCCATTCTTACCGTAGGAGGCATCGCCAAACAGATTGGCGACCGCTATGGGGTCGATAACAAGAAATGTGCCTCCATCCTCGACACCTTCTCATGCGCCATACAGGGCATCATCCCCTATGGTGCCCAGATGCTCATCGCCGCCGGACTGGCATCACTCAACCCCATCAGTATTCTGCCTTACCTCTACTACCCCTTTGCTCTTGGCATTGTCGCCATGCTCTCAATCCTATTTAGATACCCCAAACGCTATTCATAGACATTATGGACATCATACAGCGTAATTTCTTCAGACTGTTGAGAAGTGGTGCTCTTGGCATCAACGAACTAGTCGAGCCCATGTCGGCATTCAAGTGGGACAGCCTCTACCAACTCTCCGTCATGCACGATGTCACACCTTATGTCTATAAGGGCATACTCAAATGCAAAGAGCAGTTCTTCCTCCACCTCACCCCGAAACAGTGGGAAGTATGGAAAAAAGCAGCAGACAAGGCGCTACAGGAACAGCAGGCTGCCGATGAAGAGGAAGATGAATTCCTGCGTCCAGACCACCTGACGAACCCTGTACTGAACCACAAGTTGCAGAATATCCTCGACGATGAACATTCCGACATCAAGACACGCCAACTATTGCTTCTGATGATCAGCATCGTGCGCCATATCTTCAATGAAGGGATGCCTATCCGCCAACTGCTGAAACTGGCCATCTATCTTCGTCAAGACGGCAACAAGGTGGATTTCGACATGCTGATGAAATGGATTAACAGCCTGAGTCTCTCCCCTGTATGTCAGTTGGAGGGACAATTCCTAATCCTGCTCTACGGCTTCCATGCCGAAGACCTTCCCTTTATGCAGGAGAAAAAGGACAAACGAGTGGAGCAAATAGCCCAGGAACTGTTGGAGTTCACCAACACCCGTTCCCACGACTGGTATTTCTCACAGGATGCCAATAGCATCTTCGTGCACAACAGCAACACCTCAGCCATGTTCAGCCACGTGCGCCGCTCTGCCCGCTATTTCCGCTATTTCCCCTCAGAGAGCGTAACGAATTTCTTTGCCTCCTTCGTCCATTCCCTCTCCCACATCGAAGAATAATCTATTTGGGGAATATATGGCGGAAGCGGATTTCGCGGAGTCCATGATCACCCAAGAAACGACTCTTATCGACGTAACCGTTGACCCCCACGATACGCCCCTTGCTGGTGTATTGCCACATGGTGATGTCACGTCCGTCAATCAAGACAGGTTCTTCTGGCGTGTACATCGCAATCATCAGTTTATAGTCATCAATCTGGCCTACAAGATGCTTGTTATAGAAATTACGGTAGGTATAGACGAGCGGCATCTGACGGTAGGCCTGTTCCACCAGACCGAGGAACGTGATGAGAGAGTCGCAGAACTCCCGCGTGGGCAGACCGCCTGTAGTCTCAACATCAATCATCGGAATGAGGTCCTGTTCGCCTGGCCGGCACTGGGTCTTGAAGTTCTCCAGTTGCTGTCTTAACGGACTCTTCGGACGGAAGAAATGGTAGGAGCCGACCTTTAGTCCGTAACGGTGCGCCCATTCGATATTATGTTCATAGCGGTCGTCGATGCGATCGCCGCCCTCCGTGGCTTTCAGATACACATACGCCATCTTGGTATTCTCGCCTACCGTCTCCCAGAACGCCTGTCCCTGATAGTG
>ODAI010871071.1_pt1 | contig 12976 bp, 7 predicted proteins | sample 1539321 | NCBI WGS metagenome assembly ODAI01 (sample SAMN02144231, study PRJEB22623) | gut metagenome | biome: sheep rumen | host: Ovis aries | place: New Zealand | reverse complement strand
TACCAACGCGGCGAATGCGCTGATCGGTCTGGGCGCGAAGGAAGTCTACGCCTGCGCGACCCATCCGGTGCTTTCCGGCCAGGCTTTTAAGCGGATCCAGGATTCCCATATCAAGGAAATGGTTCTGCTCAACACCATCCCGCTTCCGGAAAAGATGCCGTGTGACAAGATCAAGCTGCTCTCCGTCGCGCCGATGTTCGCGGAGGCCATGAGAAGAGTCTTCTCCAACGAGTCGTTCAGCACATTGTTTAACAATCAGTAAAAACATCACTGTTCACAGTCTCTGAAAAGTGGGGGATGTCCTGTGCGGCGTCTGTCCATATCCGCAGGCTGTGAGGAGTTCATAACAGGGAACTGTGCGCGAACGGGAAAGGTTATTTGCCCACAGTTCCTTATATCACACAGAACAGAGCCAGCCGGGGATTTCAGATCCGCGGCTTATCTGTCGTTACAGATCTGCAGGATGGCCTGCGCTCTCCGGAAACGGACAGATTCCAGAGCACAGGCATCAAACCGTGTCTGCCCGCATGGTTTCTTTTCATTAAAAAATATACGGAATGCAGGCATATACTTCGACAGCCTGCATCTTTAAGTTCAATAGGGAATTGATGGCAGACACTGTTTAACAGGCAGACCGGTGACCTGACGGGCAGATCGATAACGGGTCATTGCAGGAAGCGTAGTGGAAAGGAAAACAGAAATTTGAAAATCATTGCCGGCCTGGGAAATCCGGGCAGAGAGTATGAAAATACAAAGCATAATGTCGGCTTTATGACGCTGGATATCCTGGCGGACAAGCTGGGCATCGAGATCCGGAAGCTCAGGTTCAAAGCGCTGATCGGGGAGGGCCGGATCGGGACAGAAAAGGTGATCCTGGTCAAGCCTCAGACGTATATGAATCTGAGCGGGGAAAGCCTGCGGGAGATTGTCAGTTTCTATAAAATCGAGATGGAGGATCTCATCGTTATTTACGACGATATCGATATTCCTGTGGGGACACTGCGCATCCGCTCCAGAGGAAGCGCGGGGACGCATAATGGGATGCGTTCTGTGGTATATCAGCTGCAGGATGACGGCTTCCCGCGGATCCGGGTAGGCATCGGTGGTGAAAAAGGCGGCAGGGATCTGGTACATTATGTCATCAGCGGATTTACCGGCGATGACCGGGACAAAATGCGTGAAGCGATCCTGAAAGCAGCTGACGCGGCGGAATGTATCGTGACAGACGGGATCTCCACGGCCATGAACCGCTACAATACGAAAAAGAAGAAAAAGCCGAAAAAAGAGGCAAAAGAAACCGGAGAGGAAGCGTCTGAAAACGTACTGCCTTCGCCAGAGGTGGCATCCGGAGAAGCTGGTACAGAGCAGGAGAAAGGGAATACAGCATGTACAGTGGAATAGAAGGTGTGGTTACTGCCGCCAGAGAACACGGCTCGGGGATCCTCTATGCCCATGGACTGGGAGAAGGGCAGACCGCGTATGCCTGTGCAAGAATCATGCGCGAACATCCCGGGCAGATCCTCATCATCGTGTCTTCTGAAAAGCGGGCGGAAGAGATGCGGGATTACCTGGCGTATTACGATCCGGACCACAGAGTCTGTCTTTTCCCGGATGAAGAGCGCAGTCTTTTTGCGTATGAAGCCAAGAGCCGGGTGAACAGCTACCGGAGACTGGAGTGCCTGACGGCCATGCTGGAAGGCCGTGAAGGTTATTATCTCGCGCCGGTGATGGCGGCGGAGCGGGGCATGTGTCCGGCAGAGAAATTCCTGTCGTCCAGAATTGTCCTGACGGAAGGAAAGGACGCGGGCCGGGATCTGGCGCAGAAACTGACAGAGCTGGGATATGAACGAAGCGCGGTGGCCGAGGTGGCCGGACAGTTCAGCCTGCGGGGTGAAATCCTGGATCTGTTCCCTCCGGGCAGTGAGTATCCGTACCGGATCGATTTTTTTGATACTGAAGTAGAAAGCATCCGTACGTTTGACCCGATGACACAGCGCTCCAACGGGTCTGTGGACTCGGTCAGCATTTGTCCTTCTGTGCTGATGGATCCGGAGGAAGCGGAAGAAGCCCGGTATCTGTGGGATTATCTGCAGGGAGACGCGATGGTGGTGGCAGATGACTGGGACCGCCTGTGCGAGACCCGGGATCTGGCGGAACGGGACTGGGCTTCCGCGGCGGCGGCCGGGACCATTGACCCGCAGAAAACAGAAAATTTCGCGGACCTGCCATTGATGGCGGAAGCACTGACGGTACTCCACACCCTGGTGACGACGCCGTTTTCAAAGAAGCTGAATTATCTGGATACGCAGGTGGCACTGATCGATGTCCGCTGCATGGCACCGCCGTTTTTCAGCGGGCGGATGGATCTGTACGGGGAAGAACTGCAGCGTCTGCTGAAGGAAGGATACCGTGTCCGGGTGGCATGCTCCGATGAAAACCGCGTGCGCAGCCTGAGGGAATTCGCGGAGCGGAGCGGGATCACCGGGAATGTGGTCTATGAACAGGGATCCCTTCCGGCAGGGATGTATTTTACCGATGACCGGGAAGCGTTTCTTTCGGACCGGGATGTATTCCGCTCTTCCGCGAAAAAGAAAAGAAAAAAGAAAAAGAAGGCAGCGGACCGGATGGCGGCTTTCGCGGATTTCCATGAAGGGGATTATGTCGTCCATGAAAATCACGGGATCGGCCAGTTTGTCGGGATCCGGCCGATGGTGGTAGATGAGATCCGCAGGGATTATATGGCGGTACGTTATGCCGGCGGGGACATGCTGTATGTACCGGTGGAGCAGATGGACCTCATTCAGCCGTATATCGGCTCCGGTGGAGCGGTTCCGAAGGTGAATAAACTGAGTACCGCGGACTGGAGCAAAACAAAAGCCAGGGCGCGGGCCGCCATCGAACATATGGCAGAGGAACTGGTACAGCTTTCCGCGGAGCGGAAAATGGAATTCGGGTACCAGTTTGAGGCGGATACCCCGTGGCAGCAGCAGTTTGAGGAACAGTTCCCGTATGAAGAGACGGAAGACCAGCTGCGCTGTATCGAAGAAGTCAAGATGGATATGGAAAGTCCGTGGCCGATGGACCGCCTGCTGTGCGGGGATGTGGGGTTCGGAAAAACCGAGGTGGCCGCCAGGGCGATCTTCAAATGCGTGATGGATGGGAAACAGGCAGCACTGCTGGTGCCGACCACACTGCTGGCCCGTCAGCATTATGAAAACTTTAAAGAACGCTTCGGGAACTTTCCATGTAATATTGAAGTCCTTTCCCGTTTCCGGACGGACGCGCAGCAGAAGGAAAGCATCCGGAAACTGGCGGAAGGAAGTGTCGACGTCATGATCGGGACCCACCGGCTCCTGTCGAAAGATGTGAAGTTTAAAGATCTGGGCCTTCTGGTAATTGACGAAGAACAGCGGTTCGGAGTACAGCATAAGGAAGCGATCAAAAAACTGAAGAAAAATGTGGATGTCCTGTCCATGTCCGCCACACCGATCCCGCGGACGCTGCATATGTCCCTCTCCGGGATCCGGAACATGAGTACGATTGAGGAACCGCCGCAGGATCGTCATCCGGTCCAGACGTATGTCATGGAGGAGGATGATGTCCTGGTGAGGGAGATCATCCGCAGGGAAATCGACCGGGGAGGACAGTGTTTTGTCGTCTATAACCGTGTCAAAGGCATCAACCTGATTGCGGCAAAGCTCCGGGAACTCCTTCCGGAAGCGCGGATCGCCGTCGCCCACGGCCGGATGGATGAAAAAAAGCTGGAAGATGTCATGACGGATTTCATTGACCACGAATACGATGTCCTTGTCGCGACGACGATTATTGAATCGGGGATCGACATTCCTTCCGCCAACACGCTGATTGTCCTGGATTCGGACCGTTACGGGCTGGCGCAGCTGTACCAGCTCCGGGGCAGGGTGGGACGTTCCAGTGTCACGGCCTACGCGTATCTGATGTACCAGAAAAACAAAGTCCTCAGCGAAGTCGCGGAGCGGCGCCTCCGGGCCATCCGGGAATTTACGGAATTCGGTTCCGGCTTCCGGATCGCCATGAAGGACCTGGAGATCCGGGGCGCCGGGAATCTTCTGGGCGTGGAGCAGTCCGGTCATATGATGATGATCGGTTATGAACTCTACTGTAAGATGATTGACGAGGCTGTCAGGCGGCTGAAGGGCGGCGCTCAGGTACAGGAAGAAGAACTGGAGGTATCTGTCGATATCACGGCAGACGCGTACATTTCTTCGGAATATATCCCGGAGGATACGGTCCGTCTGGATATGTATAAGGAAGTCGCGTCCATCCGTACCGCAGAAGATCTGCAGGAAATTTCGGATGAATTTACGGATCGTTTCGGCACGATTCCGTCCGAGACCCGCTCCCTCATGAAAGTGGCGCTGATCAGATCCCGCTGCCGCGAAGCAGGCCTGGCCAGGGCGTCGGAAGAAGGGGGCCGGCTGGTGTTCCGGTATCCTGCCGGTACCCGGATCCCGCAGGAAAAAGCACTGCAGCTTTCCGAGGTATTCGGAAACCGGATTATCGTGAACCTGGGTTCCCGCCCGTTCATCCGGGTGCCGGTGCAGAAACGTTCCAGGAAGCTGGATGAGGCGCTGGAGTTCCTGGAGGTCCTGAATTCGGCGTTATGAGGGGATGTTGCTGCTGCCCGCAGCCTGTGAAAAAAGAAACGCAGCCGATTCTCCGGGCAGAATCAGCGGATTTGTGATAAGATACGTTTGTAGAATAGAGGATGAGGGCTGTCAGTTCCGGCAGCAGTCTGCGGATGGTACGGAGAAAAAGAAGTCCGGGCTGACAGTGCCGGAATTGTATGGGTTTCCGGAGGAATCCCTGTTTAGCGGGAGAGGGTGACTGAAGATGAAAAAACTGATCAGATCGGCGGCAGCTGTCTGTCTGACGTGTCTGCTGTCTCTGCTGGCTGCCGGCTGTGCCGGTTCCCTGGATGCTGACCGGCAGGTGGCGCGGATTGGTGAGAGTATCATTACGCAGCAGGCGCTGGATACCTATACGGCACTGTCCATGTACCGGGAAGGATATGATCCGTCCGAGGTGGATGTCGGACAGAAGCAGCAGTGTCTGGAGGAGATGGTAAATGCGGAGGCTGTCTGTGAGTATTACCGGAATAATGGGACAGAAATCTATGACGACGCGTACAATTCCGGAAAAAACGCGTTCCTGGAAGAGATTCAGTCCAATGAAGCAGAATTTCTGGACCAGAACGATATTTCGTATGACGATCTGATCCGTTTTTACAGAAATCAGTTTGTCATCGGGAAATTCTTTGAGGAAACCAGGGCGCAGTATGAAGAAGACGCGGTCGCTGCGGAAGCGCAGGCATACTATGAATCGCATCTGGAAGATTACAAAGTTGATAAGGAAAAGCGGCTGAGCCTGATTCTGACAAAAAAGAAGAAGCAGGCAGCCGGTGCCGTGCAGAGGCTGGATCAGGGAGAGGACTTCGCGACGGTCGCGCGGGAGGTTTCTGTTGACGCCAACAGCGCGGCCAGTGGCGGCGATCTCGGTTTTTTCAATAAACAGGAGGTCCGGAGCCGTTTCGGGAAAGGTATTTTTGTCAAAGCAGTCGGGGAATATACAGAGGAACCTGTGAAAACCGGGGATGGCTACGCGGTGATTCTGATCACAGACAGCCATGACAGTGGTTATCAGCCGTATGACGAGGTAGCGCGGGATATCATCTACTCTCTTTATGAAAACTACAACAATCAGAGGCTTGATGACATTAAATCCGGACTCAGTATTGAGCTTGCTTCCTGACGCTGACCGCTGCCATCGCGCCGCGGAGACAGTACGCTTCCGGATACAGCCCTCTGGAGACATGGAATTATCAGAATGAACATATGGGGACACTTTAAAACGATCACACTGCACAAATTCATGGTCATGAAACTCTGTTTCCGGGCGGGTCTGTACCGTCAGGGACTGCTCCATGATCTGTCCAAGTACTCCTGGACCGAATTCTCGAAAGGGATCGTCTATTTTCAGGGGGACCGCAGCCCGAATAACTATGAGCGGGAAGTCACCGGGCTGTCTCTTTCCTGGCTGCACCACAAAGGCCGGAACCGGCATCATTTCGAGTACTGGCTGGATTATGACGCCCGCTCTCCGGGGAAAGTGACCGGGATGCGGATGCCGCGGCGTTATGTGGCAGAAATGTTCTGCGACCGTATCGCTGCCTGCAGGGTTTATGAAAAGGAAAACTATACACAGGCCAGTCCCGCGAGATTTTTTTACCGCAGCAGCGGCCGTTATCTCATGCATGACGAAACCCGCCGGGAACTGGGATATCTGCTGACGTACCTGGCCGTCCTGGGGGAAGCAGCCTCCCTCTCCTATATCCGGAGGGAGTATCTGAAAGGAACCGCGGTGCCGGATTCCTGGACAGAATACGAAGATCTGTCGGAATTTAACGCCAGGGCGGAAGCGGGGGAGATCCGATTATGAGTTTTACACATCTGCATGTCCATACGGAATACAGCCTGCTGGACGGTGCCGCCCGGATTGAGCCGCTGGTGGCGAAAGCCGCGGAAATGGGGATGGATTCCCTGGCGATTACGGACCACGGCGTCATGTTCGGTGTGGTGGACTTTTATAAAGCCGCGCGGAAGGCGGGGATCCGTCCCATTATCGGCTGTGAGGTCTATACCGCGGCCCGGACCCGTTTTGACCGGGATCCGGAAAAGGATAAACGCCGGGGACATCTGATCCTCCTGGCCGAAAACAACGAAGGCTACAAAAATCTGATCCGGATGGTGTCCCGTTCTTTTACGGAAGGCTTCTATTACAAGCCCCGTGTGGACCGGGAACTGCTCCGCCGCTACAGCGGAGGGATTATCGCGGCCAGTGCGTGCCTGGCCGGGGATGTACAGAGAAAGCTCCTTGAAGGAGACTATGAGGGGGCAAAGCAGATTGCCCTGGAATTCCGGGACATTTTCGGAAAAGATTCTTTTTTCCTGGAACTGCAGGATCATCGACTTCCGGAGGATGCCCGCGTCAATCCCCAGCTGATCCGTATGAGCAGGGAAACCGGCATCCCCCTGATCGCGACCAACGATGTCCACTATATCAACCGGGAGGACGCGGGGTATCACGATGTGCTGCTCTGTATCCAGACGTCGTCCTGTCTGAATGACCCGGACCGGATGAAATTCGCGAACGATCAGTTTTACCTGAAATCAGAAGAGGAAATGAGAGCGCTGTTTCCGGAGATCCCGGAAGCGATCGAGAATACCCATAAGATCGCGGAACGCTGCCAGGTGACTTTTGATTTCGATCACCTGCATCTGCCGCAGTTCGTACCGCCGGAGCCTTATGATAACGAGTCTTATCTGAGGTCCCTGTGCCGCGCGGGGGCGGAGGAGCGCTATGGCAGGATTACGCCGGAACTGGAGGAGCGGATTTCCTACGAACTCCGCACGATCGTCGGTATGGGATATGTGGAATATTTTCTGATTGTGTGGGATTTTATCAATTTCGCCAAATCCCGGGGGATCCCGGTGGGACCGGGACGGGGCTCCGCGGCGGGCAGTGTCGTCGCGTACTGTCTGAAGATTACGGATATCGACCCGCTGAAGTACGGACTGATTTTCGAGCGTTTCCTTAACCCGGAACGGATCAGTATGCCGGATATCGACGTGGATTTCTGCTATGAGCGGCGCGGTGAAGTCATCGACTACGTTGTACAGCAGTACGGCAGGGACCACGTTTCCCAGATTATCACATTCGGTACGATGAAGGCGAAGCAGGCGGTGCGGGATGTCGGCCGGGTCATGCAGGTGAGTTATGCCCGCACGGACGCGGTCGCGAAAATGATTCCATTTGATCTCCACATGACGATCGCCCGGGCGATGGAAGTCAATCCGGAGCTGAAAAAGACCTATGAGGAGGATCCGGAAATCCACCGCCTGATTGATGTGGCACAGGCGCTGGAAGGGATGCCGCGCAACGCCTCTACCCATGCGGCAGGCGTCGTGATTTCCCGTGACCCGCTGGATGACTATGTTCCGCTGTATATGTCGGACAAAGGTGTTTCCGCGCAGTTCAATATGGTGACGATCGAGGAACTCGGACTGCTCAAGATGGATTTTCTGGGGCTCCGGACACTGACCGTCATCCAGGACGCGCTGGACGCCATTGAACAGATCCATGGCCGGAAGGTGGATTTCAGCGCGATGGCGTTCGATGACCCGGCGGTGTTCCGGATGATTGCCGACGGCAATACACTGGGAGTTTTCCAGCTGGAATCCGGCGGGATGACACAGTTTATGAAAAGCCTGGGACCGGACTGCATGGATGATATTATCGCCGGGATTTCCCTGTACCGCCCGGGACCGATGGATTCGATCCCGACGTATATCAGGAACAAAAAGAATCCGGAGGGGATTACGTATCAGGATCCGCATCTGGAGCCGATCCTCAATGTGACCTATGGGTGCCTGATCTACCAGGAACAGGTCATGCAGATCGTCCGGGATCTGGCCGGGTATTCCTACGGGCGCAGTGACCTGGTGCGCCGGGCCATGTCCAAGAAAAAAGCAGATGTGATGCTGCAGGAAGAGGAATATTTTGTAAACGGCCGTCCCGCAGAGGATGGACAGGCGGCGGTGCCGGGCTGCGTGGCAAACGGGATTCCGGAGAATGTCGCCCGGGAGATTTTCGCGCATATGGTCAGTTTCGCGTCATACGCGTTTAATAAATCCCACGCGGCAGCTTACGCGGTGGTGGCTTATGAGACCGCCTGGCTGAAGTACCATTATCCAGCCGAATTCATGGCGGCCCTGATGACCAGTGTCAGTGATGACTCCGCGAAGATCGCCCAGTATATCCGGAACTGCCGGGAGCATGGGATCCGGGTACTGCCTCCGGATATCAACCAGAGCAGCAGGAAATTCGCGGTGACGGACGGCGCGGTGCGTTTCGGTTTTACAGGGATCCGCAATGTCGGGGATGGTGTGATTGAGGAAATTCTGCGCGCGCGGGAACATACGGGAGGCTTTACTTCGTTCCAGAATTTCATCGATTCCCTCGATGTTTCCAGGGTAAATAAAAAGGCGGTGGAGAGCCTGATCAAAGCGGGAGCTTTCGACTGCCTGAACGGGAACCGCGCCCAGCTGAGCGCGGTGTATGAACCGTTACTGGACAGTGCCCATGATCTTTCAAAAAATAATGTACCGGGGCAGATTTCCCTGTTCGGGGATATGGAAATGATGATGGACGCCGGTGCGGACCGTGTGACCTTCCAGATGCCGGAAATCCGGGATTTCAGCCGCCAGCGCCGTCTGGAAATGGAAAAGGAAGTGCTCGGTGTGTATGTATCGGGACATCCGCTGGATGATTTTGAAGAACGGATCCGGTCAATTTCCTCGGTGGATACGGCAAAGCTCGGAGATCCTGGTGGCAACGGTCTGTCCGATGGCATGAAGGTGACGATGGGCTGTATGATCCGTTCCGTGAGGACGATGATCACGAAGAAAAACACCCTGATGGCCTTCCTGCAGGTCGAGGATCTGTACGGGGACGCGGAAGTGATCGTGTTTCCGAAGACTTATGAACAGGTTCGCCATGTGATCGGGAACGACCGGATTGTCGTGGTATCCGGCCGTCTGCAGATGAGAGAAGAAGAACCGGTAAAACTGCTGGCTTCCGATATTGTGGATATCGATGATTATCATATCGCGGAGGACGACCGGGATGTGTACCTGACGATTCCGCGGAATCGGAATATCAACCAGTCGCTGACCCGCCTGTCGGAAATTTTGTCCCATTATCCGGGCAACCGCAAGGTGATGATCCTTCTCCAGAAAACGGGACAGCGGGTGATGGCGTCACAGAAGGTCAGGCCGTGCAGCAGCCTGTACGCGGAACTGCACAGTCTGGTGGAAGAGGAGGTGTAGACAGTGAAAAAAATCGGAGTTCTGACCAGTGGCGGTGATGCTCCCGGCATGAACGCGGCCGTGAGAGCAGTGGTACGGGGTGCCGTTTACAACGATATGCAGGTGTACGGAATTTATCATGGTTTCGAAGGCCTGATGAACGGAGAAATTGAGGAACTGGGGGTTTCTTCGGTTTCCGATATCATCCACCGGGGCGGGACGATGCTCCGGAGCGCCAGGAGTCCCCGTTTCATGACGGAAGAAGGACTGAAGGATGCCGTGCGGCAGGCGAAGCTGTTTGGCATTGAAGGGATTGTGGTGATCGGCGGTGACGGATCCTTTAAAGGCGCGGTTTCCCTCCTGAAAAAAGGAATCGGGACGATCGGTGTGCCGGGGACGATCGACAATGATCTTGGTTATACAGACCGGACAATTGGCTTTGATACGGCGGTCAATACGGTGGTATCCCTGCTGGGGAACATCCGTGATACGACGGTCGCGCACGGCCGGGCGACGGTGGTGGAAGTCATGGGACGCCACTGCGGCGACCTGGCGCTGACGGCCGGTCTGGCAGCCGGCGCGGAGTCCATCCTGATCCCGGAGGTGCCATATGATCTCGACGCGATTGCGGAAAAGATGGTTGCCGGAAAACAGAGGGGGAAGCACCACAGCATTATCATGAAAGCGGAAGGTGTGGATATCGATACCGCGGAACTGGCGAAGCAGCTGGAGGAACGGACCGGGATTGAGACCAGAAGTGTCGTTCCGGCGTATATCCAGCGCGGCGGAACCCCGACTGCCGGGGACCGGGTGCTGGCGGCCAGGCTGGGCTACCGTGCCGTGGAACTGCTGCGGGATGAAGTGCGTGGTGTCGCGGTCGGTGTGCGCGGGGACGAAGTGATTGTGGCGAATCTGGAAGAAGCCTCCGTTTCGCAGAACCATGTTCAGACAAAAATAACGGAACTGGCTTCCATATTGTCAATCTGACGGTGTTCTGGTATACTGGCGTGATATTAAAAAATCGTTATTGCAATTAATTGGGGAATACTGAATATGTGTGGAATTGTAGGCTATATCGCGGATGAGAATGTCACAGGCGTGATTATTGAGGGACTCAAGAAACTTGAGTACAGAGGCTATGATTCGGCCGGGATCGCGCTCTGCAATGACAACAATCTGCTGGTCCGCAAGAAAAAGGGGAGAATCGCCAATCTTGAGGATCTGATCCGGGATGAGGGACTGTTTTCCCATACCGGGATCGGGCATACCCGCTGGGCGACCCACGGAGAGCCATCGGACCGGAATTCGCATCCGCATACGGATATGAGCGGACGGATCGCGGTCGTTCATAATGGCATTATTGAGAATTACGCGGAGCTGAAGGAGGAGCTGATGGCAGAACACGGCTCGGTCTTCCGCTCCGATACCGATACGGAGGTGGCGGCCCACCTGATCGGCGTCTATTATGACGGCAGCAACCTGGAGGACGCGGTGTATCAGGCGACGCAGAAAATGCGGGGCGCTTACGCGTTCGGGGTCATCTCTGCTGATGAGCCGGATAAGATTGTCGCCGCGCGCAAGGACAGCCCGCTGATTGTCGGGCTGGGGAAGCGCGGGAACTTTATCGCCAGTGATATCCCGGCGCTCCTGAAATATGTGCGTCAGATTTATCTCATTGAAAACAATGAGCTGGTGGTGCTGAAAGAAAACGAAGTAAAGATTTTCAACGCTAACCGGGAGGAAGTCCACCGGGATGTCTTCAATGTTACCTGGGACGCGGACGCGGCGGAAAAGGAAGGCTATGATCATTTCATGCTCAAGGAGATCCACGAGCAGCCTTCCGGGATCCGGGACACCCTGATCCGCCGTCTGGATGAGCAGGGAGAAATTGTTCTTGACGGCATCGACCTGACGAAGGAAGAGATCGAGAAGTTTGACAATGTCTATATCGTCGCCTGTGGAACGGCGTATCACGCGGGACTGATCGGCAAGTTCGCCATTGAGAAACTGGCGCATATCCATGTCGAGGTGGATGTGGCGTCGGAATTCCGCTACCGGGATCCGTATATTGATGAAAATACGCTGTTCATCGCGATCAGCCAGTCGGGAGAGACGCTGGACACGCTGGGCGCGCTGCGGATGGCGAAGGAAAAAGGCGCCAGGATCATGTCCGTGGTCAATGTCGTAGGCAGCTCCATCGCCAGGGAATCGGACGATGTATTCTATACCTGGGCGGGTCCGGAGATCGCGGTGGCGTCGACCAAGGCCTATACGACACAGCTGGTCTGCATGTATCTGATCGCGCTGTATATGGGGCGGAAGAAAGAAGTCCTCAGTGATGAGCTGTATCATGAGTATCTGGAGGAACTGTCCGCGATTCCGGAAAAGCTGGAGGACTATCTGAAGAACCAGGAGCAGGTGGAAACCGTTGCTTCGAAGCTGTACCAGCAGGATCACGCGTTCTTTATCGGACGGGGTGTGGATTCCGCGGTGGCGCTGGAGGGTTCCCTGAAGCTGAAGGAAATCTCCTATATCAATTCCTTCGCGATCGCGGCAGGCGAACTGAAGCATGGAACGATCGCGCTGATCGAAAAGGGAACGCCGGTCATCGCGCTGGCGACACAACAGTCCCTCCTGGAAAAGACAGTTTCCAATATTCAGGAAGTAAAAGCCCGCGGTGCGCATGTGTTCGCGATCGCCCAGGAGGGCTGTGAAGAAGCGCTGAAGGACGCGGATGAATTTGTGGTGATCCCGCAGTGCATGGATGATGTATCCCCGATCCTGGCGATTGTGCCGCTGCAGCTTTTCGCCTACTATATCGCCCGTTTCCGCGGCTGCGATATTGATAAGCCAAAGAATCTGGCCAAGAGTGTAACGGTGGAATGACAGATGGCTGTGACACCATTCAGTGGCCGGCTGTTCTGAGGAAAAAGAAACGCTGAACCGCAGAAGATAACAAAATCAGACTGTGAATGTGAAGAAGGACCGCCCTCCGGGCGGTCCTTTTTTTAAATGACGCTCTGTTTTCTGCAGGCACTCTTCAGGATGACTGCCGGTCTTTGCGGATCTGG
>ODAI013073974.1_pt1 | contig 12977 bp, 12 predicted proteins | sample 1539321 | NCBI WGS metagenome assembly ODAI01 (sample SAMN02144231, study PRJEB22623) | gut metagenome | biome: sheep rumen | host: Ovis aries | place: New Zealand | reverse complement strand
TCCGCCACGTAATCGATAATCTTCTGGTCAAAATCATCGCCGCCCAGACGGGTGTTGCCGTTCGTGCTCAGCACTTCAAACACGCCGTCACCGATGTCCAGAATGCTGACATCGAAGGTGCCGCCGCCCAGGTCGTAAACAAGGATCTTCTGGTTCTCTTCCTTGTCCAGACCGTATGCCAGGGAAGCTGCTGTGGGCTCATTGATGATCCGCAGGACTTCCAGTCCGGCAATGCGGCCGGCGTCCTTGGTTGCCTGACGCTGGCTGTCGTTAAAGTATGCGGGAACGGTGATAACAGCCTGTGTCACCTTTTCTCCCAGATAGCTTTCAGCGGTTTCCTTCATCTTGGTCAGTATCATGGCGCTGATGTCCTGAGGTGTATACTGCTTTCCGTCGATATCCACCTTATAGGTCGTGCCCATTTCACGCTTGATGGAAATCACGGTGCGTTCGGGATTGGTGACCGCCTGCCGCTTGGCCACCTGGCCAACCAGCCTTTCACCGTCCTTCGTGAAAGCGACCACGGAAGGAGTAGTTCTGCTGCCTTCAGCATTGGCAATCACCGTGGGCTGGCCGCCCTCCATCACCGCAACGCAGCTGTTCGTTGTTCCCAGGTCAATACCGATAATCTTGCTCATAGTTTTTTCCTCCTCTATTCAGTCTATCGTCATTTCATTTATGAAAGGGCTGACGCCCTCCGAAAAAGGCCACTGGCCTGAATCGGCTTACTCAATTATTCCGGCACCACCTTGACCATCGCATGCCGGATGACCTTATCCCCCATGCGATAGCCTTTCTGAAGCACCTGGCATACCGTCCCCGGTTCCCCCTCTTCCGCAGTGCCCTGCAGAATCGCGTTTTCCAGATTCGGATCAAACTTTTCGCCCAGCCGGTCAATGGGCTGAACATCCAGCTTCTGATACACGTCCATCATCTGCTTGAGCACCAGATCCACGCCATTCTTCAGTGCCTCGTCCTGAGAAGAGGCAGACGCCTCCACCGCCCGCTCCAGGTTATCCAGCACAGGGAGCATCACTGCTGCAACGTCCCTGCGTCCCTCGGCGTAGGAATCCGCCCGGACACTTTCGTTTCTTTTGCGGTAGTTTTCAAAGTCTGCCTGCACCCGCTGGGCCATGGAAAGATATTCTGCTACCTTCGCATTGGCTTCCTCCAGCTGGCGCCCCATTTTGTCCGCTTCGTCCTCAGGGGCAGGCTGTTCCGGTTCGGCCTGTTCCATTTCGGCAGCCTTCGCCTCCTCGGGCTCACGGCTCACATTTTCCTGCTGTTCCTTTTCCGCGTTCTTTCCGTGTCTGCTCATTTTTCCGCCTCACTGTTCTCCGCGCTGGAAACCCTTCACGGTTCACCGCGTTTCGATTGTTTCTGTTCAAGGTCCCCGCTGAACAGCTCCGTTAACTGATGCCCCATCATGTTCAGAATGGAGATCACCCTGGAATACTGCATCCGCGTGGGTCCGATGACACCGATTGTGCCCCGCTGACCATGGCTGGTTGAATAGGTCGCCGTGACGATGGAGCAGTCTGCCATTTCAGGAATCCCGGTCTCAGGGCCAATCCGGACGGTAAAGGCCATCTCTCCGCTTCCGCGGATGATGTCGGCCAGCTTGTCCCGGGTCTCCATCAGGCTGAGAAAATGCCTCGCTTTTTCCACATCGCTGTATTCAGGATACGCCAGCATATTGCTCGTTCCTCCGACAGCCACGTGTCCGGACTTTGCATTTTCCCTGCGTTCCGAGAAGAATCCGTAAAGCTCCTGAATCACCTGCTCGTTTTCCCGCATCCGTTCCGTCAGCAGCGGAAGACGCTCGCAGGCTTCCGTCAGCGTGCATCCGCGCAAAGCCTCCGTCAGGGATCGGGAGATACTGTACAGCGTGTCACTGCTCAGCTCCTGGCTTACGTGGATCACGCTGTCCCGAACGATGCCCATATCCGTGACGATGACAACCAGCGCCGTCCCTGCCGAGACTGGAACCAGCTGCACCGTCTGCAGCCTGGGAATTTTTCCCTTCGGGGAAAGCACCACAGCAGTATAATTCGTCAGGCTGGAGATGACCTGCGCCGCATGATCGATCACATCTTCCATCTGATGCGCACGTCCGGCAAAATGCCTGGCAACGGTTTCCGGCGCATCGTTGGAAATCAGACCAGCTTTGAGCAGAGAATCCACATAAAGCCGGTATGCCTTGGCAGATGGCACTCGTCCCGCGGATACATGCGGCTGATCCAGATATCCAAGCTCCTCCAGATCGCTCATCTCATTTCGGATGGTGGCGGAGGAAAGACCGGTTTCATACTTCTTGCTGATTGTCCGGGAACCAACCGGCACGCCAGTCAGGATGTAATCATCGATGATCGCCTGCAAGATACGCATCTTGCGTTCGTCCATACGCTCACCCACCTCCTCGGGGTTGTTAGCACTCAACACCATCGAGTGCTAACCACGGACATAAGATACCACTCCCCCTCTGCTTTGTCAATACATTCCCCGGATGAATTTTCGGTGAAAAGAGCGTGAAAAAAGCCCCTTCAGCGGGGCTTTGCAGGGAGAGCCGCTTATTCTTGCAGCTCCCAGCTGCCGTCGTCCAGCTGCCGGAAGGTCAGCAGCGGCACATGGTTCTCGTCCCGGAACACCAGCGGAGGTCTTGTGCCGTCCAGGCTCCTGAGACCCTTCAGATTAATCACCTTCAGATAGGGCATGCAGGTCTGCAGCAGATCCTTGCCCGTCGGCTGAAAGGCGTGCCCGGGATCTCTGTCATTCAGCACCTGAAGCGTAACCTGGTCCGCTCCCGTGGTTCCTTCGAAAAGATAGGTCTTGCTCTGATTTCCCTTCATGAGCGTCAGATCGATTTCGGCTTCCTCGGGGAATTGCGTCCCGATATCCATCAGGAATCGGAAGGCCCCGCTGATTCGCTCTGTGGAGATCAGCCGGAGCTTTTTGCGGATGGGAGTCGTATATTCCTTTTTTCCGCCCCACAGCACCATTTCCAGCGTGTCGATTTCCGCCTGCTCCGTCTCCAGCATCAGGTTGTCCAGATGCAGTTCCCGAATGCTTCCGCCCTGCAGCGTAAGCAGCGTATCCGCCTTGCTGGCGCTCCGCAAACAGAGGGGTGTCTCTGCCTTCACATCCGTCAGCGCCGCTTTTTTGTCTACGACCAGATGGACATCTCCGCCCAGCAGATGGATTCCGTCCCCGCGCAGCTCCGTTCCCTGCGCAAGGCCAATCTCATTCTCGCCTCCGGGCAGCTGCACATCTCTGTCCAGCAGAACCGTCCCACCGTTTCCTGCCAGGGCCAGACAGGCCTTCATCTGATAATAATCATTCAGCGAAGTGAGCGGCTCCTGCGCTTCCAGACTTCCGTTCTCTGCATCCTGCCAGGTATAATTCCGGCCCTCCCGGATACCCAGCATGCGGCTCCAGCGCGTGTCGCCCACAGAAAAGCGCACATGGCTTCTGCCATCCTCCTCCGCGTAGCGGGACAGGGCAGTCAGGGACAGCTGTCCGCCCGCCTCCAGCAGCCCGTCAAACTTCAGGGTTTTCAGCGCCTCATTGAGCTCTTTTCTGGCTGCATCTCCCGTCAGCTCGTGATGGGCCTCTTCCAGTTCAATCCGGATCAGTGCTTCCCTGGAGGGGCTCATCTCCGCCACAGAGGGAGACAGATCGCCGCGCATATTGCTATTCTGCGGAAAAGCCACGCGAACCAGTGCCTGGCTGGCCCAGATCTCCCCGGTTACCTTCCAGTTCATGCGAAAATCAGCCTGATTCCCCTGCAGATCAAATCCGATCCCGGTTGGTACATCCTTATCCCCGTAGGGATTCAGCCGGGTTTCGATCCTTGTCTGCTCCTCCTCCGTCAGATTCAAATCATCTGCAATGACATCACAGGCAAAGGTGATCTTCGGAAATTCGAGGTCCGGGCCCGTCGCTCCAATGATTTTCCCGCTTCCCTTCACGTCCAGGGTACCGCCGGCACAATGGAAATCAAGTCCGCGAACCAGTCCGACGATCACTCCGTCATTGCGGATCGTTGCCTTCGTATTCTGATGAAAAGCACGGGAGGAAATGGCAATGGCATCGCTGTAGATGACGCCGCTGTTCTCGAAAACCATTTTATTCGACCGCGCAGCCTGGTAGACCAGCCGATGAATCCCGGCAATCAGCCCTTCGTTGCGCAGCGTCAGATCCCCCGTTGCATACAGATCCAGCGCACCGCCGTTCCTGTCGCTCAGAAGGCAGGCATCCTGTGCCACGTCCAGCTTCACAGGGCCTTCCTCGTGTTCCAGGACGGTATCGGTCATGACATCGACGGCCGTTCCATTCCGAAGAATGAACCAGCCGTAAGCGAAAGAGGGAGCATAAAGAACGTGACCATTCATGTCGATCGTGAAGGATTTGCCAGGAAGCCCGCTCAGCGGACCGCAGTCTTCCAGACTGGTATCCCCTTCCAGCTGATAAACCGTATGATCCCTTGCAGCCCTGACTGCATCCGCAAGCTTCTGCCCTCGTTCAAGCGCGGCAGACCACGACGCATCATCCAGCGACAGAAAGCGTTCAAGCTGTGCTTCGTGGCTGGCTGCGGAAGACTCCGCAGCAGAGAGCTGCTCGCTGGCATGGTTCAGCTCAATGCTTTCCGTCTCAGCTTCAGCGAAGACGATCAGGCTCATCATCCAGAAAATGGTCAGAAAGCACAGAATGATTCTTTTCAATCCCGAACACCCTTTCCGATGTCATCAAAAAGTCCCCGGCATGGAGGTTGCTGATCTACAGCCCGTTGATCATGTACTGGCCCGCGCCCGGCTGCGCAATTTCAGCGCTTGCGTACAGAATGGCAAAGGCACCATCCGCATAATAATACAGATAGATGGGGGTTCCGTCTTCAGCAGTCCATCCACAGACCTGTTGCAGCAGAGGCTCAGAATAATAGCCCGGATAGATCTGATCCATCAGCTGCACAACCTCACCCGCATCCGCTTCCCGCATCTCTCCGTATACAGCCGCCAGGGCGCCCTGAAGATACTGAAAATCCGAGCCGGTTCCTTCCTGCCCGAAATCATAGGTAATCATTTTCAGCTGATTCTGATGGAACATATACACCAGATCCGCATGAAAACGGCTGACCTCCACCGGCTGCTGGCTGTACATGATGGACCAGTCGGCCTGGCTGCGTTCAATCATGTCAACGCCTTCCCTTTCGCGGATTTCCTCAGGCTGCATCCCCCAGCCAATGCCATTGCGAAAGGAAAAGAAGCTGCCTGTTTTTTCCTCCTGAACGGATTGGGAACGATAATCCGGAATCGCCCCATCTGTTAAACCTGCATTGGAGAGGCCAGCCAGCAGAATTCCGGCTGCAAGGCCCACCATCCATTTTCTCATTCAGCCATCCCTTCCTTTCCGGTTTCAGCCATGTGCCGAATCTGTTCCTCCACCTCGCGCACGATTTTGCTCTGTTCCTCAGCGTATGGACGATCTGGATCAAATTGAATTTCCCGTCCGAAATGAAGGATCCGGTTTGCCTTATCCGCATAGACCGGCATAAGCCGCAGGCGTTTTCCGCTTCTGCGCCAGTAGGCGGATCCGAGCATGACGAAACCGCTGTTCAGGGAGCCAATTCCTTCCCGGACATACTTCTGATCCGGGTTTTCAGGAAAGATCAGCAGATGATCTCCTGCTTCCAGGGCTTCTACGCTGAGACGGATGGTTTCCCGGAGCTTCATGGGAGAATCACGATAAACCGGAATGGATTCCATCTGCCGCATCACCGTCATGCTCAGATGGCCCGAAAACCAGGCCAGAACGCGCTTCAACCATTCCGGCATCCATTGAATGGGGCCGATCGTATATTGATAGACATAATCGGACACCTCTTTCCGGTCGAGCATCATGTGAGAGATGGTCCAGGCCCGAACCGGCACCGGCAGAAACAGTTCACAGACGACGGGGCCATAAAACTCTCCATGGTTGCAAAGAAATACCAGGGGATTGGCGTTATCGATGACCACATGCTCCTGACCCTCCAGACGATGACGGTACAGGCGGCGCAAAACAAACACCAGCATGTCGGAAAGAAAAGGGAGGCCGTGCTTTTCCTCCGCAGCCTCCTGAAGCTGCCTGCGAAGGGATGGGTTTTCCTCACCGGTTTCCTGCAGCTGAAGAAAACGCCGCAGACGTTCCAGATGCCTTGCGTTGAGAGGAAAACGAAGTACACTGAGAATGGCTCCCAGCAGGACCAGCACCAGCGGAATCATCATCAGCGGCTGAAAACGCGACGTGAATTCTCCCACATCATGGGGCAGAGCATCCCCTGTGGTGAAGCAGAAAATACTCAGAAAGATCAGTGCGAGCGTATCTCCTACCAGCGTGGCGAAATCCCAGTTGATCTTCCGATGAAGCCGGTAGGAAGCAGGAACGGAGGGGATACCAAGCTCGGCCACCCTCGAAAGGGCGTCATCAATACGCAGCAGTCCGGTAATGCTCCACATGCCTCCGAGGGTAGCGCTGCTCAGGCAGAGATAGATCCGAACCGGTTCCATCCTGCCGCCTGCAATCATGAGACTGCAAAGGACAACGCCAAACGCCCAGATCAGCAGCCCGAGCACCAGAAGCACCGTCGGGGCCCTGGGGTTTTTCTTCTCGCTGCGGCGCAGGAAGAAACGTCCGGCTTCTCCGGCAATCACAGCGCAGAGAACACCCGCGCCCATGCTGCCGGCCAGATCCTCAGCCCGCACCGCAAGGAGCGCGTAAATCACGGCCATGGTCATCTCCATGGCAATGACCAGAAGCATGCTGATCCAGGTAAAGCTTCGATATGCGCGCAGTGAGTTGAATTGCGTTGTATCCGGAGAGGAAGGCAGTTCATCCTGCGGCAGCAGCGCTCCGGCCCCGGCATAAGCCTGAAGCACCGTTCTCAGAACGAAACCGATGGTCAGGCTCAGACCTGTCTGAATTCCGAGATTCCGGATCAGCGCCCAGGCAGCCAGTCCGTAGAGCAGCATCAGGCACCCTCCCAGGGCAACGCAAAGCCTGAACGTGATGCGCTTTTCTCCGTGAAGCAGGCGCGCAACGCTGCCAAAGAGAATATCCGCAGCCATTCCCAGCGCAATCAGCGCCAGCATGATCCAGACGCGGGGACTGTTCAGCCTGGAGGGATAGAGACCCGTCAGCAGCACCACCATCGTCACAAGGATGATGAGCAGGAGCAGGTTCCATCTTCTGGCATACCCCGGAAGAAATCTGCGGAATTTTCTGCGATAGACAGTGCCGTATACCTCCACGGCCCGGCTTGCCAGATACAGAGCTCCGCCAAAGAACGGAACATTCAGCAGCGCATTGGAGACAAGCATGCAGTATATATACCCAAACAGCTGCACCATGAAGCTGCCCAGGGCACGCCGCCCGCTCATCCGCTCCTTCACTGCTCCCCGTCCTTTCCAGAAATCAGAATCATATCAGGCTCTGCCTTCCGGCCGGATCAGGCGGAAAGCGAGAACCGTCGGCGTACTGACCGTCACAAGCATACATGCGTAGATCAGGAGTTTATTCATGGTGGTTCTGTCCAGAGCAAATTCCAGTCCGATCACAATGCCGACCGTCAGCACCAGGAAAAGCACCGTCATCCACTTCAGCTTTCCAAGGGATGCAGAACCGCGGCAGACCGCGGCAACAATCCCTGCGGCCAGCAGAACAGCGGCCAGAATCTGCTGAAGCCCAACAAACGTTATGCTCAGGAATCTGTCATAGCGGAGGCTTTCCAGAATAACAGCTCCAGCACCGGTGCAAAGCAGGAAGGCAATACATCCATCCCCGCTTTTCCGTTCAGCCCTGCCGGCACGGATCAGGAGAAAAACGAACAGCAGTATCGCGCAAAAGCTGGCTACCGCATAGGTCGCCAGATAACTGCCATAATCATCCTGAACGGAGAGAAAGCTGTTCTGCAGCCAGGGAGTCTCCAGGGCACGGCTGATATCGAAATCCGGAATGAGCCTTTCCCCTGCCCGCTCAAACGCGATCACCAGCGGCAGTGCCATGCTGACGATGTCCAGCAGGTCGCCGGTTTTCTCGCGAAGGATCTTCGCCGTCAGCCAGGCAGCCAGCAGCACACCGCCGATCAGTCCCATCAGGCTCCAGCCGCCTCCGGAAATCTGGATCCAGGAAGCTGGAGGCATCAGATCCCCCAGCTCCTGGTTCAGCAGGCAAAAGCCCAGTCGCGAGCAGATCAGGCCCAGCGCCAAGCTCAGGAACATCAGCAGCGGCGCCGTTCCCTTTCGAAGCCCCTTTCGGGCGCACTGCCACAGAATGACGCCCAGCGAAGCGAGCGTGCCGGCAGATACGTACAGGCCAAAGGCATAAACCTGGATTCCCAGAATTGTGACTGTTTCCGCATCATTCCACAGCATGATGATCCATCCCTCATTCTCCGGCATCCGGAACAGCCGTGGCAAAGTAAATGATATCACTCAGAGCGCGTTCATCTCCGCCAGGCATGCCCTTATACAGATGGCCGTTGAAAACCATTTCGGCAGAATTTCCTCCATCCAGATTAAAGGCCTGGATGCATCCAAGCTCAGCCATCTTCTCCGCGAGCTTCTGATGATTGACGCCGGAGGATTCTCCGCGTCCCTCACAGATCACGAAAACATAGCTGAGCGGCCCTGTCTGGCCAATGGCAGACCGGGGCTCATTGCCGTTCGGATTATAGCCGTATTCTGTATCGATGGGGAGCAGATCTCCGTCCCGGATCAGCGCAGGTCCAAAGGTAAAGGCATTGACCACCGTTCCCTTGAAGTCCGCAACGCCCTCACTCTTCACGTACAGATGAAAATCTCCGTTTTCGTCGATGATCAGAATGTCCTTTTTCTTGTTGCTCTTACTGCGAATTTTCTGGGTCATCCGATATTCAAAGGTTGTTTTTTTCGGCGCATCCACATAATTGTCCCCATTGATCGCAATCACAGCGTGATTTTTTTCCGCCATCTTGCTGACAAGCGCCGTCTTCGTGCTCGTCAGCTTGCCCGCCGTGGCTGTGCGCAGCTGCGTAGGACTGGCAATCTGAATGCGGGCGATGTGCCAGATGACGCCTTCGTCTTCCGTTGTTTCCATCCGTACCCGAATGGATTCGTCTTCATACCCGTCCTCCGTGAACCTGGCTGCGTCAGGAGCGGGCGGAATCGAAAAATCGAGCGGGAGCGTCCACTCCGGCAGGATTGAAAGAGCGTCGGCTTCCAGGTCCTCAACGATCAGATCCTCCGCGGCGGCAGAGGCAAACAGAAGACGCCCGAAATCGATCTCCTCGCCTTCTTCATCCTCTTCCTCGTCGGAATCCTCCATCATCGAAGCCTTGACCTCTCCCAGCATGTTCGGAGAGGAAAGAAAAAAAGGCATACTCAGAACGATGGCGGCACACAGCAGTGACAGCAGGATGCGCAGGGGCGTTTTCATTCTTCCTCTTCCTCTTCCTCATTCATTTTTGTCATGGCAATATCAAACAGGCGCTCCGCCAGAGCATCATCCTCGACAGGTTCAAAAACATCCTGCTCCTCGCCGTTTTCGTCCGTTTCCGTGGTAACGCGGCAGATGATGCAGCCAATCCCCTGTTCATCGTCTTCCTCGCTGTCCTCATCGACGTCCGCCAGCAGCGCATATTCTTCTCCGTTATAGAAGAAATAATCCTCAATGCTGAAGGTCATTTCCTCTCCGTCCTCACTTTCGAAGATGACCAGATCATCATCTTCCTGTTCCCAGTTCTCCTGCGGATTCATTTCCTGATCGCTCATTTTGTTCCCTCCTGTTGATGTATGATGGTAGGGCGGTCAGATGAAAAACCATCTGGCGCCGGTTCAACGTGTGTATTATAGCGAATGCCAAATCCTTTGGCAAGTTGACAGCCCTGAGGAAAGCGGGTATCATTTTGACGCTGTCTTCCTGAGGGGATGTCTGCTGCCGTCCTTTTCCTGGACGATGATGCTGTCCAGCATGGCGCGAAGGTTCTCCCTGTAGCCTGCCAGATATTCCTCCCGCAGCGCAGCCTGTTCGGCAGCCTCCTCCTGCGTCAGCCCTTCGCTTTTTTTCTTGCGGGCCAGTTCGTTGATGCGCTCTATTTTTTTCGGATCCATGCTTTTTCCTCCGTTCATTGTTGTTCAGGAGACCATCAGATAAGGAGTTGATCATGACTATGGTGCAGGGTCAGTGGTTTTCCCCGGGAACGGATCTGTCGACCGTTCTTCCGCTGCGGGAGGCTGTTTTTCAGCAGGGAGCTGACGCAAGGGATGCCATCAGCTGGAATGTCCGCGTCGATCAGAATGGCCAGCCTGTCGCTGCCGGAAGAATCTGGTGGGAGGAAGGCGCCTACCGTCTGGGCAGTATTGGCGTTCTTCCGTCCTTCCGGAATCTCGGCCTGGGGGATCTGGTGCTCCGTCTGCTGCTCTTTAAGGCGCAGAACCACAGCGCAAGGGAAGTTCGTCTTTCCGCATCCCCGGAGGTATCCGCCTTCTTTGCCCGCCTTGGATTCAGACCGGATCCGACAGCAGACGATCCCGGTGAGATGGTCCTTCCGGGGAATGAAATCGACCTGGATACCTGCAGAAGCTGTCCCCGTCAGGACTGTCCAAAGAGATCCGAGGGCTGAGGCTGCAGCCTTCTGCTCTCCCCGCCTGCTTCCAGCACTGCTGCGGCCCGCAGCGCTCCGCAACCCAGGAGAACAAGGATCTTTCCGAGCTCACTCCCCACGCTGAGAATGCCCAGCAGGGATGTCCACAGAATGCCCGTCATTGTCACGGCTACGAGCCAGTCAATCAGAAGCTGGCTCGTTTTTAAATGCTTATGTCTGCACCGCAGGGTCCAGAGGAGAAGCGCAGCAAACGGGATAAGCGTTGCCGCGATCTGAATCAGGGACCAGCCCTGAAGCATCAGCCGAGTTTGATTCCTCAGTGCTTCCGTGAACGTACGGATGCCGGACCACAGCACCAGACAGATGAGGGCGAGATCTCCTCTGGCTGCAGGCGCCTGTCTTCGAAACATGAGCCACAGGCACATTCCCAGAAAGCAGGCCATCAGCAGCAGACACTCCACCCGGCAGGGCTGGAAGATCCCCTGCTCTGTGATCCAGGGAATATCCCCCAGCGGCTCCATCACCGGTATTCCCCGGCCCTCTCCTGTAAACTGCTCATAAATCTTTCCAACAGCCAGAGCCGGCAGAATGCCGAAACCCAGCGCATCCGTCCACGCCCCGATTCCCAGGCGCGCCCCGGATAGCCTTCTGTAGCTATACAGATAAATGAATGAGAGCAGCAGCAGAGTCAGAATCGCCATTCCGCCGCCGATCGCCCCCATCGTCCAACCCAGTCGCATGACCTCAAGCCTCCCTGAAGACCCAGCGTTCCTGCACACGGAAGCTGACAAAGTAGAGCAGCGTATCTATGATCAGCTTCGCAAGGGTGCTGCTCAGTCCGGTCTGACTCAGTAGCCATGTGCCGCCGGCGCTGAGCAGCATAATGGCTACGCTCAACAGGATATAACGCCCGAGCGCGCCTCTCGCCTTCCCCTTCAGATGGAACACCAGGTTTTTATTAATCACAAAATTGGTTCCGGCAGAAACAATCCGGGCAATGACCGTACTCAGCAGGATGTAAACGGCTTTTTTTCTGATTCCGTTTCCGAATACAGCCAGATTCAGCAGATTGAAAACGCCCTGATCGATGACAACACAGACCAGACTGGAGCCCATAAACCTGAGAAAACCGGCCAGCAGCACCCGAAAAATACGAACACTGTCCCGAAGCGGATGATAGTGACTGCCCCGATTGTCGTTTTCATAGATGGTTTCGATCGTGACGGGCAGCATCGGGATGCGGCTTCTTGCGCAGGCAATCAGCACGTTCATTTCGTATTCGAACCGTTCTCCCGCCACGTCCATCATGAAAGGCAGTTCCTCCGCCCGAAAGGCGCGCAGGCCCGTCTGTGTATCGGAAACCCATTTTCCATAAAGCAAAAGGAACAGAACGCTGGTCACCCGGTTTCCGATTCTGCTTTTGGGAGGCACATTTTTCAGGGAAAAATCCCGACTCCCCAGATACAGCGCACGTTCACCTGTCTGCAGCTTTTCCGCAAGACGGAGACAGTCCCTGACCGAATGCTGACCGTCTGCGTCAGCGGTGATTACGCCACTGATACCTGTCAGATGCTCAGAAATATACCGATATCCGGTCTTCAGTGCGACACCCTTTCCCCTGTTGACCTCATGGTGAAGCACCGTGGTGCCTGGCGTTTGCTCCAATTCCTGAAAGATGGACTGATAAGCATCTCCGCTGCCATCGTCCACCACGACAATCCGCTGAAATCCATGCTCCGAAAGCTGCCGGATGTAAGCCGGCAGCCGTTCATCCGGTTCCAGGGACGGAATAAGGATGACCGCATTCACGGACTTTCCTTTCGCCATGCCTGTTCCCTCCGTATTGTTTTCATTATGACTTCCGCCGGATGGCAAAAGACTGTTTATTATACCATATTAGCTCTGCTTCTGAAAAGTATTTGCGGCAATCCCATTCACCCGTCTCTCCGGTTCCCTTCCTTTTCATTTGACACACATCGGTCTGCCGATTATAATGATATGATGATTTGCATGGAGGTGGGTTATGGGTATCATTCCTTCCAGAAATCTGGACGAACAGCGCTGTGAGAAGAACGGCATTACCTACTTTAACCGCGGCACACTGACAGGAAAAAACGGCCGTCGCTATGATCGTTTTGCGATTCAGACCCATTTTGTTGAGGTTGGAGAAAATCAGGCGGATCTGGTTCGCCGTTATGTACTGCCCCTTTATCAGAAGGGAGACCTGCTTTCCTTTGGCGCCAAGGTCATGGCCATGTGCACCCGCAATGTGAAAACCAGGGATGAAGTCAAACCCGGTTTCTGGGCAAAGCATCTGTGGCGTTTTGCAGGCATCAACACAACCGGTGTCGGCATGCAT